>Ga0210114_1000060_pt1 | contig 24978 bp, 24 predicted proteins | sample MayberryNW_TuleA_FD_185524 | JGI IMG/M metagenome (GOLD analysis project Ga0210114, IMG submission 185524) | Wetland microbial communities from San Francisco Bay, California, USA, that impact long-term carbon sequestration - MayberryNW_TuleA_D2... | ecosystem: Environmental > Aquatic > Marine >...
GCACGCCGCGCGGCACCTCGGCGTCGGCGAGGAGGTTCTCGACGCCCATCCACAGCGACTGGATGAGCTTCAGGCGCGGCAGCCGCGCGAACGCGCCCTGCGGATGCGTGGCGACGAGCGCGACGTCGATGTCGCCGCCGTTCGTGTCCGGCCAGGCGAAGAAGCGGTCGCGCGGCAGCGCCGGCTCGAGCAGCCGGCGCCAGCGCTCGGGATCCTCCTTCGTCGAAGCGAAGAGGAGGTTCAACTCCCGGGCTTGAAGCCGGAGGCCTTGATCACCGGGCCCCACAGCTCGTAGTCGCGCCGGTGGATGCGCGCGAGCTCCGCGGGCGGCAGGCCGGTGGGCTCCATGCCGTAGTTGTCGAGGCGCTGCACGACGTCGGGCTCGTGCAGCGCGGCGATGATCGCCTTCGACAGCCGGTCCACTACCGCGGGCGGCGTGCCCGCGGGGGCGTAGGCCGCGTACCAGCCGCCGCCCTCGATGGCGTAGCCGAGCTCGCGGAACGTGGGCACCTCGGGCAGGTGCTTCGAGCGCGCCGCGCCCGAGGTGGCCACGGCGAGCACCTTGCCCGCCTTGTGCTGCGGCGCGACATCGGACACCGTGCCCATGAAGGCGGCGATCTGTCCGCCGAGGAGATCCGCCATCGCCGCGGCGGTGCCGCGGTAACCGATGTGGTTGAGCTCGAGGCCCGCCTTTTCCGCGAACAGCAGCGAAAAGAAGTGCGGCAGGCTGCCGGTGGCGGCGGACGCGTAGTTGGCGTATTTCGCGTCCCGCTTCACCAGCGCGACGTATTCCTGCAGCGACTTCGCCGGCGTCGCCGGCCCCATGGCGAAGGCGAACAGGAAGTTCGCCGCGTGCGCCACCGGCACGAAGTCGTCGAACGGGTCGTAGGGCAGCTTCTGGATGTGCGGCGCGGTGACGACAGTGACCAGCGGCGTCATCACCAGCACCGAGCCGTCCGCGGGCGAGCTCTTCAGCGCCGTCATGGCGATCTGGCCGGCGGCGCCGGTGCGGTTCTCCACGATCACGCTCTGGCCGAGCGAGGCCTGCATCTTGTCGGCCACCATGCGCGTCATCGCGTCGAGGCTGGCTCCAGCCTGGAAGCCGACCAGGAACTTGATGGTGCCCTGCTGGGCGACGGCGTTGCCGCAGACGAGCGCGGCGGCGAGCGCGCAGATCAGCATTCTCATGGTGTTTCCTCCTCTGCGCGCGATGTTAGCATTCCCGCGAGGAGGACCCGGCCATGGCCATCCGCAATTTCAGCGAAAAGACGCTCACCGCCGAGGTGCTGAAGCGCGTCGGCAGGGCGCCCGACAAGCGCACGCGCCAGGTCATGCAGAGCCTGGTGAAGCACCTGCACGCCTTCGTGCGCGAGGTGCGCCCCACGCAGGAGGAATGGTTCCAGGGGATCCAGTTCCTGACGAAGACCGGGCACATGTGCGACGGCAAGCGCCAGGAGTTCATCCTCATGTCGGACACGCTCGGCGTGTCGATGCTGGTGGACTTCATCAACTACGGCAAGCTGAGCAAGGCGACGGAATCGACCGTGCTCGGCCCGTTCTTCGTAGAGGGCGCGCCCGAGATGCCGCTCGGCGCGAATATCGCGAAGCCGGGCACGCCGGGCGAGCCCTGCCTTGTCACCGGCACGGTGAAGGACCTCAAGGGCAAGCCGGTGGCCGGCGCGACGATCGACGTCTGGGAGGGCGGGGCCGACGGCCTGTACGACGTGCAGAAGCCCGACGGCACCAACCTGCGCGCGCGCTTCCGCTCCGACGGCGAGGGGCGCTTTCACTTCAAGTGCATCACGCCGGTGAGCTACCCGGTGCCGCACGACGGCCCCGTGGGCAAGATGCTGGTCGCCTGCGGGCGCCACCCGATGCGCCCCGGGCACCTGCACTTCGTGATCGAGGCGCCCGGCTGCGAGAAGCTGGTCACGCACCTGTTCGTGAAGGGCGACAAGTACCTCGACTCCGACGCCGTGTTCGGCGTGAAGCAGTCGCTGATCGTGAACTACAAGAAGAAGAACGCCGCCGGCGAGGCGACCTGCGCCTACGACTTCGTGCTCAAGCCCGCCGGCAAACGCAAATAGTGACAGTCCCCATTTTTCAACATAGCGAAATAATGGGGACTGTCCCCATTTAGACGAGGAGGCGACATGGCCGACTGGCGACGCATCCACACCGTGCCGCGCAAGAAGATGATGCAGCGCGTGGCGCGCTTTTCGAAGTTGCAAGGCTCCGACGGCGGGCTGCCCGACAGCCCGCTGCCCGAGTGCACGCGCACCCTCTACGCGGTGATCGGCTTCGCGCCGCCGAAGAAGAAGGGCGGCCGCGCGACCACCTCGCCGGTGGGCGCGGACGCTTCCGCGATGCCCGCGATCGGCATCGCCGAGGGCTTCAACCTCGGCTACTGCAGGGCGAAGCCCGGCAAGGGCCCGCTGATGCACAACCACGACACCAACGAGACCTTCATCCCGATGACCGGGCGCTGGCGCTGCGAGTGGAACGAGGGCCGAAAGAAATGCCGCGTCGACCTCGGGCCGTACGACGTGATCTCGTTCCCGGTCGGCGTGGCGCGGCGCTTCATGAACGTGACGTACGAAGAGCCGCGCAAGGCGCACCTGCTGATGTTCATCATCGGCGGCAACCGGCCGCGCGCCGAGTTCACGCCGGCGGCGATGCGCCGCTGCGAGGCATGGCAGCGGGCCTACAGGCCCAGGTAGTACTGCTTCACCAGCTCGTTCTGCTGCAGCTCGGCGGCGCTGCGGCCCTCGTACGCGATCTCGCCGTGCACGATGATGTAGCCGCGGTCGGCGATCTTGATCGCCTGGTTGAAGTTCTGCTCGGCCATCAGCACGGTGAGGTTGCGCGCCTCCTTGAGCTCCCGGATCTTGGCGATCATGCGGTTGACGAGGATCGGCGCGAGGCCGACCGAGGGCTCGTCCACCAGCAGGATGCGCGGCTCGGTCATCAGCGCGCGCGCCACCGCCACCATCTGCTGCTCGCCGCCGCTCATGCTGCCGGCGAGCTGGCGGCGCCGCTCCCTGAGCGCCGGGAACACCTCGAACACGAACGCGAGGTTCGCCGCGAGGCGCGCGCGCGCCGCCTTGCGGTAGGCGCCCAGCAGCAGGTTCTCCTCCACCGTGAGCGCCGGGAACAGGCGCCGGCCTTCGGGCACCAGCGCGATGCCGAGGGCCACGATCTCCTGCGGGCTCTTGCCGGCGAGGTCGATCGGCTCGCCGTCGCGCTCGAAGACGACGCGCCCGGCGCTCGGCGGCACGATGCCCATCACGCACTTGATGAGCGTGCTCTTGCCGTTGCCGTTCGAGCCGAGCAGCACCACCGACTCGCCGTGCTCGACGCGGAGCGACACGCCGTGCAGCACGCGCACCGCGCCGTAGCCGGCCTCCAGCCGCTCGATCACCAGCCGGCTACTCGCCAAGGTAGGCCCTCTCGACGTCGGGGTTCCTGACGATCTCGTCGGGCGTGCCCTCGGCGATCTTCTCGCCGGCGTCGAGCACCACGACGCGCTGCGAGAAGCGCATCACCGCGCGCATGATGTGCTCGATCATGATCACGGCGACGCCGCGCGCATTCAGCGCGAGCAGGATCTCGAGGATCTCGTCCACCTCGGCGCTGGACAGGCCCGCCATCGCCTCGTCCGAAACGAGCAGCCGCGGCCTGGCGGCGAGCGCGCGCGCGAGCTCCAGCTTGCGCATGTCGACCTGCGTCAGGCCCGCCGAATTCTGCTGCGCGCAGTGCTCGAGGCCGATCGACTCGAGCACCGCCATCGCCTCGTCGTTGATGCGCCGGTGCTCGGCGCGGCCCCAGGCCGCGTATTCCAGCGGCACGCGCAGGTTCTCGAGCACCGTCATGCTGCGGAAGGGCCTCGGGATCTGGAAGCTGCGTGCCACGCCGAGGCGCGTCCTCTGGTGCGGCGCGAGGCGCGTGATGTCGCGGCCCTCGAACGCAATGCTGCCCTCGTCGTTGTAGAGCGCGCCCGAGATGCAGTTGATGAGCGTGGTCTTGCCCGAGCCGTTGGGGCCGATCAGGCCGAGGCGCTCGCCGGCGCCGACGCGCAGGTCGACGCCGTTCAGCGCGACGAAGCCGCCGAAGCGCTTGACCAGCGCGCGCACCTCGAGCACCGGCGCGCTCACCGCTTGCGCCCCCAGTACTTGCGCGCCAGGCCGACGATGCCCTGCGGCGCCAGGCTGATGAACAGGACCAGCATGATGCCCACGAACAGCACGTTCAGCTCCGAGGACACGGTGACGGTGATCACCTGCTGCGCCGTGCCCACCAGCAGCGCGCCGATCACCGGGCCGATCCAGTGCGCGGTGCCGCCGATCATCGGCATGGCGATGGCGTTGACGGCGACGAACAGGCTGAACGCCGAGGCCGGGTCGACGAAAGTCACGAAGTAGGGGTAGGGCGCCCCGGCCACGCCCATCAGGGCGCCCATCAGGGTGGCCGAGATCAGCTTGAGCTTCAGCGTGGGCACGCCCGCGCATTCGGCGGCCAGCTCGTCGTCGCGGATCGCCGCCAGGCCGCGCCCGAGGCGCGAGCGGATGAGCGCGCGCGATATGGCGATCGAGCCCAGGGTGAGCAGCAGCATCACCATGAACAGCATCTCGATGTAGCTGTCGAACCACAGGTGGCTTTCGGGGGTGAGGATGTAGGCGCCGCGCGCGCCGCCGACGTAGGCCCAGTTGGTCATCAGGGTCTCGAAGACGATCGCCATGGCGAGCGTCGCGATCGAGAAGTACACCCCTTTCAGGCGCAGCGTCAGATAGCCCAGCCCGAGGCCGATGAGGCCGCAGAGGAGCGCGGCGGCGACGATCATCACGGGCAGCGGCAGGCCCTCGAGAGTCTTGCCGAGCGCGACCGTGGTGTACGCGCCGATGGCGAAGAAGCCGGCGCTGCCGAAGTTCACGTAGCCGGTGAAGCCGCCGAGGATGTTCCAGGCCACCGCCATCATCGTCGCCTGCAGGATGGCGTAGACCGCGGTGTAGTAGTACTCGTTGGCGACCGTATGGGTGAAGGCGACGCCGGCCAGCGCCACGGCGCCGAGCGCGCCCCAGAAGACGACATCGGACCGGTCGCGCAACATCGCCGCGCGGCGCCTAGGCGCGGCCGAACAGGCCCGAGGGCCGTACGGCGAGGGTGAGCAGCAGCGCGCCGAAGGCCACCGCCGGCGCCCAGGACGGGCCCGCGAAGCTGCTGACGAACGACTCGAGGACGCCGATCAGCAGCGCCGCGATCACCATGCCCGGGATGCTGCCCATGCCGCCGAGCACCACGATGGCGAAGGCGCGGCCGATGTAGCCGCGCCCGAGCGAGGGCTCGACCGGACCGATGACGATGAGCAGCGAGCCCGCGATCGCGGTGGTCGCGATCGCCAGGCCGAAGGCGAACTGCTTGATCCTCACCGGGTCGGCGCCCATCAGCTGCAGCGCGAGGCGGTCCTGCGCCACGGCGAGGATCGCGCGCCCGGTGAAGGTGCGCGAGAGATACAGCCAGACCGCGCCGGTCATCGCGCTGGCGACGACGAACGGCACCACCAGCCGCAGCGGCAGGCCGACGAAGCCGAGGTCGATGTTCCGGCCGAGGTAGTCCGCGCTCACCAGCCGGTAGTCGACGCCGTAGACCAGGATCAGCACGATCTCGATGATGAACATCACGCCGAAGAAGAACGCGAGCCCGGAAAGCGACTCCTGCCCGGTGCGCTCGAAGGCGGCGTAGTAGACGCGGTAGATGAGCACGCCGGCGACGAAGAACAGCGGCGCGGCGAGCACGCCCACCAGCACCGGATCCAGCCCGAACCGGGAGTTCAGGATCCAGGCGATGTACGAGCCGACGACGACGAACGCCGGGTGGGCGATGTTGACGATATCGAGCTGGCCGAAGGTGATCGACAGCCCGACCGAGACCGAGGCGTAGAACGCGCCGAGCAGGATGCCCGCGACGATGGCGTTGACGAACAGGTCCATGAGCTACGCCATCGCGCGCGGGCGCCTGCCGGGGCGCGCGCTTACTGCTTGTACGGGTAGGCGATGTCTCCCGATTTCCACTGCTTCGGGTAGAGCACGACGCGCTTGCCGGGCCCGGCGAACTGCTCCAGGTTGTCGGGCTGCACGTCGCGGAACTGGACCTGCAGCGTGCGCGTCTTCGCCCACTCGCCGTTCTTCGCGAACTTCACGTCGCCGACCACGGTCTTGAAGGTGGCCTTGTGCATGTACGCCGCGAGCTTGCCCTGGTCGAGGCCCTTGGTGGCGACGATCGACTGCTCGAGCACCTCCAGGTAGGCGTAGGCGTAGGGCGGCAGGTAGTGGCCGAGCGGATCGACGCCCTTGCCCTTGGCGGCCTCCTGGTACTTGGCGAGGAACTCCTTCACGCCCGGGAAGTCGAGCGTCGGCTCGGGCACCCAGAAGTCGTAGTTGATGATGCCGTTCAGCAGCGGCCCGAGGTTCTTCTGGATCGCCGCGAACTGCAGCCCGACCATGCAGCCGCCCAGCATCTTCGCCTTGAGGCCCACCTCGTGCGCCGCCTTGACGATGCCCACCGACTGCGGCGGGTAGCTCGCGACGTAGACGATCTCGGCCTTGGTCGCCTCGATGGCGCGGATGATCGGCGAGTAGTCCGTGGTCGAGGGCGGGAAGGTCTTGTCGTAGATGATCTTGAAGCCCATCTTCTTGGCGTTGGCGCGCGCGCCGGCGGCCGCGTTGAGCGCGAACTCGGCGTCCGCGGCGATGATCGCCACGGTCTTCGGCCGGGGCTTCTGCTCCGCGGCGAGCTGGAAGAAGCCGCGCGACCAGTCGAGCTTGGGCTCGGGGCCCGCCGGCATGATCTGGAAGTAGCGGTCGTACTTGAACTCGTCGTTCACCGCGAGGCCGAACAGCGACGGGAAGACGAGCTTCTTGCGCATCACGATCGGCATCGCCGGCGCGATCTCGTTGGTGCCGTAGCTGGAGACCACGAGGTCGACCTTGTCGACGTTCAGCAGCTTGGTGTAGATGCCCGGCACGGTGGCCGGGTTGGTGGCGTCGTCGTAGTACACGAACTCGACCGGCCGGCCGAGAATGCCGCCCCTCTTGTTGACGTCGTCGCGCCAGATCTCCATGGCGATGAGCGCCGCCTTGCCGGCGCCCGCGAGGCCGCCGGTGAGCGCCATGCTGAAGCCGATCTTGATCGGCTCGGCGGCCGCCGCGGCGCCCGCGAACAGCGCGGACGCGAGCGCGATACCGGATGCGCGCAGCAGGCTGCGCAGGGCTGTACGAATCATGGGTTCCTCCTCCTTGGTGAGCTCCCCGGGGCCATCGTGCCACGCCGGGGGCGCGAGCGTCAACGCGAAACGCGGCCGTCAGCCGCGCAGGTCGGCCGGCGCCCCCTGCTGGCGCGACGGGTGCGAGCGCCCGAACGCCTCCAGCTGCATGCATTCCTCATAGACGCGCATCACGCGCGGCACGCCGGACACGTCGCAGTGGCCGTACTCGCGTGCCGCGATCACCTGCGAGGCGAGGCACACGTCGGCGAGGGTCGGCGCGTCGCCGTGGCAGTAGCGCCCGGTCTCGCGCTCGTGCGCGAGATGCTGCTCGACGGCTTCGAGCGCCTTCAGCGACCAGTGCGCGACCCAGCGGTTGCGCGCGGCTTCGTCCACGCCGAGGTCCTTCTCCAGGTACTTGCGGATCCGCGGCACGATGAGCGGATGGCCGTCGCTGACGCAGATCTGGCACAGGCCGCGCACGCGCGCGCGGCCGCGCGCGTCGGCGGGCAGGAGCGCGGGCCTGGGCGCCGTCTCCTCGAGGTATTCGAGGATCGCCATCGACTGGAACAGCGGCGGCCCGGCGTCGACGATGAGCGCCGGCACGACGCTCTGCGGATTCAGCTTGCGGTAGGCGTCGTCGAACTGGCGCCCCTGCAGGATATCGACGGAGATCTCGGGTTCGTCCAGCCGCAGGCCCTTCAGCGCCAGCGTGACGCGCACGCGGTAGGTGGCGAGCGAGCGCCAGAAGCCATAGAGTTTCATGCGACTCTCCCGAGGGCCCGCAGGATGCGCTCGGGCGTGAAGGGCATTGCGGTCACGCGCGCACCGAGCGGCGCGAGCGCGTCGTTGATGGCGTTCATCACCGCGCCCGGCGCGCCCGCGGTGCCCGCCTCGCCCACGCCCTTGGCGCCGAGCTGCGATTGCCGCGTAGGGGTCTCGAGGTGCGCGCAGACGATGTCGGGCATCTCGCCCGCCATCGGCACGAGGTAATCGGCCATGTTGCCGTTGAGGAGCTGCCCGTTTTCGTCGTACAGGCACTCCTCGAACAGCGCCGCGCCGATGCCCTGCACGACGCCGCCGCGGATCTGCTCGTCGACCAGCATGGGATTGATCAGCGTGCCGCAGTCCTCCACGCACCAGTGCCTGAGCAGCTTCACCAGGCCGGTATCGGGATCCACTTCGACCAGCGAGGCCTGGATGCCGTTGGTGAAGGTGAAGCCGTACTGGCGCGGCGTGTAGTGGCGCGTCACCGTGAGCTCGGCCTGGAAATCGGCCGGCAGCGTGTCGGGGCGGAAGTAGCCGACGCGCCCGAGCTCGGCGAGCGGCAGCTTCTGCTCCTGGGTGAGCTTGTGCACCACCGCGTTGTCGCGCACGTCGAGCTCGGCCTTGTCGGCCTTCAGGATCGCCGCGGCGAGGTCGATCATGTTGGCGCGCAGCGCGCGGCCCGCGAGCAGCACCGCCTCGCCGCCGATGCCCGCGCCGCGCGAGGCCCAGGTGCCGCCGCCGTAGGGCGTGACCCCGGTGTCGCCGGTGATGACGCGCACCTTGTCGAGGCTCACGCCCACCGCGCTCGCCGCGATCTGCGCGAAGATGGCCTCGGTGCCCTGGCCCTGCTCGGTGACGCTGCACATCACCGTCACCATGCCGGTCGGCTCGAGCCTGAGCGTGGCGCCGTCCTGCGCCGAGATGCGCGCGCCGCCCACGCCGTAGAACGCGGGCGAGGGGTTGGTCACCTCGATCATCGCCGCGAGGCCGATGCCGCGATACACCTTCCGCTTGCGCAGCGCGGCCTGCTCCGCGCGCAGCGCCTTGTAGTCCATCAGCGCGAGCAGCTTGTCGAGTGCCTGGTGATGCGAGAGCTGCTCGAACTTGAGGCCCGACGGGAACGTGTAGGGGTAGGCGTCGTCGGGGATCAGGTTCTTGCGGCGGAACTCCGCCGGGTCCATGCCGAGCTTCGCCGCGGCGAGGTCGACGATCGCCTCGGTCAGCGCGACCGCGATCGGGTGGCCCACGGCGCGGTACTGGCAGGTGACGTTCTTGTTGGTGAAGACGACGTGCATCTTCGCGCGGTACTGCTGGTGCCTGTAGGGGCCGCCGGTCAGGTTCACCACCTGGTTGCCCTCGATGCCGCTGGTGCGCGGGTACACCGAGTACGGGCCGATGGGCGTCAGGTCGTCGAGCTCGAAGGCGAGAATCTCGCCGGCCTTGCTGCACGCGAGGCGCACCTTCGTGCGGTGCTCGCGCGCGTGGATGTCCGAGAGGAACGACTCCAGGCGGTCCGCTACGAACTTCACGGGGCGGCGCAGCATCACCGAGAGCGCCGCGGTGGCCATCTCGTCCGGGTAGACGTGCACCTTGATGCCGAAGGAGCCGCCGACGTCCTTCGTGATCACGCGCACGTTGGCCTCGGGGATGCCGAGGTGGCGCGAGAAGATGTCCTGCATCATGTGCGGCGCCTGCGTCGCGTGGTACACGGTGAGCGAGTGCTCGGCGGCGTTGTAGTCGGCGAGGAGCGCGCGGCCCTCGTTGCACACGCCGGTATGCCGGCCGAAGCCGTAGGTCTCCTCCACCACCACGTCGGCTTTGGCGAAGGCGTCGTCGACGCCGCCCGTGTCGAGCTCGCGCCTGAAGCAGATGTTGTCGCCGAGCTCGGGGTGGATCACGGTCTTCCCGGCGAGCGCCTCGTCCATGTCGATCACCGCGGGCAGCGGCTCCCAGTCGGCCTCGATGAGCGCCACCGCGTCCTCGGCCTGGCTGCGCGATTCGGCGACCGCCGCGGCGACGGCTTCCCCCTGCCAGCAGGCGCGCTCGATGGCGATCGCGTGCTGCGGCGGCGACTTGATGCCCTTCAGGTGCGCGAGCACCGCCACCCAGGGCGTGCACACTTCGGCCACCGCGCGCCCGTCGAACACGCCGATCACGCCCGGCGCCTTCAGCGCCTTCGAAAAGTCGAGCCTGCGGATCTTCGCGTGCGCGTGCGGGCTCCTGAAGAACGCGACGTGCGCGAGGCGCGGAAAGCGCAGGTCGTCGGTGTACGCGCCGCGCCCCTGCAGCAGGCGCTGCGCGTTCGGGCGCGGCACGCGCTGGCCGATGTAGCCCTTGTCGAGCTGCGTGCCCGGCGCGTGCAGCGGGAGCTCAGCCCTTCCCATGCAGCACCTCCTCCACGGCGTCGACGATGGCTTGATAGCCCGTGCAGCGGCAGTAGTTCCCCGAGAGGTGCTCGCGAATCTGCTCGCGGCCCGCCTTCGGGTTCCTGAGCTGCAGGTCGCGCGCCGTGAGCAGCATCGCCGGCGTGCAGAAGCCGCACTGCAGCGCGTTCCTCGCGTGGAAGGCCTGCTGCAGCTTGGCGAGCTCGCCGGAGTCCGAAAGGCCTTCGATCGTTTCCACCTTGCAGCCGTCGGCCTGCACCGCGAGCATCAGGCAGCCGCGCACGATGGCGCCGTCCACGCGCACCGTGCAGGCGCCGCACACGCCGTGCTCGCAGCCGAGGTGCGAGCCGGTGAGTCCCAGCTCCTCGCGCAGGAAATCCACCAGGTGCTGGCGCGGCTCGATGCGCCGGCGCACCTCGGTGCCGTTCACGGTGATCGTCGCTTCTACAGCGTGTTCCATGCGCGCTCCAGGAGCACCCGCGCGAGATGCAGCTTCGTCGCGGACGAGTGATAGAGGTCGGCGGGCGGCCGCAGGTCCTGCGCCAGCGCCGCCTTGGCGGCTTCGAGGTCCCCGGCTTTCGCGGCGTGCGTGGCGAGCAGCGGCCGGTCGCCGGCGCCGAAGTAGGCGAGGCGCTTCGCGCCGTTGGCGGCGAACGCGGCGAGGCCGACGGTGGCGTAGTCGCCCCGGCGCCGCGCGAGCTCGAGGAACGCCGAGCGCTCGTCTTTCATTTGCGCCTTGAACTCGACGGCGGTCAGCAGCTCGCCCGGCTTCAAGTCGGTTTCGAACAGCCCCTTGAAGAACTTCTCGGCTTTGACCTCGCGCTTTCCCTTTGCCCCCTCGATGACGATCGTCGCGTCGAGAGCGAGCGCGCACGCCGGGTACTCGGCGGCCGGGTCGGCGAGCGCGAGGCTGCCGCCGATCGTGCCGCGATTGCGGATCGCGGGATGCGCGATGTGCGGCACGGCCGCGGCGAGGAGGGGCAAGTGCTGCTTCACCACGTCGGCACGCTCGATCTCGGCGTGCGTGACGAGCGCGCCGATGCGCACCACGCCCTGCTCGAGGCCGATGCCCTTGAGCTCCGCCAGGCCGGTGATGTCGACGAGCAGCTCGGGCGAGGAGAGCCGCATGTTGAGCGAGGGGATGAGGCTCTGGCCGCCGGCGAGCGCCTGCGCGCCCGGGCGCGCGAGCAGCTCGAGCGCTTCGGCGAGCGCGCGCGGCTTCGCATAGGCAAACGGCGGCGCCTTCACCCGGATCCTCCTCCTCGGGCCGATTATGCCCGAAGCGCCCCGCGCGCCGCGAGCCGCTATGATGGCCTCGATGAACATCGCGATCCTTCCCGGGGACGGCATCGGTCCCGAAATCATGGCGGTCGCGGTGGAGGCGCTCGCGCGCCTCGAGCGGCGCTTCGCGCTCGGCCTGCGCCTGCAGACGCACGAAGTGGGGCTCGCGGCCCTCGCGCGCGCGGGCAGTACGCTGCCCGACGCGGTGCTCGAGGCCTGCCGCGCGGCGGACGGCTTCGTGCTCGGCCCCGTCGGGCACCACGACTACCCGCCGCGCGCCGCGGGCGGGCGCAATCCTTCGGGCGACCTGCGCATCGCGCTCGATCTGTACGCCAACATCCGCCCCAGCCGCACGTACGAGGGACTGCCGCACTACGGCCGCACGCCGATGGACCTGGTGATCGTGCGCGAGAACACCGAGGGCTTCTACGCCGACCGCAACATGCACCTGGGGCCGGGCGAGTTCATGCCGACGCCCGACCTCGCGCTCTCGGTGCGCAAGGTGAGCGCGCAGGGCTCGCGGCGCATCGCCGAAGCCGCGTTTCGCCTTGCGAACCGGCGCCGCGCGAAGGTCACCGCGGTGCACAAGGCGAACGTGCTGCGCGTGGGCGAGGGCCTGTTCCTGCGCGAGGTGCGCGCGGTCGCGGCGCGCTTTCCCGGGGTCGCCTACGACGAGCAGCTCGTCGACTCGATGGCGGCGCTGCTGGTGCGCGACGCGGCGCGCTTCGACGTCGTCGTCACCACCAACATGTTCGGCGACATCCTGTCGGACGAGGCCGCCGAGCTCTCGGGCAGCCTCGGGCTCGCGGGCTCGATCAACGCGGGCGACGCCCACTGCATGGCGCAGGCGCAGCACGGCTCGGCGCCCGACATCGCCGGCCAGGACGTCGCCAACCCCGCGTCGCTGCTGCTTTCGTCGGCGATGCTCCTCGGCTGGCTTGGCGAGCGGCATGGGAAGCGGAATTTCCTGGACGCGCAGGCGGCGCTGGAAGCCGCGCTCGCGCGCCTGCTCGCCGATCCGGCGACGCGCACCCCGGACCTCGGCGGCGCGCTCGGCACGCGCGCGTTCGGCGCGGCGCTCGGCGAGCTACTAAGATAGCGCCGATGGGCTACCTGGTCGGCATCGACATCGGCGGCACCTTCACCGACTGCGCCATCGTCGACGCGGCGGGCCGGCTGCTCACCGCCAAGGTGCCCTCGACGCCGCAGGATTTCTCGCAGGGCATGATGGACGCGCTCAAGACCGGGGCCGAGGCGCTCGAGCTGTCGCTGGACGACTTCTGCCGCGACATCGCGTTCCTGTCGCACGGCACGACGGTCGGCACCAACACCATCATCCAGAAGAAGGGCGCCCGCGTCGGCCTCATCACCACGAAGGGCCACGAGGACGCGATCCACATCATGCGCGGCTCGCGCGGCTACGGCGGGCGCGACATCCGGAAAGTGGTGCACTTCCCGGAAACCTCGAAGCCCGCGCCGATCGTGCCGAAGCGCCTGATCCGCGGCGTCTCCGAGCGCGTCGACTGCTTCGGCGAGGTGGTCGCCGCGTTGAACGAGGCGCAGGCCGAAAGCGCGATCCGCGAGCTGGTGGCCGAGGGCGTGCAGGCGATCGCGATCTGCTTCCTGTGGTCGTTCCGCAATCCGCGGCACGAGCTGCGCGTGCGCGAGCTGGTGAAGAAGATCGCGCCCGGGGTGTTCGTCACCTGCTCGGTGGACATCGCGCCGAAATGGGGCGAATACGAGCGCGTGACGGCCACCGCGCTCAACGCCTACCTCGGCCCGGTGATGTCGGGCTACCTCGCGAAGCTCGACCGCACGCTGACCGGCCTGGGGTACGCGCACGGGCTGCAGATCGCGCAGTGCGGCGGGGGCACCGTGCCGGTCGCGCGCGCGGGCGAAGCGCCGCTGCTCACGCTCGATTCGGGCCCGGTGGCGGGGGTCACGGCCTCGGGCTTTCTCGGCGCGGCGATGGGCGAGAAGCACATCATCACCACCGACATGGGCGGCACCTCGTTCGACGTCTCCATCATCCACGACGGCAAGCCCGCGTACGCCTTCACCAGCAACACCGACCAGTACGAGTATTTCCTGCCCAAGGTCGACATCCAGGCGATCGGCGCGGGCGGCGGCAGCCTGGCGCAGGCGCATGCGGAGACGCGCACCCTCACGGTGGGGCCGGAGAGCGCGGGCGCGTTTCCCGGGCCGGTGTGCTACGGGCGCGGCGGCACGGTGCCGACGGTGACCGACGCCGAGCTGGTGCTCGGCTACCTCGACCCCGACAACTTCGCCGGCGGGCGCATGCAGCTCGACCGCAAGGCCGCCTTCGCGGCGATCGAGGCGCTGGGCGCGCAGATCGGCATGGGCGCGGTCGAGTGCGCGGCGGGCATCTGCCGCATCGTCGAGCTCAACATGGCCGACATCATCCGCAAGGTGACGGTGGAGAAGGGCTACGACCCGCGCGAGTTCGTGCTGTTCGCTTTCGGCGGCGCGGGGCCGGCGCACGCGGGCGTGTTCGCCGCCGAGCTCGGCGTGAAGAAGGTCATCGTGCCGCAGAGGAAGGCCGCCTCCACCTGGTGCGCCTTCGGCGCGGCCGCGGCCGACGTGCTGCACGTCTTCGAGCACAGCGAGATCCTCGTCACGCCGATCCGGGCGGAGCGGCTGAACGCCAGCCTGGATGCGATCGAGCGGCGCGCGCGCGCCATGATGGCCGGCGAGGGCATCGCGGCGGCGCGCCAGCGCTTCGAGTTCTCGCTCGACGTGCGCCACAAGGGGCAGATCAACGAGGTCGAGGTGCTGATGCCGTGGAAGCGCGTGCCGCAGGACTACGAGGCGAAGCTGCGCCGGCTGTTCGTGGAGCGCTACGAGAAGCTCTACGGCCGCGGCTCGGCGCTCGCCGGCGCGCAGCTCGAAGTCGTCGTGTGCCGCCTGCGCGCGCGCGCGCTCACGCCGCGGCCGAAGCTCACGCGGGCGCGCGGCGCCTCGAAAGCGATACCGAAGGGCGCGCTGCTCAAGGCGCGCACCATCTGGTGGCGCGGCCTGAAGAAAACGCCGGTCTACGACGGCGAGAAGCTCGCGCCCGGGAACGCGATCCGCGGCCCGGCGATCGTGGAGACGGCCGACACCACCGTCGTCGTGCACCCGGGCACGCGGCTGCGCGTGGACGCGCTGGACAACTTCGAGATCACCTTCCGATGAACGCTCCCCTCAGAAAGCTCAGCGAGCTGGCCGGCGTCGCGTTCGACGGCCGGCGCACCGGCTACGTGCCGCCGAAAGTCCTGAAGATCTCGCCGAAGCTCAAGCTGCACCGCAAGGCGAAGAAGCACATCGACCCGGTCACCTTCGAAGTCGTGCGCCACGCGCTGTGGAACGTGAACGAGGAGCACGGCGCGACCATCCAGCGCCTGTCGGGCTCGCCCGTGGCGATGTACGCGCTCGACCTGAACCCGTCGATCCTCACCGAGGACGCCGAGTTCGTCTATTTCGGCCCGTACATGCAGTACATGTCCGGCGTCACCGACACGCAGGTGAAGTGGACGCTCGAGAACCGCAGCGATAACCCGGGCATCCGCGACGGCGACATGTTCCTCGCCAACGACCCCTGGGTGGGCGCCGCGCACCAGATGGACGTGATGCTGCTCTGCCCCGTGTTCTGGAAGGGCGAGCTCTTCTGCTGGGTGACCAACTGCCTGCACCAGTACGACATCGGCGGCATCACGCCGGGAAGCTTCTGCCCCTCGGCGCGCGACGCCTTCGACGAGGGCATCCTCATCCCGCCGGTGAAGATCGTGGAAGCGAACGAGATCCGGCGCGACATCGAGGAGATCTACCTGCGCTCCTCGCGCAAGCCCGAGGCGGTGGCGCTCGATTTTCGCGCGCAGTTCGCCGGCAACATGACCGGGCGCGACCGCATCCTCGCGTTGATCAAGCGCTACGGCGCGGACACGGTGAAGGGCGTGATGAAGAAGATCATCGACGACGGCGAGCGCGCCTTCCTGAAGAAGCTCGCGCGCCTCCCGGACGGCGTCTGGCGCGACCGCAGCTACGTCGAGTGCAGCGGGCCGGGCGACCGCAGCGTGCACCGCGTCATGCTCACGCTGAGAAAGCAGGGCCGCAAGCTCACCTTCGAGAACGAAGGCACCGGCCCGCAGGCCGGGGCGATCAACGCCACCTACTCGGGCTGGCGCGGCGCGATCATGGTGGCGCTGAACGAGCTGCTGTGCTGGGACCAGTACTACGCGGTGGGCGGCGCGCTGCGCCACGTCGAGTTCAACCCCACGCCGGGAACGCTCAACTGCGCCGACTTCCCGGCATCGGTGTCGACGGCGCCGGTGCAGTGCATGGAGATCTCGCTCTACCCGGCCTACAACGTGCTCTCGAAGATGATCTACCCGGACAAGGAGATGCGCCGCGACGTGATGTGCATCGGCGGCACCAGCCAGTGGCCGGCGACCATCTTCCGCGGCATCGACCAGTGGGGCGAGCGCTACGGCTACATCCTGGTGGACCCGATCGGCGGCGCGATCGGCGCGTTTTCGCATGCGGACGGTATTTCGACGGGCGGCCAGGCGCGCACGCCGATCTGCAAGCTGCCGAACGTCGAGCACACCGAGCAGAGCTTCCCGGTGCTGTTTTTGTATCGGAAGGAAATCACCGATTCGGGCGGGGCGGGGAAATTCCGCGGCGGGCTGTCGGCGGAGTCGTGCTTCATTCCGCACGGCACGGATTCGATTACCCAGGACACGCTGTCCTCGGGCAACGCGATCCCGACCTCGACCGGGATGATGGGCGGCTATCCCGGGGCGGTGAACCGGTATCTCTTCAAGCGCGGCACGGACGTGCTCGAGCGCATGAAGCGCTCCGAGCTGGTGGGCGACATATCGGAACTGACCGGGGAGTCGGAGACCCTGCAATTGCGGCAGCAGGATTTCGTCCAGAACCCGGCCGATGTGTACGCGGTGCTCTGGTCGGCCGCGGGAGGATTCGGCGATCCGCTCGAGCGCGATCCGGCGAAGGTCGAGACCGATGTCGCGAACGGGGACGTGTCGGCCGAGGCGGCGAAGTCGATCTACGGCGTCGTCGTCGGCAATGCGCAGGCGACGGAAGCCGAGCGCCACCGCCAGCGCATCGAGCGTATCGGCGGGAAACCTTCGGGCAGGAAGCTCCCCGGCACGGTGGGCCTGCGGCCCACCGAGAGCCTCGCCGTGCGCGAAGGCCGCTGGTGCTGCGCGAAATGCGCGACGGACCTGGGCCCGCTCAAGGAAAACTACAAGAAGGGCTGCGTGCGGCGCGACCGGCCGATCGAGGCCTCGAACCCTATCGTCGGCGATCCTTCGCGCTTCATCGACCCGCGGCCGCAGTTCCGGCAGTTCTGCTGCCCGGGGTGCGGGCTGCTGATCGAGAACGAGGTCGCGGTGGCCGAGGAGCCGCTGCTCGCGGACGTGGAGCTGGAGCGGGGCTAGCCGTACATCTTCCAGCCGAAGCCCGCGCACTCGCCGCACTTCTGCGTGCCGACCTTGCCCGTGGCCTCGCACGGCACGCACGGATCCCACAGGAAGGTCATCGCGCTCTTGTAGACGCCGGCGCAGCGCCGGCCGCTCACCACCTGGTCGCAGCGGTGGTTGAGGAGCTCGTGCCGGCGCGTGAGCGCGCCGCAGACGCTGCAGGCGCCGGCGGGCTTGGGCTGTTTACCGGTGCGCATGATCGGCCCATCGTGGCAGGAAGTGGCCGGACCGCAAAGGACGTATTGGCGCTCTACCCGAAAACCAGCACCCCCGCGCCCAGCGCCGCGAAGACGAGCGCCGCCGCGACGTGCACCGCGCGCACCGGCATGCGCTTCGCCAGCGCCTCGCCGAAGAACGCCACCGGCGCGTTGGCGAGGAGCATCCCCAGCGTCGTGCCCATGACCACGGCGGCGAGCGATGCGAAGCGCGCCGCGAGCGCCACGGTGGCGATCTGCGTCTTGTCGCCGATCTCCACCAGGAAGAACAGGACGCTGGTCGTGACGAAGACGCCGCCCAGCTGGCGCGGCGCGCCGGCGGCGTCGTCGAGCTTGTCGGGCACGAGCATCCAGGCGGCCATGGCGATGAACGACACGCCGAGGATCCAGCGCATGGCGTCCGCGCCGATCGCCTTCGTGAGCCAGGCCCCCACGGCGCCGGCGATGGCGTGGTTGACGACGGTGGCGACGAAGATGCCGGCGATGATCGGCCAGGGCTTGCCGTAGCGCGCCGCCAGCACGAGCGTGAGCAGTTGCGTCTTGTCGCCGATTTCCGCGAGCGCGACGACGCCGATCGAGACGAGCAGGGCTTCCATGGGATGTGCCGGGGCCGCTACGGTAACCGAGAACGGCCGTTTTCCGGCCGTGCATTAGCGCTTTGCCGTCGGCGGCGGTACCTTTGCGGCCATGAAGCCGCCCCCGGCCGCCGCCGGCACCCTCCCGCAATCCGCGCGCCGCGACTTCAGCCGCGTCCCCTACGACGAGGCGATGCGCCGCGCGCGCGACTGCGTTCCCACGCTCCGGGCGCGCGCCCAGGCGAGCGAAGACGCGCGCGTGCTGCTGCGCGAGAACGAGCAGCTGCTGCACGAGCAGGGCCTGTTCCGCTTCCACCAGCCGAAAAGGTTCGGCGGCATGGAGCTGCCGTTCCACGCCGTGGTCGACATCGTCGCCGAGCTCGCGCGCGGCTGCCCGTCGACCGCCTGGAACGTGGGCAACCTCGGCTGCCACCACTGGCTCCTCGGCTACTACGACCCCGAGACGCAGCACGAGGTCTGGGACGAGAACCCCGACACCCTGATCGCCTCCTCGATCGCGCTCGCCGCGGGCCGGGGCAGGAAGACGAAAGACGGCTTCGTCGTCAGCGGCCGCTGGCCTTTTTCCTCCGGCGTGGACAACTCCGACTGGAACATGCTCGCCGTCACCATCTACGGCGAGGACGGCAAGGCGGCGATCGATTGGCGCTTGTGCCTGGTGCCGAAGGCGGACTACGAGATCCACGACACCTGGTACGCGATGGGGATGGTGGGCACCGGCAGCAAGGACATCGAGGCGAAGGAGATCTTCGTGCCCGAGCGCCGCGCACTGGAAATGGCGAAGTGCAAGGGCGGCTCGGAGCACCCGGGAGGAAAATACAACCTGGGCACGCTCTACAAGGTGGCGCTCGTCGCCGCCGCCGGCCACCCGCTCTCGGCGACCGCCCTGGGCACTGCCGAAGGCGCCTACGAGCACGTGAAGGCAAAGTTCGCGAGCCGCGTCGGGACCTACACCGGCGCCAAGGTCTCCGACTTCCAGGCGGTGCAGGTGAAGCTCGCGCGGGCGCGCTGCCTCATCGACGCGGCGCGCGCGCTGATGCGCGAGTCCGCGATGGCCTTCGGCCGGGGCGAGCCGCTCGACATGGAGACCAAGCTCAGGCTGCGCGCGCAGAACACCTTCGCCGTGGGCCAGTGCCGCGAGGCGGTGGAGACGCTGTGGTCGTTCTACGGCGCGAACGCGATCTACACGCGCGATCCCCTGCAGCGCTACCTGCGCGACGTGCAGGCGGCGAGCCAGCACTTCTCGTTCAACTTCGACATCGCCGGCTCGGCCTTCGGCATCGCCGCGCTCGGCGGCGCGTACGTCCACCCGACGCTGTGAACCCGCTTCCCCTCACCAGCCTCGGCGACATCGCGCACGTCATCCAGCTCGCGATCGCGCCGGTGTTCCTGCTCACCGGCGTGGGCACGCTGCTCGCGGTGCTCAGCAACCGCCTCGGTCGCGCGGTGGACCGCAGCCGCGTGCTCGAGGACCGCGTCCCGGGCCTCGCCGGCGAGGCGCTCGCGCTCGCGCAGGCGGAGCTGGTGCTGATCTCGCGCCGCACGCGGCTCATCTACACCGCCATCGCGCTCGCCGTGCTGTGCGCGCTGCTCATCTGCCTGCTGATCGCGGTGGCCTTCCTCGACGCCTTCCTGGCGATGAACCTCGCCCGGGTCATGGGCGCGCTGTTCGTGCTGGCGATGTTCGCGCTGATCGCGAGCCTGGGCGCCTTCTTGCGCGAGATCTTCCTCGCCGTGGACAGCGCCCGGCTGGCGATGCGCCGGCGCACCGAGGGATTGAAGGTCTGACGCGCGCGGTGGACAATAGCCCCGTCCGACGATTCCTGGAGCCCGCATGCCCGTCACCGAACTGAACCACTACCTGCTGGTCGCGAAGAACCTGGAGCGGACGAAGAAGTTCTACCAGAAGGTGCTCGGCCTCAAGCTCGCCGGCGAGCGTCCGGACTTCGGCTTTCCCGGCTACTGGCTGAAGGCGGGCGACAACATCTGCGTGCACCTCGCCTCGCAGGCGCCGAACCGGATCCGCGACCAGTTCCTGCTGAAGAAGCACCGCAAGGGCGCGAACGGCTCGGGCACCGTCGACCACATCGCGTTCCTCGCCAAGAAGCCCGAACAGGTCAGAAAACGCATCCAGAAGTACAAGGTGCAGATGCACTACCGCAGCTTTCCGGAGTCGAAGCTGTTCCAGATCTTCCTCAAGGACCCCGACGACGTCACCATCGAGCTCAATTTCCTCGGCGAGGTGATCGACCCGGCATCGTGGGCGGGCAAGGGCTCGGCCTCGGCGCTGACGCTCGGCAAGTCGCGCGGCAGGCGCACTGCCGTCTCGCGCCACAACTAGCGATGGCGCTCGAGCGCATCGACCATTACCTGCTGCAGACCACCGACCTCGCGGCGACGCGCGACTGGTACGTGCAGGCGCTCGGCATGCGCGAAGGCCCGCACCCGGACTTCAGGTTCCCGGTGGTCTGGCTCTACCTCGGCGACAAGGACGTGCTGCACGTGAGCGAGGGCGGGAGGAACGTCCCGGAGGCCCGCAAGCGCTACCTCGGCCAGGAGTCGCAGGCCGAGGCCGGCTCGGGCGTCATCGACCACATCGCCTTCTACGGCACCGGCCTCAGGCAGATGATCGAGCACCTGCGCAAGCTCGGCATCCCGTTCCAGCAGCGCATGGTGGACGACCAGGGCCTGTACCAGCTGTTCCTCAAGGACCCGGTCAACGACGTGAAGGTCGAGCTGTCCTACGCCAACGCCGAGGCCGCCGCCGCGGGCATCAAGCCCGAGCTCACGGCCGCGGAGCTCAGAGCGTAGGGTTGTCGCAGGGCAGGCCGAGCGCGACGCGCCCGTAGGTGGTGCCGGCGACGTCGGTGTTGAAGGAAAAGTGCTGCTTCACCGCGTGCGCATCGCGGAACGCGCGCGCCACGTGCCCGGACTCGTACAGGCCGCTCGCCCCCGAGAGCATGAACAGCACGTCCACGGCCTTCACCGCCCAGTCCACCGCGTACGCGCCTTCGAGCCGGTAGCGCGCCTTGGTCGGCAGGTCCGGCACCCTGCCTTCCTTGATCATGCCTTCCGCCTCGCGGCAGTTGCCGACCTGGAACATGCGCGAGGCACGCGCCAGCACCGCGGCCTCGCCGAGCCGCAGCTGCACGCTCTGCACGGCGGCGATCTTCGCGCCGGTCATCTTGCCGCGCCCCGCGGACCCGGCGGCGAACTGGTCGATCAGCCCCTCGGCGATGCCGAGCGCCACGCCCGAGAGCATGTAGGGGAACATCGCGAACACCGGCATCTGGAAGAGCGGCCCCGGGTTGACCTTGCTCCCCGGCGTCGGCCCGCCGCGCATGTCGGCGACCGCGAGCGTGCGGTGCGCGGGCACGAACGCGTCCTGCACCTCGACGTCCTTCGAGCCGGTGCCGCGCAGCCCGCCCGCGAACCAGGTGTCGTGCACCGTGTACTGGGATTTCTGCAGCAGGAACACGCGCTGCTCGGGCGGCTCGCCGTCGGCACCCGCGATCTGCCCGGCGAGCATGTTCCAGTCGCTCGGATCGACGCCGCTCGAGAACGGCCAGCGCCCGCTGATGCGGTAGCCGCCCGCGACGCGCTGCGCGCGCCCGGCGGGAAAGACGAACGAGGAGGCGATCAGCGCGTCGCGCGAGACGTTCCACACCTCGTCCTGCGCCTTGGGCGGGAACATGCCGAGCAGCAGGTGGTGCGAGCTGAGATTGATCAGGTTCCAGGCGCTGGAAGCGCAGGCGCGCGCCACCAGCGCGCCGAACGTGACCACCGCCGTGAACTCGATCTCCGAGCCGCCGACGCGGCGCGGCTGCTGCATGCGGAACAGCCCCGCATCGTGGAAGTCGCGCAGCGTCGCGTCGGGCAGGCGCCGCAGCTCCTCGCAGGCGGCCGCGCGCTCGCGCAGCACGGGCAGCAGCTGCTCGGCGCGCCCCCAGAGCTCGTGGTAGTCCGCGGCGCGGGCCTCAGGCGTGCTTTTGGGTTTCGCCGACATACCAGTCGAGGATCCTTTCGCCGGTCCAGTGCAGCACGCCGGGGCGGCGGCCGATGTGGTGGTAGAGCTTCTCCAGGTAGCCGATGCGGTGCGCGACCCCCGTGATGTAAGGGTGCACGCTGATCGCCATGACGCGCGTGATGCGCTCGCTCTCCGCGTACAGGCGCTCGAACTGCTCGACGCCGCGGCGCAGCCATTCTTCCGACGGCTGCGCCTGCAGCAGCATCATCGCGATGTCGTTCATCTCCAGCGTGTAGGGCACCGACACCAGCGTGCCGCTCGCGGTCTCGATGCGGCAGGGCTGGTCGTCGAGCACCCAGTCGGCGACGTACTCGATGCCGGCGGCGGCGAGATGGTCGATGGTCTCGGGCGTCTCGGTGAGGCCCGGGCTCTCCCAGCCGCGCGGCGCCTTGCCGGTGCACTCGCGGATCGCGGCGATGGTGTCCTCGATCGCCTTCTTCTGGTCTTCCACGTGGTGCATGGGGCGCTGCACGTAGCCGTGGCCCATGAACTCCCAGCCGGCCTCGTGCGCCGCCTGCGCCACGCGCGGGTAGCTGCGGCACACCGAGCCGTTGACGGCGAGCGTCGGCGTGACGTTGGCCTTCTGCAGCGCCTCCATGATGCGCCAGAAGCCGACGCGCATGCCGTACTCGTGCCAGGCCCAGTTCGGCAGGTCGGGAAGCAGCGGTTGCCCCAGCGGAGGCGGCAGCACCGTGCGCGGCATCGCGCGCTCGATCGACCACTCCTCGACGTTGACGATGGTCCAGACGACGAGGCGCCCGCCCTGCGGCAGCTTCAACGGCGGCCGGTCGACGATCGCCGAGTAGGGAACGCGGCTAGAGAGCGCGCGCACGCTTCGCTCCCGCGCCCAGCGCCCGGTCCAGCGCCGGCATCACTTCTTCGGCCATCAGCTCGAGCGAGCGGCGCGCAAGCGCCGCGTCGGCCCAGTCGATGCCGCAGTAGAGCAGCGTGCCGAAGTCGCCCACCTGCTCGCGGAACGCGAGCAGGCGATCCACCACCTCGCTCACGGTGCCCGCGATCACCAGGTCGTTGACCACCCCGTCGAGCGTCACCGAAGCGTCGGGCGCGTCCTTCGACGCCTTGAACAGGTTGGCGCGGCCGGCGCGCGTCAGCTTGGTGAGCAGCTGCGAGTAGTAGAAGCGGTACGGGCTCTGCGCGCCGCGCCCGTATTCGCGCGCCTTGCCCGCGTCGTCGGCGACGAACACGGTCTTCGCCACGCGCCAGTTCGCCGCGTCGGCCGCGCGGCCGCCCTGCTTGCAGCCCTCCGCGTAGCGCCCCCAGTGCGACTGCACCCACTGCGGCAGCAGGAAGTTCGCCGAGATCGGGTCCCAGCCGCGCGCCGCGGCCGCCGTCACGCCCTTCGAGAACGGCTCCACCGCGGTGACCACGATCGGCGGGTGCGGCTTCTGGAACGGCTTCGGCATGATGCCCTGGCCGATCTCGGGGATCATGGTCTTCGCCGTGGAGATGTTCCAGATCTCTCCCTTGATGTCGTAGGGCGGCTCGCCCGCCCAGATGGCGAGCACGTGGTTGATGCACTCGAGGAACAGCTGGTTGCGGTCCTTGCCGAGGTTCTCGAACGCTTCCATGTCGGTCGGCAGCCCGCCGGGGCTGATGCCCATGATGAAACGGCCCTCGAGCAGGTTGTCGAGCATCGCCACCGTGGTCGCGACGCTGACCGGGTGCGCATTCGCCAGGTTGAGCGTGCCGGTGCCGAGCCGGATGCGCTTCGTATCGTGGACCAGCGAGGCGAGGAACGTCGCGCACGAGGTGATGGTCTCGGCCGCGTCGGTCGCGTGCTCGCCGACGTAGGCCTCGGCGTAGCCGAGGCGGTCGCACAGCAGGATCGCCTCGCGGTCCTCGCGCAAGGTCTCCGTCCACGGGCGGGCGGGCGGGTGCAGCGGCATGGTGAAGTATCCGAGCTTCATCGGAGGGTCGCGGCCGAGTTTAACCCGAACCACAAACCGACCCCGATCAGCGTCCAGGCCACCGCCACGACCAGCGCGCGGCTGTGGAGCCGTGGCGAGATGCGCCCCCTGCCTGCCGGGACCGTCATGGGGATCCCGGCCGACCTCCGCCAGCTCGCCGGCACCGGCCTGCTGACGACCCGCGAGATGGCCCGCATCCCGCTCGACTCCTGGCTGCCACGGACCCGGGTCCGTGACGACGTGTCCGTCGGCCGCTACGTCGGCGCCCGGCTCGGCCGCGCGGTCCTCGACCGTCTGGTCGAGCCGCTGCTCGGCGGCGTCTACGCCGGGCGGGCCGACCAGCTCTCCCTCGCCGCGACGCTGCCCCAGCTCATGCCGTACGTCCGCAAGGAGCGCTCGCTGCTGGCCGCGGTGCGGGCCAGCCGCGAGGCCGACCGCCCGGCCGGGCCGCCCGCTCCCGGGCCGCCGCCGGCCGTCTTCGGCGCGCCGAGGGGCGGCGTGGGCCGGCTGGCGGAGGCGCTCGCGGGCCGGCTGCGCGCTGCCGGCGTCGAGCTGCGTACCGGGGCGACCGTGCGTGAGCTGCACCGCACGCCGACCGGCTGGCGGCTCGTGGTCGGCTCCACCCGCGACGCCGAGGAGGTGCTGGCCGACGCCGTGGTGCTCGCCCTCCCGGCCGCGCCGGCCGCCCGACTCCTGCGCGCCGAGGTCCCGGCCGCGGCCAGCGAGCTGACCCAGGTGCGGTCAGCCTCGATGGCGGTCGTGGCCCTGGCCTTCCCGTCCGCGGCCTTCGCCGAGCGTCCGGCCGCCTCGGGCTTCCTGGTGCCGCCGGTCGACGGGCGGAACGTGAAGGCGGTCACCTTCTCGTCGACGAAGTGGGGGTGGTACGCGGACGCGGCGCCGGGCACGGTCGTCGTCCGGGCGTCCCTCGGGCGGGTCGGCGAGGAGGCGGTGCTGCAGCGGGAGGACGCCGAGCTGGTCGACCTGACGCTGGCCGACCTCACCGACGCCCTCGGAGTGACCGAC
>Ga0210114_1000061_pt1 | contig 24512 bp, 22 predicted proteins | sample MayberryNW_TuleA_FD_185524 | JGI IMG/M metagenome (GOLD analysis project Ga0210114, IMG submission 185524) | Wetland microbial communities from San Francisco Bay, California, USA, that impact long-term carbon sequestration - MayberryNW_TuleA_D2... | ecosystem: Environmental > Aquatic > Marine >...
CAAGCACGACCTGCCGAACTACGGCGTCTTCGACGAGAAGCGGGTGTTCGCCGCCGGCGCGGTGCCCGGGCCGATGGCCTTCCCGCTGAAGGGCGCGGGCGACGATCAGCTCCGGATCGGCGGCCTGGTGTGCGAGGACATGTGGACCGGCGACGTCGCCGAGGCGCTCGAGGAATCCGGCGCCGAGATCCTGATCGTGCCCAACGGCTCGCCCTTCGAGCACGACAAGCGCGACGTGCGCCTCAACCTCGCGGTGGCCCGGGTCACCGAGACCGGGCTGCCGCTGATCTACTGCAACCAGGTCGGCGGCCAGGACGAGCTGGTGTTCGACGGCGCGTCCTGCGTGCTCGACGCGCGCGGCGCGCTGGTGCGCCAGGCGCCGTTCTTCGAGGAGGCGCTGGAGATCTTCGAGTTCGACGGCGCGGCGCCCGTGCCCGGGGCGGTGGCGGCGGAGCTGCCGCTGGAAGCCGAAATCTACCGGGCGCTGGTGCTCGGCACGCGCGACTACGTCGACAAGAACGGCTTTCCCGGCGCGGTGCTCGGCCTCTCGGGCGGGGTGGACTCGGCGCTGACCCTGGCGATCGCCTGCGACGCGCTCGGCGCCGCGCGCGTGCATGCGCTCATGATGCCGTCGCAGTACACCGCGCGCATGAGCCTGGACGACGCCGCCGAGATGGCGCGCCGCATGGGCGTGCGCTACGACACCATCCCCATCGGCCCGGCGTTCGACGCTTTTCGCGCCTCGCTGGCGCCGCTGTTCGCGGGCCGGCCGGAGGATCTCGCCGAGGAGAACCTGCAGGCGCGCGTGCGCGGCACGCTGCTCATGGCGCTGTCCAACAAGTTCGGCTCGATCGTGCTCACCACCGGCAACAAGTCGGAGATGGCGGTGGGCTACGCGACCCTGTACGGCGACATGGCGGGAGGCTTCGCCGTGATCAAGGACCTCTCCAAGACCCTGGTCTGGCGCCTCGCGCGCTACCGCAATACCGTGTCCGGCGTGATTCCGGAGAACATCATCACGCGCGCGCCTTCGGCCGAGCTGCGCGCCAACCAGACCGACCAGGACAGCCTGCCGCCCTACGACGTGCTCGACGGCATCATGGAGGCCTACATGGAGCAGAACCGCTCGCCGCAGGAGATCGTCGCGCAGGGCCATGCCCCCGCGGACGTGCGCCGCGTCGTGGACCTCATCCGCCGCAGCGAGTACAAGCGCCGGCAGGCGCCACCGGGCGTGCGCATCACGCTGCGCGGCTTCGGCAAGGACTGGCGCTACCCGATCACCTCGCGCTACCGCGACAGCGGCGGCCTGTCGCTATAATGGGGGCCGATTTGCGAAAGGACCCGGCATGAGCATGAAGAAGATCGAAGCCATCGTGAAGCCGTTCAAGCTGGACGAGGTGCGCGAGGCGCTCTCGGAGGTCGGCGTGACCGGCCTCACCGTCACGGAGGTGAAGGGCTTCGGCCGGCAGAAGGGCCACACCGAGCTCTACCGCGGCGCCGAGTACGTGGTCGACTTCCTGCCCAAAGTGAAGATCGAGGTGGTGGTGCCGGAAAAGCAGCTCGAGGCCGCCATCGAAGCGATCGTGAAATCGGCGCGCACCGGCAAGATCGGCGACGGCAAGATCTTCGTCACCACGGTCGAGCACGTGATGCGCATCCGCACCGGCGAGACCAACGAGTCCGCGATCTAGCGGGCCTTCAGCAGCACGAGCAGGGCGCCGGCGCCGCCTTCCGCCGCGGGCGCCTGGCAGTACGCGAGGACCTCGTCGCGCGGCGCGAGCCAGGCGCGCAGCCTTCCTTTCAGCACCGGCTCGCGATTGCGCGAGCCCAGCCCCTTGCCGTGCACGATGCGTACGCAGCGCAGGCCCCGGGCCGCGGCCGCGCGCACGAACTGCGCGACCTGCGCCGCCGCCTCGGTGCGGTTCATGCCGTGCAGGTCGAGCGCGTCCTGCACCACCCAGTGCCCGCGGCGCAGGCGCCGCAGCACCTGGCGCGATACGCCCTCGCGCAGGTAGGTCAGCTCGATCCCGGTGTCGAGCGCGTCCTCCACCGACAGGGGCCCGGCGACGCTCTCGGCGAGCACCGCGCGTTCGTCGCGGCGCGTCTGCGCCGGCTCGGGCGGCGGGGCGGCGCGGTGCGCCGGGGCGCGGCGCTTGTGCGCGAGCGGCTTGACGCCCGCGAGCGCCCGGCGCAGCGCCTCGAGGTCGTCGGCGTCCGTCACGCGGGCGCCTCAGGCCGCCTGCTGGTCGAGGAATTTCTCGGCGTCGAGCGCCGCCATGCAGCCCGTGGCGGCGCTGGTCACCGCCTGGCGGTACACGTGGTCCTGGACGTCGCCGGCGGCGAACACGCCCGGCACGCTCGTCGCCGTGAAGCCGCCCTCGCGGCCGGCGCGCGTCACGATGTAGCCATTCTCCATTTCCACCTGGCCCGAGAAGATCTGCGTATTGGGCGTATGGCCGATGGCGATGAACACGCCCTTGACCGGCAGCTCGCGCGCGGCGCCGCTCTTCACGTGGCGGATGCGCACGCCCGTGACGCCGCTCGCGTCGCCCAGCACCTCGTCGAGCGTCGCGTCGAGCTCGAGCACGATGCGCCCTTGCGCGACGCGCTGCATGAGCTTGTCGACCATGATCTTCTCGGCGCGGAACTTGTCGCGCCGGTGCACCAGCGTCACCTTGCTGCACAGGTTGGCGAGGTACAGCGCCTCCTCGACCGCGGTGTTGCCGCCGCCGATCACGGCGACCTCCTGGCCCTTGTAGAAGAAGCCGTCGCAGGTGGCGCAGGCGGAGACGCCCTTGCCCATGTAGCTCGTCTCCGAGGGCAGGCCGAGGTACCTGGCCGACGCGCCGGTGGCGACGATGAGCGCGTCGCAGGTGTAGGTCGCCGCGTCGCCCTGCAGCACGAACGGCCGCTCGCCGAGCCGCACCGTGTGGATCTGGTCGAACACCACCGCGGTCGCGAAGCGCTCGGCGTGCTTCTGGAAGCGCTCCATCAGCTCGGGGCCCTGCACGCCGCCCGCGTCGGCGGGCCAGTTGTCGACGTCGGTGGTGGTCATCAGCTGCCCGCCCTGGGCGAGGCCGGTGACCAGCACGGGCTTCAGGTTGGCCCGCGCCGCGTACACCGCCGCCGTATAGCCGGCGGGTCCGGAGCCGAGGATGACGAGGCGGTGGTGGCGGTTGGCCATGGCGGGTAGCATGCAGTTTGGGGCCCGCATTATAGAAAACAAGGAGCGGCGCAGTTTGCTACCATAGCCGCAAAGACCCAGACCAAGGCCCCATGGCGGCTCCCGTCTCCTCGACCGTCCTGCGCACGGTACCGCTCTTCGCGAGCGTGCCGGACGAGCAGCTGCGCCTGCTCGCCACCGTGGTCACGCGCCGCAGCGCCTCGCGCGGCTCGATCATCATGGCCGCGGGCGACCCGACCGACTCGCTGTACATCATCCTGTCGGGCCGCCTCAAGGTGATGATGACCGACGCCGAGGGCAAGGAGGTCATCTTCAGCATCCTCGGGCCCGGCGAGTTCTTCGGCGAGATGGGCCTGATCGACGACGCGCCGCGCTCGGCGAGCGTGGTGCCGGTCGAGCCCTGCGAGCTGCTGGTGGTCAACCGGCGCGACTTCAGGAAATGCATGGCCGACAACAGTGAAATCGCCATGGCGGTGATGCGCGGCCTGGTGCGGCGTCTGCGCGAGGCCGACCGCAAGATCGGCAGCCTGGCGCTGCTCGACGTCTACGGGCGCGTGGCGCGGCTGCTGCTCGACATGTCGGAGACGGTCGACGGGCAGAAGATGGTCACCAAGCGCCTGCCGAAGCAGGACATCGCGAAGATGATCGGCGCCTCGCGCGAGATGGTGAGCCGCGTGATGAAGGACCTGCAGACGGGCGGCTACATCGAGATGCGCGGCTCCACCATCCTGCTGCGCGACAACATCGTGCTGCCGGAGTGACCCGGGCGCGCGTGCGGTAGAATCGGCGGACCCGGTGGGCCGCGATGGCAGCAGCGCAGAAAACCACAGCAGCGCCCCTTCCCGCAAGACTCGGCAACCTGCTGCGCGAGGCGCGCTGGCTGGTGCTGGCGGCCCTCGCCGGTTACCTGCTCCTCATCTTCCTGACGTTCGACCGCGGCGACCCGGGCTGGTCGCACAGCGCCGCCGGCACCGCGACGCATAACGCCGGCGGCCGCGCCGGCGCCTGGCTCGCCGACGTCCTGCTGTACCTGTTCGGGGTCTCCGCGTACTGGTGGGTGGCGCTTTGCCTGGTCGGCGTGGCCTGGGGCTACCGCACGCTCGAGCGCTCGGCGCTCGTCGACCGGCGGCCGCTCGCCATCGCGCTCGGCGGCTTCGCGCTGCTGCTGCTGGCCAGCGCGTCGCTCGAGGCCCTACGGCTGCACTCGCTCGGCGCCGAGCTGCCGCTCGCGCCCGGGGGGCTGCTCGGCGATGCGATCGGCGGTGCCGCCGCGGGCGTGCTCGGCTTCACCGGCGCCACGCTCGTGCTGCTCACGCTGGTGGCGGTGGGCTGGAGCCTGTTCACGGGCGTGTCCTGGCTGGCGGTGGCCGAGCTCACCGGCGCGCTCCTCGAAGGCGCCGCCGATCTCGCGCGGCGCGCGTGGGAGAGCCGCGCCGACCGCAGGGCGGGCGAGCTGGCGCGCGAGGAGCGCGAGCACGTGGTCGAGGCCGACCGCCGGCGCGAGGAGGAGCATCCGCCCCTCGTGATCGCGGCGCCGCCGCCCGAAATCCGCAAGTCCGAGCGCGTGCACAAGGAAAAGCAGGCGCCGCTGTTCGACTACCTGCCCGACACGCCCTTGCCGCCGGTCAAGCTGCTCGACGACGGCGCGCAGGACGGCGAGCCGCTCGGCGCGGAGACGCTGGAGTTCACCTCGCGCCTGATCGAGAAGAAGCTCTCCGACTTCGGCGTCTCGGCCAAGGTGCTCGCCGCCTATCCCGGCCCGGTGATCACGCGCTACGAGATCGAGCCCGCGGTCGGGGTGAAAGGCAGCCAGATCGTCAATCTGGTGAAGGACCTGGCGCGGGCCCTGTCGGTGGTGTCGATCCGCCTGGTGGAGACCATTCCGGGCAAGTCCTGCATGGGCCTCGAGATCCCGAACCCGCACCGCCAGACCGTGCGCCTGTCGGAGATCCTCGGCTCGGAGGTGTACGCCGACATGCACTCGCCGCTCGCGCTGGCGCTCGGCAAGGACATCGCCGGCAACCCGGTCGTCGTGGACCTGCAGCGCATGCCGCACCTGCTGGTCGCGGGGACCACCGGCTCGGGCAAGTCGGTGGCGCTGAACGCCATGATCCTGTCGCTGCTCTACAAGTCCGAGCCCAAGCACGTGCGGCTGATCATGGTCGACCCGAAGATGCTCGAGCTGTCGATGTACCAGGACATCCCGCACCTGCTCGCGCCGGTGGTCACCGACATGAAGCAGGCCGCGAACGCCCTCATGTGGTGCGTGGCGGAGATGGAGCGGCGCTACAAGCTCATGTCCTGGGTGGGCGTGCGCAACCTCTCCGGCTTCAACCACAAGGTGGCCGACGCGCAAAGAGCCGGGCAGCCGCTCGAAGACCCGGCGACCATCGATTCGGGCGCGCCGCAGCCGCTCAGCCAGCTGCCCTACATCGTCGTGGTCATCGACGAGCTTGCGGACCTGATGATGGTCGTGGGCAAGAAGGTCGAGGAGCTGGTGGCGCGGCTCGCGCAGAAGGCGCGCGCGTCGGGCATCCACCTCATCGTCGCCACGCAGCGCCCGTCGGTGGACGTCATCACCGGGCTCATCAAGGCGAACATCCCGACGCGCATCGCCTTCCAGGTGGCGAGCCGCGTCGACTCGCGCACCATCCTCGACCAGCAGGGCGCGGAGACCCTGCTCGGCGCCGGCGACATGCTCTACCTGCCCGCGGGCACGGGGCTCGCGCAGCGCGTGCACGGCGCGTTCGTCGGCGACCACGAGGTGCACCGGGTGGTCGACCACCTCAAGTCGCTCGCCTCCCCCGAGTACATCGAGGGCGTGCTCGATGCCGGCGCGGGCGACAGCGGCGCCCCCGACGGCGCGAGCGGCGAGGGCGCGGAGAAGGACGCCCTCTACGACCAGGCGGTGGAGATCGTCCTGCGCACGCGCCGGCCGTCGATCTCGCTCGTGCAGCGGCACCTGCGCATCGGCTACAACCGCGCCGCGCGCCTGATCGAGGACATGGAGCGCGCGGGCCTGGTCTCGGCGATGCAATCCAACGGCAACCGCGAGGTGCTGGTGCCTGCGAAGGCGGAGTAGATGCGAGCTCTGGTGCTTGCGTTGCTGCTCGTGCCCGTGCTGGCGCGGGCGGGCGCCGTGCAGCGCTTCCATGAGTTTCTGCGCGACACGCACGGCGCGCGCGCCACGTTCGAGCAGAAGGTCTACGACCGCGAGCGGCGGCTGGTGCAGGCCTCGACGGGCAGCTTCACGTTCCTGCGCCCGGGGCGCTTCCGCTGGACCTATGCCGAGCCCTACGCGCAGCTGATCGTCGGCGACGGCGAGCGCGTGTGGATCTACGACCCGGACCTGAAGCAGGTCACGGTGCGTCCCATGGCGCGCGCCCTCGGCTCGACGCCCGCGGCGCTGCTCGCGGGCTCGGCCGACGTCGAGCAGGCGTTCGCGTTCTCCGAGGGCGGCAGCGACGGCGGCCTGGAATGGCTGGAGGCGAAGCCGCGCGGCGACGACGCGGGCTTCGAGCGCATCCGCCTGGGCTTCGGCGCCGACGGCGTGCGCGCGATGGAGCTGAGCGACCATTTCGGGCAGACCACGGTGCTGCGCTTCGGCAACCTGGAGCGTAATCCGGCGCTCGCGCCGTCCGATTTCCGCTTCGTGCCGCCCGAGGGCGCGGATGTCCTCGGCCAGTGAGGGCCTGTTCGGCGCGCCGGTGCCGGCCGCGCCGCTCGCCGAGCGCCTGCGGCCGCGCTCGATCGACGAGGTGCTCGGCCAGCGCCACCTGCTCGCGCCCGGCAAGCCGCTGCGCCTCGCCTTCGAGTCGGGCAAGCCGCATTCGATGATCCTGTGGGGTCCGCCGGGAACGGGCAAGACCACGCTCGCGCGCCTCATGGCGCAGGCCTTCGACGCCGAGTTCATCGCGCTCTCGGCGGTGTTCTCGGGCGTGAAGGACATCCGCGACGCGGTGAGCCGCGCCGAGGCGGCGCTCGCCGCCCGCGGCCGCCCGACGATCCTGTTCGTGGACGAGGTGCACCGCTTCAACAAGGCGCAGCAGGACGCGTTCCTGCCGTACGTGGAGAAGGGCCTCTTTACCTTCATCGGCGCGACGACGGAGAACCCGTCCTTCGAAGTGAATTCGGCGCTCCTGTCGCGCGCCGCGGTGTACGTGCTCGAGCCCCTGTCGGCCGAAGACCTGGGGGCGCTGCTCGAGCGCACCGGGCTGGAGGCGGACGCGGGGGCGCGCGAGCGGCTGGTCGGCTTCGCCGACGGCGACGCGCGGCGCCTGCTGAACGCGGTGGAGATCCTGCAGAACGCACGGCCCAAGGGCGCGGTCGATGCGGCGTTCGTCGAGTCGACGCTGGCGAAGAATCTGCGGCGCTTCGACAAGGGCGGCGAGCAGTTCTACGACCAGATCTCGGCGCTGCACAAGGCGGTGCGCGGCTCGGACCCGGATGCGTCGCTGTACTGGCTGGTGCGCATGCTCGACGGGGGCGCGGACCCCATGTACCTCGCGCGGCGCATCGTGCGCATGGCGGTCGAGGACGTCGGCCTCGCCGATCCGCGCGCGCTGACGCTCGCGCTGGATGCCGCGCAGACCTACGAGCGCCTGGGCTCGCCCGAGGGCGAGCTCGCGCTCGCCGAGGCCGTGCTGTACCTCGCCGTCGCGGCGAAGTCGAACGCCGTCTACAACGCCTATAATGCGGCGCGCGCCTTCGTCCGGGAAGACGGCACGCGGCCGGTGCCGCTCCATATCCGCAACGCGCCCACCAAGCTGATGAAAGATCTGGGCTACGGCAAGGATTACCGCTACGCGCACGACGAAGCCGATGCGTTCGCGGCGGGCGAGAACTACTTCCCCGAGGGCATGCCGGCGGTCGAGTGGTACAAGCCCACCGCGCGCGGGCTGGAGCAGCGCGTCCGGGAGAAGCTCGAGGAACTGAGGCGCCTGAATGCCGCGGCGCGCGCGAAGAACAGATGATCGACATACAACTGCTCAGGAGCGATATCGAGGCGGTCGCGAAGCGCCTCGCGACGCGCGGCGTCACGCTCGACGTCGCTTCCTTCCGCGCGCTGGAAGACGCGCGCAAGCGCATCCAGACCTCGACCGAGCAGCTGCAGGCGCGGCGCAACGCGCTCTCGAAGCAGGTGGGGCAGGCGAAGGCGAAGAAGGACGAAGCGCAGGCGGGCGCGCTGATGGCGCAGGCGGCCGCGCTCGGCGAGGAGCTGAAGCAGATGGAAGCCGAGAACGCGGCGCTGCAGGCGCGGCAGCACGAGTTCGTCTCGCTGATCCCGAACCTGACGCACGAAAGTGTCCCGGTCGGGTCGAGCGCCGAGCAGAACGTGGAAGTGCGCCGCTGGGGCACGCCGCGCAAATTCGACTTCCCGGCGAAGGATCACGTCGACGTCGGCACGCCGCTCGGGCTCGATTTCGAGGCCGGCGCCAGGCTCGCCGGTGCGCGCTTCGCGGTGATGAAGGGCGGTCTTGCGCGGCTGCACCGCGCGCTCGCCCAGTTCATGCTCGACGTGCACACGCAGGAACATGGCTACACCGAGGTGTACACGCCCTACATGGTGAGCGCGGCCTGCGCCGATGGCGTGACCAGCCTCGCCAAGTTCAAGGACGACCTGTTCAAGGTCGAAGGCCGCGACCTCTACCTCATTCCGACCGCCGAGTATCCGGTCACCAACTTCGTGCGGGAAGGGATCATCCCGCTCGAGGCGCTGCCGATGAAGTTCGTGTGCCACTCGCCGTGCTTCCGCTCGGAAGCGGGCGCCGCCGGCAAGGACACGCGCGGCATGATCCGCAACCACCAGTTCGACAAGGTCGAGCTGGTGCAGATCGTGCATCCGTCGACCTCTTACCTGATGCACGAGGAATTGACCGCGCATGCCGAGGTGATCCTGAAGCGGCTCGAGCTGCCGTACCGCGTGATCACGCTGTGCACGGGGGACACGGGATTTTCCTCGGCCAAGACCTACGACCTCGAGGTGTGGCTCCCCGGGCAGAGCGCCTACCGCGAGATCAGCTCGTGCTCCAACTTCGAGGCCTTCCAGGCGCGGCGCATGCAGGCGCGCTTCAGGAACGACAAGGGCAAGCCCGAGCCCGTGCACACGCTGAACGGCTCGGCGCTCGCGGTGGGCAGGACGCTGGTGGCGATCCTGGAGAACTTCCAGAACGCGGACGGGTCGGTGACCGTGCCGGTGGCGTTGCGTGCGCACATGGGCGGGGTCGAGAAGCTCGCGAAGCCCTGATGAAGCTGCGCGGCGCCGACGTCCTCGCGCGCGCGCTCGCGGCGGCCGGCGCACGCCAGCTATTCGCGCTCTCGGGCAACCACGTGATGGCGGTGTTCGACGCGGCGCTCGAGGCGCAGCTCTCGATCGTCCACGTGCGCCACGAAGCGGCGGCGGTCCACATGGCGGACGCCTGGGGGCGCCTCAGGGGCGAGCCGGGGATCGCGCTCGTCACCGGTGGGCCCGGGCATGCCAATGCGGTCTCGGCGCTCTACACCGCGCTCGCCGCCGAGTCGCCGCTCATCCTCGTGTCCGGCCACGCGCCGCTCGACGAGCTCGGCAAGGGCGCGTTCCAGGAGATGCGCCAGGCGGAGGTGGCGGCGCCGCTCGCCAAGGCGTCGTGGACCGCGCAGTCCGCCGAAGGGCTCGCGGCCGACGTGGCGCGCGCCTGGCGCGAGGCGCTCAGCGGCCGGCCGGGGCCGGTGCACTTGAGTGTGCCGAGCGACGTCCTCGATGCGATCGTGGAGGCACCGCCGATGCCCGATTTCGGGGCGCCGCCGGCACCGCAGGAGCCCGCGCCCGAGATCCGCGATGCGCTGCGCACTGCGCGGCGCCCGGTGATCATCGCCGGCCCGGCGCGCATGCGCGACGATGCGCAAGGGTTGGAGGAAGCGACCGGCGTGCCGGTGATCGGCATGGAAAGCCCGCGCGGCGTGAACGATCCGAGTCTCGGAAAGCTCGCCGACGTGCTGCGGCAGGCCGACACGGTGCTGCTGCTCGGCAAGCGCGCCGACTTCACGCTGAACTTCGGCAAGGTCTTCGCGGAAGGCTGCCGCGTGCTTTCGGTCGAGCGCTTCCGCGCCACCGAGCGCCTCGGCGCGGACGGCTGGCGCGAGGAGGTGCGCGTGGCGCTCGCCTACCGCCCGCCGGCGTGGCGCGAGATCGGCTCGAGCACCCACCCGGTCGCGGTGTGCCGCGAGGTGCAGCGCCTGCTCGATGCTCCCGAGGCGATCCTCGTCTGCGACGGCGGCGAGTTCGGGCAGTGGGCGCAGGCCTGCCTCGCCGCGCCGCGCCGCGTGATCAACGGGCCCGCGGGCTCGATCGGGGCGGCGCTGCCGTTCGCGGCGGCGGCGCAGCTCGCCGCGCCGCGCGCGCGCGTGGTGGCGATGCTGGGCGACGGCACCTTCGGCTTGCACATGGCCGAAGTGGACACGGCGGTGCGCTACCGGCTCAACTATCTCGCGGTCATCGGCAACGACGCGACCTGGAACGCCGAGTACCAGATCCAGCTGCGCGCCTACGGCGCTGCGCGCGCGCACGGCTGCGAGTTGCTGCCGACGCGCTATGGAGCGGTTGCCACGGCGATGGGCGCCCACGGCGAGGACGTCGTCGACTTCGAGGGTCTGGCGCCGGCGCTCGCGCGCGCGGCCGCTGCCGGCAAGCCCGCTTGCGTCAACGTGACGATCGAGCGCATCGCCGCGCCCAGGTACTGATCTCCGGCCTGATAAAATCCACCCTGCCGCGGAGAGATGGCAGAGTGGTCGATTGCGGCAGACTCGAAATCTGTTGAACTCGTAAGAGTTCCGGGGGTTCGAATCCCTCTCTCTCCGCCATTTTGCTGCGCCGCTCATCCGCCGGCGCCGCCCGCCCGTCGCATTCCCCCGTCAGAGACCGTTCCAGGCCGGGAATCCTCCCTCGCCGCTCGCCTCCGTGCGCGCGATGCTGGCGGCGCAGGAGGTGCCCCATGAACGCGCTGCAGCAGCAACCCGAGTTCGTCCGGCTGGAGTCCGATCTGGCCGCGCGCCTGGAAGACCTGTTCCAGCGCTGCCCCGCGCTGCACGGCTTCACGGTGCAGCCCGCGGCGAGCGTGTCGCGCGAGCGCGTCGTCGCCGGCCTGCAGGACGACCTCTACCTCGCCGACGTCATCTGGCACATCCCGCTCAACGGCGAGCAGGCCGCGTCGCTGGTAGGCGAGATTTCGCAGGCGCTCATCGAGCTGGTCGACGAGCAGCCCGGCGCCCTCGCGCTGCTGCGCGGGCGCACCTTCGCCAGCGTGCTGCACTGAATCCCCGGGGCGCGGCGCGCCCCGTCCGCGGTAAACTTCCCCCCGAAGTCCCGGCGCCCCCTCACGGGGCGCTTGCTTTTCGACGACCGTGGACGCCGCGATGAACGCTCCCGAAATCCAGTTCGATCCCGAAGCCGCGCGCTTCGGTGCCTCGCGCACGCAAAAGCGCCTCGAAGACGACCGGCTCCTCGTCGGCAAGGGCCTGTACAGCGACGACCGCCGCTTCGCGAACGAGGCGGCGCTCGTGGTGGTGCGCTCGCCCTACGCGCACGCGAAGATCAAGTCCGTGGATCTCGCGGCGGTGCGCGCCGCGCCCGGCGTGCTCGCGGCCTGGACGCTGGCGGATCTGGCCGCGGACGGCGTCGGGCACATCGCCGTTCCCCCCTTGTTCAAGCGCGCCGACGGCCAGCCGATGTCGGCGCCGCCGCGCACGCCGCTCGCCGGCGAGCGCGCGCTCTACGTGGGGCATGGCGTGGTCGCGGTGGTCGCCGAAACGCGCGCCCAGGCGCAGGATGCGGCCGATCTCGCCGGCATCGAATACGAGGAGCTATCCTGCGTGGTCGAGCCGCACGCGGCGGTGAAGCCGGGCGCGCCGCAGATCTGGCCCGGGGCGCCGGGCAACATCGCCGCCGAGACGCGCTACGGCAAGGCCGAGGAGGCCGCGGCCGCGTTCGAGCGTGCCGCCCACGTCACCGGGATCGAGCTGCACAACCAGCGCGTCATCGCCGTGGCGATGGAGCCGCGGTGCGCGATCGGCGTGCACGAAAACGGCCGCACCGCCGTGTACACGCAGTGCCAGACGCCTACCAGCGCGCGCGACCTGCTGGCGGCGGCCTTCGGCGGCAAGCCCGCCGACTTCCGCATCGTCAACGGCGACATCGGCGGGGGTTTCGGCATGAAGACGGGGCTGACGCCCGAGGACGTGCTGGTGGCCCATGCCGCGCGCAAGCTCGGCCGGCCGGTGCGCTGGCGCGGCGAGCGGAGCGAAGAGTTCCTCTGCGCGCACATGGGCCGCGACATGCACTTCGAGGCGGCGCTCGCGCTCGACAAGGACGGGCGCATCCTCGCGCTGCGGCTGCACATGCTCGGCAACATGGGCGCGGTGCCGGTGGGCTCCTCGGCGATGATCCCGCTCGCCATGGTGGCGAAGGTGCAGACCTCGGTGTACCGCGTGCCCGCGGTGGACTACCACTACCAGGGCGTGCTCACCAACACCATGGCGACCGGCGCCTACCGCGGCGCGGGCCGACCCGAGGGCAACTACCTGATCGAGCGCCTGGTGGAGAAAGCGGGGCGCGAGATGGGCATCGACCCGGTCGAGATCCGTAAGCGCAACCTCCTGCAGCCGGGGGATTTCCCCTACGCCACGCATGCCGGCGAGATCTACGACACGGGCGACTTCCCGCGCATGCTCGACGGATTGCTGCAGGTCGCCGACTGGCAGGGGTACCCCGCGCGCGCCGCGGCTTCCAGGGAACGCGGCAAGCTGCGCGGCCGCGGACTCGCGACGTACCTGGAATGGACCGGCGCGCTGCCCACGGAGACCGTGGACATCGAGGTGGACGCCGACGGCAAGGTCACGGTGTTCTCCGGGACGCAGGCGATGGGGCAGGGGCTCGAGACCACGTACGTGCAGCTCGTCACCGAGGTGCTGCAGATTCCGGCCGCGGGCGTGACGATCGTGCAGGGCGATACCGACCGCGCGACGGGGGTCGGCAGCGTCGGCTCGCGCTCGGCGTTCGTCGGCGGCTCGGCGGTGGTGGCCGCGGGGCGCACGCTCATCGTGCGCGGCAAGGCGCTCGCGGCCGACGCGCTCGAGGCGGCGCCCGCGGACATCGAGTTCCGCGACGGGCGCTTCTTCATCGGCGGCACCGACCGCTCGGCGTCGCTCGCCGAGCTCGCCGCCGGGCAGGCGGAAAAGCGCATCCGCGTGTCGGCGACGCAGACGCCCTCGACGCCGTCATGGCCGAATGGCGCGCAGGCCTGCGAGGTGGAGATCGACCCGGAGACCGGCGAAGTGTCGCTCGCGCGCCTGTCGAGCCTGGACGACATCGGCCGCATCATCAACCACGCCATCGTCGAAGGGCAGATCCAGGGCGGCATGGCGCAGGGCGTCGGCCAGGCGCTCTGGGAGCAGGCGGTGTACGACCCGGAGTCGGGCCAGCTGCTCACCGGGTCGCTGATGGACTACTGCGTGCCGCGCGCCGACCAGTTCCCGCCGATGGCCAACGCCTTCGACGAGAGCGTGCCGTGCAGGACCAACCTGCTCGGGGTGAAGGGCTGCGGCGAGATCGGCACCATCGGCGCGGTGCCCGCCGTGATGCACGCGGTGCTCGACGCGCTGTCCGGATTCGGCATCACGCATCTGGAGATGCCGCTGACGCCCGAGAAGGTCTGGCGGGCGATGCGCCGCGCCTGAGCCATGCGCCACGGGGCGGGCCGCGTCTTCGGTTACGCCGTCCTCGCGTCGCTCGTGCTGCATGCGCTGGTGCTGTTCGCGCTCCCTGCCGCGCGCGAGCTGCGCGCGCTGGTGCCGCCCGAGGTGGAGCCGCTGATCGCGCGCGTCGAGCGGCTCGCGCCGCCGCCCGCGCCGCAGCCGGCGCCGCCGCCCGCCGCGAAGCCCGACGCACGCGAGCCCGCACCCCCGGCACGCCTGCACGTTCTGAAGCCCTCGCCGGCGGTCGAAAGCCATGCGCAGCCCGCTTCGCCGAAGCCCGCCCCGCCCCCTCCGAGCCCTCCGCCGGCGCCTATCGCCGCCGCGCCCCCGCCGCCGGCTCGCGCTCCGGCAACCGCCCTCGATCCCGCGGCGCGCAGCGACTACGCGCGGCGCATCAACGAGGCGGCCGAGCGCTTCAAGGTCTATCCGCGCGTGGCGATCGACAACGGCTGGCGCGGCGAAGTGGGCCTCGAGATGCTGATCGGCGCCGATGGCGGCATCGCTGCGCTGCGCGTGAGCCGCAGCTCGGGGCACAAGGTGCTCGACGAGCAGGCGCTGAAGATGTTCGCGCGCGCCAAGCCCGAGGTGCGCCTGCCGGCGGCGCTGCGCGGCCGTGCGTTCGCGCTCGAGCTGCGCGCGGTGTTCCGGCTCGACGGCCGGACCTGAAGGCGGCCTAGAGCCGGGTCGGCCGGATGCGCCGCGCGCCGTCGAAGCGGCGCATCCAGTACGCGCCGTCGATCGGCTCGACGCGCACCTGCGCGCCGGTCCTGGGGGCGTGCACGAAGCGCCCGTCCCCGAGGTATATGCCGACGTGCGAGAAAGGGCTGTGCTGCGTGTTGTAGAACACGAGGTCCCCGGCGCGCAGTTCCGATAGACTGACGTGCACCCCGTACTTGCTCTGCGCGCGGGCGTTGTGCGGCAGCTCGATGCCGTAGGCCTCGCGGAACACATGCGCCACCAGGCCGCTGCAATCGAAGCCCGTCTGGGGGGAGTTGCCGCCCCAGCGATAGTCGACGCCGAGCGAGAGCAGCGTCAGCAGAAGGGCCTCGGCGCGCTCTTCGCTCATGGGCCCGGTATCGGGCGGAGGCAACTCGCGGGGCAGGGTGGAGCAGCCCATTGGAATTGCCAAAGCCAGTAAATACAGGTATTTGCGAATCATACCTAAAGTAATCTAGTCCACCGGCGCCATGAAAGCAATCGCTTACGTAACCCTGCTTTTTTGCTGCAGTGCAACTTGGGGCCAGCCCAGCCTCGAGGTCATCGACCTGCGCCACACCACGGCCGAGCAGGTGCTGCCCGCCCTGAGACCCCTGCTCGAGCCCGGGGGCGTGCTGACCGGGCAGCGCAGCCAGATCATCGTGCGCACGAGCCCGCGCAACCTCGCCGAGCTGCGCCGCGCCCTGGAAACGCTCGATGCGGCGGCGCGGCGGCTCGTGATCTCGGTGCGTTTCGAGAGCGCGGGCGACGCCCGGGAGTCGGCCCTGGGGATCGATGCCCGCGTTTCCAATCGAGGCAGCCGCATCGCAGCGCGCGCCGGCGAGTCGCGCGCAGCGGCGAGCGAGCGCGTCGACCAGCGCGTGCAGGTGCTGGAGGGCGGGCGCGCGCGCATCGCCACCGGGACGAGCCAGCCGCTCGAGCTGCGCGACGGCAGCGTCATCCAGGACATTGCCACCGGGTTCGAGGTCGTTCCGCGCCTCGCGGGCGACAGCGTGCTGCTCGAGATCGCGCCCCAGCGCGAAGTCGCCGGCACGGTCGTGCGCGGCAGCGTCCAGGTGCAGCGCGCGTCGAGCACGGTCCGCGCGCGCCTGGGCGAATGGGTGGAGCTCGCGGGCGTCGAGGAACGCAGCCTGCGCGAAGAGCGCGGCGTGCTGTCGCGCGACCGCAGCGGTGGCAGCGTGCGCCGCCGCATCTGGGTGAAGGTGGAGGAGGCCGGTCCCTGAGCACGGCGGCCGCGCAGGTCCTGGAGCGCCTGTTCGCCGAGGACGGGCCGCTCGCGGCGCAGATCGCGGGCTACCGCGTGCGGCCGCAGCAGCTCGAGCTCGCGCGCGCCATCCTCGAGGCGATCGAATGCGACGCGCCGTTCGTCGCCGAGGCCGGCACCGGCACCGGCAAGACCCTCGCCTACCTCGTGCCCGCGCTGGTCGCGGGCGGCAAGGTGATCGTGTCCACGGGCACCAAGACGCTGCAGGACCAGCTGCACGACCGCGACCTGCCCGCGGTGCGCAAGGCGCTCGCCTCCGGCGCGGTCACCGCGCTGCTCAAGGGCCGCGCCAACTACGTGTGCCTGCACCGCCTCGAGCGCGCGGCGCTCGAAGCGCGGCTCGGCAGCCGCGAGGAAGCCGCGCAGCTGCGGCGCATCGAGCGCTTCGCCGCGGGAAGCGCGAGCGGCGACCGCGCCGAGCTGCCCGACGTGCCCGAGGACGCGCCGGTGTGGCAGCACGCCACCTCGACGCGCGAGAACTGCCTGGGCCAGGAATGCCCGCGCTACCAGGACTGCTTCGTGATGAAGGCGCGGCGCGCCGCGCTCGCCGCGGACGTGGTGGTGGTGAACCATCACCTCTTCTTCGCCGACGTCGTGCTGCGCGACGAAGGCGTCGCCGAGCTGCTGCCGGCCTGCAACACCATCATCCTCGACGAGGCGCACCAGCTGCCCGACACCGCGCGCCTGTTCTTCGGCGAAATCCTTTCGAGCAGCCGGCTGGCCGACCTGGCGCGCGACGCGCGCCTCGAGCTCGCCGCCGCGGGCGGCGCCGCGCCGGAGCTCGAGCGCCTCGCCGCGCGCCTGGAAAAGGCGGCGCGCGACCTGCGCCTCGCCTTCGGCGACGACGCGGCGCGCATGGCCTGGCCGCAGGCGGCCGCGCGGCCGGCGTTCGGCGGGGCGCTCGCCGAGCTCGGCGCAGCCCTCGCGGCCTTCGCCGGGCCGCTCGAGGCGCAGGCCGAGCGCACGGAGGGCTTGCGCGCCTGCGCGCAGCGCGCGGCCGCGGCGCGCGAGCTCCTCGCGCGGCTCGCGGGCGAGCCCGACGAGCGCTGGGTGCGCTGGATCGAGGTATTCGGCCACGCGGTGCAGCTGCACCTGACGCCGCTGTCCTGCGCGGAGCTCTTTCGCCGCCAGCTGCAGGACGTGCCGCGCGCCTGGATCTTCACCTCCGCGACGCTCGCCGTCGGCGGCGACTTCGCGCACTATCAGCGCGAAATGGGCCTGGAAGAGGCGGCGGCGCGCAGCTGGCCGAGTCCCTACGATTTCGAGCGCCAGGCGCTGCTCTATGTGCCGCGCGCGATGCCCGCCGACCCGAACGATCCCGGCTTCACCGAGGCCGTGGTGAACGCCGCGCTGCCGGTGATCGAGGCGAGCGGCGGGCGCGCGTTCCTGCTCTTCACGACGCTGCGGGCGCTGCGCCGCGCGCACGAACTGCTGCGCGAGCGGCTGCCGTACCCGCTGCTGGTGCAGGGCACGGGCTCGAGGAGCGAGCTGCTGGCGCGCTTTCGCAGCCTCGGCAACGCCGTGCTCCTCGGCAGCGCCTCGTTCCGCGAGGGCGTGGACGTGCGCGGCGAGGCGCTCTCCGTGGTGGTGATCGACAAGCTGCCGTTCGCGCCGCCCGACGACCCGGTGCTCGCCGCGCGCATCGAGGCGCTGCGCGCGCGTGGCGGCAACCCGTTCACCGAGTTCCAGCTGCCGCAGGCGATCCTGCTGCTCAAGCAGGGCGCCGGGCGGCTGATCCGGGACGAAACCGACCGCGGCGTGCTGATGCTGTGCGACCCGCGGCTGTACTCGCGGCCCTACGGGCGGCTGGTGCGCGCCAGCCTGCCGCCGATGAAACCGACGCGCGAGCTCGACGAGGTGCGCGCGTTCTTCGCTAGAATCGACGCATGAAGATACTCATCACCGGCGGCGGCGGCTTTCTCGGCTTCAGGCTCGCCCGGGCGCTGCTCGCGCGCGGCAAGCTCGGCGGCCAGGCGATCTCCTCGATCACGCTGCTCGACGGCGCGTTTCCCGAGGCGACGGCGAAGGAGCCGCGGCTGAAGGCCGTGAACGGCGACGTCGCCGACGCGAAAGTGATCGCCGAGGTCTGCCCGCCCGACACCGACGCCGTGTTCCACCTCGCCGCGGTGGTGAGCGGCGCGGCCGAGGCCGATTTCGACCTCGGCATGCGCGTGAATCTGAAGGGAACCGAGCTTCTGCTCGCGCAGATGCGCAAGTGCACGAAACCGCCGCGCCTCGTGTACACCAGCTCGGTCGCGGCCTTCGGCGGCGAGCTGCCCGAGGTGCTGGACGACTCGACGATTGCCAACCCGCAGACCTCCTATGGGACTCAGAAGGTGATCGGCGAGTATCTGGTGAGCGACTACTCGAGGAAGGGCTTCATCGATGGGCGGTCGCTGCGGCTGCCGACGATCGTGGTGCGCGCCGGTAAGCCGAACGCCGCGGCCTCGTCCTTTGCGAGCGGCATCCTGCGCGAGCCGCTGAACGGCGTGGTGTCCGAATGCCCGGTCGCGCCGGAGACCGGCGTCTGGATGCTTTCGCCGGGGCGCGTGGTGGAGGCGTTCCTGCACGCCTGGGAGCTGCCCGCCGAGGCCTGGGGCGCGCAGCGCTGGCTCAACCTGCCCGGCATCACGGCGAGCGTCGCGCAGATGATCGAGGCGCTGAGGAAGGTGGCCGGCGCGAAGGCCGCCGCGCGCGTGGTGTTCAAGCCCGATGCGCGCATCCAGGCGATCGTGAAGACCTGGCCGGTGAATTTCCGCACGCCGCGGGCGCTGTCGATGGGGTTCGCGCCGGATCGGGACGTCGAGTCGATCATCCGCGATTACGTCGCGGACGAGGGGATCAGGCTCTAGGAAGACGAGCGCATACTGCGCGCATGCCCCTGGGACGACGGTCCCTCGCCGCCGCGCCGGATGGCGTTGCGGCGGCGTTGAGCCTGTGGATCTGGCTGCGCCCGCTCGCCTGGAAGCGCGAGCTGGTCGGCGTGGTGGTCCTGGCGATGATGATCGAGTTCGTGGTGATCCAGGCGGGGCCGTTCATCGGCCGCATCGTCTACGGCGAGCGCCTGGGCCTCACGCCGCGCGAGCGGCGCGTCAAGGCGGTCACGCTCGGCGCCGTGTACCTCGCGTTCGCCGGCCTCGCCGGGGCCTCGTTCGACGCCTGGTTCCCGTTCTTTCTCTTCGCCTGGCTGTTCGCCGCCAAGGTGTTCGCGGCGCTGGTCGGGCGCCGGCCGGACGCCGCCGGCCGCGAGCGCGAGATGGCCTACTGGATCCTGTCCAACGTCGCGTACTTCGCGGTGATCTTCGCCGCCATGGTGCTGCCGGTACCGATGCTCGGCATCACCGAGGACGGCGGCTTCTATGGCCTCAGCGGGCGCTACGAGTGGGCCAACTACCCGTACGAAGCGGTGGCGGCCGCGTTCGTGTACTTCGGGGCGATGGCGTTGACGCGCCTGTTCGACCCGAAGATCGGCATCGAAATGTAGCCGCGCCTACCAGTCCGGGTCCCAGATGCGCCACCAGGCCACGTCGCGCTTCACCGGGCCCTTGAAGTAGGGGCTGTCGGGGAAGTTGCGGCGCAGGACGCGCTCGGCGTCGGCGCGCAGGTCCTCCAGGCCGAGCGCCGCATAGGCGCGCATGAGGATCGAGAGCGCCTCCTCGATGGCCGGCGCCTGCGGGTAGTCCGCCACCGCGGCCTGCGCCCGGTTGGCGGCGGCGACGTAGGCGCCGCGCTTCATGTAATAGCGCGCCACGTACACCTCGTGGCGCGCGAGCGAGTTCACCAGGTAGCGCATGCGCTGCGCCGAATCCTCGGCGTACCTCGACTCCGGGAAGCGCGTCACCACCTCGCGGAAGGCGTCGTAGGCCTCGCGCGCCGCGCGCGGATCGCGCTCGGCGAGGTCCGGGTCGGAGAGGATGGCGAACAGGCCCGCGTTCTCGGTGAAGTTGATCACGCCTTTCAGGTAGTAGGCGTAGTCGAGCGCCTCGTGGCTCGGATAGAGCTTGATGAAGCGGTCGACGGCGGCGATCGCCGCCGCGCGCTCGTCGTACTTCCAGTGCGCCCACGCCACGTCGAGCATCGCCTGCTGCGCGTAGCGGCCGTAGGGAAAGCGCGCCTCGAGCTTCTCCAGGTACTGGATGGCCTTCTGCCAGTCGCGCTCCTTCATCGCGTCGCGCGCCTCGCCGTACAGGTGCTCCACGGTCCAGCCCGCGGTCTCGTCGGGCTTTTCGGGCGTGCCGCCGCAGCCGGTGAGCGCCAGTACGGCGGCGGCGGCGAGAGCCAGTACACTTGTTCGCATGGGGCGCGATTATACGGACCGGGGCCGGGAGGAAAGCGCGCACGCCGACTGGGACGCGAGCTTCGTCGCGCCCATGAATGCCGAGGCGCCGCGCGCGCTCGCCGGCCTGCGCTTGGACCAGGCGCTGGCGCGCATGTTCCCGCAGTACTCGAGGAGCCGGCTGCAGGCCTGGCTCGCCGCGGGCCACATCCGCGTCGACGGCGCACGCGCCGCGGCGCGCGCCCTGGTGCGCGGCGGCGAGCGCGTGGCGCTCGCGCCCCCGGCGGCGCCGCAGGGGGCGCCGCGCGCGCAGCGCATGGCGCTCGCGGTGGTGTTCGAGGACGCGGACCTGATCGTCATCGACAAGCCGGCGGGGCTGGTGGTGCATCCCGGGGCCGGGCAGCCGGACCGCACGCTCATGAACGCGCTGCTCGCGCATGCGCCGCAGCTCGCCGGCGTGCCGCGCGCCGGCATCGTGCACCGCCTCGACAAGGACACCACCGGGCTGATCGTCGTGGCGAAGACCGTGGAGGCGCAGATCAGCCTCGTGCGCCAGCTCGCCGAGCGCACGATGCGCCGCGTGTACTGGGCGGTGGTGCAGGGCGATCCGCCGGCGAGCGGCGTCATCGACGCCCCGGTCGGGCGCGACGCGCGCGCGCGCACGCGCATGGCGGTGACGCGGCGCGGCAAGGAGGCGGTGACGCGCTACCGGGTGCTCGAGCGCTACGGGCGCGCCGCGCTCGTCGAGTGCCGCCTGGAGACCGGGCGCACGCACCAGATCCGCGTGCACTTCCAGCACATCCGCCACCCGATCGTCGGCGAGGCGACCTACCGCCGCGGCACGCGCCACGGCCTCGCCTTCGGCCGCCAGGCGCTGCATGCCGCGGAGCTGTCGCTCGTGCACCCGCGTAGCGGCCGGCCGGTGCGCTGGCGCGCCGAGCCGCCCGCGGACTTCAAGCGCCTGCTCGCGAGCCTGCGCCGTGATCCGGCCTGACTGGCCGGCACCGGCGCGCGTGCGCGCGCTCGTTACCACGCGCGGCGAGTCCGACCCGCCGCTGCCCGCCGCCCCGGCGTGGCTGCGGCAGGTGCACGGCGTGCGCGTCGTGGACGCCGCGCTGGCGGCGGACGAGCCCGCGGCCGACGCGGCCGTCGCGCGCGCGCCGGGCGTGGTGTGCGCGGTGAAGGCCGCCGACTGCCTGCCGGTGCTCTTCGCCTGCGATAGCGGCGACGTGGTCGGCGCCGCGCACGCCGGCTGGCGCGGCCTCGCCGCCGGCGTGCTCGAAGCGACGGTGCAGGCGATGCGCGAGCCGCCGCGCTCGCTCGTCGCCTGGCTCGGCCCCGCCATCGGCCCCGCGCACTACGAGGTCGGCGCCGAGGTGCGCGACGCGTTTCTCGCGCGCGATGCGGGCGCGCAGGCCGCCTTCACGCCGCATCGCCCCGGGCACTGGCTGCTCGATCTGTTCGCGATGGCGCGCCGGCGCCTCGCCGCGGCGGGCGTGACGCGCGTGTACGGCGGCGGCCTGTGCACCTATTCCGACCCGGCGCGCTTCCCGTCCTGGCGCCGCGACCGCAGCCGCGAGCGCATCGCCGCGTTCGTGTGGTTAGAATCGCGCTCCCCATGACCCTCGCCTGGATCGTGCTGGCGTGCCTCGCCGGCGGCGTGCTGTCGGTGTGAGCGGCCGCGTTCGCGCTGGTGCTGCGCGGCGCCTGGGTGGGGACGCTCGTGTCCTTCGCCATCGGCACGCTGCTCGGCGCGGCGTTCCTCGAGATCCTGCCCCACGCCTTCGGCGAGGGCGATGCGCGCTCCGTGGCGACGGCGATTCTCGGCGGCATTCTCGGCTTCTTCCTGCTGGAGAAGCTCCTGCTGTGGCGCCACTCGCACGACCACGGCGAGGAGCCCGCGCATCACCACGAGCACTCGCGCGCCGGTACGCTGATCGTGGTCGGGGACACGATCCACAATTTCGTCGACGGCGTGCTGATCGCCGCGGCGTTCCTGCAGAGCCCGCAGCTCGGGCTGGTGACCGCCGTGGCGATCGTCGCCCACGAGATCCCGCAGGAGGTGGGCGACTTCCTCGTGCTGCTCAGCTCGGGCTATACGCGCACCCGCGCCTTCGTCCTGAACGTGGTGTCGTCGCTGGGCAGCGTGGTCGGCGGCCTGCTGGGCTACTTCGCGCTCGAGGGCTACCGGGACTGGGAGCCGACGCTGCTCGGCATCGTCGCCGCGAGCATGATTTACGTTGCCGTCGCCGACCTGATTCCCGGCCTGCACAAGCGCCCGCGGCTGGGCGACACGGCGCAGCAGACGGTGCTCATTGGCCTGGGCGTAGGGCTGATCGCGCTCGTGGGATAGGGGTTTGACCGGGGGCGTTTGTGCGGCGCAAAATACGCCGCCTTGACTCCCAGCCAGCCCAGCAAAGCCGCGCAGGATTTCGTCGCCGCCATCGCCCGTCCGGGCAATGACATGGCGCAGAACTGGCTGCGGCTCGCCGCCGGCGCGCCGGCTCCCGGGGCGCCCGCCGACTACCTGGCAGGCCTCGCCGGCGACAGCGCGCGCGCCGGCGCCCTGCAGGCCGAATACCTCGACAAGCAGAGAAAGCTGTGGCTCGCGCTCGCCGCGGGGCGCGGCGCGGCCGCCGCGCGGCCGGAGCCGGGCGACCGGCGCTTCGCGGCGAGGGGCTGGCGCGAGAACGCCTACTACGACTACCTCAAGCAGTCGTATCTGCTGGCCGCCGAGTACCTGGAGCAGCTGGTCGAGGCCGCCGCGCTCGAAGGCCGGGCGAAGGAGCGCCTGCGCTTCACGGTGCGGCAGTGGCTCGACGCGATGAGCCCGGCGAACTTCGCCGCCACCAACCCCGAGGTGCTGCGCCTCGCGCAGGAGACGCGCGGCGAGAGCCTGGCGCAGGGGCTCGCCAACCTGATGGCCGACGCGGGTCGCGGGCGCATCAGCCAGAGCGACGAGGCGGCCTTCGGGGTCGGGCGCAACCTCGCGGTGACGCCCGGGACGGTGATCCACGAGAACGAGCTGATGCAACTCATCCAGTACGCGCCGGCCACCGCCGAGGTGGCCAAGCGCCCCCTCGTCATGGTGCCGCCGTGCATCAACAAGTACTACGTCCTCGACCTGCGGCCCGAAAACTCCTTCGTGCGCTACGCGGTGGCGCAGGGCCACACGGTGTTCATGATCTCATGGCGCAACCCCGGGCCGGCGCAAGGGCGCTTCTCCTGGGACGACTACCTCGAAATGGGCGTGCTCGAGGGCCTGCGCACCGCGCGCGCGATCACGAAGGCCGACCGCGTCAACGCGCTCGGCTTCTGCGTGGGCGGGACGCTGCTTGGCGCAGCGCTCGCGGTGCTTGCGGCGAAGGGCGAGGACCTGGTGGAGAGCGCGACCTACCTCGCCGCCATGCTCGATTTCTCGGATACCGGGCAGATCGGCCTGTTCGTCGACGAAGCGAGCGTCGCGCAGCGCGAGCAAGCGCTCGGGCGCGGGGGCATCCTGCCCGGGGTCGAGCTCGCGACCGTCTTTTCGGCGCTGCGCGCCAACGACCTGATCTGGCCCTACGTGGTCAACAACTACCTGCTCGGCGGCAGGCCCGCGGCCTTCGACATCCTGTACTGGAACGGCGACAGCACGAACCTCCCGGGCCCCATGTACTGCTGGTACCTGAGGAACACGTACCTGGAGAACAAGCTGCGCGTGCCGGGGGCGCTGCGCTGCCTCGGCGTGCCGATCGACCTGGGCAAGGTCGACCGGCCGGGCTTCATCGTCGCCACGCGCGAGGACCACATCGTGCCCTGGCGCACGGCGTACCGCTCGCTCGAGGTGCTCGGCGGCGGGAAGACGTTCGTGCTCGGCGCGAGCGGGCACGTCGCCGGCATCATCAACCCGGCGGCGGGCGGGCGCCGCAGCCACTGGACGGGCGCGCCGCAAGCGGACGCCGACGCGTGGCTCGCGCGGGCGCAGGAAGAACCCGGCAGCTGGTGGCCGCGCTGGGCCGCGTGGCTGGAGGATTTCAAGGGCGGCGTGCGCAAGGCGCCGCGGCAAGCGGGCAACGTACGATTCAAGCCGATCGAGCCCGCGCCTGGACGCTACGTCCGGGAGAAGGCAAACCAGGAGGCATCATGGAAGACATCGTCATCGTAGGGGCGGCGCGCAGCGCCATCGGCAAGTTCGGCGGCACGCTGGCGAAGACGCCGGCGTCCGACCTCGGCGCGCACGTCGTGAAGAAGCTGCTCGAGCGCTCGGGCGTGAAGCCCGAGCAGGTCTCGGAAGTGATACTCGGGCAGGTGCTCGCGGCGGGCGTCGGCCAGAACCCGGCGCGCCAGGCCGCGATCAAGGC
>Ga0210114_1000062_pt1 | contig 24455 bp, 21 predicted proteins | sample MayberryNW_TuleA_FD_185524 | JGI IMG/M metagenome (GOLD analysis project Ga0210114, IMG submission 185524) | Wetland microbial communities from San Francisco Bay, California, USA, that impact long-term carbon sequestration - MayberryNW_TuleA_D2... | ecosystem: Environmental > Aquatic > Marine >...
CAAGGGCTATACACTGCCGGCGTGACGCGCCGGCCGTCCGACCGCAGCTCCCGCCTCCTGCTCGCCGCGTTCGCCGCCGCCGCGCTCGCCGCGGCGGCGCTGGAAATCTTCCTGCTGCACGCGGCACAGCCGCTGGAAAACCGGCTGCTCGATGCCTTGGTGCGCGCGCACGCCGCGCGCCTGGCGCCGGACCCGGAGGTGGTCATCGTCGACATCGACGAGAGGAGCCTCGCGAAAATGCAGCCGGAGGCGGGGCGCTTTCCCTGGCCGCGCGTGGTGTACGCGGAGCTGCTCGAGGGCCTCATGGCGCAGAAGCCCCGCGCCGTGGTGTTCGACATCCTGTTCTCCGAGGCCGACAAGTTCCGGCCGGAGAGCGACCGCGCGTTCATCGAGGCCGCCGCGCCCCACCGCAACGTCTTCTTTCCGATGCTGCGGCTCGACCCGCGCGACGACGCGAACGGCGCGCGCGCCCTGGAGCTCGCGCCGCTCGTCGGCCTGGTGCGCCGGCCGGGCGCGGACCCCGGCACGCGCATCGCGGTGGTGCCGCCGCTCGCGCTGCCTACCGCGCTGTGGCGCGGCGGACCGATCAATTTCCTCGAGGACGCCGACGGCGTCGGCCGCCGCTACCTGCTGCGCTCGGTGGTGGGCGGCTGGGAGCTGCCCTCGCTGCCGGCGCGCGTCGCCCTCGACCTCGGCATTCCCGTGCCCGATGCCGCCGATTTCATCCTCGCCTGGCGCGGCACCGCGCGCAGCCTGCCGCGCGCCTCGTTCGCCGACCTGTACGAGGACTTCGCGCGCGCGCGCCGCGCGCGGCCCGCGGACGAGTTCACGGGCCGCATCGTCGTCGTCGGCGCCGCGGCGCCGGGCCTGGGCGACCTGCGCGTCACGCCGCTCTCGGCGACGCAGCCGGGCGTCGAGATCCTCGCCACCGCGATCGAGAACCTGAAGAACGGCCGCGCCATGCAGCGCGCACCGCCCTGGCTGCCGTTCGGCGTCGCGCTGCTGCTCGTCGGCGCGCTCTACGCCGCGTTCGCGCGCAACATCGACGCGAGCCGCAGCGCGCTCGCCCTGGGCGCGGCGAGCGCGCTCGCGCTCGGCGCAAGCGCGCTCGCCGTGGGGCGGCTGCTGCTCGTGCCGCTGCTCGTGCCGCTCGGCGCGGCGTGGCTCTACTATTTCGCCGCCGCCCTCGCCGACTATCTCAAGGAGCGCCGCGCGCGCCAGGAAACGATCGCCATGTTCTCGCGCTTCGTCAACCCTCACGTCGTGCGCCAGCTGATGGAGCGCGGCGGGCTGGAAGGCGAAGGCCGCACGCGCGAGGTCACGCTGCTCTTTTCCGACATCCGCGGCTTCACCACGCTTTCGGAGACGCGCCCGCCGGAAGAAGTCGTGGCGATCCTCAACCGCTACTTCACGCGCCAGGTCGAGGTGATCTTCCGCCACGGCGGGTCGCTCGACAAGTTCATCGGCGACGCCATCATGGCGTTCTGGGGGGCGCCGCTCGAGGACCCCGACCACGCGCAGCACGCAGTGGCTTGCGCGCTGGACATGGCGGACGAGCTGCTCGCTTTCCGCGACGAGCTGGGCGAGGCCGGCAAGGGGTTCGACGTGGGGATCGGCCTGCATTCCGGCCCGGCGGTGGTGGGCCTCATCGGCTCGGAGCGGCGCCGCGAGTACACTTCGATCGGCGACAGCGTGAACCTCGCCAGCCGCATCGAGGGCCTCACCAAGGAAGCCGGGCGCCGCATCCTCGTCTCGCGCGACACCCTGGAACGGTGCGCCGGCGCCTTCGATTTCGTATCATGTGGCACCTACCCGGTGAAAGGCCGCGCCCAGCCGGTGGAACTGTTCGAGCCGCGCAGGAAACCGTGAGACGACTCGCCGCGCTATTGCTCCTCGCCCCGGTGCTCGGCTTCGCCGACCCGGCAACGGCGGTGCGCGCCACCGAATTGCGCCAGGCGCCCGCGAGCGACGCCGCCGTGGTGGCGCCGCTCGCCGAGAACGCGAAGGTCGAGGCGCTGGAGAGAAGAGGCGGCTGGACGCGCGTCAGGGCCGCGGGCGGCGCCGAGGGCTGGGTGCGCATGCTCGGCCTGCGCTACGCGGGCGCGGGCGAGGCGAGGCAGGGCGACACCGGCATCGCGCAGCTCCTCAACGTCGCGCGCACCGGCACGAGCGGCACGCAGGTCACCACCGGCGTGCGCGGGCTGGATACCGAGCAGCTCACCCACGCAAAGCCCAACGCGGCGGAATTGCAGAAGCTGCAGGGCTATGCCGCGTCGGGCGAGGCGGCCGCGCGCTTCGCGGCGAGCGGCAGGCTCAAGGCGCGGAAGGTCGACTATCCGAAGGCGGGCGGATGAGGGCGCTCGCGCTGCTCGCCTGCCTCGCGCTCGCCGCGCCGGCCGCGGCGCAGTTCAACATCAACCTCAACCGGCTGCTCGACGTCGGCAAGAACGTGAAGCAGGCGACCGCGGACACCGACGAGCAGGAGGAGATCGCGATCGGCAGCGACATGGCCGCGCGCCTGCTCGGCGCCGCGCCGCTCGTCGCCGACGCAGCGCTGCAGCAATACGTGAACAACGTCGGGCGCTGGCTCGCCTCGCAAACCGAGCGCCCCGGGCTGCCGTGGCGCTTCGGCGTGCTCGATGCGCCGCAGCTGAACGCCTTCGCCACGCCGGGCGGCTGCATCTTCGTCACGCGCGGGCTGGTCGCGCGCATGCAGAACGAAGCCGAGCTCGCGGGCGTGCTCGCGCACGAGATCGCGCACGTGCTGAAGAAGCATCACCTCAAGGCGATGCAGAAGAGCGCCCAGCTCGAGCTCGCCAACACCGTCGTCGGCACCTTCACGCGCGGCAACGACGGCGCGAACCGGCGCGAGAAGCTGCTCGCCGCGGGCAGCGAGCTGTTCGCGCGCGGCCTGGACAAGGATGACGAGCTCGAGGCCGACCGCCTGGGCGTGGTCATCGCGGCGCGCGGCGGCTACGACGCCTACGGACTGCCCGCCGTGCTGCAGACGCTGCAGGCCATGAATCCCGCGGACTCGGGGCTCGCCCTGATGTTCAAGACCCACCCGGCGCCCGCCGAGCGGCTCGACGCGCTGGCGAAGATGCAGCCCACGCTCGATGCCTACGCGGATCTGCCGCAGCTTGCGCAACGCTTTACGGGCGCCGTCCGGCGCTAAAGGAGAACCCTCATGGACAGGAAAGCCACACTGCTCGCCGCGGCGGCGCTTGCCGCGCTGCTCGCCGCCGGCCCGGCCGCCGCGCAGAACTCGGGCTGGTACCTCGGCGGCGGTCTCGGCAACGCGAAGGCCGATTTCACGCGCAGCGATTTTTCGGGCCTTGCCGCCGGCACCTATTCAGTGGACGACACTGACACCGCGTCGCGTATCTTCGGCGGCTACCGCATCGCGCCCAACTGGGCGGTGGAGTTCGGCCTCGCCTCCCTCGGGCGTTACAAGCATCGCTACGTCGGCGGCTCGGGCACCGCGGTCTACACCTACGACGCCAGCGCCGCGACCGTCGCCATGGCCGCCAACCTGCCGCTCGCGGGCGGGGTGTCCGTGAATGGCCGCGCGGGCGCCGCGTTCACGGGCGCGCGCATGCAGGGCCCCTCGACCACGGGGTCGATCTCGACCTCCTCCACGTGCTTCAGTGTCTTCTTCGACGACTGCACGTCGACGAACACCAACTTCTACTGGGGCCTCGGCGTGCAGTTCGACATCAACCCGCGCTGGGGCATGCGCCTCGATTACGACAACTATGGCGAGGTCGGCGAGCAGTTCGAGACCGGTCGCGCCAAGATCGACGCCTGGTCGGCGAACGTGCTGTTCCGCTTCTAGCCTCTAGTAGTTCTCGCGGAAGAAGATGAAGTTCTTCGGTTGCGAGCCGTAGAGGCCAAAGCCGGCGGCGGCGGTCGGCTTGTCGTCGTACGCCGCGCCGTCGTCCCAGCGACCCAGCAGGTAGGCCTTGCCGGCGTTGGTCGCCGGCAGCTCGGCCGCGCCCGATGACGGACAGTAGTTGCCCCCCGCCGAGCCGAGGTTCGCCGTCACGCGCACGGCGCCCGGGTTGGCGGCGCCGGGCTGGGCCATCGTCAGCGTTGCGCGCCCCGAGGCGAACGTGATGTTCGCTTCGAGCATCGCCGTCTCGCAGGCCACCAGATCGGGTGCCGGCGGCACCGGCGCCGGCGCAAACGCCAGCGCGAAGTCGGAGCGGGCGAACGTGGTGCAACTGTCGTCGTTGTTGCGCTTGAAGCCGGGTGTCGGGCTGGCGCCGTCCCAGTACTGCGCTTCCAGCGTCAGCGGCAGGTCGCGGTTGCTCGGGCCGTAGATGCTCTGCAGCACGAGCCGCCCGAAGCGCACCGCCGTGGCGCCGCCGACCTGCGCGCGCTCCGGCGTCGCGTCGTTGTCGGCATCCAGGTTCAGCGCGGCGGCGGACAGCGCGACGCCGTCGGGGTCGCCCGGCGCGACGCCGAGCCGCAACGTGCCGTAGGGGCCATCCGGCGCGGCGGCGCGCGACACCGCGATCGGCGCCGTGATGACGCCCGTCGTCCCCGCCGACCAGGTCGCCGCGATGCCGCCGATCATGCCGAGGTCGAGCCGCGCGGTAAGCGGCGTCGGCACCCCCGAGTCGATGGCCCCGAAGTTGTACGAGGCCGCGCTGTTCAGCGCGAGCGCGCCGAGCGTGGCGCCGGAATAGCCCGGCGTCGCCGCGCCGCCCGCCTCTCGCGCCGTCAGCGTGAAGCTCAAGTCCATGCGCTCGTCCATGTAGGTGGACGTCGAAGCCGCGCAGGCGGCGATATCCGAGCGCGGCGTGATCGTCGCGCCCGCCTCCAGCGTGAAATGGTCGGGCACGAAGCGGCCCACGGCGAGCGCAGCCGAGCTGATGTAGCGCACCGGGGTCGCGGTGCCGTCGCCGGCATCGACGCTGGCGAAGGTCTGGTCCTGCAGCACGAGGTCGAACGCGCCCACGTCGCTGTAGCTCGCGGTGCTCGTCGTGATCACGCCGGCGGCCGCCGACCATGGGCCGGGCGCGAGCGTGCCGAGCGCCGCCGGGCACACCGCGCCCGCGCCGCACTGCGACAGGATGACCAGCGGCTGCCCGGCCGTCGGGCTGTACAGCGTCGTCGTCGCGGGTGCGCCCGCCCCGTTCTGCGCCGTCGCATCGATGCGGAATGCCCGCCCGGCGTTGTGCACGTTGCCGGTGCCGGGGTTCGAGGTGTTGTTCAGCGCCCGCGTCGTGCCGGCCGTGGTGCGGTTCAGGTCGCGCGCCAGCACGTTCGCGAACTGCAGCGGCCGGTTGGCGAAGGCGTCGGACGAGCAGCTCGTGACCGTCGGCGCGGCGGTCGGGAACTTGACGCGGAACAGCACGTTGCGCCAGGCGTCGGCCTCGAGCTGGCCCGCGCTCAAAGGGTGCCGGCCGGCATTGCCGACGGTGAAGGTCTGGTTGGCGAGCGCCTTGATGAGCGGCAGTCCCGCGCAGGGCCCGCCGCTCGTATTGTCGACCAGCTCGACCGCGACCGTGCCGGTGAAGGCGCTGGCGATGTTGTTCAGGGCATCGCGCGCCACGACGTCGACCGCGATGTCCTGCCCGGCGATCTTGGTGAAGATCCGCCCGGTGACCGGATGTCCGCCCGGCTCGACCACGTTGAAGCTCGAGACGGAGACGCCGACGGTGAGCACGTTGAACGCCGGCCCGCCGTTGCCCGCGTTGGTGGTCGTCACCGTGCCGGTGCCGTTGTTGTAGCTGCCGGCGATCGCCGCGGTCACGCTCACACTCACCGTGCAACTGCTCGACGCCGGAATCGTGCCGCCGTTCAGCGTGAGCTGCGTGCCGCCGGCCACGGCGCTCGCCGCGCCGGCGCAGGTGTTGACGAGGCCCGGCACGGCCGCATTGACGAGGTTCGCCGGATAACTGTCGGTGAACGCGACGCCGGTGATGGCGATGGCGTTCGTGTTGGTGAGGGTGATCGTCAGCGTGCTCGACTGGCCGGTGCCGATCGACGCCGGGCTGAAGCTCTTCGCCACGCCGGGCGCGCCGTTCACCGTCAGCGTCGCCGAGGCGGCCGTGCCGCTGCCCGCATTGGTCGAGGCCACCGCGCCGGTGCTGTTATTGAAGCTGCCGCCGCTCGGCGAGCTCACGCTCACGCTCACCGTGCAGCTGCCCGAGGCCGGCACCGTGCCGCCGCTCAGCGTGAGCTGATTGCCGCCCGCCGTCCCGGTGGCGGTGCCGCCGCAGGTATCGGCGAGACCCGGGGTCGAGTGATTGACCAGGGCACCCGGATAGGTGTCGGTAAACGCGACGCCGGTGATCGCAACGGTGTTGGAATTGCTGATCGTCACCGTCAGTGTGCTCGGCAGCCCGGTGCCGACGGCCGTCGGGCTGAAGCTCTTGGTCACCGTCGGGCGGTTGTTGATGCGCAGCGTCGCCGATGCCGCGGTGCCGTTGGCCGCGTTGGTCGAGGTCACCGCGCCAGTGCTGTTGTTGAACAGGCCCGCGGTGGCCGAGGTCACGCTCACGCTCACCGTGCAGCTCGCGCCCGCGGCCAGCATGCCGCCGCTCAGCGAGAGCTGGTTGGCGCCCGCATTGCCGGTCGCGGTGCCGCCGCAGGTGTTGCTCAGTGCCGGCGTGGCTGCGTTGACCAGGGTCCCGGGATAGGTATCGGTGAACGCGAGGCCGACGATCGATCCGGCCGCGTTGGGATTGGTGATCGTCACCGTCAGCGTGCTCGACAGCCCGGTGCCGGTCGCCGTGGGGCTGAAGCTCTTCGTCACCGTCGGCGCGCTGATCTGGGTGAAGGTCACCGCCGCGGTCTGGGTGATCACCACGCCGTCGGTGACGTCGGTCGCGGTGTAGGTGACCGTCTGCGGCGTGGTGTTCGTGACCGTGAACGTGGCGACGCCGCTCAGATCGGTCACGGCGCTCGCCGGCGAGATGACCGAGCTGCCCGCGCCCTGCCCAAGCGTGATGGTCTTGTTCGCGACCGGCGTGCCGCAGAAGCTGCGCAGCGTGACCGTGATGGTGGAGGCGGTGGCGCCGTTCGCGGGCACGCTGCCCGGCGCCGCCGACACGCTCGATGCGGCGGCGTCGCCCGGGGAGTTGCCGGTGACGGTGAGCGTCGCCGAGCTCGCGGTGGGGTTGTTCCTGGACGAGGTGACGACGAACCCGCCCACGGAGTAGTTGCCGGCGGTGCAGGAGGTAACTTGCACGGTGACCGTGCAACTGTTGTTGCCGCTGATCTGGCCCCCGCTGAGGCTGAGCGAACTGCCCAGTCCGGTCGCCGTCACGGTGCCGCCGCTGCAATCCGTGGTGGCATTCGGCGTCGCGGCATTGAACAGATTGGCGGGGTAGTTGGCGGTGAAAGCGATGTTGTTCGGGTTCCCCGGCGGGTTGTTGTCGAGCGTGATCGTCAGCGTGGCATTGGCGCCGGCCCCGATCGAGGTTGGGCTGAAGCCGACGGTCGGGGTGTTCAGATCGCCCCATGCCGCGGGCGTGGCGAGCAGGGCTGCCGCGGCGCAGAGCGCCGCGAGCGCAAGGCGGGCGGATCGCAACGGGCTCATGGACGCTCGGATAACGAGCCTAACCTAGCATCGAGCGCCGCGCCAAAGGCGTGAAGGATTGCGCGCCCAATCGACCGGCCGACGGGAGGCGGCCTCGGGGCGCTCGAAGGCGCGCCCGACCGCCCGCGGCCGGGGTTCAGAAATCGTAAATCGACGAATCACGCGCAGGCGAGTTCGCCGACAGGTCGTCGAACGTGGTCTGCATGAATGGGGACTGTCCCCATTTGGCTAGGCGGCGCGTTTTTTCCTCTGCGCGTCCTTGGCGTGCATCTGCGCGTAGGCGCCGTGCGCGGCCGATTCGGCGTCGCCGACGTGCACCGGGTAGCCCATGTCGTCGAGCACCGAGCCGAGCGCCGAGAGGCACAGCATGACGTTGTCCGGGCGGCAGGAGTAGCCCATGAGGCCGAAGCGCCAGATCTTGCCCTTCAGCGGCCCGAGGCCCGCGCCGATCTCCAGGCCGAACTCCGACAGCAGCCGCGAGCGCACCTGCGCCTCGTCGACGCCCTCGGGGCAGAGCACCGCGTTCATCTGCGGCAGCTGGTATTCCTCCTTGACCAGGAACTTCAGACCCATCGCCTCGAGGCCGGCCTTCAGCGCGACGTGGTGGCGCTGGTGGCGCGCCCAGCAGTTCTCCAGCCCTTCCTCGCGGATCAGCAGCAGCGCCTCGTGCAGCGCGAAGAGCGCATTCGTCGGCGCGGTGTGGTGGTAGGTGCGCGTGCTCTCGCCCCAGTAGCCGAGCAGCAGGTTCATGTCCATGAACCAGCTGTGGATGCGGTCCTTGCGCCGCTTGACGTGCTCGACGACGCGCTCGGAGAACGACACCGGCGACAGCCCCGGCGTGCACGACAGGCACTTCTGGCTCGCCGAGTAGATGGCGTCGATGTCCCACTCGTCCACGCGCACCGGCGTGCCGGCGAGCGAGGTCACGGCGTCGACGATCACCAGCGCGCCGTGCTGGTGCGCGATGCGCGTGAGCTCTTTCGCGTCCGACTGGCAGCCGGTGGAGGTCTCGGCATGCACGAAGGCGACGACGCTTGCGCCCTTCGCCTTCTTCAGCGCGTCCTCGACTTTCTGCGGGTCGACGGGCTCGCCCCACCCGTCCTCGACCACGATCGGGGTGCCGCCGCAGCGCAGCACGTTCTCCAGCATGCGGCCGCCGAAGACGCCGTTCTGGCACACCACCACCTTGTCGCCCGGCGCCACCAGGTTCACGAAGCAGAACTCCATGCCCACCGACCCCGGGCCCGAGAGCGGGAAGGTGAGCGGGTTCTTCGTCTGGTAGACGTAGCGCAGGAGCGACTTCAGCTCTTCCATCATCTCGACGAAGATCGGGTCCAGGTAGCCGATCGCCGGCTGGCTCATCGTGGTGAGCACGCGCGGGTGGATCTCGGTGGGCCCGGGGCCCATGAGGGTGCGCTGCGGCGGATGGAACGAGGTGATGCGCTTCGAGGGGGCGAACTGGGTCATGGCTGGGCTCTCCGCGGTGAGGCCGAAGGGCGCATCACCCGGGCGCGATTTCACGCGCACCGGGTTCTTGGCGCTCGCTTCGTTGAGGATGTCGACCGCGCTGATCCGGCCCCCGGTGACGCGCTCGACCTCGCCGGCCCAGCGCACCGGCACGTAGCCGGTCTTCACCCAGTTGTGCACGACCGCGCGGTCGAGCTGGAATGCGCGCGCGACATCGGCCTGGCTACCGAAAATCCCGACCAGCCGCTCAGCGCAGTTCATGTTGGCGTGAGTTTAGGCTGTCAATTTTACTTTGACAAGCCTGACTTAGAGGTCTGCCCGGGCCTCTCCCCTACCGGGTTAGCATCGGCCCGAAGCCATGGCCTTCGACCCCCACGTCGCCTCGGCGCTGCTGCTCTTTGCGCTGCTCAACCCGTTCCTGATGAGCGTGTACCTGCTCGACCTGATCACCGATCTGCCGCGGCCGCTGTTCGTGGGCGTCCTGGCGCGCGGCGCGCTCATCAGCGCGGTCGTGTTTTGCCTCTTCGCCTGGACCGGGGACGCGATCTTCAGCGACGTGCTGCAGGTGCGCTTCGCCTCGTTCCAGGTGTTCGGCGGCATCATCTTCCTCGCCATCGGCGTGCGCTTCGTGTTCAAGGGCGCCGACGCGATGCGTGCCATGCGCGGCCAGGCCGAGCACGTCGCCGGCTCGATCGCCATGCCGTTCATGATCGGCCCGGGCACCGTGAGCGCGAGCGTGGTGGTGGGCGCCCGCCTGCCCGTGCCCGACGCGATCCTGGTGATCTTCGCCACGCTTGCCGCGACGGTGCTGCTGGTGGCCGCGATCAAGTTTGCGCACGACTACCTGCGCGCGCACAACGCGCGCGTCGTCGACCGCTACATCGAGATCGTCGGGCGCATCTCGGCGCTGCTCATCGGCACCTTCGCCGTCGAGATGATCTTCGAGGGCCTGGGCACCTGGCTGCAGGACACTTCGCCGATGTGGCGCTGAGCCGCGCGGGTGCACCCGCCGATCAGGGAAAGCTCGACGCCCCGAGCCGCCCCGCGAGCGGCAGCTTGATCGCCGGCGGCCAGGGATCGACGCCGAAGGTGAGGCCGAGGAGGTTCACTTCCAGCCCCTCCACGGTGCTCGCGGTGACCCCGAGCAGGCCCGCGAGCGAGAGCTGGTAGCCCGTGCCGCTCGGCGCCGCGGCGAACACGCCGCCGCGCAGGTAGTCCTTGCCGATGGCGGTCGACGGCAGGTCCACCCTGAGCTCGGGCACGGCGCGCGTCACCCACGCGGTGAAGGTGTTCGAATTCGGTCCCGGCCAGGCGCTGTACTCGTCGCCGTAGGGGTAGCTTTGCGCCGCCCGCGCGATGCGCGGGATGAGCGGCGCGGCCGCCGCGCCGCGCACGTCGGCGAGCAACCCGGGCTCGTTGCCGTACCAGCGCGCATCCGGCGCGCGCTCGCGTACCGATACCGCGGTGTCGTCCCAGCGCAGCTTCCAGCCGATGACCTCGTACACGGTATAGGCCTTCGCCTGCGCGGGCTTGACCGCGATCCAGCTGTGCACGCCGAACAGGCCGCGTACGCCGACGGTGCGCGCGGCGTACACCTGCACCACGGCCTCGCGCGTCGTCGCCGGATCCGGCGCCAGGCCGACGGGCGCGCGGCTCGCCGTGCGCCAGTCGTTGCCGATGCGCGCGTAGGCGCCCGCGCCGATCGCCAGCACCAGCGCCATCAGAGCGGCGCTCAGCACGCGCCGGCGCCTCAGGCCTTTTCCCGCGATTCGCGCCATAGGTCGAGCTTTTCCTGGATCACGCGGTCGGAGTAGATGAACAGCACGGCGTCCGCGCTCGCCTCGTGCGTGTGCGCCAGCCAGCTCGGCGCGATGAAGATGTCGTGCGGACCCCAATCGAAGCTCTCGCCGTCGATGGTGCTGCGCCCGCGCCCTTCGACCACCGTGAACACGGCGCTGTCGGTCGAGCGGTACGGCGCGGTGCGAAAGCCCTTCGGCAGGAGCTGCAGCCAGGTGGACATGGTCGGCATCGCCCAGCCGCCGCTCACCGGGTTGATGTATTTCATCTTGTGCGCGTGCCAGGCGTCCGGGGCGCGCGTGCGCGCGAGAGAATCGAGCGATGCGCGCGACTTGCGGTACGGGTAATTGAAGATCGGCGAGGTCTGCGAGCGGTGCACCGCGTCCACCGGCAGCAGGTTGTTGCCGAACTCCGCCGGCGCGGCGCCCTCGGGCCGCTCGATGCGGTGCGCTTTGCCGCCCAGGTCTTCGCGGAAGCTCGCCGAGAGCATGTTGACGATGTGCATGTCGAGGCCGTCGAGCCAGACCATGGGGCCGTCGCCCTCGTTGCCGTGGTCGTGCCAAGTCCACGAGGGGGTGATGACGAAATCGCCCGGCTGCATCATGGTGCGCTCGCCGGCGACCGCGGTGAAGGCATTATTTCCTTCAACGATGAAGCGCAGCGCCGAGGCCGTGTGCCGGTGCGCAGGTGCGATCTCGCCCGGCAGGATGATCTGCAGCCCCGCGAACAGGCTTTGCGTGATGCGCGACTGGCCGGGAAGCCCCGGGTTCTCCAGCACCATCACGCGGCGCTCGGCCTCGGCCGCGCCGATCAGCTCGCAGGCCTCCATCAGGTGCGGGCGCACCTCGGCGTAGCGCCAGATCGCCGGCACGCAGCGCGTCGCAGGCTTCTCGGTGACCAGCCCGTGCAGCACGCGCCACAGCGGCGCCAGGTTCTGCTGCTTCGCGCGCACGTAGAAATCCTTGCGCCCTTCCTCCGCGGCGAGGTCCACGGTCGGCACGATGCCCTGGAGCTCTTCGGCCTCGCGGCGTGCGCCTTCAACGGGTTTCATCGCGTGCTCCCAGACGAAAGTCGAACAGCTTGCGGTCCATGAGGTGCGAGGGGCGCACGTCGCCCAGCGCACGCAGGATCGATTCTACGCGCCCGGGGTGCTCCTTTTCCCACCCGCGCAGCATGTCGCGCACCACGCGGCGCTGCAGGTGCTCCTGCGAGCCGCACAAGTTGCAGGGGATGATGGGGAAGCCCTTTTCGCCGGCGTAGGCCGCGAGGTCGTCCTCGCGCACGTAGGCCAGCGGCCGGATGACGACGTGCCGGCCGTCGTCCGAGCGCAGCTTCGGCGGCATCGCCTTCAGCTTGCCGCCGAAGAAGAGGTTGAGGAAGAAGGTCGCCAGGATGTCGTCGCGATGATGGCCGAGCGCGATCTTGCTGGCGCCGAGCTCCCCGGCCACGCGGTAGAGCACGCCGCGGCGCAGGCGCGAGCAAAGCGAGCAGAGCGTCGCGCCCTCGGGCAGCACGCGCTTCACCACCGAATAGGTGTCCTGCTCGACGATGCGGTAGGGCACGCCGAGGCCCTCGAGGTATTGCGGCAGCACGTGCGCCGGGAAGCCCGGCTGCTTCTGGTCGAGGTTGACGGCGACGAGCTCGAAGCGCACCGGCGACTTTTCCTGCAGCGCGCGCAGCACATCGAGCAGGGCGTAGCTGTCCTTGCCACCCGAGAGGCACACCATGACGCGGTCGCCCGCCTCGATCATGGCGTAGTCGGCGATCGCCTCGCCCACCTGGCGCCGCAGGCGCTTGGCGAGCTTGCCGGCCTCGTAGGCCTCTTTGCGCGGATCGCGCCGCAAGCGGACGACGGGCATCGGCGTGCTCAGAGAAACACCGAGCGGCCGCCGTCCACGGCCAGCACCTGGCCGGTGACGAAGGGCGCGCTGCACAGGAAGTGTACGGCCTGCGCCACGTCGTCGGCCGCCCCGATGCGCGCAAGCGGGGTCGAGGCGACGATGCGCGCGCGCTCCTGCGGCGCGAACTGCCCGTCCTCGGGCCAGGCGATGGCGCCGGGCGCGACGGCGTTGACGCGCACGCCGGGCGCGAGCTCGAGCGCGAGCGCGCGCGTCAGCGCCACCAGCCCCGCTTTCGCCACGCTGTACACGAGGTAGTCCTTGAGCGGCCGCTCGGCGTGGATGTCGGCGATGTTGACGATGGCGCCGCCGGCGAGCGCGAGCTGCGGCGCTGCCGCCTGCGCGAGAAACAGCGGCGCGCGCAGGTTCGAGCCGATCAGCTCCTCCCAGTGGCCCGCTTCGATTTCGCCGAGCGGCGTGGGGTAGAAGGCGGAGGCGTTGTTCACCAGGAAGTCCAGGCGCGCGAAGCGCTGCAGCGCGGCGCCGACGAGCGCCTGCGGCGCGACCGGCGCGAGCAGGTCGCCCTTCACCTTGAGCGCGCTGCCCGGGCGCAGCGCGTTCAGGTCCTTCTCCAGCTGCGCGGCCTCGTGGTCCGCGCCGCGATAGTGGATGACGATGCTCGCGCCCGCGGCGTGCAGCCGGCGCGCGATCGCCGCGCCGACACGCCGCGCCGCGCCCGTCACCAGCGCCACCTTGCTCGCCAGGGTTGCGTCCGTCACCCCGGGGATTCTAGGTTAAATTCGCCGCATGCTGCCCGAGCCCGACGCCGACGCGCTCGCCGCGAGCGCGCGGCTCACCGAGCGCATCCGCGCCGAGCTCGCGGCCGCCGGCGACTGGATCGGCTTCGCGCGCTACATGGAGCTCGCGCTGTACGCGCCGGGCCTGGGCTACTACGCGGGCGGCGCCGCCAAGCTCGGCGCGCCGGGCGACTTCGCCACCGCGCCCGAGCTCGGCACGCTCTTCGCGCGCACGCTCGCGCGCCAGGTCGCGCAGCTGCTCGAGCCCGGCGAGGCGATCCTCGAGTTCGGCGCCGGCAGCGGCGCGCTCGCCGCGGCGCTGCTCGAGGCGCTCGGGCCGGTGCGCTACCTGATCCTCGAGACCAGCGCCGAGCTCGCGGCGCGCCAGCGCGCGCGGCTGGGAGCGCGCGCGCAATGGATCGAGCGCCTGCCCGAGCGCTTTCGCGGCGTGATGCTGGCCAACGAGGTCGCCGACGCGATGCCGGTGCACGCGCTCGCCTGGCGGCGCGAAGGCGTGATGGAGCGCGGCGTGCGCCTGGTCGACGGCGCGCTCGCCTGGGCCGAGCGGCCGGCCGCGGGCGAGCTGCGCGAGGCGGCACGCCGGCTGCGCGTGCCGGTGCCCTACGAGAGCGAGATCGGGCTGGTGGCGCGCGCCTGGATCAAGCTTCTCGCGCAGCGCCTGGAGCGCGGCGCGCTGCTCCTCGTCGACTACGGCTTTCCCGAGCGCGAGTACTACCATCCGCAGCGCGCCATGGGCACGCTGATGTGCCACTACCGCCACCGCGCGCACGGCGACGTGTTCTTTCTCCCGGGCGTGCAGGACCTCACCGCGCACGTGGACTTCACCGCGCTGGCGCGGGCCGCGCGCGAGGGCGGGCTCGAGGTCCTCGGCTACGCCAACCAGGCGGGCTTTCTGGTCGACTGCGGCATCACCGAGGTGCTGGAGCGCGAGGACCCCGCGGACGTCGCGCACTACGCACCGCGCGCCGCGGAGGCGCAGATGCTGCTCTCGCCCGCGGAGATGGGGGAGCTCTTCAAGGTCCTGGCCGTGGGCCGGGGCGTGCCGCAGTCCCTGCTCGGCTTTGCGAACAGCGACCGATCGCATACGCTCTAGGCTCATGCGCGCGCTCGCCGCCCTGTTGATCCTCCTGCCGCTCGCGGCCCTCGGCGACGATATCGCGGACGCGAAGAAGCGCTGGGCGGAAAGCCCGCACGGGCCGCTCCTCGAGCGCATCCTGCCGCCCACGTTCGAGCCCGAGCAGCTTCCCGAGCCGCGCTCGCGCGGCGCGAAGCTCACGCTGCAGTATTGCGTGCAGTGCCACAACCTGCCCAACCCGGCGATGCACCACGCCGAGAAGTGGCCGGCCATCGTCGAGCGCATGGTGCTGAGGATGGAAGGCAGGGGCAACTACGGCAAGCTGATGTTCCAGATGATGGCGGGCGTCAAGGCGCCGGGCCCCGGGGAAGCCGACGCGCTCGTCGCCTACCTGCAGCGGAACGGCCAGAGGCCGCTCGATCCGAAGAAGATCCCGGAAGCGTATACGCCGGCGGGCGAGGCGTTCCGCCTCGCCTGCCGGCAGTGCCATGTGCTGCCCGATCCGAAGCGCCACACGGCCGCGGAGTGGCGCGCGGTGGTCGCGCGCATGCAGAAGAACATGCAGTGGATGAACCGCGTCGAGGGCACCCAGCCGGTCGACGGCGAGCCGCAGCTCAGGGTGGAGGACATCAACGCCTTCCTCGCAAAATATGCGAAGAAGCCGCGCTGAAGCATAAAAGGGGGGCAGAACAACATTTCCACGGGCAAGCGACGCGAACACGTCGGAGCCTTCGGCGGTTCGCCCATGGTCTCGTGTTTTTTGGCCGGGTGAATCTTCCGGCCAAAAACACGAGATCGCTTTGAACTGCAAAGACACCGGGACGACGCTCGCTTCGTCGCTTGCCCGTGGAAATGTTGTTCTGACCCCCTTTTCTTACGGCGGCGTCGGCACCGCCATCCCTTTCTGCACCGCCGCGCGCTTGCCGATCGCGTCGAACCAGCGCTGCACCGCCGGGAAATCGTTCAGGTCGACCTTGTGCCACTCGAAGCGCGCGACCCACGGGTAGGTCGCGATGTCGGCGATGGTGTAGTCCGCGCCCGCGAGATAGGGCGCTTCGCCCAGACGCTTGTTCATGACGCCGTACAGCCGCCGCGTCTCGTCCGAATACCGCTTGATGCCGTAGGGCACCGCCTCCTTGTTGCGGATGAAGTGGTGCGCCTGGCCGAACATCGGCCCGACGCCGCCCATCTGGAACATGAGCCACTGCAGGCATATGATCCGCGCGCGCGGCTCGCGCGGCATGAACCGGCCGGTCTTCTCCGCGAGGTAGATGAGGATCGCGCCCGATTCGAACAGCGTCAGCGGCTTGCCGTCCGGGCCCTCGCTGTCGATGATTGCCGGGATGCGGTTGTTCGGGTTGATGGCGAGGAACCCGGGCGTGTGCTGCTCGCCCTGGCCGATGTTGATCGGGTGCACCGTGTAGGGCAGCGCGCACTCCTCCAGCATGATGGAGACCTTGCGGCCGTTGGGCGTGCTCCAGGTGTAGAGATCGATCATCGGCGGCTCCCGGCAAAGCGCGCGAGTGTATCCTGTCGGCGCCGATGATCAAGTGGCTGCTGACGATATTCATTTCGCTCGCCGTGCTCGCCGCCGCCACGCCGTGGCTGCAGCGCCTGGGAGTCGGCAGGCTCCCCGGAGACCTGAGGTTCAGCGTGCGCGGCCGCGCCTATTACATTCCGCTCGCCAGCACGATCCTGTTCTGCCTGCTCGCCCTGCTGGTCGGCAGGCTCCTCTAGGCCGTAAGGAATAGGCCGCGCCGGGCGACTGTTACGGTAGCGGGCATGAAGAGAATCCTCGTCCTCTTCCCGAAAGAGTGGGACCGGCTGGAATTCGCGCGGCCGGAGTACCGCGGCCGTTACGAGTTCGTGTACGCCGGCTTCGACCTGTTCCGCTTTCCCTCGAACGCCCGGCTCGCCACCTTCGACGTGTTCCGCTTCCTGAGCCGCCTGCTCGAGCGTTTCCGCCGCGAGCGCCTGCACGGCGTGTTCAGCAACAACGAGTACTTCGGTGCGCTGATGGCCGCGGTGCTTGCCGAGAAGCTCGGCCTGCCGGGTACCGATCCGCGCGTGGTGATCACCGCGCAGCACAAGTTCTACGCGCGCCAGGCCTTCGCGCGCATCGTGCCCGAGGCCGCGGCGCGCTGCGCCGCGTTTCCGTACTCGGTGCGCAGCCGCGCCGATCTGCCCTTCGAGCTGCCCTGCTTCGTCAAGCCGGTGCGCGCGACGTTCTCGGTGCTGGCGCGGCGCATCGACCGCTTCGAGGAGCTGCAGCGCCACCTCGCGTTCTGGCCGTTCGAGAAGTGGGTGATCAAGCGGCTGGTGAAGCCCTTCAACGACCTCATGCGCTGGTACACGGACTACGCGCTCGATGCGCACCACCTGATCGCCGAGGAGATCCTGCCGGGCATGCAGTTCAACATGGACGGCTACGCGCACGAGGGCCGCGTGCGCGTGCTGGGAATCATCGCCGAGAACCTGTACCCCGGCACCAGCGCCTTCCGCAGCTTCGAGTACCCCTCGCGCCTGCCCGCCGAGGTGCGCGCGCGCATGACCGCGCTCGCCGAAAGGCTGCTAGGCGGCCTGGGCTACCGGCACGGCTTCTTCAACCTGGAATTCTGCTGGGACCCGGTGAGCGGGCGTATCGCCGTGGTTGAGCTCAACCCGCGCATGGCCTCGCAGCTTTCGTACCTCTACGAATGCGTGGACGGGCTGCGGCCGTACGAGATGCTGCTCGCGCTCGCCACCGGCGAAGCGCCGCAGGCCGCGGCGCGAGCCTCGCGCGCGAGATGAAATGGCTCGGCAGCTACCGCTACGCCGTGGTCAACATGGCCGCCGCCACGCAGGAAGCGCTGTATGCGCGCTTCGGCTCCCTCGCGCGGCAGCTCTTTCCCGCCTCAGACCTGCCCGCCTGAGGGGGCGGCGCCGCGCCGCAGCACCTCCAGCAGCCGCGCGATCTCCCGCGCGTCGTCCCAGGCGAGCCCCGGCGCGACCAGCGTGCGCGAAAAGAGGTACCCCAGGGCGAGCGAGAACACCATGCGTGCAAGCGCCTCGGCGTCGAGGTCGGCGCGCAGCTCGCCGCGCGCCTGGAAGCGCGCCACCGAACGCACCATCCCGCCCCAGAGCTCGCGCTTCCACAATGGCGCGAAGCGCCTGCGCGCGCTTTCGCTCGTCAGCAGCTCGAGCAGCACCAGGCGCAAGACGTGCGGGCCGGCCTGTACCGCAGCGAGCCGCTGGCGGATCAGGGTCTCGAACCACGCGGCGAACGGCGTCTCGCCCGCCGGCGGCGGCGTGGCCGCGGCGGCCAGCGCCGGCGCCAGCACGCGCTCGAGCAGCGCCCCCTTGTCGGCGAAGTACTTGAACAGCGTGCGCTCGGTGACCTTCGCGGCACGCGCGATCTCGGCGGTGCGCGCCCCCGCGTAGCCGCGCTCGGCGAACAGCTGCGCTGCAGCCGACACGATCCGGTGTTCAGTATCCACTATACCTAAGTATAGTATCTGCTTTACATATCCGCCAGCGCCCTGGCGATTGCCTGCTCGCGCGCCTTGTCGACCCGCGCCCCAATGTCGACCGGCGATTGGCGCGCAATGGCGCCCGCGTCCACGGCGGCCGCGGCGGTGAGCGCTTTCTCCACGGCCCGCAGGTCGGCGTCGGGCTCGGCGAGCCGCGCCGCGGCGAGCAGCTGCGCGAAGCGCTCGGGCCGGCGGACGGCGTCCGCGCGCTTCAGCAACTCGTGCAGCGCGCGCGGCGCCCGCGCGCCGAGCAGGGGCCGGCAGCGGCTCGCGGCCTGCGCCAGCTCGAGGTCCTCGTTCGGCGCCCGCAGGCGCGCGCAGAGCGCGCGCACCGCGTTCTCCTCGAGGCCCCAGGTCAGCACCGCGAAGCGCACGGGCAAGGGTGCGTCGGCGCGCGCCGCGCGCTCGAGCGCCGCGCGCTCGTTCTTCAGCTCGGGCAGCAGACGCTCGGCGAGGCCGCACTCGGCGAGCACGTCGAGCATGCGCGCCGGGTGCGGCTCCATCAGGCCGCGCGAAAATTCCTGCCACACGCGCTCGGCGACCAGGTGGTCGGCCTCGCCCGAAGCCACCATGCGGCGCATGAGCGCGAACGTCTCCGGCGCGATGCGAAAGCCGAAGCGCGCGACGAACCGCGCCACGCGCAGGATGCGCACCGGATCCTCCTCGAAAGCCTCGCTCACGTGCCGCAGGACGCCCTCGCGCAGGTCTTTCTCGCCGCCGTAGGGATCGATCAGCCGCCCCGCTTCGTCGCGCGCCATGGCGTTTATCGTGAGGTCGCGCCGCGCGAGGTCGGCTTCCAGCGTGACCTCCGGCGCGGCATACACCGTGAAGCCCTTGTAGCCGCGGCCGCTCTTGCGCTCGGTGCGCGCGAGCGCGTACTCCTCGTGCGTTTCGGGATGCAGGAACACGGGGAAATCCCGGCCCACCGGGCGGAAGCCCTGGCGCACCATGTCCTCCGGGGTGGCGCCCACCACCACCCAGTCGCGGTCGGCCACCGGCAAGCCGAGCAGCTCGTCGCGTACGACGCCGCCGACGACGTACGCCTTCACGCGTACTGTTCGAACTGGGGCAGCGACTCCGTCTCGCGCTCGGCGTCGCGCATCCATTCCTGCAGCGCGGGCAGCGCGAGCACGGCGTCGGCATAGGCGCGGCACGCGCCCGGCAGCTCGACCTCGTAGGTGCGAAAGCGCAGCACCACCGGCGCGTACATGGCATCGGCGGCGCAGAACGGGCCGAACAGGAACGGGCCGCGGCACTCGCTCCACATCTGCACGATGCGCGCGATCTCGGCGAGCACCTCGGGCGTGCGTCCCTTGCCGGGGTGGCGCTTGCGGATGTTCATGCTCATGTGCTGGCGCAGGTGGGGAAAGCCCGCGTGCATCTCGGCCGACACCGATCGGGCGCGCGCGCGCAGGTCGGCGTCCGCGGGCCACAGGCGCGGCTCGCGCTCGGCGAGGGTTTCGAGGATGGCGAGCGAGTCCCACACGTGCAGCGCGCCGTCGACGAGGCAGGGCACCTTGCCCGCGGGCGAGTAGGCGAGCAGCGCGCGCCTGGAGTCCGGGCCGTAGAGCGGGATGCGCTGCTCGCGAAACGGGATGCCGAGCACCTTCATCGCCAGCCACGGCCGCAGCGACCAGGACGAGTAGTTCTTGTTGCCGATGACGAGCAGCAGCCCGGCCATCAGCGCCCCGCGTGACGCCGCAGCCCCGTGTAGCGCGCGCGCCGGCCGCCGGGCACGAGCCAGGCCGGCGCCACGGCCTCGAGCGCCGCCGGCTCGATACCGAAGGGGAACGCGCCCTCGCACACGCTCGGCACCTGCATCGAGTAGTAGTTGTCGCGCGTCATCAGCTTCACCGGCGCGAGCTCCATCAGGCGCGCCTGCAGGTACGACAGGCGATCGCCCAGGCCGATGACGATGCGCCGCCGGCCCGTGATGCGGCATACGGTCTGCACCAGCTCGCGCAGCGTGTACTGCCGCGGGCCGCACAGGCCGTAGCGCCGGCCATTCGCCTCGCGCGCGTCGAGCGCGGCGACGAACGCCCGCGCGACATCGCCCACGTACACCGGCTGGAAGCGCGCCTCCGGGCAGGCGAGCGCCAGCACCGGCAGGAAGCGCGCCAGCTGCGCGAACAGGTTCAGGAACGCGTCTTCCGGCCCGAAGATCACCGAGGGCTCGAACACCGTGACCGCCAGGTCCTCGGCGGCGAGCGCCGCGCGCTCGCCGATGCCCTTGGAGCGCAGGTATTCCGAGGGCCCCTGCGGGTCGGCGCCAAGCGCGCTCATGTGCAGCAGCCGCTCCACGCCCGCCGCGCGGCACGCGTTCACCGCGGCCTGCGCGAGCTCCACGTGCGCGTGCGCGAAGTCGGGACCGTAGTCGTTCGGCCCGCGCTCGTCGCGCCGCCCGCGCCGGCTGTGCAGCACGCCTACCAGGTTCACCACGGCATCGCATCCGGCCGCGAGCCGCTCCAGCTCGCCGGGACGGTTGACGTCGCACTCGACGACGTCCACCGTGGGCAGCAGCAGCAGGTGCTTGGCGCGCTCGCGCCGGCGCGTCGGCACGATGACGCGCGCGCCGCGCGCGGCGAGCGCCGCCACCAGGTGCCGGCCGACGAAGCCGGAGCCGCCGAGCACGAGGATGTCGTCGTAGCGCATGCTCAGTTCGCCGTTTCGTCGGCCGCGTCGCCCGGGTCCTCGGCGTCCTCGCGGCCCGGGATGATGCCCAGGCGTTCCTTCAGCGGCGCGCTGCGCCCTTCGAGCAGCAGCGCGTAATGCACCGTGTTCGCCATCACGCGCTTGACGTATTCGCGCGTTTCATCGAACGGGATCGCCTCGACGAAGACCGCCCCTTCGAGCGCGCGCGCCGGCCGCCAGCGCAGCGCGCGGTTCGGGCCGGCGTTGTACGCGGTCGAGGCGAGCACCGGGTGGCCGGTGCGCTCGAGCATGTGCTGCAGGTAGCGCGCGCCGAGCGTGACGTTGGTTTGCACCTCGGCGACGCGCTCCGCGGAGTAGCCCTTGTAGCCGGTGCGCCGCGCCACCCAGCGCGCCGTGTGCGGCAGGAGCTGCATGAGCCCCGTGGCGCCGGAGCCCGAGCGCGCCTCGGCGATGAAACGGCTTTCCTGGCGCACCGTGCCGAGCACCCAGGCCTCCTCCAGCCCGTAGGCGGTGGCGGACTCGCGGAACACTTCGTGGTACGGCGCGAGATAGCGCATGCGGTAGTCGTGCAGCAGCTCGGTGCGGCCGGCGGTGCCGATGACGCGGTCGTAGACCGCCGCGCGCCGCGCCAGCTCCGCCGCCGCGAGCAGGTGCGTGTCGTCCATGCGGCGCACCGCGAACATCCATTCGCGCGTCGCCTCGGTACGCAGGCCCAGGCGATACAGCTCGAGCGCGCGCGCCAGCTCGGCGTTGGCGCGCGCCTCGTCGACCTCGGCTTCGGTGGGCTCGTGGTGCGGCAGCGGGATCGTCGCGTGGCCGCCCAGCTCTTCGGTGGCGAGCACGCTGTAGTACAGCGGCTGCCCGGCGATCCTCTCGTATTGCGCGCGCGCGCCCTCGGCGTCGCCCAGCGCGGCGCGCGCGCGGCCGCTCCAGTAGGTCCACGCCAGGTCGAGCCGCGCCTGCGGCGACATCGGCTCGATGGCATCGAGCACCGTCTGCCAGCGGTCCCCGGCGAGCAGCGCCGCGCGCACCTTCCAGGCGAGCTGCGTGTCGTCGAGCGGCGCGGCGCCCGTGAGCGCGTACCACTCGAGCGCCTGCTCGCGGTGCTCGAACGCGGCGAGCGTGGCGAGCCGCGCCCACAGGTACTCGCGGTCCGCCCGGGGCAGGCGCGCCGCGGCGCCTTCGCGCAACGCGTGCGCCGCGGCGTCCAGGTCGCGCCGCGCCAGGCGCAGCACGGCGAATACGAGCACCTCGCGTGCCGGCCGCGGCCCGAGATCGCCCGGCGCGCGCGCGAGCAGCTGTTGCGGCGCGGTCACGGCCCGCGCCAGCAGCCGCTCGTCCGGCCGCGCCGCCGCCGGCAGATCCTCCAGCGTGCGCCGCGCCGCGGTGACGTAGCCGTAGTAGAGCTGCAGCCGCGCGCGCTGCCAGAGGACGTCCTCGTCCACGGCGCCGCGCTCGAGCAGCGCGCTCACGAGCCGCCGGCAGCCCTCGGGCAGCTCGCGCAGCTCCAGACCCCACACCGCGCGCGCCTCGATCGCCGCCTGCGCGTCGCCGCGGGCGACGCGCGCATGCCAGGCGTCGCAGCGAATCTCCAGGTCGTCCTGCACGAGGGGGCCGAGCGCGGCCTCGAAGGCGCGCCAGTCTTCGCGCCGGCCGAGCTCCTTCAGCCAGTCGGCGCGCAGCTGGTCGCCCAAATAGGTTCCCGCATAGCGCGCGAGGTAGCGCTCGATGTCCGCGGCATCGGCGTCCTCGATGCGCAGGCTCAGGCGCCAGTATTCGACCCAGGGCGCGAGCGTGTCGCCTTCGACCGAACGCGCATGGCGCTCGAGCCGGTCGGGGTCGCCCGCGCGAAACGCGTCGTACGCGCCGAGCACGGCTTCATCGTTTCCGTATGCCGAACTGGCGGCGAGTACACCGCAAGCCAGTGCTATATTCAGGAAACGCCTATAAATCATGGACTAAGAATAGCACGCGATGCAGGCCGATGAACTGAAGAAATGGCGCAAGGCCGAGCGTGAGCACCTGCTCGCGGCGCGCGACGCGCTGGGCGCGGCGGTCGTGGACGCGCATCGGCGCCGGATCGACGCACATCTCGAGCGCGGCTTTCCCGGCCTGAAGAACGCAACGCTCGCCTTTTGCTGGCCGATCCGCAAAGAATATGACGCACGCCACCTGGTGCGCCGGCTGCGGGAGGCCGGAGCCACCACGGCGCTGCCGGTAGTCGTGGCGCCGAAGACCCCGCTCGTGTTCCGCGAGTGGCACCCGGGTGTGACACTGGCGAAGGGCCCCCTCGACATCCCCTACCCGGTGGGCTCCGCTGAAGTCGCACCGCGCGTGGTGCTGCTGCCGATGAACGGCTGGGATGCGCAGGGCTACCGCCTGGGCTATGGCGGCGGATTTTTCGACCGCACGCTCGCCGCGCTCGCACACAAGCCCCTCGTCATCGGCGTCGCCTACGAGCAGGCGCGCCTGCCCACGATCCACCCGCAGGCCTGGGACGTTCCCGTGGACTACCTGGTGACCGAGCGCGGCGTGTACCGGCGCGACGCGGGCGAGCTCGCGTTCCTCGGCGCGCCCGAGCCGGCGAGCGAGCTCGCCTCGCCCGTGTGCTACGCCGACGAGCGGCTGCTGCGCGGCGACTAGCGCGCGTTCTCGAGGGCGAACTCGACGCCGCACAAGAGCTGGCTGCGGCGGTAGTCGTAGTCGTCGATGCTCGAGTCGTTGCGGTAGCTGCTGAGCTCGACGAACAGGCGCCGCCCGGCGCTCACGCTGCGGCTGCCGCGCACCACCATGCCCCAGCGGTCGTCGGTCCGTTCCACGACGCGTGCGCCGCCGTCGAGGCGATACGGATCGCGATAGCGACTCGCGCGGTATTCAGCGCGCAGCTCGGCCCGCCAGCCCGCGACGTCGGGCAGCTCCGCAGTGGCGAACAGCAGGTGGCGCCTCGGCGAGAAGCTGAGGAACTCGGCCCCCTGGCGCAGGTCGCGCCGGTCTTCGATGTCGAGCTGATAGCCCGCGCGCCACAGCGCGCGGCGCCACGCAAAGCCCGCGTCCGCCGCAATGCGCTGCTGCCAGCCGTCGAGGTACCCGTAGGCGCCGCCGCCGCCGATATGCGCGAGCTCGTAGCGCGCGCGCAGGTCGCGGCCGGCGCGCAGGCGCCAGCGCGCCTGCACGTCCAGCGACACCGCCTGCTCCAATAACGCGCCGTCGAAATAGACGAGGCTGTAGTCCCCGCCGACGCTGGTTTGCGTGCGGCCGCTATCGGTATTGCGGCTGACGCCGGCGCGCAATCCCTGCAGGTCGAATTCGCCCTGATCGAGGTACTTGCGCAGGATCGCGGCGCCATGCGCGTTCCAGCCGAGCGCGTCGTTGCCGCTCAGGCTGCGCGTCGCCACGGCCAGCGCTTCGGCGAAGTAATCGCCGCCGTTACCGCCGCCGGGCGCCGTGTTGTCGGTGTAGAGCGCGGGGTTGCTGTCGTAGCCGCCCGCGAGCGAAATCAGGCTCCCGGTGCGCGGCGGCAGGCTCGCGCGCCCGAGCCGCTCCAGGGCGACCCCGGCCAGCGCGCGCAGGTTCGCGTCCGCGCTGGTGCGTTGCGCGCGGTCGAAGTTTTCCTGCGCCCGCCCGGCGTCGCCGAGCCGCATCGCCGCGAGCCCCAGGTTGTAGTGCGCGAGCGCCGCCCATTGCGGGTCGCGCGCGAGCGCGCGGAATTCCTCCTGCGCCTCGGCGTAGCGCCGCAGGCGGTAATAG
>Ga0210114_1000063_pt1 | contig 24322 bp, 17 predicted proteins | sample MayberryNW_TuleA_FD_185524 | JGI IMG/M metagenome (GOLD analysis project Ga0210114, IMG submission 185524) | Wetland microbial communities from San Francisco Bay, California, USA, that impact long-term carbon sequestration - MayberryNW_TuleA_D2... | ecosystem: Environmental > Aquatic > Marine >...
CTGCGACCTGCCTCTGCAGGCCGGCCATGGCGTCAAACGAGATGTCCTGCGCCGCCTCGGTGAAGCAGAACAACTGTCCCGTGTCTTCGGTCGGCAGAAAGCCCTTGGGCATGCGCGCGAACATGATTCCGGTGGCGATCGTGATGGCGAAGAACGCCATCAGCACCACGCGCGCGTGCGCCAGGCACCAGTCCAGCGTCCGCTGGTAGGCGCGGCGCAGCCCCTCGAAGCCCAGCTCCGAGAGGCGGTACAGGCGCCCGTGGCTGCGCTCGTGCTCCGGCCGCAGGATGCGCGCGCACATCATCGGCGTCAGGGTGAGCGAGACGAACCCCGAGATCAGCACCGCGACGATGATCACGACGGCGAACTCGTGCAGCAGCCGGCCGATGATGCCGCCCATGAAGAACACCGGGATGAATACCGCCGCGAGGGACAGCGTCATCGACAGGATGGTGAACGAGATCTCCCTCGAGCCGTCGAGCGTGGCCTGCAGGCGGCTCTTGCCGGCTTCCATGTGGCGCGAGATGTTCTCCAGCATCACGATCGCGTCGTCGACCACGAAGCCGACGCACAGCGTGAGCGCGATCAGCGAGATGTTGTCCAGGCTGTAGCCGAGGGCATACATCGCCGCGAACGTGCCGACGATGGACATCGGCAGGGCGACGCTGGGAATGAGGGTGGCGGGGATGTTGCGCAGGAACAGGAAGATCACCATGACCACCAGTGCAAGCGCGAGCAGCAGCGCGAACTGCACCTCGTCGACCGACTGGCGGATGACGACGGTGCGGTCGAACAGCACCTCCATGCCGATGCCCGCGGGCATCTCGGATCGGAACGTCGGCATCAGCTTTTTCACCGCGTCGACCACCTGGATGGTGTTGGTGCCCGGCTGGCGGTAGATCGCGAGCACGATGCCGCGCCGGTCCTTGTACCAGGCGGCCACCTTGTCGCTTTGCACGCTGTCGATCACGCGGCCGAGCTGCTCGAGGTGGATCGGCGCTCCGCCGCGATAGGTGACGATGACGCGGCCGAAGGCGGCGGCGTCGAACAACTGCCCGTTCGCCTGGACCGCGAACAGCCGCTCCTTGCCGTACAGCGTCCCGGTGGGCAGGTTGACGTTGGCCTGCGCGACCGCCTGCTGCACCTCGTTGATGCCGATGCCGCGCGCGGCGAGCCTGTTGGGGTCGACCTGCACGCGCACCGCGTATTTCTGCTGCCCGAACACCTGCACCTGCGCGACGCCGCTGATCGTCGAGATGCGCTGCGCGAGGAAGGTCTCGGCGTACTCGTCCACGGTCGACAGCGGCAGCGTGTCCGAGCTGAGCGCGAGGTAGAACACCGCGAAATCGCCGGGGTTGACCTTGCGGAACGACGGCGGCGCCGGCATCGCGGCCGGCAGCTGGCGCGCGGTGGCCGCGATCGCCGAGTTCACGTCCTGCGCCGCGGCGTCGATGTCGCGGTCGAGCGCGAATTGCAACGTGATCTGCGTCGTGCCCTGGCCGCTCTCGGAGTACATCGAGTCGATGCCGGCGATCGTCGAGAACTGCTTCTCGAGCGGCGTCGCCACCGCGGAGGCCATCGTTTCCGGGCTCGCGCCGGGCAACTCGGCCCGCACCTGGATGGTCGGAAAGTCGACGTTGGGCAGCGAGCTCACCGGCAGCAGCCGGTAGCCGACGATGCCGAAAATCAGGATGCCGGCCATCACCAGCACCGTCATCACCGGGCGGCGTACGAATATCTCGGAGAGGTTCACGACCCCTGCGCCTGTCCGCTGATGCGAACCTTGATACCCGGGACCAGGCGCAGCGCGCCGCCGGTGACCACGCGCTCACCCGCCGCGACCCCCTTGACGACGGCGAGATCGCCCTCGCTTCGCTCCACCGTCACCGGGCGCAACTGCGCCGTGGCATCGGGCTTGATCACATAGAGGTACTGCCCCTCGGGCCCCGTCTGCACCGCGCCCGCGGGCACCAGGATGGCATTCATCTGGTCGTAGAGCTGCAGCTGCACGTTGACGAACTGCCCGGGCCACAGGGCGAGATCGCGGTTGTCGAAGCTGGCGCGCAGGCGGATCGTGCCGGTCGCCGGGTCGACCGCGTTGTCGACGAACACCAGGCTGCCCTCGGCCAGCGGCTGCTCAGCGCCGGTCGCCGTGGCCTCGACCGGAAGCGGGCCCCGCGCCATGTGCTTGCGGATCGCCGGCAGCTGCTCCTCCGGAACCGAGAAGCTCACGTAGATCGGCTTGACCTGGTTGATGACGACCAGCGCATTGACGTCGTTGGCCTTGACCAGGTTTCCCGCCTGCAGCAGCACGCGCCCGACGAAGCCGTCGATCGGCGACTTGATGGTGCAGTACTCCAGGTTGAGCCGCGCGTTCTCCAGCGCCGCGCGGCTGGCCGCGGCGACGGCTTTGGCGGTCTGCGCGTTGGTCACGATCTGCGCGTAGGCTTCGTGCGAGACGAAGTTCTTCTCCAGCAGCTCCTGGTAGCGCCGCTCCTGCGAGCGCGCCTGGTCCCGTGCCGCAGCGTCGCGCAGCGCGTTGGCCTCGGCCTGCTTCAGGGCCGCTTCGAAGGGTCGCGGGTCGATGCGAAAGAGCACCTCGCCGCGCTTGACCTGTTGGCCCTGGCGGAAATTCACGGCGACGATCTGGCCGTCGACGCGCGCCTTGACCGCCACGGTCGAGAATGCTTCCACGTTGCCGATCGCAGCGATCCGGAAAGGCAGGTTGCGCTGCACCGCGGGTGCGACGGAAACCGGCACCGCAGGCGGGACGCGCGCGGCGGGACTCTCCCGCGCGCCGCTGTCATGCGTGAAATACAGGACCGCCGCCGCGGCCACCGCGACCAGCAAGGCCGTTCCCGCGGCAAGTGCCTTGCGCCCGTTGCTCAAGCGATCACCATTGGGGAATCGACTCGCCAGTGTACAAGTCCTCGGCGCGCTCGCGCCGGCGCACGAGATGCGCTTGCGCGCCGTCGACCAGCACCTCGGCGGCCCGCGGCCGCGTGTTGTAGTTCGAGCTCATACTCATGCCGTAGGCGCCCGCCGACATCAGCGCCAGCAGGTCGCCCTGCTGCACGGCCAGCACGCGATCCTTGGCCAGGAAGTCGGCGCTTTCGCATACCGGCCCGACGACGTCGTAGAGGGCTTCGGCGGCGCCCGCCCGGCGTTCGCGCACCGCCCGCACTTCGTGCCAGGCGCCATAGAGCGCGGGGCGCAGCAAGTCGTTCATGGCCGCGTCCACGACCAGGAAGTTCTTCGCCGCCCCCGGCTTCACGTACTCGATGCACGTGAGCAGCACGCCGGCATTGCCGACAATGGAGCGGCCCGGATCGACGATCAGCGTCTGCCCGCGTGCGCCAAGTGCACGCAGTGCGCCGGCGATGAATTCGCCGACCGGGCGCTGCGCTTCGTCCCGATAGCGGATGCCGATGCCGCCGCCCAGATCGATGTGGCTGAGCGCGATGCCCGCGCGCCCGAGGCGATCTGCGATCTCCGCCACGCGTCCGGCAGCCTCGACCCAGGGCGCGGGATCGGCGAGCAGCGAGCCGATATGGCAGCCGATGCCGATCGGGTGCAGGTGCGCGCGACGCGCCGCCTCGAGGTACAGGCGCTCGGCGTCGGCGGCGGGAACACCGAACTTGCTCTGGCGCAGGCCCGTGGAGATATAGGGGTGGGTGCGCGCATCGATACCGGGATTGATGCGCAGGGCGATCGGCGCGCGCCTGGCGATGCGCCTCGCCACGGCGTCAACGCGCTCGAGCTCCGCCTCGGACTCGACGTTCAGGCAGAGGATGTCCGCCTCGAGCGCCTGCGCGATCTCGTGCTCGCTCTTGCCGATGCCCGAGAACAGCACCTTGCGCGGGTCGCCGCCGGCCGCGAGCACGCGGGCGAGCTCGCCGCCCGAGACGATGTCGAACCCCGCGCCGAGCCGCGCCAGCAGCGCGAGGACCGCGAGGTTGGAGTTGGCCTTTACGGAGTAGGCGACGAGCGCCCTGCGCCCAGCGAGCGCCTGCGCGCATTCCCGGTAGTTGCGCTCGATCGCGGCGCGCGAGTACACGAAGCACGGCGTGCCGAAGCGCCGCGCGATCTCCTCGAACGGTACCTGTTCGGCGGACAGCGCGCCGTCGCGGTACGCGAAATCCATGGGGTGTTACTTCTTGTCGGTCGCCCGCTCGGTGTCCGCGGGATACGGCACCGGCTGGTAGGGCTCTGCCTTGGGCGGGGTTACGCCGGGGGGAGGCTGGTCGCGCAGGTACAGCGGTCCGCGCTGGCCGCAGGCCGCGGCCAGCAGCGCGGCGGCGGCCATGAGGGCGAGAGAACGCATCCGGCGGCGGCTAAAATGACCATGTTATCAGGGAACCCGCGCATGACGGATGAGGAATTCGAGTCGCTCGCCGACGCCACGCTGGAAAGCGTGCAACACGCGCTCGACCGGGTCGAGCTCGACGTTGACGTGCTCGCCAAGGGCGCGGGCGTGGTGGAGGTCGAGTTCGCTGATGGCGCGAAGATCGTCGTCAACCGCCATGTGCCCGCGCGCGAAATCTGGGTCGCGGCGAAAACGGGCGGCTTCCACTTCCGCCATACGGACGGCGTGTGGCGCGACACGCGCGAGGGCACGGAACTGTTCGCAGCGCTGTCGCGCCTGGTTTCGGCGCACAGCGGAACGGCCGTCATCCTGTCCCCGGGCTAACCCGAAGGCTGAGGCGCCGGCGCCACGGGTGCCGGCTGGAGTGGTTGGGGTGGAAAAACCGGCTGTGGCGGCAATCCCGGTTGCAGCGGCGCGCCCGGCGCGCCGGGGCTCGCGGGTACCGATGACGCTTCGGACGGCGGGACATAGACCGGCAGCAGCGGGAAGGGCGGCGAATCGTCTTTCGGCACGAATTCCCGGTAGAAATACTCGGGCAGGTGCTTGGCCTCGCCCTGCATGCCGGGATCAAGAGAGAAGGTGTCCGCGGTGACCACTCCGTCGGGAACGATGCGCCGCATCGCCGGCACGTCTTTCTGCACTTTCCCCATGTAGCCGACCCAGATCGGCAGCGCCACCAGGCCGCCGGTCTGGTTCCTGCCGAGCGAGCGCGGCTGGTCGTAACCGACCCAGGACACGCCAACGAGCGTCGGCAGGTAGCCGGCGAACCAGGCGTCGATGAATTCATTCGTCGTGCCGGTCTTGCCCGCCACGTCCTTGCGGCCGAGGCTCGCGGCGCGTGCTGCGGTACCCACGCGCGCGACGTCCTGCATCAGGCTGTCCATGATGAAGGCATTGCGCGTGTCGATGACGCGCAGCGATTCGTCCCCGGCGCGCTGCGGGCGCGCGACGCCCAGCGGATTTCCGCGATCATCGACGATCTTCTGGATGAAGTAGGGCTGCACCAGGTAGCCGCCGTTGGCGAACACCGCGTAGGCGCGCGCCATCTGCCAGGGCGTGACGGTGCCCGAGCCGAGTGCCATGGTCAGGTAGGGGGGATGGCGCTCGCCATCGAACCCGAAGCGCGTGATGTAGTCCTGCGCGTACTTGACGCCGATCGCGTCGAGGATGCGGATCGACACCATGTTCTTGGATTTCACCAGCGCGGCGCGCATGGTCATCGGACCCTCGAACTTGCCGTCGAAGTTCTGCGGCTCCCAGCGCTGGCTGCCCGTCACGTCGGCTTCGATGGCGATCGGCGCGTCGGGCACCACGGTGGCCGCCGTGAAGCCACGCTCGAGCGCCGCCGAGTAGATGAACGGCTTGAAGGCCGAGCCGGGCTGGCGCCAGGCCTGCGTGACGTGGTTGAACTTGTTGCGGTAGAACTGGAACCCGCCGACCAGCGCGCGGATCGCGCCGTCGCCCGGGTCCATGGAGATGAACGCGGCCTCGGCCTCCGGCACCTGAACGATCTCCCAGCGATTCGCGCCCTGCTCGCGCACGCGCACGATCGCCCCGCGCCGGATGCGGCGTTGCGCGGGCGCGCGCTGCAGCGATGGCGCGGCGAAGCGCAGACCGTCGCCGCTGATACTCACGGACGCGCCGTTCTTTAGGACCGCCTTCACTTCGCGCCGCGAAACCTGCGTCACCAGCGCTACGCGCAGGTCGTCGTCGTCCTCGCGCTCGGCGAGCGCCTCTTCGAAGTCCGCCTCGTCGGCGTCGGCGGCGAGCTCGACGAAGGCCTCGGGCCCGCGATAGCCCCAGCGCCGGTCGTACTCCATCAGGCCGTTGCGCAGCGCCTCCACCGCCGCCTCCTGGTCGGCCTTGCGGATCGTCGTGTAGACGCGGAAACCGCGGCTGTAGGCATCCTCCGGAAACTGCTCGTAGACCGCCTGGCGGACCATCTCGGCGACGTACTCCGCGCGCACGGGGTACCTTTCCGCCGTCTTGTGCGTGACGATGGGCGCCGCGGCCGCGCTCTCGAATTCGTCCGCCGTGATGTAGCCCAGCTCGCGCATGCGCCGCAGCACGTACATCTGGCGCTGCTTCGCGCGCTGCGGATTGGCAATCGGGTTGTAGCTCGACGGCGCCTTCGGCAACGCGGCCAGCATGGCCGCCTCGGCGAGGGTGAGCTTGTCCAGCGGTTTGCCGAAGTACGTGCGCGCGGCGGAGGCGAAGCCGTAGGCACGCTGCCCGAGGTAGATCTGGTTGATGTACAGGCCGAGGATCTGGTCCTTGGCGAGATTGCGCTCGATCTTGAGCGCGAGCAGCACCTCGTAGAGCTTGCGGGTGAGCGTCTTCTCGGACGACAGGAAGAAATTTCGCGCCACCTGCATCGTGATCGTGCTCGCGCCCTGCCGGCGCCCGCCCGTCAGCAGATTGGCGTACGCCGCGCGCGCCACGCCGATGTAGTCGATGCCCGAATGCTGGTAGAAGCGCTCATCTTCGGCCGCGACGATGGCGTTGATCAGCGCCGGCGGGACGTCCTTGATGTCGACCAGGACCCGGCGTTCCTCGCCGAACTCACCGATCAGCTCGCCCTCGACGGTGTACACGCGCAGGGGAACCTTGGGCTGGTAGTCCGTGAGCGTGTCCAGCCCCGGGAGGTTCGGGTAGGCGAGCGCGACCACCAGCCCCGCGACGAACAGGCCGGCCGCCAGCAGGCCCGCAAAAAGGGCCAGCGGAAACGTCAAAAAACGAAGCCACATCAAGGGTTAGACGTTCATCGCGGCAGGAGTGCTGCCGCAGTTGCTGGGGTGGAAATTCGGGGGCATTATAGCCCTCCCCCGGAGGGTGACGGATTCGCTAGACACGGGGGGTAGTTGTTGCTAGCATTTAACGCAAATTCTACGTATCGTGCCTAAGGGCCGATACAAAAAGGGAAATAACGATGCAACTGGATATTTTCAGCCCGAAGGCGCCGCCGTTGTTCGGGCTGGACATCAGCTCATCGTCGGTGAAGATGCTCGAGATCGTGGAGGCGGGCAGAGGGGCCTATCGCGTGGAGCGCTACGTGATCGAGCCGCTGCCGCGCGATGCGACCGTGGACGGCAACATCAGCAACCTGGAACTGGTGGTGGAAGCGGTCAAACGGGGCTACAAGCGACTCGGCACGCGGGCCAAGCACGTCGCCATGGCGGTGCCCACGGGCGCCGTGATCACCAAGAAGATCATCGTCCCCGCGAGCCTGCGCGAGAATGAACTCGAGGTCCAGGTCGAGTCGGAAGCCAACCAGTACATCCCGTTCGCGCTCGAGGAGGTCAATCTCGATTTCCAGGTGGTCGGGCCTTCGCCCACGTCGGCCGACGAGCAGGAAGTCATGATCGCCGCCACGCGCAAGGAAAAGGTCGAGGACCGCGTCGCGGTCGCGGAATCGGCCGGCCTGAAGCCGGCGGTGATGGACATCGAGTCGTTCGCGCAACAGGCGGCGCTGGCGCTGGTGGTGCAGCAGCTGCCCGGCGGCGGCAAGGACCTGAACGTCGCCATCGTCGACATCGGCGCCAACGTGATGAACGTGAGCGTGATGCGCAACGACCAGTCCGTGTATTCGCGCGAGCAGGCGTTCGGCGGCAATCAGCTCACCCAGGATATCGTCGCCCGCTATGGCATGAGCGTGGAGGAGGCGGAAAGCGCCAAGCGCTCGGGCGGGCTGCCCGACGATTTCGAAACCGAGGTCCTGCGGCCGTTCATGGAGAACCTGTCGATGGAAGTGCAGCGCGCGCTGCAGTTCTTCTTCACCTCCACGCAGTACCACAGCGTGGACCAGATCCTGCTCGCCGGCGGCTCGGCGGTCATCCCGGGCATGGACGAGGTGGTGCAGACGCGCACGCAGGTACCCGCGATGGTGGCTAATCCGTTCGCCGCCATGCAGGCTTCGCCGCGCATTCAGATGAAGAAGCTCATGGTCGACGCCCCATCGCTGATCGTGGCCTGCGGCCTGGCCATGCGCAGGTTCGACCCATGAACGTGCGCATCAACCTGCTGCCGCACCGCGAGGAGCGGCGCAAGCGCGGCCGCCAGCACTTTGCGGTGCTCGCCGGACTGACCGCCACGCTCGGCGCGGTGGTCGTCGGTGCCGGCTACCTGTACATCGCGGGCCTGATCTCGACGCAGGACCAGCGCAACGCGTTTCTCAGATCCGAAATCTCGAAGCTGGACAAGGAAATCGCCGAGATCAAGAAGCTGAAGGACGAGATCGCGGCGCTGCTGGCGCGCAAGCAGATCATCGAGACTCTGCAGGCCGATCGCGCGCAGACCGTACACCTGCTGGATCAGCTGGTGCGGCAGATGCCCGAGGGCGTCTACCTGCGCCAGCTCAGGCAGCGGGGCCTCTTGGTCAATCTGCAGGGCTACGCGCAGTCCAACGCGCGCGTCTCCACGCTCATGCGCAACATCGAGTCCTCGCCGTGGCTCGGCAGCCCGCAGCTCATCGAGATCAAGGCAGCGAAAGTCGGCAGCAAGCGCCTGTCGGAGTTCACCATGAATCTGCAGCTCAAGCGCGTCCAGCTCAAGGAAGCGCCCAAGGACGCCGTCAAGGCGCCGGCGAAGAAAGGCTGACGCATGGCGATGGCGATCGACTTCAAGCAGATTGCGGAAGACTTCAAGGCCACCAACTGGCGCGACCCCGGCACGTGGAGCGTGATCCCGAAGGCGGTGGTGCTCATTGCCATCGTCGTGGCACTGCCGGTGCTGGGCTATTTCGGCCTGTGGCAGGGCCAGCTCCAGGAGCTGGAGACGGGCAAGTCCAACGAGCAGAAGTACAAGCTCGATTACCTGAACAAGAAGAAGCAGGCCGTGAACCTCGACCTGTACAAGCAGCAGCTGAGGGAAATCGACACGCAGTTCGGCGCGCTGCTCAAGCAGCTGCCTAACAGGTCGCAGATGGATGCGCTGCTGGTGGACATCAACCAGGCGGGCCTGGGCCGGGGCCTGCAATTCGAGCTGTTCAAGCCGGCGGGCCAGGAAATCGTGCGTGATTTCTATGCCGAGCTGCCGATCACCGTGAAAGTGGTTGGCGTGTATCACGACATGGGCGCGTTCGCGAGCGACGTCGGCCAGCTCTCGCGCATCGTTACGCTCAACGACGTGGCCATCCAGGCCGCCAAGGACGGCAGCCTGGTGATGGACGTCACGGCGCGAACCTTCCGCTACCTCGACGAAGACGAACTGGCAGCGCAGCGCAAGGCGGCGGCCGGCGCGCGCAAGGGACGGCGATGACGCGCCTGTGCCTCTTGCTGTGCGTCGTTCTTCTGGCGGGTTGCGAGGGCGAGAAGTACGGCGACCTGAAAAAAGAGCTGAACGACATGACGCAGGACTTGCGCGGGCGGGTCGACCCGCTGCCGCAGGTCCGGCCCTATGAGCCGGTGCCCTACCAGGCAGAGAACGAAGTCGACCCGTTCCGGCCGGACCGCATCGAGGTCGCCGCGGCGGCCGGCTCCGCGCCGGCGGCGAGCGGCAAGCAGCCCGATCTCGACCGACCCAAGGAGCCGCTCGAAGCGTTCCCGCTGGAATCCATCCAGATGGTGGGATCGCTCACGCAAGGGCGCGAAACGTTCGGTCTGGTGAAAGCCGGCCCCAACCTGTACCGCGTGAAAAAGGGCAACTACATGGGGCAGAACTTCGGCGTCATTACCGGCATCGACGAAGTGCAGATCAGCCTCAAAGAGCTGATCCAGGAAGGCAGCGGCGAATGGGTCGAGCGGGCGAGCTCGCTGCAACTGCAGGAGGCGAAGAAATGACAATAACCCACATCGTGCACGCCGGCTTGCGTGCGCTCGTCCTTGGCCTCGCGGGGACGGGCATCGCCCTCGCCCAGGCCAACAACAGCATCGAGGCGGTCGACGTCTCGCAGCAGGGCGGCAAGGTGGTGCTGCGCATTACCACCAAGGAGGCGCTCAAGGCCCCGCCGCCCAGCTTCAGCGTCGCCAATCCGGCGCGCATCGCATTCGACTTTGCCGGCACCGTCAACGCGCTCGGACGCTCCAGCCAGGACATCGCCCAGGGCGAGTTGCGTTCCATCAATCTGGTGCAGGCGCCGGACAAGACGCGCCTGGTGCTCAACCTGCGCCGTCCCGTGGCGCACGAGGTCGCGATCGACGGCCGCAGCGTGGTGGTGACGCTGGCGGCAGCGGCCGTGCCCGCGGGCGACAAGGTGGCGAATTTCGCCGAGGGGCGGGGCGAATCCAAGCACGCCATCCGCGACATCGATTTCCGGCGCGGGCGCACCGGCGAGGGCCGCGTGGTCGTCGACCTGTCCGATACCTCGACCGGCATCGACATCCGCCAGCAGGGGCAGAACATCATCGTCGACTTCCTGAAGACGGCGCTGCCGGAGAACCTGCGCCGGCGCCTGGACGTGGTGGATTTCGCGACGCCGGTGCAGAACATCAGCACGTTCCAACAGGGCGAAAACGTGCGCATGGTGATCGAGCCGCGCGGCCAGTGGGACCACAACGCCTACCAGTCCGATACGCAGTTCGTCGTCGAGGTGAAACCCGTGATCCCCGACGCCACGCCGAAGAAGGGCCAGTACGTGGGCGAGAAACTGTCGCTCAATTTCCAGAATGTGGAAGTGCGGGCGGTGCTCAACGTCCTGGCGGATTTCACCGACCTCAACATCATCACCAGCGATTCGGTCGCCGGCAACATCACGCTGCGCCTGAAGGACGTGCCCTGGGACCAGGCGATGGACATCATCCTGCAGACCCGCGGCCTCGACAGCCGGCGCAACGGCAACGTGATCTGGATCGCGCCGCGCGACGAACTGGCGACGCGCGAGAAGCTCGCGCTGGAGGCTACGCAGCAGATCCAGGACCTCGAGCAGACGCGCACCGAGGCGTTCCCGATGAACTACCAGAAAGCGGCCGACGTGGCGAAGCTGCTCTCGGACAAGGCGCAGCCGATCCTCTCCAAGCGCGGCAGCGCGGTGGTCGATGCGCGCACCAATACGCTCTTCGTGCAGGACACGCCGACGCGGCTCGAGGAAGTCAGAAGGCTGCTCGCCAAGATCGACGTGCCGGTGCGCCAGGTGATGATCGAGGCGCGCATCGTCGAGGCGAGCGATTCGTTCAGCAAGAACCTCGGCGTGCGCATGGGGTACTTCGAGCGGGGCGTGTCCGGGCGCGGCCCGGGGCTGGGCATCAGCGGGCCCAACGTCGGCGCCGAGCTCGTCAACACCGGCCAGGGCATGGGCGTCGTCACGGGCACGCCGGTGATCGACGGCCCCGGGCTGAACACGGATTTCCGCGCCGGGCCGCTGAACACGTTCAGCCCGGGCCAGATCTCCTTCATCCTGTTCAACAGCTCGCTCACGCGCTTTCTCAACCTGGAGCTCTCGGCGCTGGAAGCCGACGGCAAGGGCAAGATCATCTCCAGCCCGCGCGTGCTGACCGCGGACCAGGTCGAGGCCGTGATCGAGCAGGGGACCGAGATTCCCTATCAGCAGGCAACCTCGTCAGGCGCGACCAGCACGTCCTTCCGCAAGGCCAACCTTGCCTTGAAGGTAAAGCCGCAGATCACGCCCGACGGCAACGTCATCATGACGCTCGATGTGAACAAGGACGCACCCGGCGCGGTGACCTCCGCGGGGGTGCAGATCAGCACCAAGCACGTCAAGACCGAGGTGCTGGTCGAAAACGGCGGCACCGTGGTGATCGGCGGGATCTTCGAGCAGACCGAGCGCACCGACATCACGCGGGTGCCGTTCTTCGGCGAGCTGCCGGTGATCGGCCGGCTGTTCCGCAACGATACGACATCGTCGCAGAAAACCGAGCTGCTGGTCTTCGTGACGCCGCGCATCGTCAACGAGCGCGTGACGGTGCGCTGAGCCCTTTTGCCAGGTCTCCTTCTGGGACACGCGGCCGGGCTCGCCCGGCCGTTTTTGTTTGCCGCGTCCGTACAATAGGGGCATGCGCGGCGGCCGCAATGTATTCCTGGTGGGCATGATGGGGGCGGGCAAGACCACCGCCGGCCGCCTCATGGCACGGCGCCTGAAGCGCGTCTTTTTCGACAGCGACCACGAAATCGAGCGCCGCTGCGGGGTGAAGGTGCCGGTGATCTTCGAGATCGAGGGCGAGGCGGGCTTTCGCGCGCGCGAATCGGCCGTAATCAACGAGCTCACGGCGCTCGAGGACGTGGTGCTGGCGACCGGGGGCGGCGCGGTCCTGGCCGAGGCCAATCGCCGCCATCTCGCCGCTCGCGGCACGGTGATCTACCTGCATGCGCCGCCCGCGGCGCTGTTCGAGCGCGTGCGCCAGGACAAGAATCGGCCGTTGCTGGCGACCGCCGATCCGCAGGCGCGGCTGCGGGAGCTGTACGCGGCGCGCGACCCGCTCTACCGGGAAGTCGCCGACATTGTCGTCGACACCGGCCGCCAGAGCGTGCAGACCCTGGCGCGCTATCTGCTCGGCCGGCTCAAGGAAGAATGGAAACTCTCCGCGTAGCGCTCGGGGCGCGCTCCTACGACGTGCACATCGGCGCGGGGGTGATCGACGCCGAAGCGCTCTACCGTCCGCACCTGCGCGCCGGGCGCGTCGCGGTCGTCACCAACGCGGTCGTCGCGCCGCTGTACCTCGAGCGCGTGAAGGCGGCGCTGGCGCGCGCCGGGGTCGCGCCCGTGATCGAGATCCTGGTCGAGGACGGGGAGCAGGCGAAGAGCTGGGAGAGCCTGGAGCGGGTGTTCGACCGGCTGCTGGCGGCGCGCATGGGCCGCGACGGTATCCTCGTCGCGCTGGGCGGCGGCGTGGTCGGGGACCTCGCGGGCTTTGCCGCGGCGGTGTACCAGCGCGGCATACCGTACATCCAGGTGCCGACCACCCTGCTCGCCCAGGTCGATTCGTCCGTCGGTGGCAAGACCGCGGTCAACCACGCGCGCGGCAAGAACATGATCGGCGCCTTCCACCAGCCGGCGGCCGTAATCGCCGACGTGGGCACGCTCTCGACGCTCCCCGTACGCGAGCTGCGCGCGGGCCTCGCCGAGGTGATCAAGCACGGCTTCGCGTTGGACGCCGCGCTCGTCGCCTGGCTGGAAGAGAACATGGAACGCCTGCTGGCGCGCGATGCGGCGGCGCTGGCGCACGTGGTCCGCCGCTCCTGCGAGCTCAAGGCGCGGGTCGTGGCGGCCGACGAGCGCGAGGCGGGCGCGCGCGCGGTGCTCAATTTCGGCCACACATTCGGACATGCGATCGAGGCCGGCACCGGCTACGGGGTCTGGCTGCACGGCGAGGCGGTGGCGGCGGGCATGGTGATGGCGGCCGAGCTTTCGGTGCGCGCCGGGTTTGTGCGCGCCGCGGAGGCCGAACGACTGCGTCGCCTGGTGCAGCGCGCAGGGCTCCCGGTGGCCGGTCCGGCGCTCGGGCCGGAGCGGTATCTCGAACTGATGGCCGGCGACAAGAAGGCCGCCGGCGGCCGCGCGCGCTACGTGGTTCTCGAGGCAGTGGGCCGCGCCGCGCTGCGCGCAGACGTCGACGAGAGCACCGTGCGTGATGTCATCGCGGCCAACGTCGGCGGTGCGTCCGCCGCTGCAGCGCAGTAGTCTCCCCCGACGCCTGAAACTCTTGTTGGCGCGGGGCTCTGAAGGTATATTTCCCGGTTCGGCCGCTGAAATTGTGCAGAGCGGCGAAACGGCGAGAAACGTTTTTCTGATCAGAGGGTTACCCGTGGACGCGCAAATCCCGATCGGTGCGCAAGGCCTGTACGACCCGCGACACGAGCACGACGCCTGCGGCGTCGGCTTCGTTGCCCACATCAAGGGCAAGAAGTCGCACGCGATCGTCGAGCAGGGCCTTACGGTGCTCAAGAACCTGACGCACCGGGGGGCGGTGGGCTGGGACCCGAAGCTCTCGGACGGCGCGGGCATCCTGATCCAGATGCCCGACCGGTACTACCGCGAAATCATGGCCAAGCAGGGCGTGAAGCTGCCGCCCGCCGGCCAGTACGGCGTGGGCATGGTGTTCCTGCCGCGCGACCCCGCGTCGCGGCTCGCCTGCGAGTATGAAATCGAGCGCGCCATCAAGGAAGAGGGCCAGCACCTGCTCGGCTGGCGCGACGTGCCGGTCGACAACTCCGACCTGGCCGAGCCGGCGCGAAAGCTCGAGCCGGTGATCCGGCAGGTATTCATCGGCCGCGGCCGCGGCATCACCGTGACCGACGCGCTGGAGCGCAAGCTCTACGTGATCCGCAAGAGCTCCGGCCACGCCATCCGCGCGCTCAGGCTCGAGCACGGCAAGGAGTTCTATGTGCCCTCGATGTCGGCGCGCACGGTGTGCTACAAGGGCATGCTGCTCGCCTATCAGGTCGGCGAGTATTACCTCGATCTGAAGGATGCGCGCGTCGAATCGGCGCTGGCGCTCGTGCACCAGCGCTTTTCGACCAACACCTTTCCGTCCTGGGATCTCGCGCACCCGTTCCGCCTGATCTGCCACAACGGCGAAATCAACACGGTGCGCGGCAACCAGAACTGGATCCGCGCGCGCCAGGGGGCGATCTCCTCGCCGATACTCGGCAAGGACCTCGAGAAGCTCTGGCCGCTGATCTACGAGGGGCAGTCCGATTCGGCTTCCTTCGACAATGCGCTCGAGCTGCTCGTCATGGGCGGCTACTCGGTGGCGCACGCGATGATGATGATGATCCCGGAGGCCTGGGAGAACCACACGCTGATGGATCCGGCGCGGCGCGCGTTCTACGAGTACCACGCGGCGATGATGGAGCCCTGGGACGGGCCCGCCTCGATCGCGTTCACCGACGGACGGCTGATCGGCGCGACGCTCGATCGCAATGGCCTGCGGCCCTCGCGCTATATCGTCACGGACGACCATCTCGTGATCATGGGCTCGGAGTGCGGCTGCCTGCCGGTGCCGGAGGAGCGCATCGTCAAGAAATGGCGCCTGCAGCCCGGCAAGATGTTCCTCGTGGACCTGGAGAAAGGGCGCATCGTCGACGACGCCGAGCTCAAGGAATCGCTCGCCAGCGCCCGGCCCTACGCCGAGTGGATCGAGCGCATCCGCGTGAAGCTCGACGAAGTCGAGAGCGAGAAGACGCCGCCGCTCAAGTCGGCGGTGCGGCTGCTCGACCGGCAGCAGGCCTTCGGCTATACGCAGGAGGACCTCAAGTTCCAGATCGTGCCCATGGCGCAGGCCGGCGAGGAGCCGGTCGGCTCGATGGGCAACGATGCGGCGCTGGCGGTGCTGTCGAAGAAGGACAAGACGCTGTACCACTACTTCCAGCAGCTCTTCGCCCAGGTCACGAACCCGGCGATCGACCCGATCCGCGAAGAGCTGGTGACGTCGCTCGTCAGCTTCATCGGCCCCAAGCCGAACCTGCTCGGCATCGACGAGCAAAATCCGCCCCTGCGGCTCGAAGTGTCGCAGCCGGTGCTCGACTTCTACGAGATGGAGAAGATCCGCCATATCGAGCGCTATACCGGGGGCAAGTTCCGCTCGCAGGAGCTCGATCTGACCTACCCCGCGGCCTGGGGCGCCGCGGCGATCGAGGCGCGCTTGGCGTCGCTCTGTGCCCAGGCCGAGGACGCCGTGCGCTCGGGCTACTCGATCATCGTCGTCTCCGACCGTCTGGTCGACGCCGAACGCGTGCCGATCCCGGCACTGCTCGCGCTCTCCGCGATCCACCAGCATCTGGTGGCCCGAGGCCTGCGCACGAGCGCGGGGCTGGTGGTGGAAACGGGCTCCGCGCGCGAGGTGCATCACTTTGCGCTGCTCGGCGCATATGGCGCGGAAGCGGTGCACCCCTATCTGGCGCTGGAAACGATCCTGGCGATGCACGCCGACGACGGGGCGGCCGGGTCGAAGGCGATCCGGAACTACGTCAAGGCGGTCGGCAAGGGCCTGAAGAAGGTCATGTCGAAGATGGGCATCTCGACCTACATGTCCTACACCGGGGCGCAGATCTTCGAGGCGGTCGGTCTCAAGCGCGAGTTGCTCGAGCGCTACTTCACCGGCACCAGCTCTTCGGTCGAAGGCATCGGCCTGAAGGAGGTCGCGCAGGAGGCCCTGCGCGTGCATCACGCGGCGTTCGATCCCGACGACCCGCTGCTCGCGCGCGCGCTCGACGTGGGAGGCGAGTACGCCTGGCGGGTGCGCGGCGAGGAGCACATGTGGACCCCCGACGCGATCGCCAAGCTGCAGCACGCGACGCGCCGGAACTCGGTCCAGACCTACCGCGAGTACGCGGCGCTGATCAACGACCAGTCGCGACGCCATCTCACGCTGCGCGGGCTGTTCGAGTTCCGCTCCGGCGACCGGAAACCCGTGCCGATCGAGGAAGTCGAGCCGGCCGCCGAGATCGTGAAGCGCTTTTCCACCGGCGCGATGTCGCTCGGCTCCATCTCGACCGAGGCGCACACCGTGCTCGCGATCGCCATGAACCGCATCGGCGGGCGCTCGAACACCGGGGAGGGGGGCGAGGACCGCGCGCGCTACGCGCCCGTCAGGGCGGGCGAGACGATGATGAGCCGCCTGGGCAGGAAGCGGGTCGAAGTGGACATCCCGCTACGCGAGGGCGATTCGCTCAAGTCGAAGATCAAGCAGGTGGCCTCGGGTCGCTTCGGCGTGACCGCCGAGTACCTCGCGTCCGCGGAGATGATGCAGATCAAGATTTCGCAGGGCGCGAAGCCCGGCGAGGGCGGCCAGCTGCCGGGCCGGAAGGTCTCCGAATACATCGCCGAGCTGCGCTTCTCGACGCCGGGGGTGGAGCTCATCAGCCCCCCGCCGCACCACGACATCTACTCGATCGAGGACATCGCGCAGCTCATCCACGACCTCAAGAACGCGAATCCCGCGGCCGCGGTGAGCGTCAAGCTGGTCTCTGAAGTCGGCGTCGGCACGGTCGCGGCGGGCATCTCCAAGGCCAAGTCCGACCACGTCACCATCTCGGGGCACGATGGCGGCACCGGTGCATCGCCCTGGTCTTCGATCATGCACGCGGGCACGCCCTGGGAGCTGGGTCTCGCGGAAACGCAGCAGACGCTGGTTCTGAACCGTCTGCGCGGGCGCATTGCGGTGCAAGTCGACGGGCAGCTGAAGACGGGGCGCGACGTGGTGATCGGCGCCATTCTCGGCGCCGACGAGTTCGGCTTCTCCACCGCGCCGCTCGTGGTCGAGGGCTGCATCATGATGCGCAAGTGCCACCTCAACACCTGCCCGGTGGGCATCGCCACGCAGGACCCGGTGCTGCGGCGCAAGTTCGAGGGCAAGCCCGAGCACGTGGTGAACTACTTCTTCTTCGTCGCCGAGGAGGCGCGGGAGCTGATGGCCGGGCTCGGCGTACGCACGATGAACGAGCTGATCGGCCACACTGAGCTTCTCGACATGCGCAAGGGCGTCGAGCACTGGAAGGCGAAGGGCCTCGACTTCTCGCGCGTGTTCAAGATGCCCAGGATGCCCGCCGACGTGGCGCGCTTCCATTGCGAGACGCAGGACCACGGGCTCGCCAAGGCGCTCGACAACCGCCTCATCGAGCTCGCCGCGCCGGCGCTGGAGCGCGGCGAGAAAGTGGCCATCGAGATGCCGATCCGCAACATCAACCGCACGGTCGGCACCATGCTCTCGGGCCGTATCGCTGCGCGCTACGGGCACGAGGGGCTGCCCGATGAGACCATCCACCTGCGCTTTGCCGGTTCGGCGGGGCAAAGCCTCGGCGCGTTCCTCGCGCGCGGGGTGTGGATCGACCTGATCGGCGACACCAACGATTACTGCGGCAAGGGGCTTTCGGGCGGGCGCATCTCGGTGCAGCCGTCGCCGAAATTCCGCGGCGAGCCGACCGAAAACATCATCACCGGCAACGTCGTGCTCTACGGCGCCATCGCGGGCGAAGCGTACTTCCGCGGCGTCGCCGGCGAGCGCTTCGCGGTGAGGAATTCCGGCGCGGGGGCGGTCGTCGAGGGCGTCGGCGATCACGGCTGCGAGTACATGACCGGCGGCACGGTCGTGGTGCTCGGCGGGACCGGGCGCAACTTCGCCGCCGGCATGTCGGGCGGCATCGCCTACGTGCTCGACCAGCAGGGCGAGTTCGCGCGGCGTTGCAATGCCGCGATGGTCGAGCTGGAGCCGCTGCTGGCCGAAGCCGAGCAGCCGGCCAGGCTGGCGCGCGAGTTGTGGCATCTGGGCGAGGCCGACGAAGCCATCGTGCGCCGGCTGATCGAGCGCCATGTGCGTTTCACCGGCAGCCGGCGCGGCGCCGAGGTGCTGGAGCGCTGGCGCGAGTACCGGCCGCGCTTCGTGAAGGTGTTCCCCAAGGAATACCGCAGGGCGCTCGGCGAGCTGGCGGCGGCGCAGCGCAAGGTCGCGGCCTAGATGGGCAAAGTCACGGGATTCCTCGAGTACGAGCGTCTCGAGGAGGCGCACGAGACGCCGGAGGCGCGCAAGAAGCACTACCGCGAGTTCTACGCGCGCCTGTCCGACGAGGACGCGAAGATCCAGGGTGCGCGCTGCATGGATTGCGGCATCCCGTTCTGCATGCAGGGCTGTCCAGTGAACAACCTGATCCCCGACTGGAACGACCTGGTGTACCGCCAGGACTGGAAGGCGGCGATCGAGGCACTGCACTCGACGAACAATTTCCCGGAGTTCACCGGCCGCATCTGCCCGGCGCCCTGCGAGGAGGCGTGCGTGCTGCGCATCAACGAAGACCCGGTGGGGATCAAATCGATCGAGCACGCCATCATCGATCGCGCCTGGGACGAGGGCTGGGTTGCGCCGCGGCCTGCCGCGCACCGCAGCGGCAAGAAGGTCGCGGTGATCGGCTCGGGCCCGGCCGGGCTCGCGTGCGCACAGCAGCTCGCGCGCACGGGGCACGCGGTGACGGTGTTCGAGAAGAACGACCGCATCGGCGGGCTGCTGCGCTACGGCATACCGGATTTCAAGATGGAGAAGTGGCTGATCGACCGGCGAGTGGACCAGATGCGAGCCGAGGGCGTCGAATTTCAGGTCAACCGCGTGGTGGGCGGGGCGCCCGTCGGCGCCGGCAACGCGCAGGCGCGACCCGTGGATCCCAAGAAGCTTCTGGCCGAGTACGACGCCGTCGTGCTCGCCGGCGGAGCCGAAGCGCCGCGCGATCTCCCGGTGCCGGGGCGCGAGCTCGCGGGCATCGAGTTCGCCATGGATTTCCTGCCGCTGCAGAACCGGCGAGTCGCCGGCGACAGGAACGTCAAGGATCTCTGGGCCAGCGGCAAGGACGTCGTGGTCATCGGTGGCGGCGACACCGGCTCGGACTGCGTCGGCACCTCGAACCGGCACGGCGCCAAGTCCGTCGCGAATTTCGAGCTGCTGCCGATGCCGCCCGACGTCGAGCGCAATCCGGCGTGGCCCTACTGGCCGACCCGGCTGCGCACGTCGTCCTCGCACGAGGAGGGCGTGGCGCGGGACTGGTCGATCGCCACCAAGGCATTCCTTGGTGAGAACGGCAGCGTGCGTGCCATTCGCGCCGTGCGCCTGGAGTGGAAGGACGGCAAGCCGGCCGAGATCGCCGGTTCGGAGTTCGAGATGCCGGCCGGGCTGGTTCTGCTCGCGATGGGCTTTGTCGGCCCTTACAGCTCGATCCTGGAGGCGCTCGGCGTCGCCAGGGACGCACGCGGCAACGCGCAAGCGAGCACCGAGGCGGCCGGCGGCTATGCGACCAGCGCGCCGAAAGTCTTCGCCGCGGGCGACATGCGGCGCGGGCAATCGCTCGTCGTCTGGGCGATCCGCGAGGGGCGCCAGTGCGCGCGCGCGGTGGACGAGTTCCTGATGGGGGCTTCGGAGCTGCCGCGCTAGCTCAGTCGCTCGTTGGCGAAAGGCGGTACTCGATCACTCCGGGGTCGGCGTTCAGCGCCTCGGCCAGGCGGCGCATGTTGTCCGCACGCAACGTGCGCATCACCATGCGGTACTCGAACTGCTCGCCATCGCCCAGCAGGCGGTAATTGAGATTGGCGACGGAAAAGTTGTAGTGCGCCACGAGTTCGCGCAGGCGCGGCTCGGGCATCACCGAGTCGCGCGCGAAGCGCACGGTGAAATTCGCGTACAGCTCGGTCGGCATTCTGCCCTCGATCCAGCGGAACACCGAAAGGGTGCCGAGCGCGAGAACCACGCCGAGGCCCGCCGGATAGTAAAAGCCGATGCCGGTGAGAATGCCGATCGCGGCCGTCATCCAGATGGAGGCCGCGGTCGTGAGGCCGCGCACCGTGAGGCCTTCCTTGACGATCACGCCGGCGCCGAGAAAGCCGATGCCGGTCATGATGCCTTGCGCCATGCGCGTCGGGTCGATGACCACGCGCGCGGCGCTTAGCGGCGAGAACCACTGGCCTTCGTACACGGTAACCAGCATCAGCAGCGCGGAGGCGATGCACACGAGCGCATGGGTCCGGAAGCCCGCGGCGCGCCCGCGAAAGCTGCGCTCGAGACCGATGATGCCGCCGGCGGCAAGCGCCGCAATCAGGCGCAGCAAAATCTGCAGATATTCGTCGTTCAAGGTTCGAGCGCTGCTCCGTGGCGATCATGTTACAGGGGTTTTCCATGATCTTTCAATGAGTTCGCCAGATTTCGGGTGCTAGAATCCGCGCCATGAGCCTCGCCGTGATCGTGCTTGCCGCTGGCCAAGGCAAGCGCATGCACTCGGCTTTGCCCAAGGTGCTGCATCCGCTGGCGGGCAGGCCGCTGCTCGCGCATGTGCTCGACACGGTACGCATGCTCGCGCCCGCACAGGTGCTGGTGGTGCACGGCCATGGCGGAGCCGATGTGCGCGCGGCATTCCCGGCCGCGCCGGTGACCTGGGTCGAGCAGGCGCAGCAACTCGGCACCGGGCACGCCCTGGCCCAGGCGCTGCCGAAAGTGGCGCGCGGCGCGCAGGTGCTGGTGCTGAACGGCGATGTGCCCCTGGTGCGCGCCGAGACCCTCAAGCGGCTCGTCGCGGCCTCTGCCAAGGGGCTTGCCATCTGTACCTCGGAACTGAGCGATCCGGCCGGCTACGGCCGCGTGGTGCGTGACGCGCGCAAGCGCGTGCGCCGCATCGTCGAGCAAAAGGACGCCAGCACCCGCGAGCTGGGCATCCGCGAGTGGTACGCGGGATTCCTGGCGGCACCCGCGGCGCGCCTCGCGGCGTGGCTGGCGAAATTGAAGCCCGACAATTCGCAACACGAGTACTACCTCACCGACGTCATCGCGCTCGCGGTCAAGGACCGGGTCGCGGTGGAGACCGTGAAGGCCGAGGATCCCTGGGAGGTGGCGGGCGTCAATTCGAGGCACGAGCTGGCGGTCCTGGAACGTGCCTGCCAGAACGCGCAGGCGAGGCGGTTGCTGGAGGCCGGCGTCGCGCTCGCCGACCTGTGGCGCGTGGACGTGCGCGGCGATCTCGCCTGCGGACGCGACGTGGCGATCGACGTGAACTGCGTTTTCGAGGGCAGCGTGAGGCTTGGCGATCGCGTGCGCGTCGGCCCGAACTGCGTGCTGCGCAATGTCACCGTCGATGCGGACACCGAGATCCACGCCTTTTCGCTGCTCGAGGATGCGACGGTCGGCAAGCGTTGCCGCGTGGGGCCGTACGCGCGCCTGCGGCCCGGCGCGCAGCTCGCCGAGGAGGTGCATGTCGGCAATTTCGTCGAGGTGAAAGCGAGCCGCATCGGCGCGGGTTCGAAGGCCAACCACCTCGCCTATATCGGCGATGCGGAAGTCGGCGCGCGCGTCAATGTCGGCGCCGGCACCATCACCTGCAATTACGACGGCATGGCCAAGCACCGCACCGTGATCGAGGACGACTGCTTCATCGGCTCGGACGCGACGCTGGTCGCGCCGGTGACCATCGCCAAAGGCTCGTATATCGGCGCCGGCTCGACGATCAGCAAAAACACCCCCGCCGGGCAGCTCACCGTGGCGCGCGCGCGCCAGATGTCGCTGCCCAACTGGAAGCCGCGGAAGAAGTAGACCATGTGCGGAATCGTCGGCGCGGTGGCCACGCGCGACATCGTGCCGGTGCTGGTGGAAGGCCTGCGGCGGCTCGAGTACCGGGGCTACGACTCCTGCGGCGTCGCCGCCCTGGGCGAGGGGCGGCTCGAGCGCGTGCGCAGCGTGGCGCGCGTCGAGGATCTCGCCGGCCAGATCCGCAAGGCGCGGCTCGGCGCCGAGACCGCCATCGCGCATACGCGCTGGGCCACGCACGGCGCGCCCGCGACGCACAATGCCCATCCCATGATCTCGCGCGACGCGATCGCGCTGGTGCACAACGGCATCATCGAGAACTACGAGGAACTGCGCGCGGAGCTCAAGGCCAAGGGCTACGCGTTCGATAGCCAGACCGACACCGAGGTCGTCACGCACCTCGTGCACAGCCTGTACGAGGGCGATCTGTTCGCGGCGGTGCGGCGCGCCGTGAAGCGCCTCGCCGGCGCCTATGCGATCGCCGTCGTCGCCAGGGACGAGCCGCACCGCGTGGTCGGCGCGCGCGCCGGCAGCCCGCTGGTCGTCGGCGTGGGCGAAGGGGAGATGTTCCTCGCCTCGGACGCGCTCGCGCTCGCCGGCGCGACCGAGCGCATCGCGTACCTCGAAGAAGGCGACGTCGCCGAGATCGGGCTCGACGGCTTCCGCGTGCGCGACGCCGCCGACCGCGAGGCGCGGCGCGAGGTGCGCACCGTGAAGGCGACGGCGACCCGGGTCGAGCTCGGACCCTACAGCCACTACATGCAGAAGGAGATCTTCGAGCAGCCGGCCGCGGTGGCCGACACGCTGGAAGGCGTCGAGTCGGCGACCCCGGCGCTCTTCGGCAGCGACGCGACGCGCACGCTGCAAGGGGCGAAGAGCGTCCTCATCCTCGCCTGCGGCACGAGCTACTACTCCGGGCTCACCGCGAAGCACTGGATCGAGTCCCTGGCGCGCCTGCCGGCGCAAGTGGAGATCGCGAGCGAATACCGCTACCGCGACAGCGTGCCCGATCCGGCGACGCTCGTCGTCGTGGTGTCGCAATCGGGCGAGACCGCGGACACGCTCGCCGCGCTGCGCCACGCGCGCAAGCTCGGCCAGAAGCGCACGCTCGCCATCTGCAACGTCGCCACCAGCGCCATGGTGCGCGAGACGCGCCTCAAGTTCCTCACCCACGCCGGCATCGAGATCGGCGTCGCTTCGACCAAGGCCTTCACCACGCAGCTCACCGCGCTCTACCTGCTCGCGCTCACGCTCGCCAAGCTGCGCCGGCGGCTGCCGGCGCGCGCCGAGCGCTCGCACATGCAGCGCCTGCGCCATCTGCCCCAGGCGCTCGCGGCGGCGCTGGCGCTGGAGCCCCAGCTCATCGCCTGGGCCGGGCGCTTCGCGAAGAAGGACCACGCGCTCTTTCTCGGCCGCGGGCTGCACTACCCGATCGCGCTGGAAGGCGCGCTGAAGCTGAAGGAGATCTCCTACATCCACGCCGAGGCCTATCCGGCGGGCGAGCTCAAGCACGGGCCGCTCGCGCTCGTCACGCGCGACATGCCGGTGGTGACGGTGGCGCCGAACGACGCGCTGCTCGAGAAGCTGAAATCCAACATGCAGGAAGTGCGCGCGCGCGGCGGCGAGCTCTACGTGCTCGCCGATGCGGACACGCGCATCGCGCCGCAGGAGGGCATGCACGTCATCCGGCTGCCCGAGCATTACGGGCTGCTTTCGCCGATCCTGCACGTCGTACCCCTGCAACTCCTCGCCTATCACACGGCGCTCGCCCGCGGCACCGATGTCGACAAGCCGCGCAACCTCGCGAAGTCCGTCACGGTAGAGTAGGGCGGTGAGCCGCTACGACGCGGTGATCGTCGGCGCCGGCCACAACGGGCTCACCTGCGCCTGCTACCTGGCGCGCGGCGGACTCAAGGTGAAGGTGCTCGAGCGGCGCGCGCGCGTCGGCGGCGCTGCCGTGACCGAAGAATTCCATCCGGGCTTCCGCAATTCGGTGGCCGCCTACACGGTGAGCCTG
>Ga0210114_1000067_pt1 | contig 22797 bp, 23 predicted proteins | sample MayberryNW_TuleA_FD_185524 | JGI IMG/M metagenome (GOLD analysis project Ga0210114, IMG submission 185524) | Wetland microbial communities from San Francisco Bay, California, USA, that impact long-term carbon sequestration - MayberryNW_TuleA_D2... | ecosystem: Environmental > Aquatic > Marine >...
CCGCCGTTAAAGAAATAAGTCACATGGGCGTATTTCTCGGTCTCGGCGATGCGTAGCTGGCGCACGCCGGCCTGGCTGGCGATCTCGCCGAGAATGCGCCGGATTTCCCGCGGCGCATAGGCGGCGGGAAGTTTGAACGTTTCATCGTACTGGGTCATGGTCGTGTACGATGACAGCATCGGCCGGCGCTTGCGCGGAAATTCGTTGAAGTCGTCATCGGTCAACGCCCTCGTCAACTCGCGCGCGCGGTCGGCGCGGAAGTTAAAAAAGATCACGCCGTCTCCGTTTTGAATCAAACCCGCCGGCACAACGCCTTTGATTACGGTTGGCAGAACGAACTCGTCCGTGACTTTTTCTTTGTAACTGTCGCGAACGGCACCAAGAGCGGAATCCGCCTCTTTGCCGATCCCCTCGGTCAGGCAAACGTAGGCTTTCTCAACCCGGTCCCAACGTTTGTCGCGATCCATGGCGTAGTAGCGTCCGCTCACGGTGGCGATTTTGACGTTGGAATAGGCTTTGAGCTTTTCGTTGAGATCGAGCAAGAACTGCTCGGCGCTGTTCGGCGGCGTGTCGCGGCCGTCCAGAAAGAGATGCAGATAAACCTCGCCGATTTGCTCCCGGCGGGCCATCTCGATGAGTGCCTCCATGTGGCGCTGATGGCTGTGCACGCCGCCGTCACCGAGTAGGCCCATGAGGTGCAAGCGGTTGCTCGCCGCTTTCGTCCTGCGAAGTGCGTCGAGCATTACAGAATTTCTAAAAAAACTGCCCTCGTCGATATCTTTATGGATAAGCGTCAGATCCTGGTAAACGATCCGGCCCGCACCGAGAATCATGTGGCCGACTTCTGAATTGCCCATCTGTCCCTCCGGCAAGCCAACGTCGATGCCGGACATGGATAAGCGCGAATTCGGGTATCTCTCCAACAGGGCGTCCAGGTTGGGCGTTGAGGCGCCGGCGATCGCATTCCCTTCTTTTCTGGAGTTGATGCCGAAGCCATCCAAGATGACGAGAACCACGGGTGACGTGTTGCCCAAGATGATTCCTTTCTGCGCCGCCTATTCGACGGCAAGGCCATCCAGAAAGCCGAGATGGCTTAGGCTAACGAATCGTTGGCGATCTGAAATTGGTCGACGAGTTGAGCCACCGGCTCCGGTAGCTGCACCCGCCGCGCGTGGCCCCAGAGGCCGTCAAGATCGTAGAATTCACGGACGGGCTCATAGAAAACATGGACGATGACGTCGGAGAAATCGATCAACGCCCAGTGACCGCGCTGCGTCCCCTCCACGGCAAAGGGCCGAATTCCTTCTTCTGCCGCGTTATCCTCGATCCCCTGGGCGATGCTCTGCACTTGGCGGTCCGACCGGCCGGAGCAGAGAATGAAATAGTCGGCAATGGATGTGTGCTCGCGGACGTCGAGCACAACTAGATCGCAGGCCTTCTTGTCAAGAGCGAAGCGTGTCAACAGCAGGGCTTTTTCCCAGGAACCGATCTCTGCCAAATTTTTCATCGCTCCGCGCGGCCGCTGTAGAGGCCGCGCCGCTTGATATAGTTCTCGACTTCCGGCGGCACTAGATAACGGATGGATTTGCCTTGTTTGACCAAAGCTCGAATCTCCGACGCCGAGATCGCAATGTCCGTGAGTTCGTCGAAAAACACCCGTGTACCGCTCTCATGACGATAATTCTTCTCTTTAAAATCATAACAAAAGAGTTTTTTTACGGCAATGCCGGTTCCCTTGAAGGGGTCTTTTTCTTTGCTGCCCGGCCGCGAGGTGACAATAAAATTGCACAGCGGAAAGATGGCGGCAAAATCTTTCCAGGTGCCGATCTCGCGAAATGCATCGAAACCGATGATGAAGTAAAGCGTGTCGCCCGGATTCTTGCGCGCGGCAAACTCTCGAATCGTGTCGATCGAATACGAGACGCCGGAGCGGCAGATTTCCGCGGTCGAGACTTCGAAACGGGGATTGTTGGCCACCGCCAGGCGCACCATCCGCAAACGGTCGCTCGCCGGCGTGGTCGTCTGACCGCGCTTGTGCGGCGGTACGGCGGCGGGAATAAAGTAGACGCGACCGAGACCGAAAGTTTCGCACACCTCTTCGGCGCTGCGCAGATGCCCCCAATGAATCGGGTCGAAAGTACCGCCGAACAGACCGACTTTCATAGGGCGGAGATGAAAGAAAGAAAGGATGAAGGATGAGGGATGAAGAATAAAGCGCGCCGCGCCTGAATGATTACCCACCCTCCGCCTTGCCCCATCTTCTTTCCGCCTTCATCCTTCATCCTTTTGCCTTTCTTCTATTCCCTCACCTGCCCGTCACCGAACACGATGAACTTAGTCGTTGTCAGTTCCTCCAGCCCCATGGGACCGAAGGCGTGGATCTTGCTCGTGCTGATGCCGATCTCGGCACCCAGGCCGAGCTCGCCGCCATCGTTAAAGCGCGTCGATGCGTTCACCATCACGGCCGAAGAGTTGACGCGCTCGATGAATTCCCGCGATCTTTGATAATCGTTGGTGACAATGCTCTCGGTGTGTTCGGAGCCGTAGCGTTCGATATGATCGATGGCTTCGTCCATGTCTTTGACGATCCGCACCGCGAGGATCAAATCGAGGTACTCTTCGGTCCAATCGAATTCGCTGGCCCGCTTGATTCCCGGGGCCATGGCGCAGGTCTTTTCACAGCCGCGAATCTCCACGCCGGCGACCTGATACTTGGCAATCATAGCCGGAACGAAATCGGCTGCGATCGCTTCATGCACGAGCAGTGTTTCCATGGCGTTGCACACCGACGGCCGCTGCACCTTGGCGTTGAAGCAAATGCGCTCGGCCATCGCCAACGACGCGCCCGCGTCGACGTAAACGTGGCAGACGCCTTTGTAATGTTTGATCACCGGAATTTTGGAATTCGCCGCCACGGCGCGAATCAGATCCTCGCCGCCGCGCGGAATGATGAGGTCGATGTATTGTTCGAGCTGCAGCAGCTCGTTCACCAGACCGTGATCTTTAAATTGGACGACCTGTACAGCGTTCTCCGGCAGCGCGGTCCCGGCGCAGGCCTCGCGCAAGACCGCGCCGATCGCTTGATTGGAATGGTGCGCCTCGCTCCCGCCGCGCAGGATCACCGCGTTGCCGGACTTCAAACAAAGCGCCGCGGCATCGGCGGTCACGTTCGGGCGCGCCTCGTAGATCATGCCGATCACGCCGAGCGGGATGCGCATGCGTCCGACTCGCAAACCATTGGGGCGGCGCCAGAGTTTGATCACCTCGCGCACGGGGTCGGCCAATCGAGCAACCTCGCGCAACCCCTTCGCCATGCCCGACACGCGGCCGGCATCGAGAGCGATGCGGTCGAGCACCGCGCTGGAAACTCCCGCCTGCCTGGCAAACTCCAGGTCCTTGCGATTTTCTACCAGCAAGTAAGCAATCTGCGCTTCGAGCTTGTCGGCCATCAAGAGCAGCGCACGATTTTTCTCCGCCGTCGGCAGCGGCGCCAGTTGACGCGCCGCTGCTTTCGCCTGTTTTCCCAGGCGGAGGGCTTCGGCTTTTAACGTTAGAGCTTCGACGGTCATGGCGGATTTCCCAGCACGACGAGATCGTCGCGATGAATGATCTCGTCGTAGGCCTTGTAGCCCAAAATTTTTTCAATCTTGCTTGTATGCAATCCTTTGATCTGATTCAACTCCTGCGCGCTGTAGTTCACCAAGCCTCGGGCGAACTCGCGACCTTGCAGATCCAGGCAGCGCACGCACTCGCCGACACCGAAGCTGCCGCGAATTTCCTTCAATCCCGAAGGCAGCAGGCTGCGGCCTTTTTGGACCAGCGCCTCGTGCGCTCCGACATCGACGACCACGTCGCCGGCCGGCTTCAAGTTATAGGCGATCCAGTGCTTGCGGTGGGTCAGGCGATTTTGATCAGCCAGGATCAACGTACCCACCTGATCGTGGATATCAAAAACTCTCTCGACGGCGTGTGTGTTGAGACCACTGGTGATGATTGTCGGAATGCCCGCCACGGCGGCTTCTTCGGCGGCGGCGACTTTGGTCGCAATCCCGCCGGTGCCAAAGTCGCTCTGGCTTACACCATTGATGCCGGCTTTGATTCTCTTGATGTCGTCGATCAGCGCGATCAGATTGGCGTCGTGATGAACGCGCGGGTCGCGGTCGTAAACCCCTTCGACGTCGCTCAGAATCACCAGCAGGTCGGCGCTCAACAAGGTCGCCACCAGCGCCGACAAATGATCGTTGTCGCCGAATTTCATCTCCTCGACGGCGACCGTGTCATTCTCGTTGACGATCGGCACGATCGCAGAATCGAGCAGCATTTGAAAGGTGTGCTTGGCGTTGAGATAGCGCTGGCGATTGGCCAAATCGGCGTGCGTCAACAGAATTTGCGCCACACTCTTCGCAAATTTCGAGAAATGGCGCTCATAAAGCGCCATGAGCTTGATCTGGCCGACCGCGGCAAGCGCCTGTTTTTCGGGAATGGTTCTCGGCCGTTGCTTGCGGGCAAGCCGCATCATCCCGGCCGCCACCGCTCCCGAGCTCACCACGACGATCTCCTTTTTTTGGTCGTGCAGCGCCGCCAGCCCACGCACCAATGTGCGCAAGCGCGACTCTTCGATCCCGTCGCTCGATGACAGGATCTGGCTGCCGATCTTGATCACCACCCGACGCACCCGGCGCAAGATTTCGCGCTTATGCTCCAGCGGCGTCACGAATCGTCTCACTGTCTCGCCGGATGTCTGCCAACTTGCCGCCGACCGTTTGCACCAATCTTTGCACGTTTTGGGTCGTGGCCGCGGAGATCGTATAGAGCGGTCTAAACTCTTTGGGCAGCCTGCCCGCCAATATTTTCACGTTTTCTCTGGCATCGGGCAAATCGATCTTGTTGGCGACGACGATTTGCGGTTTTTTCGCCAGCTGAGGGTCAAATAACGCAAGCTCGCGATTGACCGTTTTCCAGTTGGCCAGCGGGTCCTCCGGGTCGATCTGAGAAGCATCGATCAGGTGAATCAGCAAATGGGTCCGCATCACGTGGCGCAGGAACTTGTGTCCCAAGCCGTGGCCTTCGTGTGCGCCTTCGATCAGTCCTGGAATATCGGCGACGACAAAACTTTTCCCTTCCTCATAGCCGACCACGCCGAGATTGGGCACCAGTGTCGTGAACGGATAGTCGGCGATCTTGGGCCGCACCGCCGAGATCGCCGCGATCAAAGTCGATTTACCGGCGTTCGGTAACCCGATGATGCCGACATCGGCCAGCAGGCGCAGCTCGATCTCGAGCTCGCGCTCCTCGCCCGGCTCCCCCGGCTGGGCGAAGCGCGGGCTGCGATGAGTCGATGAAACGAAATGAGCGTTGCCTTTACCGCCACGGCCGCCGGCGGCAACGATAACGCGCTCGCCGGCAGTGGGCAAATCGCCGATCAGTTCGCCGGTAGTCGCGTCTCGAATAATCGTTCCAACCGGGACGTGGATCAGCCGATCATCACCGCGCCTCCCGTGGCAGTCGCTACCCATGCCGTGCTGGCCGCGTCCCGCCTTGTATTGTTTCTGATAGCGCAGATCGAGCAAGGTCGTGAGCTGAGGATCTGCGACCATGACGACATCGCCGCCCGGCCCTCCGTTGCCGCCGTTCGGTCCGCCGCGCGGCACATACTTCTCCCGCCGAAAACTCACGCACCCGCGCCCGCCGTCACCGGCGAAAACGCGGATCTTAGTTTCATCGATAAACTTCATGAGCGCAGGTTTTTACTTTTGCCTTTCTTCTATCATCTTCCTACGCCGGGCAAAAAAAAAGCCCCGAAAGGGGCTTTTACATCACGACCGCTCAAATTACTGACCGGGAAGCACGGCGACGCGCTTCCGGTCTCTATCCTTGCGCTCGTAACGTACCACGCCATCCACCAGAGCGAACAGCGTGTAGTCCCGGCCCATGCCGACGTTCTTACCCGGATGTATACGGGTGCCCAGTTGGCGCACCAGGATGTTTCCCGCACGCACGGTTTCACCGCCGAACACTTTCACACCGCGTCTTTGCCCTTGACTATCGCGGCCATTGCGTGAACTGCCGCCTGCTTTTTTGTGTGCCATGACTCGTTCCTTAACAACTAAGCTTCAATTGCCGTGATTTTTAGCGCGGTTTGATACTGCCGATGACCGCGTTGGCGGCTGTAGCTCTTTCGTCGTTTCTTTTTGAAAACGACAACTTTTTTGGCCCGCATCTGATCGACGATCTCGCCGGTGACGGTGGCATTGGCGACCAGTGGCGCACCGATTTTTACCTCATCGCTACCGCCGACAAATAACACATCGGGCACGGTCACCTTCTCGCCCACCTCGCCGCTCAGTTTTTCGACCTTGACGACATCGCCCTCGGAGACGCGATACTGCTTTCCACCCGTTCTAATTACCGCATATTTCATAGGATTTTCCTAAAACAAGTTTTGTAGACAAAAACCGCTGGAAAGTCAACTGTCGCTTCACACCGCACGGTACTCCGGCGCGATTCGGATCGCTTCACCCAGTGGAACCTAGACAAACAAGGTAGCCCTTGACACCGTTCAACATTATGGATATATCGCTCTACGATACTATCGGAAAACGATATATGAGTGATTTTAAGGCGATGGCCGAACTTCGCTACCAAATCCGCCGCTTCCTGCGCTTCAGTGAAAATGCCGCTCGCCAGGCGGGCATCGAACCGCAACAACACCAGCTCCTGCTTGCCGTAAGAGGCCTTCCCGACAACCTGAAACCGACCATCGGTGTGCTGGCGGAACGCATGCAGCTACAGCACCACAGCACGGTTGAGCTGGTCGACCGCCTCGTCGACAGGGGATTTCTTTGTCGCTTGCGGGCGACTGACGATCGGCGCCAAGTGCTCGTTAAACTGACGCACGACGGCGAAGAGTTTCTCAAAAGCCTTTCTCTCCATCATCTACAAGAACTGCAAACCGCTGGACCGAAGCTTTTACAAGCCCTGCAAAGCGTTATTGAAAATTCGAAGACTCACAGTGCTCTCGAAACGGATACGGAGAAGCTTAAAAAATCGACCATCTCGACGAAATAAGAAAGGATACAAATCATGGCTGATCAAAGCGATACCCAAGATGTCCTTCTAGATGTAAGGGTTGCCGAGGCCTCATGGCTCTACAAGTTCTACCTCAATCAGGAGAAAAAGATCCTCGGCACCGCGTCAGTGGTTCTCTTCCTGACGATTTGGGAGCTGGTCGGTAATACTTTTCAATTGATCAACCCGATGTTCATGAGCGCTCCATCGCTCATCTGGAATGCCGCTGTTCAGCTGTTTGTGTCCGGCGAGATCTATAATGACCTCTACGTTAGCGGCATCGAACTCTTCTGGGGCTATTTTCTTTCGGTTGCTTTTGCAGTCCCGTTCGGCATCATGATCGGCTGGTACAAAAAGATCGCTTACATATTCGACCCCTTCGTCAACGCGATGAACGCGACCCCGCGCGTGGCGCTTCTGCCGCTGGTGATCATCTGGTTGGGTATCGGCATACTTTCGAAAGTCGGCATCATCTTTCTCGGCGCAGTTTTCCCGATATTGATCAATACGCGCGACGGTGTGAAGACTACGCCGGCCAATCTTCTTACCGCTGCCAAGAGCTTTGGCGCTTCGGAGTGGATGCTGTTTAAGACTGTCGTGCTGCCCTCGACGATCCCGTTCATCCTTACTGGTTTGAGGCTCGGGCTGGGCAGAGCGATCGTGGGCGTCATGGTCGGCGAGCTTTACGCCGCCACCGCCGGCATCGGGTTTATGATCACAGTTGCCGGCGCGACCTTCCAGACCGACAAGGTTTTTGTCGGCGTGCTCGTTTTCGCGTTGACCGGAATGATCGGCACCGAGGCGATTACCCGGCTGGAACGGCGATTCGACAAGTGGCGCCCCAAGGTTGGAGCAGCGGAATAAGCGCGCTTTATTTCGTAAAGCCTTCAGGACGGCCCACACACGAGTGTGGGCCGTTTTTTTTCCCGTTATCGCCTCTCTCCGCTCTATCCACAACTGCACCTCTTGCCCTCGCGCAGTCGCACCTTTAGATTGAAGTCAATTATTGGGAGGAAATCTTCATGAGCATGCATACAGCAAATCCGCGTCGATATTCCATCAGGCTAGTGTTGCTGCTGGCGCTTTCAGGCTGTGGGTACAATCGACTCCAGGGCTTGGACGAAGCTGTCAAAGGAGCTTGGGGCGAGGTGCAAAACCAATATCAGCGACGCGCCGATCTAGTGCCGAATCTGGTCGCTACCGTAAAAGGAGCCGCCGAGTTCGAGCAGGAAACCTTGCAAAGAGTCATCGAGGCTCGCGCTGCCGCGACCTCGGTCAAGCTCGATGCTGCTGCATTAAATAATCCCGAGACTTTTAAAAAATTTGAACAGGCCCAAAGCCAACTTTCGAGCGCGCTCTCGCGTCTACTGGTGGTCGTCGAAAAATACCCCGATCTGAAAGCCAATCAAAACTTTCAGAACCTGCAGGCGCAACTCGAAGGCACCGAGAACCGCATCGCGGTGGCGCGCAAGCGATATATCGAAAGTGTCGCAACCTATAATACCGCCGTCCGCTCATTCCCTGAAAATTTGACCGCCAAATATCTGCTCGGCCTGGAAGTGCGGCCGACGTTCAGCGCCGACGAAGGCGCGCAGAAACCACCAGCGGTAAAATTCTAGGGTCGTACCTAATTGACTTTTTCAGTCACACTCTGCCGATCAGGACGATGTGCCATGACGAGGCAGTTTTGTCGTTCATTTTTCGCTGGCTTTATTTTCTTGTTGTTGGCACCTGGACTGGCGGCGGCTCTGGACGTGCCGCCCTTGCGCGGCCGGGTGAATGACTACGCCGGCGTCATGAGCCAAGAGCAAGTTCGTAGCCTGGAGACCCGCCTGGCACAGTTCGAGCAGGAAACGGGACATCAGGTGGCGGTGCTCGCGGTACCGACACTCGAGGGCGAAGATATTGAAGGATTCGGTATCCGAGTTGCAGAAAGCTGGAAGATCGGCAAGAAGGGCTTCGATAACGGCGTAATTCTTCTTGTTGCCGTCAAGGATCGTCGGTTGCGGCTCGAAGTCGGCTACGGTCTCGAAGGTGTGCTGCCTGATGCGATTGCCAAGACTATCATCAGCAATTATATCGTACCGCGCTTCCGCGCGCAGGATTATGCGGGCGGCATCGTCGCGGGCGTCGACGCGGTCCTGAGAGTCATCAAGAACGAGCCGCTGCCTGAATCGGCGCGCCAAAGAAACCAAAATGAAGGCTCGCCTTGGCAGTTCTTCCTGATGCTGGCCGTAACCGTCGCGGTACTTGCGATTATGGCGAACGCCTCGAGCGCAAACCGCCGGCGGAGACCTAACATGTGGGCTACCGGCGGCCGGCGCCACCCACCGATTTATTGGGGTGGCGGCGGTTTTGGCGGCGGCGGATTCGGTGGTGGCTCTGGCGGTGGGTTTAGCGGCGGAGGCGGCAGTTTTGGCGGCGGCGGAGCATCGGGCAGCTGGTAGCTATGAATGCCGAGAGTTTTTTTAGCGAAGAAGAAAAAGAGCGCATTCACCAAGCCGTACTCGAAGCGGAGTCGAAAACGGCAGGAGAGATCGTGCCGATGATCGTCGCATCATCGGCGCGCTATACCGAAGTCGAGCTCCTGGGTCTGATCGCCGGCCTGTCGATCGGAGTGATCGTCGAATGGTTCTGGAGCGACCCGTGGGCATCGGCTTACGTCAACCTCTGGCCGATCGGCGGCGCGCTCACCGGTTTTCTGCTTGCTCGCGTTCCGCCGATCAAGCGCTTCGTTGTCTCAAAGCGTCGGAGCGCCGAAGCGGTCCACGACTTCGCTCTTGCTTCGTTCACCGAGCATGGCCTGCACTACACTCGCGACCATACTGGAATTCTTATCCTCGTTTCCCTTCTGGAGCATCGCGTCGAAGTGCTCGCTGACCTGGGCATTAACGCCAAGGTGGAAACCGCCACCTGGCAGGAGATCGTTCATAGGCTCATCGAAGGATTAAAGTCGGGGCACGCCGCCGAGGCCTTCTGCAAAGCCATCGAGCGCTGCGGCGAGATCCTCGCAACACACTTTCCACGCCAGGCCGAGGACCGAGATGAACTCCCCAATCGCCTGATCAGCAAGTGATTAGCCCTAATCCGACAAAACTTACCGCCAGTGGGGATTGCGGGTGGCCTTCAAGGCAGGATCGATTGTCCGCGGCTGTAGGGCTCAGCGCCCGAGCGACATCGAAATACTGTCGGGTTAGATTTAGCTCCTGCTAAGACACCCAACTAAGAACTGCTGGGCCGCAACTAGCGCTATTTGCGAAGCAGCCGGACATCCACCGCTACCGCTCCTTGGCCCTGCGGCCGTACCATGATCGGGTTGATCTCCATGTCGGAAAGATAATTGCGATGGGCGGCGAAGATATCGGACAGCCCGACCATCGCTTTGACCAACGCATCGATATCGCGCGGTCCCTGGCCGCGCACGCCTTCGAGCACTTTGTAGCCGCGTAACTCTCTGACCATCGCGCGTGCTTCGAGTTCATCGACCGGCAACAGGCGAATCGCGACGTCCTTCAACACTTCGACGAAGATGCCGCCGAGGCCAACGATGAGAAACGGCCCATACTGCGGATCCGTGCGGGCACCGATCAGCACTTCCGTACCCTGCACCATCTGCTGGATCAGCAAATGGCCGCGGCCCAAGGTCTTGGTCAGTAGTTTCTGTCCTTCGGCCTGAACCTCTTCGGCGCTCTTCAGGCCGAGAACCACAGCGCCGGACTCGGTCTTATGCACCACTTCGGCGGCAATCAATTTAATTGCCACCGGAAAACCGATTTCCTTTGCCTTTAACGCTGCGTCAGCCGCTGTGCCGGCCATCGCTTGTTTCGGCAACGCGATGCCATTTCGCTGCAGCAGCGCGTTTAAATTCTCTCCTTCGAGATCCGAGGCGTGGCCCGATGCAACGGCGAGCTTGGGCACACCGAGTTGCCGGCGCACGCCGTACAAACCCAATCCCGCCAGCGCGCGCAAGGTCGGCTTGATCGCCTGCAAGAACGGCATCCCCGCTTCTTCTTGAAAAGCCCGGCTCTCATCCGTGCAGCTGTAAGTCGACCTGGCGAACGCGAGAATCGGTTTTTCCGTCGCCGTGGTTACACTCTTGAACAGTCCTGCGCTTCTTTGCTGCCCGCGCGGCAGCTCACCGTGAATCGCCAACAGATCGACGCCGTCGTCCTCGGCGTGAAGCTTGACGATATTGATGAAACCCTGCTCGTCGCCGAAGCCGGCGACACCGCATTCGAGCGGATTCTCGACGACCAGCTCGCTGGGAATCAACGGGCGCACCGCTTCCTTGGTCTTGTCACTGAGTTGCGCCAGATTGGTTTTCAGCTCGTCGCAATGATCGCAGATGAGCCCCTTCATCCCGCCGGAATTGACGACGATGGCTGCGCGGCTGCCTTTGGGAAATCGTCCCGGCATAAACGCCAAGGTTGTTTCAGTCAAATCTTCCAAGGTGGGGCAGCGAATCAAACCCAGGCGATGGCAGACCGCATCGAACACTTCGTCCGCCCCGGCGAGCGAACCCGTGTGCGAGATCGCCTGGCGTTTTCCCATCTCAGAGCGGCCAAGCTTGACGACGAGAATCGGTTTGCCCTTGCCGAGCGCTTGCTCCGCGACCGTCATGAATTCGTCGGGGCGGCGAATGCCCTCGACCATCAAAGTAATGACTTTGGTGTCGGGATCGTCGACCAGATACGCCAGATAATCGACCAGGTCGAGGCTGACTTCATTGCCGCTCGACACCGCATAACTGAAGCCGATGCCGCGCTCGGTGGCCCCCTTGATCCAGTTGCCGAGCGAGCCGCCGCTTTGAAAGACCAATCCCACCGGCCCTTGCTTGAGCAGCGGAGTCGCGGTGGGAAAAGTCCACAGTCCTTCGCCGACCGAGTACGAACCCATGCAGTTCGGGCCGCAAATCACCATGCCGGTGCGCTCGCAGAGCTCTTTCATTGCCTGCGCGCGCTCTTTGCCTTTCTCGTCGTCACCTTCGCCGAAACCGGCGGTATAAATTGTCGCAGATTTCGTGCCGAGTTTTGCCGCTTCTTCCAAGACGCCGAGAACGGCGCGCGTCGGAATGAGAACCAACAGTTTGTCCGGCACTTCCGGAAGCGCCGCGAGGTTGGGATAGCACTTGTCGCCGAACAATTCGCCGTAGTTGGGATTGATAAGATAAACCCCGCCGGGATATTTCGCGCCCTTGAGATTGCGGTAAATTCCCTGCGGCCAGGCGCCTTTTTGTGAAGCACCGACAATGGCGACGGATTTCGCGCGCAGTAAATTTTCAACGGGCTTGGCCCGAAATGTTGGCATAAATTTCCTTCTCAGTTGGAATTTCTTCCTATCGCATAGACGTGACGGGACTGCAAGGCGGCATTAACCCCGCTGAAAAACACTAATTGACTGCGTTGTGCCCGTCGCCTGTGAGTCTTTTGAGCAGCCCCGCACCCGGAGTTTTTCAGCAATCGGACAAGCGTTGGATGGTTAGCTGACAGGAGGGACTAAGAGACAAAGTCAACGCCGTATTCACTAATAATGAAACCCGGAGGCTGCTTTCACGGAAACACGTGCCAACGGTGAGCGGGCAGTTCGACAGCAGCGTTTTGACCGACAGTTAGCGCCGTGTCGCCGGCGAGCTTCGCAAGTAAGGTCACGCCGTTGACTTCAACTTCGAGCAGCGCCGAGTCGCCGAGATAATTGCGGCTGGTCACCCTGCCAGTGCCGGCAGCGACCCCGTCGCGCTGCGCCGGCAACACTTCGATATGCTCCGGACGAATCGCGAGAGTCACCTCTGCCCCCGTGGTCACGCCGTTCGGCACGGTCGCGGCGATCACGCCCAGGGGCGACTCGACCTTTCCGGGTCCGGTCACCGCACCCTTGACGAAATTCATCTCGCCGACAAACTGCGCGACAAACAGGTTCGCCGGCCGCGCGTAGATTTCATTCGGCGAGGCGATCTGCAGGATCTCGCCGTGATTCATAACACACACTTTATCGCCCAGGCTGAGAGCTTCGGCTTGGTCGTGGGTGACGTAGAGAGTGGTCACCCCAATCGATTTCGTTATCTTGCGCAACTCCACGCGCATCTGCTCACGCAAGCGCGCGTCCAAGTTGCTGAGCGGCTCGTCCATCAACAGCACCTTGGAGTCGGTCACCATGGCGCGCGCCATCGCAACCCGCTGCTGTTGCCCGCCGCTCAGGTCGGTAGCCGGCCGGTCTTCGAGCCCATCCAGCTGCACTCGTTTGAGCGCCGCTCGCACCCGATCGCCGACCTGCGATTTAGAGACGCGCTTCTGGCCTTGGGTCAAAGGAAACGCGACGTTTTGAAAAACGTTCATGTGCGGCCAGATCGCATACGACTGAAAGACCATGCCGATCGCGCGCTTCTCAGCGGGAACGTAGACTCGCGACGCAGGAGCATTGACCAAGCGGCCGGCGATTTCGATTTCTCCCGCATCCGGCCTTTCAAGTCCGGCAACACATCTTAGAGTGGTTGTTTTGCCGCATCCGCTCGGGCCCAGAAGCACACAAAAATCTCCCTCGGAAACCTCCAGGTCGATATCTCGCAGCGCATTCACGACCCCCTGTTGCGCGTGAAAAGTCTTGCGAAGCTTTCTAATACTGATCATTTCTCCTCACTGCGTTCGGAGTTTCATATCTGATATCTCAGAGTCCATAGCCACATTAAGCTCACTCGATTGGGCATGAAATCTGAAATTGGCCATACGCGAAGCGCCTATGTGCCTCGCGCTAGGACGCGCTGCCGATCTCTCCGATACGAGACAACGCAAACCGCACGGTGCCGACCACGAGCGTCGCAAAGAGGATCAAGATTACTCCCAACGCGGCCACCTGAGGTATCCACCCGCTTCCCCAAAATTGCCAGACGACGGTGGAAATGACGACATTGTTGCGCGTCAGCAAGGTCAGTGACATCGTGACCTCGCGATAAGAGAGCATGCCGATCCAGATCCAGCTGTTGAGCACTCCGGCGGCGATCAGCGGTAGAATGATCTTGCCCAACACTCGCGGCGCCGACGCGCCCGACACCCGGCCGGCCTCTTCCAACTCGCGGTGCACTTGGATCATGACGCTGTTGGTGGTTCGCGTGCCGTAGGCGATCCAGTTGATGGTATGGGCTAGGACGATGATCGCAACCGTACCATACAACGGAAAATAATCCCGGTAAGCGAGTCCCAAATAAGCAAGTCCCACCGCCATGAGAATGCCCGGCACGGCATGCGGAATAAAAACCAGGGTGTCGAGAAAGCCGCGGAACGAGACTTGGGTTCTGATCACAATCCATGATACCAGCACGCTTAACAACATGGTGATGGTCGGTACCGCCAACATGAGAATGAGCGTGTTGATGAACGGCCGCGGACCGACATTGGCCGGGATCTCCAGGTAATGCTTGAGCGTCAACGATGACAAAGCTTCCGCCGACGGCAGCTGCAAATAGGGCAGCAGCGACGCCCATAGCAAAACCGCGAACGGAATAAAAACCTCGATCGCGAGATAAAAGAAAACAAAACCGAGCGCGGCCCACTTCCAGCGGCCGAGCGCGAGCTCCCGGGGACGATATCCGCGTCCGGTGATGACCGTGTACTTTTTCCCTTGCTTGACCAGGCGAACGTACAAGGCGGCAAGCGTGAGCCCGAGCACGAGCATGATCGCGCCGTAGGCCCCAGCCATGCCATATTCCGGCAGTCCGGTTGACGGCGTCGTCGAGGTGAATATGAGCGAGCTCAGAACGTGGATCCGCGCCGGCAAGCCGATGATTGCCGGTACTTCAAAGACCGCAATGGCCGTCATAAACAAATAAACCATTACGGCGGCAATAGCCGGCCAGGTAATCGGGATGTTGATTTTTAAAAACGTCTTCAACTTACCGACCCCGGAAGTGTAGGCCGCCTCCTCCAACGAGGGGTCCATCGAGCGGTACGCCGCCGCCAACATAAAAAACGCCCCCGGCACAAACGAAACGCCCTGCACGAACGCCATACCGGTCAAACTGTACAGGTTAAGCGGCGGACTGCTCAGGGCGAACAACTCTTGCAACCATTTGTTGACGAGGCCAATGCGCGGACTGAGCAACAAAATCCAGGCGATCGTACGGAGAAAAACCGGGATGAGAATACCAATGGTTAGCAGTACGTAAATAGTTTTCTTAAACGGAATGTCCGTCCGCATGAGGATCCAAACCAGCGGGACGGCGATCAATAGCGTGATCGACACGCTCGAAACCGCGAAGAACAGCGTGTTGAGCAGAATCTCGTAAGTTCGCGGTGTGAAATAAACTGTGGCGAAGTTCTCCAGCGTGAACGGCACGTCTTCGCCCGGGAAGCCGGTGCGAAGGCTCATCAGAATGACCATCGCCACCGGCAACCCGATTAAGATGACCAAGACCCCCGAAAGACCCGTCGCGAACAACGTCACGCCCTGCGGCATGAAACGGGACAACCCTTCCCACGCGCCCACGGCGGATTGATTGCGAGTTTCTACTTTCATAGGCGGCTCCCTATGCCGTCAGCGGCATGTAGATGAGCTCAATTAAAACCGAGAATCTTGCCGATCTGCCGAGATATCTTATCGACCTTAGCGGCTTGGTCCTGTTTCATATAGACCACCTGCTTGCCCTGGGCGAACTTATAGGCGTCGGTGCCGGGAACATACGCAGATGAGTGACCGGTATGTTTTTTCCAGATGGCCTGCACTTCCGGCGAGGCCATGAAAATCACGAACAGATGACCCACGTTCGGATGCGGCGCACCTTTCAACACGCCGACGTGATACTCCGGCGAGATCACCGGCTGCACTTTGTCGGCGAAGGCCAACGGCGCGCCTGATTGTTGCGATTCATGAAGCTGGCTGTCTTGCAACGTCGCCGACACCAGCACCTCTCCCAAGATTAAGCGTTGCGCCATTTCCCCGGCGCGGGTCAACAGCGGTTTCTGCGCGGAAAGTTTCTTGACGAAATCTAAAGTTTTCTCATCGCCCCAGGGACCCGCGGCCAGCCGCCCCCAGTGGTGGGTCGAGTTGATGACTCCGAGCTTGCCCTTCCATTTCGGGTCGAGCAGATCTTCCCATTTTGTCGGTACGTCCTTTGCCGCAACCAGCTTGCTGTTGTAGGTCGGCAGAGCAAACTGATTGGCCACGGAGACCGTGCCTCGATCATACTCGATCCGTTCTTTGCTCACTCCGGCGGCGGCATAGTCAAACGGTTGGTGCAACTTTCTCAACCACAGTGAGCCGTGGTGTGCATCGGTGACAACCATGATATCCCACTCGGGCGGTTGTCCCGAAGCCGACATACCGACGATCTTAGCCGTGTCCCGGGTCATATTGCCGGATGGGCTGAAGTTCAGTTTGATATTCAAGCCGTACTTCTTATTGAAGCCGTCCGCCAGAGCTTGAGCTCCTTCGGGACCGAGAGTGGACGGGCCGTAGAACTCGATGACGCCCTCTTTTTTCGCGCCGGCGATTAACCCGTCTATGGATGAGGCCGCGCCAAAGCTCGTCCCCGTCCCCGCGACCATCAGTCCCAGGAAAACACCGACGATTCTGGTCAATACTATCTTCATCGTATTCCTCCTTTTTGTCGTTCAAAATGGCTATCAGTAATTAGACGTCTCACGGTAAAAACTCTCATCATAGTAATTCGCTAAATCGTTGCCCATCGCAGGGGTAAGGCCGAATTGCACGCGCAGATCAAGCACGGTTTGAAGCCCGGGCAGATTCAAGCGCCCGTCTTGGGGCGACTGACGCAACCGGTTGGCCGCGGCTTGGTCTTCGATCTTCTCCGCGATGGCGAGAATCTTGATCGCCTCATCGCGATTTTTTTCATCATGAGCCCAGCGCAGCGCGTCATGCCAAGCTCGCAGATACTTTAACAAGAGCGGGCGATTTTCACCGGCCCATCGCCGGTTCACGGCAAACACTCCGCCTGGATAATTCGGCAGCACTTCACGATGGTCGGCGAAGCGTTTCATGCCCGCCGCCTCGGCCTTGATGTCCCAGGGCGGGTTTAACACGCCAGCGAAAGTTTCACCCTGGATCATTGAATCCAAACGGTAGCCGGTCGTGCCCTTCGGTATCAGCGTGTAATCGCCGCGATCCATCTCGAGACCGTGTGCCAGGAGCACGCGGCGCAGCACCAGCGCGTAAGCTGTGTCGACGGCGTCCACCGCCATCGCCTTGCCGCGAAGATCGTCCCATTTGTTGATCTCGGGTCGAACATAGACCGGGAGGGCATTGCCGGCGGAGACCTGGGCAACGGCAACGATCTCGGCCCCCTCGCGGCCCGACCAACCGAGCACATTATCGAAAGCGGTCGACACCACCTGCCACGAGCCCTTGCTGAGCCCGCGCATCTGATCGGTCGAGTTGGGTGTCACCCGGACATCGACTTCGAGCCCATGGTCGGCAAAACTTCCTTTTGCCCGTCCTACAGCCAGCGCCGCGTCGATGTTGAAGACGTTTACGAGTAAATGATCAGACATAATTTCTCGACGGGATCTCAGTTTTACTCAGCGGTCCATCATGTCGCTCCCCCCTCCTCTTTCCTCCCCCGCGACGCGGGGGAGGATGAAGGTGGGGGCATCGCCAAAGACTACTGAATATTCGGCCCGCTGTACTCCAAAATGTACAAGCCGCCCTTGATCCGATCCGATACATAGATCAATCCATCGGTGTCGACGTAAAGATCATTAAACATCGGCGCCTTCTGTCCCTCGGGCGCCGGCGGGATGAAAAAGCCTACTTCCTCAGGACGGAATTTATTTCTGATATCGAAGACGCGCAGTCCGGCGTTATAATAGGTAACGAAAATAATATTCTCGCTCTGGAACGACCCCGGCCGCATTTCATGGACGTTATGCGGCCCGAAGCGCAGGCCGCGCTTACAAAAATCACCTTCGGGTACCGGACAGGTGCCAACCATTACCGGGTTGCGTTCTTCACGAATATCGATGAGCCATACCCGCTTTTCACCCTCGACGCAGTCGTACTTCACGGATTCGTCAACGGCAACAACCAGTTTTCTGCCGGGCAACGGCAAGGTGGTGTGAGCGTAGCCTCCGAACGGCGGGCTCCAATCGATATGACTGATCGTTTTCGGCTGGCTGATATCGGAAATATCGAGAATCACCATGCCGGCATCGACCAGCGCAACGTAAGACCGGTTGCCGTGCGGGATGGCGCCGTGGACATGAAAGTGCTCGCCGGAAAACGGTGTCCAACCCGGCGGCGTGTCCTCGCCTTCTTTAGTCCCGGGAATCCACCAGCGGCCCGCTTCTTTGGGACTGGTCGGATTTGAAATATCGGCGATCAAATAAGCGCGCTCTTTGATACCGGGCAGCATGGCGCCGACATGCGCGTACTTGCCGTCGCTAAACCACATGCGGTGCACGCCTTTGCCGGGAAGCTTGAACCAACCGATCTCGCGCGGCTCGGTGGGTTTTTCGATGCTGTAGATTTTAATACCCGCTTCGTTGGGCGTGCTCGCGGGCAGATTTCTGTCAAAATAGGGCCGCTCCTGATTCTGGATTAAGATATCGCCGGCGATCTGGACTTTATGCGAGTGCGTATTGGGCGCGTGCGGGAGCTGCGTTACCACGCGCGGGTCGCTCGGATCAGCCACATCGATAATGCTCAGCGCCATGGGCGAAGTGCCGAGATGCGCCAAGTAAACGTAACGCCCTTGCTTGAGCAGCTGCATGCCATCACCGTGACCATTCAGATCATGATGGCCGATGATCCTCATGTTCCAGCTTTCACTCTTTGCCTGGATTTCCGAAATCGTCATATCGACGTCGATCCTCCGCTGAATTGTTCACCGCGCGCGCGATTTCGCAGCGTGCTTGGTTCTGTTATACTTCCGCCGTCGTAAAGTCAATATTCTCGAGGTATTGGAGTCGTGTTCCTTCCTTTGCGCCACGAACCTTCGCATCAAGAAAATTTTCTCGCGTCGGAATGACAACTAAGCGGCGTGCCGTCTCGAGCGAGGTAAGGTTCTTGAACTAACCGAACCTTAACCGTAGGGGTCTCATCGATTTATAGGGACTTATATGCTACTGCCGTCCTTAAACAAGACAGTCATCCAGATGACGAAACAGGAGACACATGAAACGATTCTGATTTTCGCCGCCGCCGTTTTAAGTATTTTTCAAGCCACTGCGAATGCCCAGAACAAGCGCTTTCCAGTCGCCTATAGTGTGATGGCGTACAGCGAAGGAGTCGAACGGTTGTTTCGCGACAAAGAGCTCGCCATGAAAGTGATCGGCAAGTACACCAAGACCACCGACCGCGACGCCCAGGATGCCGCGTATAGCTTTGCCACGACTTTTGTCGAACGGCCGCCGCGCTTGCCGTATAAGGCGGTCGAAACCATACTGGCGCAAATCGCCGAGAAGGACCCCCGGGCCAAAGCACACAAGCCCGACGATTTTATCGATCCGACTTTCTACAACGAGCTGGTAAAAAGCGGCTTCTTCAAAAATGCGAGCCGATAACCTCTGCGCGCAGTTGCACAAACACAACGATCAATCACCGCCGGTTGGATTGAGGGTTGCCATTAAGGCAGTCTCCATTGCCCGCGGCTAGGGCTCAGTGCCCGAGCGGCATCGAAATATGTCGATTAAAGTTAACGGCAGCGGGTGTGAGGCGCCTGTGCATCATCCAGCGGCATCTTCGTGCCGGCACATGGAGCTGAACGCTGCGCTGGAAACATTTCTGCAATCAACATGAAAGCGGTCGTCGTTGCACAATTCGGCGGACCGGAGGTGCTGCAATACACCGATGTCCCCGAGCCCAAAGCCGGCAGGGGCGAGATCGTCATCAAAGTTCACTCCGTCTCGGTCAACCGCACCCTCGATTGCGATGTGCGGGCGGGCAAATACCCGGTGATGATTCAATTGCCTCACGTGCTCGGCGTCGACCCGTGCGGTGAAGTGATCGACGTCGGGGCCGGGGTCGATCGATTCAAACTCGGCGACCGCGTCGCGACGATCTCGATCATTTCCTGTTTGAGCTGCAAGCAATGCCGCAAAGGCCTGGAGGCCAACTGCGTGGCGAGCCAACATATCGGTCTGCACCGCTGGGGCGGTTACGCAGAATATGTTGCGGTGCCGGCGCGCAATGCTTTCAAAATTTGCGACAACCTGACTTTCGCCGAGGGCACCGTGATCACTCGGCACTTTCCTATGGCGTTTAATCTCCTGACGAGCAAGACGACGGTCAGGCCTGGTGAATGGGTTCTGGTCATGGGCGCCGCCGGCGCGCTCGGTAGTTGTTGCGTGCAAGTGGCGAAACTCGCCGGTGCTAAAGTCATCGGTGCCGCTGGCACCGATGACCGAGTTGCTCTCGCCAAAAGCTACGGCGCCGATTTCGGTATCAACTACCGGACTCACGACCTTGCCGAAGAAGTGATGAAGCTGACCGACGACGAAGGCGTGGAAGTCGTTTGCGAGAATATCGCCGATCCGACGCTTTGGAGCGGCGCATGGCGCAGCCTTGCGATCGGCGGGCGCTTGGTCACCGCCGGTGCGCACGGCGGCGGAGCCGTGACGCTGGATGTGAAATCACTTTACCTCCGCCGCCTCAGCATTCTCGGTGCCGCCGGCACCAATCCGCCCGACGTCGAACAAGCCCTCGCCGCCGCGCGTGCCGGAAAAATTCGCGCTATGGCTCACCGCATCCTGCCGCTGCGCGCAGCGGCCGATGCCCATCGCAGCGTTGAGCGGAATGAGATCGCCGGAAAGATTATCCTCGCGCCGTGGCAAGACTGACGGTCTCAACGGAATAGCCTACTTTGAGTAGAGGAAAATTGTTTCACCGCAGTGTTCCACAGACAGATTCCATTCGCACCCTACCCATTCCGGGCTCGCGATCATCCCGAGCGATTCGCGAAGCACCTGCTTTTTCTGCTGTGCTTGGATTGATCTGGATCCGCCGAAGATCAGCCTAAAGCCGATTGATCGTCGTCTCCGCCTGTTCTCAGTCTGCCAGCAGAAGATGAAAGGACTCGCCATTTACAGTGTTCAACCGGCCGTGATAGAAACCCTATTAACAACTTGAGGAGGTAGCTATGGCAGAGATCGTTTCGATGATCGGCATCACGCATAATCCATTCATGCCGCGCCTGTTCAAACAACCGCAGCAGCCGCCTGGCGCCGCAAAAGTCAAAGAACGAATCGCCATGATGCGCCAAAAGCTCGCGACAGCAAACCCGGACGTGCTCGTCTGCATCGGCAACGATCACCTGCATCAATTTTTCATGGACAACATGCCGGCGTTTATGATCGGCAAGATGGACCAGTACGACGGCACGTTTTACGACGAGGTGCGCGAGTTCGATTTGCCGCAATGCAAACTTCCCGGCGATGTCGATGTCTCCGACGCGATCATGGAAGGCGCTTTCGACCGCGGGGTCGATTTCGCCTACTCCAACGAACTGACCATCGATCATTCGATCATCGTTCCGATGATGTTTGTCCGCCCTGAAATGGACATTCCGATCGTGCCGATCTTGACCAATTGCATCGCGCCGCCGATGCCGAGGCCGAAACGCTACTTCGAAGTCGGCAAAGCGATCCGCGCCGCGATCGACAGTCTCCCGACCAACAAAAGGATCGGCGTCCTCGTCAGCGGCCACTTGTCGCTCGAAGTCGGCGGACCCAAGCAATTCGAGCGCCGTCTCACCGACCCCAGCTTCGATGCCGCGGCCGTCGGCTGGATCGTCAACGGCGATATCGAAAGCGCCGCCGCAGGCTGCACTCCCGAGAAGATGATCCAGTCGGGCAACATGACCAGCGGCTATCTGAATTTTTTGATGATGATGGGCGTGGCGAACTCGTCGAAACCCTCCTACGCCGAGGGACTCGACGCGGGATTTCCGGCGATACCGTTTTTTAGCTGGGACCAACACGTGTAGGGAGAACGCATCTGAATTCTTGAAGGGAAAAGGAAGCGTTGATGGATTTCAAGGTGCTGGCGACGGTTTTCATGTCTGTGTTCGTTGCCGAGCTCGGCGACAAAACCCAGCTCGCCACCATGCTGTTCGCCGCGGATCAGGATGCGAGCAAGCTCACCGTATTTGTCGGCGCCGCGCTCGCTTTGGTTATGACATCGGCAATCGGCGTTTTGGCCGGTTCAGCGATCTTCCAATACGTCAGTCCGAAAGCCCTGCAATACCTAGCGGGTATTGGATTCATCGCGATTGGCCTCTGGACATTGGTAAAGGCTTAGAAGGGAAGTTTCATGAGCAAATACCTGATGAACAAGCTTATTCACTTGGTCAACATGAACGAAGAGGCGGAAAAACAATACACTGCCCGGCCGCGCGAGTTTGTCGAGAGTTGGGAGAAAACGCAAAAGCTAAAACTCGAGCCGGAAGAACGCGAAGCGCTCGCGACTAAAGACTATGGCAAACTTTACGCTCTCGGCGCCCATCCGTTCACGCTCTGGAGTTTTACCGAGGCCGTGTGGGTGCACGAGAAGCCGCGCGAAGAGTTAGTCGCGGATTACAAAGCGCAAGCGGCAAAGGCGGGCTATCCCGATTTTAAGACGTGACAGACGGAGGCAGGAAAAACAATATAGTTTGTTATTAAGGAGTCCATAATTAAGTAACTAACAAAGCGACCGAGGGCCGAGCCCTGGAGATTGCGGGCATAGGACGGAGAAGTTTATTCTCAGGCCCAGGTGCAGGTTATTGTCACCACGGAGAGGACGGGGCGG
>Ga0210114_1000068_pt1 | contig 22762 bp, 23 predicted proteins | sample MayberryNW_TuleA_FD_185524 | JGI IMG/M metagenome (GOLD analysis project Ga0210114, IMG submission 185524) | Wetland microbial communities from San Francisco Bay, California, USA, that impact long-term carbon sequestration - MayberryNW_TuleA_D2... | ecosystem: Environmental > Aquatic > Marine >...
GTGAAGGCGTCGGTTCCCAGCCGGCCGAGCGCCACCGTCAGGTTCGATCCGGTGATCTTCCAGCCATAGGGCTTCGCGAGCGCGAAACGGTAATAGACGGCCTCGAGCGCGATGGCGACGAGGAACACCGGCAGCATCAGCAGATAAAGCTTGATCGGATCCATCATTTCATTTCACGTCGCGGAGCCGGGGAAACGCTAGAATCCCGCCATGTCATTCTTCATCACCCTCGTCGAGAACTCCGACGCCAGCCGGCGCGCGCTGGAGGCAGAGCCGCGCGTGCACGCCATGGTCCATCACGGGCTGACGCTCGAGGAATACCGCGCCTTCCTGCACGATCTGTATCACATCGTATGGCATTTCTGCCCCGTGATGGCGGCGGCGGCGGCGCGCTGCGGGGACGATTTCCGCAGCGTGCGCTACGAGCTGTACGAGCGCATCGAGGAAGAGAAGGGCCACGACAGCTGGGTGCTCGAAGACATCGAGGCATTGGGGGGCGATGTCTCCGCGACGCATGCGACGCTGCCCAGCGCGCCGGTGCAGGCGATGATCGCGTTCAACTACTACGCGGCCGAGCGCGTGCATCCGTGCTCCGTGCTCGGCATGCTCTACGTGCTCGAGGTGATCGCGTCGGTGTACGGGGGGCGCGTGTCCGATGCGATTGCGCGCAAGATCGGGCGCGACGTGGCGGCGGGCGGCTTCAAGTTCCTTGCGTCGCATGCGACCATGGACCTCGACCACATGGCGAGCCTCAATCGCCTGGTGAGGACGATCGAAGACCGCGCCGCGCAGGCAGCCATCATCCGCTCGACGAACGTGAACTTCCATCAGTTCGGGCAGATCTTCAGGACCGGGGGTCCCCTGGGTCCGAACTAGGCGCTCAGCCCGCGGCCGCCATCGCTTCGGCCTCGGCGACGATATCGGTCACGCCGCCTTCCTCCATGCGCCGCATCTGCGCGCGAACCACGCGGCCCATCATGCGCAGATCCTTGTCTTCGAGGCGCAGGGCGCAGTCCACCCAGGTATCGGCGATCGCGTCGAGCTCGCCGCGCGTCACCGGAAACACGTGCTGGCGCGCGCGCAGCACGCCCTGCAGGCCGTTGCGACGTCGCGCGTTCGCGGCAATCCAGTCGCGCACCGCGGCCTCGCCTTCGCCGTCCTTGGCGAGCACGTCGACGACCCCCATCTCGTGCAGCTTGGCGGCCGAGAGCACGCGCCCCGAGAGGATCAGGTTTTCCGCCGCGCGCATGCCGATGCGCCGCGCAAGCAGGCTGTAGGCGCCCATGCCGGGGAACAGGTTGAAGAGGATCTCGGGCAGGCCCATCTGGGCCGATTCCTCGGCGATCAGCACGTCCGACGAGAGTGCGGTCTCGAAGCCGCCGCCGAGCGCGTCGCCCTGCACGAGGGAAAGGGTGGTTACCGACGGGCAGTTGTAGTTGTTGATGCGGGCGTACACATTGTCGATGCACAGGCGCGCATAGTGCGCCAGCGCATCACGGTCGCGCGCCTTGATCAGCAGCAGAAACAGCGCCAGGTCCCCGCCCAGATTGAACACCTTGGGCACCCGCGACGCCGCCACGTACCAGTTGACCTTGTGCAGCGATCCTTCGAATTCGACGCTGCCGCCGTTGGCGGTGAGCGCTTCGTCGTGATCGCGGATGTCCTTGAGGATGCCGAGATTGAAGCACGCGTTGCCGCGTTGCTTCATGAAGCCCCACAGGGCGCCGGTGGCCGGCTCGAATTCGAACTCGAGTTCCGTGTAGCGCCGCGTGCAGGGCGCGCGCAGCCCGACTGCATCAGACATGTTGCTCATGTGCCTCTCCTTCCCCAGTTGAAAAGCCCCCGTTGCCGAGGGGCCGGTTGCCTCTGTTCGGGCCCGCCGGTATGCCGCGACGGACCTCCCAAAGACCATTTAACGCTGTTTGACAATCACTATGCAAATCAGGCTAATCCTGAGCGAAGTACAAGGGAATTCCTTAGACCGCGTGACGTATTTGGCATAGACCGCGCGAGCTATGTGGCGTACCCATGTCGTAATTTCGACACACCCGGCGGTGGGGTTTGACGGGCGCGGTGCGCATGGGCGCCGATTTCTTGCGCTGCCCGAAGTGCGCGGCGCGCCTCGCTCGCGCTGCGCGCGCGGCGTGTGACAAACAGATTTTTCGCTCTGCGCAGAACGACGCGCACGCGGCGCTGCGCGCTTGGCGACGCTCGAGGGAATCGGTTATAAAGGTCCCGTCGCAGCGGCACGAGAAGCAACGCGAAGGGAGCAGCATGTACGCGATCGTCTACAAGTCCGACGGCTTCCCGATCTGCCGGCAGGTCGCAGGGGTCAGCCCGGACCCGGTGGTGACGTGGAATACCGAGGACGCGGCGAAGGCTTTCATCTCGGCCAAGGGCGGCGACAAGGATTATCAGGCGGTCGCGCTGACCGACGAGGCCATGGACAGGATTGCCGTGTCGATGGGCTGTCCGGTGGAATCCATCACCTTCGATCCCTATCCCGGCTAGCGGGGGTCAGCCCAGGTTGAAGTACTCGCGCCGGCTCTTCATCGCGCGCATGCGCGACACCAGTAGGTCGAAATCGGCGTCGCGCTCCACGAAATTCAGGTTTTCCGAGTTGACGATGAGGACCGGCGCTCCCTCGTAGTGATAGAAGAAGCGCGCGTAGCCCTCGGCCAGCAGCGCCAGGTATTCCTCGCCGATGCCGCGCTCGTACTCGGCGCCCCGGCGCCGCACGCGCTCGATCAGGATCTGCGGCTGCGCCTGCAGATAGATCACCAGGTCCGGCGCCGGCGTGCGCGGCCGCAGCGCCTCGTAGATGCGCTGGTACAGCGCCAGCTCGTCGGCCGACAGCGTGATGCGCGCGAACAGCGGATCCTTTTCGATGAGGAAATCGGCGACGGTCGCGCGGCCGAACATGTCAGGCTGCGCCAGGGGCTCGAGCTGGCGCGCGCGCTGGAACAGGAAGAACAGCTGCGTGGGAAGCGCATAGCGCGGCATGTCTTGGTAGAAGCGCGCGAGAAACGGGTTTTCCGCGGGCTGCTCAAGCAGCAGGTCCGCGCCCAGGCGCACCGCGAGCCGGCGCGCGAGGCTCGTCTTGCCCGAGCCGATCGGCCCCTCGATGGCGATGTAGCGGTGGCGCTCCATCTAGTCGATGCGCTCGAGCACCTGTCCGGCACAGCCGCGCAGCAGCTCGCGCGCCGCGCCGCGGCCCGGTATGTTCGCGCGCGGATCGAGATCGAGGAGGGGCCGCAGCACGAAGGCCCGCTCGTGCATGCGCGGATGCGGCACCGTCAGGGCCGGGGAGGCGAATGCCGCGTCCCCGTAAAGCAGCAGATCGAGGTCCAGGGTGCGCGGCGCGTTGCGGTAGGGCCGTACGCGGCCGTGGCGCGACTCGATGTCGTGCAGGGCCTCCAGGAGCTCGGCCGGCGACAATCCGGTATCCACTGCCGCGACAGCGTTGACGAAGCCCGGCTGACCCGGTGCCTCGAGGGGCGCGCTGCAGTACAGCGGAGAGCGCGCCGTCAGCCGCGTCCCGGGCAGCGCGGCAAGCTCGGCGATGGCATCCAGGACCTGTGCGCGGGGGTTGCCCTGATTGGAGCCGACCCCGATGTAGGCGGTGATCACGCCTGGCCGGGAGCGCCGGTGCCGGACTCCGGGCGGCGGCGGCGCCGCCGGCGCTTCTTGTGCGGTCCCGTATCGGGAAGAAGCATGGCCTTGCGCGCTTCGCCATCGGCCTGCTGGAAGGCGCGCCACCAGGCCTCGAGCTCAGCGCTCACTTCGCCGCTCGCGGCGCGCAGCGCCAGAAAGTCGTAGCCCATGCGAAAGCGCGCCGCCTCCAGCAGCCGCGTGGGGCGCTGTCCACCGCGCTGTTCGAAGCGCGGCTGCATCGCCCAGATCTCGCGCATGGTCGCCGTGAGCTTGCGCGTGAGCGCCAGCTTTTCGAACTGCGCATCCAGCACCCTGTCCATGGCGGCCTCGAGCGCCGGCAACGGCCGTTCTCCTTTCGCCAGGCGCGCCTTCCACGCCGCCAGCACTTCGTGCCACAGCAGGGCGGCGAACAGGAACGCGGGCGACACCGAGCGCTCGGTGCGCACGCGCTCGTCGGTCTGTGCCAGCGCGAGCGTGACGAAGCGCTCGCCGAGCGGCTGCTCCAGGATGACATCGAGCAGCGGCAGCACGCCCTTCGACAGCCCTTCCTCGCGCAGCTGGCGCACGCAGGCACTGGCGTGCCCCGAAAGCAGCAGCTTCAGCATCTCGTCGAATACGCGCGCCGGCGGCACGTGCTCGATGAGCGGCGCGAGCCGGCGGATCGGCGCGCGCGTACCCGCCTCGATGGTCAGTCCCAGCTTGGCAGCGAGCCGTACCGCGCGCAGCATGCGAACCGGGTCTTCGCGGTAGCGCGTCTGCGGATCTCCGATCATGCGCAGCACGTGCCGGCGCAGGTCGGCCAGGCCGCCGTGGTAGTCGATGATCTCCTCGGTCGCCGGGTCGAAATAGAGCGCGTTCACCGTGAAGTCGCGCCGCCGTGCGTCCTCTTCCTGGCTGCCGAAGACGTTGTCGCGCAGCACGCGCCCGTGCTCGTCCCTGTCGTTCGTGCCGGCATCGGCCGCGCGGAAGGTCGAGACTTCCACGGTCTCCGGCCCGAGCATCACGTGCACCAGGCGGAAGCGCCGGCCGATGATGAGCGCGCGTCGGAACAAGGGCTTCACCTGCTCGGGCCGCGCATCGGTGGCGACGTCGTAGTCCTTGGGCACGATGTCGAGCAGCAGATCGCGCACCGCGCCACCGACCACGGCGGCCGAATAACCCGCGTCGCGCAGCACGTCGCACGCCTTGAGCGCCGCGGGGCTGAGCGCCTCGCGCCGCAGGGTGTGGCCGGCGCGGGGCACGCGCTGCGGCGCGTGCGCGGGCAGGCCCAGGACGCGGCGGATGAAGCGCTTGATCATCGAGGCGGCGATTCTAGCGCAGCGAGATCACCGGCCAGCCGCGGCGCGCGGCCTCAACCGCGAGCGGCGCGTCGGGGTCGACCGCCACCGGGTGGCGCACGCGCTCGAGCAGCGGCAGGTCGTTGTGCGAATCGCTGTAGAAGACGCTATCCTGGAAGTCGCCGAGGCGCCGGCCGAGCCCGCCGAGCCACTCGTCGACGCGCCGGATCTTGCCTTCACGAAAGCACGGCGTGCCGGCAAGGCGCCCGGTGAAGCGGCCCGCCGCGGTCTCCGGCTCCGTGGCGATCAGATGCGGCACGCCGAACTCGCGCGCGATGGGCGCGGTGACGAAGCTATTGGTCGCGGTGACGATGGCGCACAAGTCGCCCGCGCCGCGGTGCCGCGCCACCCGTTCGCGCGCGCGCGGCGTGATCATCGGCAGGATGCGCGAGCGCATGAAATCCGCGTGCCAGCGCGAGAGCTCTTGCGGCGTGTGCGCGGCGAGCGGGCGCAGGGCGAAGCCGAGGTATTCGTGGATGTCGAGCGTCCCGGCCTTGTACTGCTCGAAGAAGCGCGCGTTCTGCGCTTCGTACGCGTCGCGCGCCAGCACGCCACGGTCGACGAGGAACTGGCCCCACTCGTAATCGCTGTCGCCGGCGAGAAGCGTGTTGTCGAGGTCGAAGAGCGCGAGATTCACGGCTCGAGCGCGCGCAGCGCCTCGCGCGCCAGCGGCAGGGTGACGGCGCGCTGCTGCTCGAGCGAAGTGCGGTCGAGATGCTCGAGAACGGCGCGCAGCGACGGCATGTCGCGGCGCGCGTGCGTAAGCAGATAGGACGCCACCTCGTCGCTCAGCGCGAAGCCGCGGCGCTCCGCCTCGGCATGCAGGTAACGCGCCTTGTCCGCGTCGGTCAGAGGCTTCACCTCGTAGACCAGGCCCCAGCCCAGGCGACTGCGCAGGTCCTCGCGCAGACCGAGCTGCGCCGGCGGCGCCGCGCCGGCGGCGAGCACCGTGCCGCCCGCCTCGCGCGCCTGGTTGATGGCGTTGAACAGCGCCAGCTGCGTCGTCGCATCGAGCCGCTCCACGTCGTCGGCGACGCTGACGCCGGCGCGCGCGCTCGCGCGCAACAGGTGGCTGCGGCCCGATCCGGGCGCGCCCCAGAGATAGATCACCGCTTCGGCGCAGCGTCCCGCCGCCAGCTCGCGCAGCCGCGCGAGCAGTTCCGCGTTGGCGCCGGGGACGAAGTTGTCGAGCGACGGCGCGGGCGGCGGCTGGATCGGCAGCGCGAGCTGGCGGGTCACTTCGCGCCGCCGTACAGCGAGCTCGCGAGGTAAGCGCCGCGCAGGTGGCGCAGCCCGACGAGCAGCGCCGCGCTTGCGGGCAGGGCGAGCAGCACGCCGAAGAAGCCGAACACCTGCCCGAAAGCGAGCAGGGCGAATATCACCGCCACGGGGTGCAGGCCGATGCGCTCGCCCACCAGCAGCGGCGTCACCACCATGCCTTCCAGCGTCTGGCCGACGCCGAACGCGGCCCATACCCAGACGAGTCCCCAGGCGCTGTCGAACTGCATGAGCGCCGCCACCGTGCCAAGGACGAAGCCGAGCAGCGCGCCGACGTAGGGCACGAACACCAGCAGACCGGTGATGAGGCCGATCGGCAGCGCGAACTCGAGGCCCGCGAGCCAGAGCGCCAGCACGTAGAAGAGGCTCATCGTCAGGATGACCGTGATCTGCCCCCGCAGAAACTCGGCGAGGACGGCGTCCACCTCGCGCAGGATGGCGCGCGCCTTGGCGTGCACGGGTCGCGGGATCAGGCGATCGACGCGCGCGCGCAACGCGTGCCAGTCGCGCAGCAGGTAGAACAACACCACCGGGACGAGCAGCAGATTGACCACGAACGCGACGAGCGCCAGCCCGCCGATCTTGAGCGAGCCGAGCAGCCGGCTGACGAGGTGCTGGTTCTCGACCACCAGCTCGCCGGCGAGGCCGCGCACCGTTTCCACGTCGAGCTGGAACGCGGTTCCCAGATATTTCTCGGCAAGTGGCGCCAGCCGCCCGTTGAGCCAGGTGATGAAGGCGGGCATGCGCTCGGCGAGCAGCCGCAGCTCCTTCGCGAACAGCGGCAGCACGACCAGCGCGAATGCAACGAGCAGCGCGAGCACGCCGACCATCACCAAGATCACGGCGAGCGTGCGCGGCACGTACCGGCCGCCGAGCCGCTCGACGAGCGGATCCAGAATGTAGGCGAGGATCGCGGCGAACAGGAACGGCGCCAGGATCGGCGACAGCAGGTACAGCAGGCCGCCGAGCGCCAGGGCGACCGCGATCCAGCCCCACAAGTGCGCATTGACGGAGAGCAGCGGCGGCATCTCAAGTAAAATCGTGCGGGAAACGCGAAACTCTAGCATGGCCGACCCGCTCTCCTACCGCGACGCCGGCGTCGACATCGACGCCGGTGACGCGCTGGTCGAGGCCATCAAGCCACTCGCACGCCGCACGATGCGGCCCGAGGTGCTCGCCGGCATCGGCGGATTCGGCGCGCTGTGCCGCATCCCGAAGAAGTACCGCCAGCCGGTGCTGGTCTCGGGCACCGACGGCGTCGGCACCAAGCTCAAGCTCGCGTTCGCTTACGGCCGCCACGATACGGTGGGCATCGACCTGGTGGCGATGAGCGTGAACGACGTGCTCGTGCAGGGCGCGGAGCCGCTGTTCTTCCTCGACTACTTCGCCTGCGGCAGGCTGGACGGCCGCGTGGCGGGCGACGTGGTGAAAGGCATCGCGCGCGGCTGCGAGCTCGCCGGCTGCGCGCTGATCGGCGGCGAAACCGCGGAGATGCCCGGGATGTATCCCGAAGGCGAGTACGACCTCGCGGGATTCTGCGTCGGCGTGGTGGAGCGCAAGCGCATCATCAACGGCCGCTCGATCAGGCCCGGCGACGTGCTGCTGGGGCTGGCGTCGAGCGGAGCGCATTCCAACGGCTATTCGCTCATCCGCAGGATCCTTGCGCGCGAAACGCCGGAAGCCGCGCAGGTCGATGCCCTCATGCGGCCGACGCGGATCTACGTGAAGCCGGTTCTGAGGCTCCTGCGCTCGGTGGACGTCAAGGGACTCGCGCACATCACGGGCGGCGGCCTCGTCGGCAATGTGCCGCGGGTGCTGCCCAAGGGCACGCGTGCCGTCATCGACGGTCGCGCCTGGCCGCGTCCCGCGCTGTTCGATTGGCTGCAGCGCGTGGGCGGAGTCGCCGATGCGGAAATGCACCGCGTGTTCAACTGCGGCATCGGCATGGTGCTGGTCGTCGCGGCCAGCGATGCCCGCCGCGCGGCGGGCAGGCTGCGCGCCCTGGGAGAAACGGTCTACGAGATCGGGTTCGTCGAGAAGGCGCGCGGCGCACCCGAGGCGCTGATCAGCTAATCACCTTGTAGACGACGTCGTGCTCGCGCACGGGCTGGACGACCTTGACGCCGAAATCGTCGTCCGGCCCGACCTCGTTGACGGGTGCGTGCTCGATCTGCAGCGACGCCACCTGCTGGCTGAAATCGCTGGTATGCCCCCGGATGTGGATGGTGTCGCCAACCCGCAGGGTTCCGGTCTCGAGCTTCATGATCGCAACCGAAGGTTCACCGTAGAAATGGGTCACGACGCCGATGCGCGCGCCCGGCGCCGGCCGCTCGGCGGGCGCCGCCGGCTGCGGCGGCTTGAGCGCTCGCGGCCTGATGACCTTGCGCTTCGCGGCCTTCGGCGACGCGCGCCTTACCGCTGCCTTGGGCGCCGGCTTGCGCGCGCGCTTGATGGCCTTGCTGCGTAGCGCCGGACGCCTGGCCGGCGCCTTGCGGCGTTTGGTTCTGGCCTTCGTCTTCTTCCGGGTAGCCATGCGCAACCTCCTCGCCTGATGCGACGCCCTATTCTGTTCCTCTGGACGCGCGACGCGCAAGATAGATGCCTGCCAGCACCACGGTGCCGCCGGCGACCTGCAGGGCCACCAGCGGCTCGCCGAGGATCACCCAGGCGAAGCCGGCCGCCATCACGGGCTGAAACAGCAGGCCGACCGAGGAGAACGCCGCCGGCAGGTGCGCCAGGGCGTAGGCGATGAGCCCCTGGCCCCCGGCGTGCGTGATCCACGCCAGGCCGAGGAGAATCAGCCACCCGGCGGCACTGCGCGGCAGCAGCGCCTCGCCGGAAGCCAGCGCCGCGGGCAACAGGACGATGGCCGTCACGGTGCTGGTCACTGCCATGAGCTGCAGCGTGGCGGCGCCGCGGTCGCGCAGGCCTTTCACCGACAGCAGGTACCAGGCGTAGAACATGGCCGTGACCACGCCCAGCGCATCGCCGAGCAGCGCGCGCGGCGCGAAGTGCACGCTGCTGCGCACCAGCATGCCGACGCCGACGAGAGCAAGCGCGAGCGCGAGCAGGAACAGCGCGCGCGGCACCTGCCGCCAGAGCGCCCATGCCGCCAGCGTCACGAAGATGGAAGCGAGATTGGCGAGCAGCGTCGAATTGGCGACGGACGTGAACTGGATCGACCAGTGCCAGAACGCGAGGTCGCCCGCGAACGCGACGCCCGCGGCGCCCAGCAGCCACGCGTTGCCGCGCAGCGCGGCGCCCGAGCGCGGCGCGAGCGCATAGGCGGCCCACAGCAGGGGCACGGCGAGCGCGACGCGCCAGAAGGCGCTCGCCGTCGGCCCCACGTCGGCGAGCCGCACCCAGATCGGCGACAGGGCGATGAACGTCGCGCCGCAAAAGAGGGCGGCGAGGGCCGGAGCGCGCATGCGCGGATGGTAAACTTTCCCCGCTTCCCATGGCTGCGCCTCGCTTCGTTCATCTCAGGCTGCACAGCGAGTACTCGGTGACGGACGGCATCGCCCGCCTCGACGCGGCGGTCGAGCGCGCCGCACGGGACGGCATGCCGGCGCTGGCGCTCACCGACAGTGCCAACGTGTTCGGCATGGTCAAGTTCTACCGCGCGGCGCGCGCCGCCGGCGTCAAGCCGGTCATCGGCGCGGACTGCTGGGTGCAGGGCGATTCCGCTGCCGACAAGCCCACGCGCGTGCTCCTGCTGTGCGCCTCGAGCGCCGGCTACCTGCGCCTGTCTGAGCTCTTGTCGCGGGCCTGGCTGAAGAACCAGCGCCAGGGGCGCGCCGAGATCGATCGCGCCTGGCTGCGGGATACCGGCAACGACGGACTGATCGCGCTGTCGGGCGCCGGCGCGGGCGATGTCGGCCTGGCGCTCGCGGCGGGCAATGCGGCCGCCGCCGAACGCCTGGCTCGGGATTGGTCCGGGCTGTTCCCGGGGCGGTACTACATCGAGCTGCAGCGCGCGGGCGCCGCGCATGCCGAGACGCTGGTCGCGCGCAGCGTGGAGCTGGCGGCGCGGCTCGGCCTGCCGGTGGTCGCCACGCATCCGGTGCAGTTTCTCGCGCCCGAGGATTTCAAGGCGCACGAGGCGCGCGTCTGCATCGCCCAGGGCTACGTGCTCGGCGACCAGCGCCGGCCGCGGCAATTCACGCCCGAGCAGTACTTCAAGACGCAGGAGGAAATGGCGCGACTGTTCGCGGACGTGCCGCAGGCGCTGGCGAACGCCGTCGAGATCGCGCGGCGCTGCAATCTGCGTATCGAGCTCGGGCGCAGCCGCTTGCCGGCTTTCCCCACGCCGCCGGGCGTGACGCTCGACCAGTACCTGCGCCGCCAGGCCGAGCAGGGGCTCGCCGCGCGGCTCGTGAAGCTGTTCGCGGATGCGGCCGAGCGCGAGCGCGCGGCGCCGCGCTACCACGCGCGCCTGGACTTCGAGATCCGCACCATCATCCAGATGGGCTTCGCCGGCTACTTCCTGATTGTCGCGGACTTCATCAACTGGGCGAAACGCAACGGCGTGCCGGTGGGGCCGGGCCGCGGCTCGGGCGCCGGCTCGCTCGTCGCCTATTCGCTGGGCGTCACCGATCTCGATCCGATCACCTACAACCTGCTGTTCGAGCGCTTTCTCAATCCGGAGCGGGTGTCGATGCCGGACTTCGACATCGACTTCTGCCAGGACGGACGCGACCGCGTCATCGACTACGTGCGCAGCAAGTACGGCGCCGACAGCGTGTCCCAGATCGCGACGTTCGGCACCATGGCGGCGCGCGCGGTGGTGCGCGACTGCGGCCGCGTGCTCGACCTGGGCTACAACTTCTGCGATCAGGTGGCGAAGCTGATCCCGGTGCAGCCCGGGCGCGCCATCACCCTGGCGGACGCGCGCGAGATGGAGCCGCTGCTCGCGCAGCGCGAGAAGAAGGAGGACGAGGTGCGCGAGCTGCTCGCGCTCGGCGAGAAGCTGGAGGGGCTGACGCGCAACGTCGGCATGCACGCCGGCGGCGTGCTCATTGCGCCGGGCAAGCTCACCGAGTACTGCCCTCTGTACGCGGCAGAGGGCGGCGTCAACGTCATCTCGCAGCTGGACAAGGACGACGTCGAGGCCGTCGGGCTGGTGAAATTCGACTTTCTCGGGCTGACGACGCTGACCATTCTCGACTGGACGGAGCGCTTCGTGCGCGAGATGAGCGACGCGCAGTTCGCGCTCGAGCGCATCCCGCTCGACGACAAGGCCACCTATCAGCTGCTGTCGGCCGGCAATACCACCGCCGTGTTCCAGCTGGAATCGCGCGGCATGCGCGACCTCATCAAGCGCGCGCGCCCGGATTGCTTCGAGGACGTCATCGCGCTCGTGGCCCTGTATCGCCCGGGGCCGATGGACCTGATTCCGGACTTCATCGCGCGCAAGCACGGCAGCCAGCGCGTCGAGTACCTCGACCCGAGGCTCGAGCCGATTCTGCGGCCGACCTACGGCATCATGGTCTACCAGGAGCAGGTGATGCAGATCGGGCAGGTCATCGGCGGGCTGACGCTGGGTGGCGCGGACCTGCTGCGGCGCGCAATGGGCAAGAAGAAGGCCGAGGAAATGGCGCAGCAGCGCGACGTCTTCGTGTCCGGCGCCGAAAAGAACGGCCTGTCGCGCGCCAAGGCGAGTCAGTTGTTCGACCTGATGGAGAAGTTCGCGGGCTACGGCTTCAACCGATCGCACGCCGCCGCCTACGCGCTGCTCGCCTACCAGACGGCTTACTTGAAGGCGCATCACCCATCTGCGTTCATGGCCGCCAACCTGTCTCTGGTGATGGGCGACACCGACAAGGTGCGCCAGTTCCGCGAGGATGCGCTCGCCAACGGCCTGGCCGTGCTGCCCCCGGATATCAACGCCTCCGGCTACCGCTTCGTGCCGGTGGACGGGAAAACCATCCGTTACGGCCTGGGCGCGGTGCGCGGCACCGGCGAAGCGGCGATCAACGCCATCGTCGAGGCGCGGCGCGCAGGTCCATTCCCCGATCTCTCCGACCTGTGCCGGCGGGTCGACAAGCGCATGGTGAACCGCCGCGTGGTCGAGGCGCTGGTGCGCGCCGGCGCGCTCGACGGATTGGAGCGCAACCGCGCCAGCCTGCTGGCCAGCGCCAGCCGCGCGCTCGAGGTGGCCGAGCAGCGCGAGCGCCAGGCGGCGCAGGTGAGCCTGTTCGGCGATGCGGACCACGGGGGCCGCGCGGAGAGCGCGCTGATCGCGGCCAAGCCGTGGGACCTGAAGCAGCAGCTCACCGAAGAGAAGGCGGCGCTCGGCTTTGCGCTGTCGGGACACCTGTTTTCCGTGTACGAGCGCGACATCGCCGGCTTCCCGCGCGTGCCGCTGTCGAAGCTGGTGGCCGCCGAGCACCGCGTATGGCTGGCGGGCGTGGTCGCGTCGGCGCGCACGCAGATGACGCGCCGCGGCCGCATGATGGTGGTGATGCTCGACGACGGCAGCGCGCAGCTGGAGCTGACGGTGTTCAACGAGCTGTTCGAGAAGCACCGCGAGATGCTGAAGGAAGACGCGCTGCTGATCGTCCAGGGCAAGGTGCAGCGCGACGAATTTGCCGGCGGGCTGCGCGTGACCGCGGACGAGCTCTACGACTTGGCGGCCCTGCGCGCGCGCTACGCGACGCGCTTGCGGCTGCAGATGAACGGGCTGTCGGACGCGCGTCGGTTGATGGACCTGCTTGCGCCCTATCGAGCGGAGGGCGCCTGCCCGGTGACCGTGCACTACGAAACCGGCGCCGCGGCCTGCGACGTCGCGCTGGGCGACGCCTGGCGCGTGCGCCCGGAGGGCCCGTTGCTCGAGGGACTCGCGGCCTGGCTCGCGCCGGAGAACGTGCAGATCATTTACTCGGGCGGCGCCTAGCCCTTCGACCAACGCACCGCGCACGCCTCCGCGCGCCACATGCGGCGCACGCCGCTGTACCACGGCGCGAGCACGGCCTCCGCGGGATCGAGGCGGCGCTTCTCGGCGAGGAATCCGGCCAGCATGGCATAGCAGGCCGCGGCTTGCGCCCGCGTCGCCAGCGGCAACGCCCAGGGCATGAACGAGCCGCCGACACCGATCGCCAGATCCACCAGCTGCGCGCGCAACTGCGACGCCCCCGCGCAGGCGCCGAGAGTAGGGCGCGTGCGGTATTCGACGCGCAAGGCGACGTACTCGCGGCGCGCCCAGCACAAGAACGTCTCGCCTTCCGGGAGCACGCGCCGGGCCTGCAGCAGGCTGAGGGCGCAGCGCCGCTCCTCCAGCGCCGCGCGCGCCTGGCCGATGACGGCGTCGCTGTGCTCCGGCGGTATCAGCAGCTCGACGGCGAAACGCGGACTGGCGGCGCCCGTCTGCGGCGCTTCGACGCGTACCGGGGTGGCTGCGAGAGCCATGCTTCTCGCCAGCGACCCGAGGTCGAGCGTCAGGCTGTAGAACGGCCCGAACGCGCCGAAGCCGCCCACGGCGAGGCGGAACAATTCGGGCGCGTGCTCGCGGCTGGCGCGGCGCAGCTCGCCGCTGGCGGTGACCAGCGTCAGCGCGCGCAGGTGCCCGACCAGGGGCCGGCCGTCCGGCCCGGCGCAGTTCGCCGCGATGCTCTCGCCCACGACGCCGGGCAGGAACTCGCCACCGACGTGGCGCGCCAGCGAGCTCCACGTCACGCCCGCCTGCACTTCCAGCAGGCCGCGCTCGGCGTCATGGCGCAGGGTGCGATCCAGGCCGGAGGCGTCGGGCGGCCCGCTTGCGCCATTGGCCGTCAGCATGGCCCTGCACAACTCCCCCGCGGAGCTGGGCCGGGGGGCCGCCAGTGTCGCGAACGGCGGTGGGGATATGGCGAGCATGGCGGTCTCCAGGGTTCGTTGTCGGCCGACCATTCTTGGCGCGCCGGTTGCTGCACCGCAATGCCCCGGTTGCCCGGTCTCGATTTACGATACCGACGGTCTTATCCCATGGCACTGGCTCACCAAATCGTCGATGCGCTCAAGAAATGCCTGCGCGCCCGCGGCATGACCTACGCCGCGCTGGCGCGCGAGCTGCAGCTTTCCGAGGCGAGCGTGAAGCGTCTGTTTTCGCGCCGCACGTTCACGCTGTCCCGCATCGAGGACGTCCTGCGCGTGCTCGAGCTGGATCTGGTGGAGCTGGCGCGCCTGGCGCGCGGTCCTCAGGGGCAGGATGCCGAACTCAGCCTGGAGCAGGAGACGCTGCTGGCGAGCGACGAGCGCCTGCTGTCGGTCTTCTGGCTGCTGCTGAACGGCTGGCGCTTCGACGACATCGTCGGGGCGTTCGTCATCACGCGCACCGAGCTGACGCTGGCGCTCGCCAAGTTCGAGCGCGCGCGGCTCATCGACTGGGACGCGGGCGAGCGCGTGCGATTGCGCGTGGCGAAGGATTTCGTCTGGCGCGCGGGCGGGCCGGTGAAGAAGGCCTACGGCCTGCGCGTGACCGCCGAGTTCCTGCGCTCGCGATTCAGCGGGCCGCTCGAGATGCTGCGCTTCGAAGCGCGTGACCTGTCGCCCGCGTCCGCAGCGATGCTGCGGCGGCGACTGGAGCGCGTGGTCGCCGAGTTCAATGAGCTGGCCGAGGTGGACTCGACGCTGCCGGCACGCCGCCGGGACGGCGTCGGCCTGCTGCTGGCCTGCCGGCCGTGGGCGTTCTCCGCGATGAACGCGCTCAAGCGGCGCGACCGCGGCGCCGATCAGGCGCTCGGCCAGAGCTCGAACCGGGCGTAGCGGCGCAGGTGCTCCGGCGCGGGCGGCCCGCGCTCGATGCGCTCGACGCGGGCCGCGGGCGGCCCGCGCCCGGCCCATGCCAGCAGGTCCTCGAGCGCTGCGGCGTCGCCCTGCACGACCGCTTCGACATCGCCGTCTGCCCGATTCCGCACCCAACCGGTGACGCCCAATCGCTCGGCCTGCCGGCCCATGGCGTCGCGAAAGCCCACCCCCTGAACCCGGCCGGCGATGCGCAGATGAATTGTGGGCACTTGCAAGAATTCTCCAGCGCGGAATTCCCGGGCATGAAGGCTCCGGAACTCCATGGTAAGCTGACCGGAGATCTTATCCTTCCATCCTGCACGGACGGAAGAACGCAATGAAAAGAGTGACAAGAATGGGGGAAACTCGATGCGCGCTGCTCTGATCGTCGTTGCCGTTCTGGCGTTGGCGGCTTTCCTCGCAGTCGCGTTCGTTCTGCCGCAGATGGCCGGCAGCGAAGCGCGGGACGCGGCGCAGGCGCTGATTTCGGGCGCCGAGAGCGCGCGGCAGCAGGTCGCCGCGAGCACGCAGAAGTCGAATTCGCTCGCGGGATCGGGCAAGGACGTGAAGCTGGCTTCGCGCAACGATCCGAAGCACGGCGAGCTGAAGTGGATCGTCGAGCCGAACGGCGTGATCCGCGGCTGGAACGAGAAGAACGCGATCGAAATCTCGATGACGCCGGTGCTGCAGGGCGGCAGCGTGACGTGGAACTGCCGTGGCTTCCCGATCACGGCGATGCCGGCGAGCTGCGGCGGCCACTCGTGACGGCGGGCGCCCGCGGGGCGCCCTGGACCTAGAGAAGGACGATGACCGCCGCTGCGAGCAGGCCGGCGGCGGCGCCCACGGCCACGACCAGCGTATCCCGGGGCCGCCATCCCCCGCTCAGCGCCGTCGAGGTGGTCTGCATGGTCAGCGGCAGCGTGCTGGCCGCCGGGTCCGCCGACAGCGCCGCGTCGCTGAGCGCGACCAGCCGCTGAGTCGCCTCCAGGGAGTCGAACGTGCGCGACAGGCCGCGTGCCGGCGCCGCATCCGGTGGCGGCGTCTGCTCTTCGGCGCGGCGCGAGCGCTCCACGGTCTGCGACAGCACCGCGCTTTTCGCCTCCCGGTCGATGACCGCCGGCGTCGCGCGGGCGGCGAGAGAGCCCAGCGGCAGCGTCGATGTCGAGCCGAGCGCCGCGCCCTGCACCTGCAGCTCGCACTCGCGCAGGCCGCGCGCGATTTCCGCGGCGCTCTGATAGCGCTCGTCGAGCGACTTCGCCAGCATGCCGGCGACGATGGCATCTAGGGCCGCCGGCGAAGCCGGGTTGATGGCGCTGGGCGCCGGGGGCACGAAATTCACGATCTGGTACATGACCGCGTTGACGCTCTCGCCGGTGAACGGGGCGGCGCCGGTCAGCATCTCGTAGAGGATCACGCCCAGCGAGAAGATGTCGGTGCGATGGTCGGCGCGCTTGCCGATCACCTGCTCGGGTGACATGTACTTGGGCGAGCCCATCATCATGCCGGTCTGCGTCTGCACGTTGGACGAGCGCATGCGCGCGATGCCGAAATCGGTGATCTTCACCGCGCCGCTTTCCGGCACCATGATGTTTGCGGGCTTGATATCGCGGTGGACGACGCCGCGCTCGTGGGCGTACGCCAGGCCCTCGGCCACCTGCGCCGCGATCGACAGCGCGCGCGGCACGGGCAGCGGCTTGGCGGGCAGGAGCAGCGTGCGCAGCTCGGCACCTTCGATGTATTCCATCGCCATGTAGCATTCCGTGTCGGTCTTGCCGATGTCGTACACGGTGACGATGTTGGGATGGTTGAGGCCGCCGGCGGCGCGCGCCTCCTGGTAGAAGCGCTTCTCGTACATCTCCGCGCCGTCCCGGTCCATCCCCATGTTGATGGTCTTGATGGCGACGACGCGCTCGAGCATCGGGTCTTTCGCCTTGTAGACGATGCCCATCGCCCCGCGGCCGATCTCGGCGAGGACTTCGAACCGGCCGAGCTTCTGTTCGTCCATGGCGGTCGCGCGGCGGCGGCTAACGGCCCGCCTTGACGGCGCGAAACACCGGGCCCCAGATCGGGTGTCCTTCCTCGGCGGCGCTCAGCGTCAGGTTTGGATTGATCGCCAGAGCGCGCCCGAACTCGTCCATGCATGCGGACGGGCGGTTGGCCACGCAATTGATGAAGGCAAGGTACTTGTGGGCCTTGACCCGGTTCTCGCTGGTCAGGCCCTGGAAGAGCGCGAGGTGCAGGTTTTCCGCCGCGGCCGGGTAGCTGCCTTCTTCATACTGGCGGATGCCGTTGGCGAGCGCCGGCTCGCCCCGGGTGGCGCCGAAGACGCCCTTCAGCTCCAACCCGATACTCTGGCAGCCCGCCAGCGGGAGCACGATCGCGGCTAACACTGCAAGAGCGGCCCACTGCGACCTGGGCGTTCGGCTGCGGCTGTCCACTTCGGTCTCATCTCCCCTATCCGGGTGGAAGATACAGCGAGACCGCGATCAGCGAAAGCGATGGCGGATGCGAACCGGCTCGCTGGGGCGCACTTGCACCCGCCGGCTGTGGGTCGGGAAAGAAGTGTTGCGAACTTCGACCGTATAGGTTCCCGAGGGCAGCTCGATCGAGCGCAGCGGCGGACTGACGCCGCGGCTCTTGCCGTTCACGAACACCTCGCCCCAGGGCAGGATGGCGAACTGCAGGACCCCGACCGACGGCCCCGATGCAACTCGAGTCCGCGCTGCTTCCACCTTCGATGCCGGGGCGGGCCGCGTCGCCGGCTCTGCGCGCAGAACCGCGCGTTTCGCTGGCAGGTTGGGTTTCGCAGGCGCCACGGCCACCATCTTCGTCTCCTCGGCAGCCGGCCCCTGAGTTCGCGGACCGGCCGGCGCTGGCTCCACCCGCGCTTCCTTCTCCGCCGCCGCCGGCTGGTGCGCGGCCGTCTTCAAGGCTTGCAGCGCGGGCTTGTTCACCAGCTGCGGATGGTTGATCTGCGCCCGCACGGCGACGCCGCCGCTGACCAGCAGCACGAAGGCGAGCGGCGCGGCGAGGAACGCGAAGCGGTGCACGCCGAAAGGGCGCACGTCGGTCAGCTCGCCGATCAGCCGCGGCGCGCGGCGCCGCGGCGCCACGCGCCGCGTCGCGGTTTCGATCACGCGCCGCGCCGCGTCCGTGCCGATGCCCACCGAGTACACCTCGTGCTCGCGCACGTGCTTGTCGGTGCGCGCACCCACGTAGCTGAACAGGCTGGCATAGTCGAGCGACAGGCAGGACACGACCTCGTAGAAGGAGCGCGACACGAGGAGCTGCCCGGCCTGGGCGAACGTCATCACGCGCTGCGCGACATTGATGCCGTCGCCGATGATGTTCATCTGGCCGTTGATGTCCTTGACCAGCCGCACCGGGCCCAGGTTGATGCCGATGCGCACGGCGATCGCGCCGCTGGATTCCGCGCGCGCCGCGGCGCGCAGCGACATGGCGACGAACAGCGCGTCCTCCGGATCGCCCAGGAAGGTAATGCCGGCGCCGTCGCCGGTGTCGAGGACCACGCGGTCGCGCGGCGCCACGTTTTCCAGCGCCGAGCTGAGCAGCTTGTTGAACGCCTGCTTGAGCAGCAACTGCTCGGCCACCGGCTTCGCCGAATAGTCGACGATGTCGAGAAACACGATGCTGCAAACCAGCGTGCGGCTGGGCTGTTCGATCATGCGTGCTTCAAGGGTCGGCCCGACGGATGTAACGCGTTCATTTTACGCGCATGCCCGGAGCGGCTCCGGGGTCGGGGGAAATGAGAAATATGCCCGCTCCGTCGCCGGAAGCGGCGAGCACCATGCCTTCGGAGACACCGAATTTCATGGTGCGCGGCGCGAGATTCGCCACCACGACGGTGAGCCGCCCCTCGAGTTTTTGCGGCTCGTAGGCCGATTTGATGCCGGCGAGCACCTGGCGCGTCGTGCCGCCGAGATCGAGCGTCAGCCGGAGCAGCTTGTCGGCGCCCTCCACCAGCTCCGCCCGGGCGATGCGCGCGACGCGCAGCTCGAGCTTGTTAAATTCTTCAATGCTGATGACATTGTTCACGATTTGCTCCTGGGCGGCGTGCTGCTGCTGCTCGGCGTGGCGTTGCGGGGCCGCGGGCTGGGGGACGGAGGCGACGTCGAAGAGCTGGTCGAGCTGCTTCTCTTCGACGCGGGTCATCAAATGGGAGTAGGGCGCGATACGTTCGGGCAACACCTCCGCATCGGACCAAGTCAGCGCGCGCTCGAGGCCGAAGAATTCCTTGGCGACTTTGGCGGCGGTGGCCGGAAGGACCGGGCCAAGGATGACCGTCAGCACCTTGAAACCATGCAGGGCGCGCGAGCAGATGTCCTGCAGTTCTCCGTGCTTCTTGGAATCCTTCGCCAGCAGCCAGGGTTGCCTGGCATCGAACTCCTTGTTGATCCTGTCGGCCGTTGTCATTGCATCGCGAATCGCTTTTCCGAACTCCCTGGCTTCATAGGCTTGCGCCGCAAGGAAAGCCGACGCGCGGGCGCCCTGCGCCAGGGCGTCCGTGTCGCCCGCGTATGCGAGCTTCCCGCCGAAATGCTTGTTGATGAAGCTTGCCGCCCGGCTCGCGATATTGACGTACTTTCCCACCAGGTCGCTGTTCACCCGCGCCATGAAGTCCTCGGGACTGAAATCGATGTCCTCGACGTTCGCGTTGAGCTTGGCGGCGATGTAGTAGCGCAGCCATTCCGGATTCATGCCGAGCTCGAGGTAGCGCAGCGGGCTGATGCCGGTGCCGCGCGACTTCGACATCTTGTCCCCCGACACGGTGATGAAGCCGTGCACGTAGACGTGGTCGGGCACCTTGTAGGGCGGGCCCGCGAATTCGAGCATCGCCGGCCAGAACAGGGTGTGGAAGTAGATGATGTCCTTGCCGATGAAGTGGATCTGCTCGGTACCCGGGTCGCGCAGGAGGGCTTCGAAGCCGAGGCCCCGCTTCGCGCAATAGTTCTTGAAGCTGGCGAGGTAACCGATCGGCGCATCGAGCCAGACGTAGAGGTACTTCTCTTCGGCGATGTCGGGCACGCGGATGCCGAAGTAGGGTGGATCGCGCGAGATGTCCCAGTCCCCCAGCGCCTTGTCGCCTTCGCCATCCAGCCACTCACGCGCCTTGTTCACCACCTGCGCCTGCAGGCGTCCGGGCTTCTCCAGCCATTGCTTGAGGAACGCCTTGCAGCGGGGGTCGGAGAGGCGAAAGAAGTGATGCTCCGAGGTGCGCAGGACCGGCTTTGCACCCGAGAGCGTGGAATAGGGATTCTTCAGGTCGGTGGCCGCGTAGGCCGCGCTGCAGTTCTCGCAGGCGTCCCCGTACTGGTCCTTGGCGCCGCAGTTCGGGCATTCGCCCTTGATGTAGCGGTCCGCGAGGAACATGCCCTTCACGGGGTCGTAGAACTGCTCGACCGGCCTGACGTCGACCAGGCCCGCCTTCTTCAACCGACGATAGATGTCCTGGGACAGCTCGGTGTTTTCGGGAGAATGCGTCGAGTGCCAGTTGTCGAACGCGATATGAAAGCCCTCGAGGTACCGCCGGCGCCCGCGCGCGATGGCGGCGACGAAGGCTTCGGGCGCCTGCCCGGCCTTCTCGGCCGCCAGCATGATGGGCGCGCCGTGAGCGTCGTCGGCGCCCACGAAATGCACCTCGTGGCCGGACATGCGCTGGAAGCGCACCCAGATGTCGGCCTGGATGTATTCCATGATGTGGCCGATGTGGAACGCGCCGTTGGCGTAGGGCAACGCGGTGGTGACGAAAAGTCGGCGTCGGGGCATCGGCATTCGCGAAAAAACGCAATTTTATCCGTGTTTTAGGTACACTAAAGGCGCAACTTCTCTCATTCCAGCCATGGCCATCAACGAAGCAGACGTGAAAGCCGCGCTTGGCGCGCTTATCGATCCGAACACCGGCAAGGACTATGTCAGCACGCGTTCGGTCAAAGGCATCCGGGTGGCCGGCGCCGACGTGCAGGTGGACATCGAGCTCGGCTATCCGGGCCGCAGCCAGTTCGAGCCCATCCGGCGCGAGGTCATCGCGGCGCTGAAGAAATCGGGGGCCGCGAGCGCGAATGTGAAGGTCGCCGCGAAAGTGGTCCCGCACTCCGTGCAGCGGGGCGTGAAGCTGGTGCCGGGCATCAAGAACATCATCGCCGTAGCCTCGGGCAAGGGCGGCGTCGGCAAGAGCACCACGGCGGTCAACCTGGCGCTGGCGCTCTCGGCCGAGGGCGCCGCGGTCGGCGTGCTCGATGCCGACATCTACGGGCCGTCACAGCCGATGATGCTCGGCATCGCCGGCCGTCCCGAATCCAAGGACGGCAAGTCGCTCGAGCCGATGGAGGGCCACGGCCTGCAGGCGATTTCGATCGGCTTCCTGATCGACGTCGACACGCCCATGGTGTGGCGCGGCCCCATGGTCACGCAGGCGCTGGAGCAATTGCTCAAGGACACGCGCTGGCGCGAGCTCGACTATCTGGTGGTGGACCTCCCCCCGGGCACCGGCGACATCCAGCTGACGCTGGCGCAGAAGGTGCCGGTCACGGGCGTCGTGATCGTCACCACGCCGCAGGACATTGCGCTCATAGATGCACGCAAGGGACTGAAGATGTTCGAGAAAGTCGGCATCCCGATCCTTGGCGTCGTCGAGAACATGTCGACCCACATCTGCCCGAAATGCGGGCACGAGAGTCACATCTTCGGCAGCGGCGGGGCCGAGCGCATGTGCCGGGAATACGGCACCGAGCTCCTCGGCCAGCTGCCGCTCGAAGAGTCGATCCGCGAGCGGGCCGATTCGGGCAAGCCGACGGTGGTCTCCGACCCCGACGGCAAGGCCGCGGAGATCTACCGGCGCATCGCGCGGCGCTGCGCGGTGCGGATCGCCGAGTCGCAGAAGGACATGACCTCGAAATTCCCCAACATCGTCGTGCAGAACACCTGACGGTCCGGGGATGAGCGTCAAGTCGGACAAGTGGATCCGCCGCATGGCGGCGCAGGGCATGATCGAGCCGTTCGAGGCCGGCCAGGTGAAGGAAGTCGCCGGCCGGCGCGTGGTCTCCTACGGCACTTCGAGCTACGGCTACGACATCCGCTGCTCGGACGAATTCAAGATCTTCACCAACATCAACTCGACCATCGTCGACCCGAAGGCCTTCGACGCCAAGTCGTTCGTCGATTTCAGGGGCGCCGTGTGCATCATCCCGCCGAACTCCTTCGCCCTGGCGCGCACGGTGGAGTTCTTCCGCATCCCGCGCAGCGTGCTCACCATCTGCCTGGGCAAGTCCACGTACGCGCGCTGCGGCGTCATCGTCAACGTGACGCCGCTCGAGCCGGAGTGGCAGGGGCACGTGACGCTGGAATTCTCCAACACCACGCCGCTGCCGGCGAAGATCTACGCCGGCGAGGGCTGCGCGCAGGTGATCTTCCTCGAGTCGGACGAGATCTGCGAGACCTCGTACCAGGACCGCGGCGGAAAATATCAGGGCCAGCAAGGCGTCACCCTGCCGCGCATCTGACCCACAACCGATAGTCGTACGGCCCTTTAGGGGCGCTATCTATTGTGGTTTCTCAGGATCGGCGGCGGCACTTTCCCTCTGTGAGGCCGAAAAGACACGCCACAAAGCGCTTGACTCACGAGGGGTCATCCCTATAATCGCCCCAAGTTTTCCCTGATGGCTCAACGAGCTATGGAGGAGGTCATCATGACAAGACCAAGGAACACGTAC
>Ga0210114_1000069_pt1 | contig 22747 bp, 26 predicted proteins | sample MayberryNW_TuleA_FD_185524 | JGI IMG/M metagenome (GOLD analysis project Ga0210114, IMG submission 185524) | Wetland microbial communities from San Francisco Bay, California, USA, that impact long-term carbon sequestration - MayberryNW_TuleA_D2... | ecosystem: Environmental > Aquatic > Marine >...
GTGCTTGCGGACTATGTCGAGTACCAGAACTGCGATCTCTCGGGCGGGGTGTGCAACCCGCAGACTTTGTTCGAGCAGCGCCCGATGCGCGTGAGCCGGGCGTCGATACCGGCGCTCAACGCGCCCTTCAACGACCGCGTGATCCTGGTCGACTGGAACGGCACGCTCAATGCGACGCAGGTGGTATCGAGCTCGCCTTTGCGCACCGTCACGCTGCCGTGAGAATGCGGCCGGCCCTGCGCCGCGCGCGCGGCTTCACGCTCACCGAGCTCGCGGTAGTCTTCACCATCATCAGCCTGCTGCTGGCGACGGCGATGTACACGCTCTCGGCGCAGACCGACCAGCGCAACTTCGAGGAGACGCGGCGTCGGCTGGAAGCGGCGCGCGAGCTCATCCTCGGCTTCGTCGTCGCCAACGGCCGCCTGCCCTGCCCAGCCACCGCGGCGAGCGGGGGCACCGAAGCCCTCACCGGCGCCAACTGCACCAGCCCCTATGGCGGGTTCCTGCCGGCACAGGCGATCGGCTTCCAGATCGTGGATCCGGCCGGCTTCGCGCTCGATGCCTGGCAGCAGCGCATCCGCTACGCGGTCTCGAGCCCGGCCGTCGCCCTGACCGGGTGCGCCGGCTCTTCGACGCAGCCGCACTTCACCAACGCCACGAACCTGCGGGCCAACGGCATAACCTGCCAGCCCAGCGACCTGGTGATCTGCAACCGATCGCCGGCCACGGTCACCAATACGGTCTGCGATGCCAATACCAGCGTCACGAATCAGAACATCGTCGTTGCTATCGCGTTCTCAACCGGCAAGAACGGCGCCACCGGCGGCACCGGCACCAACGAGGCGCGCAACCTCGACAGCAACGCCCTGTTCGTGAGCCGCGCGCCCGACCCGGCCGGCGCGGCCGGCGGCGAGTTCGACGACCAGATGACCTGGATCACGGTCGGCGAGCTCTACGCCAAGCTGATCGCCGCCGGCCTGCTGCCCTAGGCCGGGGCCGCGCGCCGCAGCCCGAAGCACACCTCGCCGTCGCGGTTCGTCTCGAGCCGCAGCGCGTAGCCCGCGGCTTGCGCCTGGCGCGCCGCCTGGTACAGGCCGATGCCCAGGCCGCTGTCGGATTGCACCGGTGCGCGCAGCAGCGAAGCCGCGATCTCGCCGGGCACCGCGCGTCCCGTGTCGCATACGCGCAATGCGGGCGCCGCACCCGCGAGCAACTCCGCGCGCACGCGGATGCCCGGCTGGGCGGCGCGCTTGGCGAGGGCGTTCTGCAGCAGATTGTCGGCGATGCTGTCGAACAGGGCGCGCGGCACCTCGGCGTCGCCGAGCGTGCCCGCGCCGAATTCCACGCCGCGGTCCTGGTACTGGTGCGTCAGCGCCCGCCACCACGCCACGGCCGGCACGCCGCTTTCGGGCTCGGCGACCGGGCGCTGCAGCTTGTCGAGCGTCGCGGCCAGGCGCTGCGTGATCGCCGGCAGCTGGCGGCGCACCAGCGCGAGCGCCTCCGGCGATTCGCCGCCCTCGGCGGCGGCGACGGAGCACAGGACGTTGAGCGACTGCAGCAGGTTCTTCACGTCGTGCGTGACGCGCGCGCCGGTTTCGTGGACCGCCTGCATGTAGCTCGCCTCCTGCAGCGCCCGCTCGCGCAGCTTGGCGAGGTAGAACTCGCCCAGCAGCTGGCCCAGCAGCCGCAGGTGGGCGTGCAACGCGGGGCTGGTGCGATAGCGCGAAAAGACCGTCAGCGTGAGCTCGCGGTTGGCGGATTCGACGGGGTAGGCGGAGCGCGTGCCGGCTTCGCCCTGCTCGGCGCCCGAGCGCCACGCCGCGCCCTGCACCGAGGGCAGCCGCGCCAGCGCCTGCACCGCCGCGGTGAGGAAACGTTCCGGCCGCGACTCGGCGTGCGACAGCTCGGCAAGGAGCTGCAGCCACTGCTCGATCGGCAGGCCGATCGAGAACAGGTAGCGCGACACGAACACGTTCAGCCCGGCATACCCCGTGCGCGGATTCCACGCCAGGCCGATGGCGAGCAGCAGCCCGGCGATCACGAACACGATGTAGGTGAGCGCCTCGAGGTAGCCGGTGCGCCCCAGCGTCATGAAGGCGAAGCTGCCGAGCACCACCACGCCGAGCATCAGCATCAGGAACACGCTGTAGAAGTAGTCGATCACCTGCGCCGCCTCGGGCGGGTCGCTTTCCGCGGGCGTCAGCGCCATCAGCACGAAGAGCGCCGGCAGCCCCCACGCGGCGAGCGCGCGCACCGCGGGGTCGATCTCGTTGCGCGGCGCGATCTGCGGCAGGACCACCACCACCAGCAGCGCCACGAGATAGGCGAACACCATCAGGTAGAAGCGCCGCTGCCAGCGCGCCTGGTGCAGGAACACCTTGCCGCCGACCAGCCCGGCGAGCACCACGCTCCACACCGCGAGCAGCCACCAGTTCAGGAACCAGACCAGCGCCGCCGCGAAGGCGGCGATGAACAGCGCCTGCGCCGCGCTGACGCGGCGCTCGCTCGGCAGGAACGGCTGCCACAGCAGCAGCAGCCCGAGGTGCGCGAGGAGCAGCACGCGCGCGCCGTCGTCGGCGACGCCGCGCAGCGCCACCACGTGCAGCAGCGCCAGCATGGCGATGACCACGAAGCGCCAGTGACGCCGGCTGATCTCCCAGGCCGCCTGCGGCAGGCGCGCGGCGGCGGTGTTTTGCGTGTCGGCTTGCATGATCGGTGCGGCGCAGGCAAAGATACGCGAGAATCCCCCGCGTGCGATAGATGCCACCGACCCTGCTTCTTTCCCGTAGCGTGTTGCTCGAGGCGCGCCGCAGCGGTCTGCCGTGGCTGGTGCTCGGGCTGCTCGCCGCGGCCCTCGGGCTCGCGGCATTCCTGTCGCAAGTGGCGGTGACCGAAGGGCGCGAGCTGCAGGCCGCGTTCGCCGCTGCCCTGCTGCGCGCCGGCGCGGCGTTCCTGCTCGCGGCGCACGTCGCGGCGAGCGTGGTGCGTGAGGCGAACGACAAGGTGCTCGAGCTCGCGCTGGCGCTGCCGCTGTCGCGCAGCGAGTATTACGTGGGCAAGCTGGTCGGCTACGGCGCCGTCGGCGTGGCGCTGGCCGCCGCGTCCGCGCTGCCGCTGCTGCTGTGGGCGGAGCCTGCCGCCGTCGCGCTGTGGGGCGCATCGCTCGCCGCCGAGCTGCTGCTCGTCGCCGCGGCGAGCCTGTTCTTCGCGGTGACGCTGGCGAACGTCGTGCCCGCGATCGCCGCCACCGCAGGGCTCTACCTGCTCGCGCGCGCCATGGCGGCGATCCAGCTGCTGGCGCGCGGCCCGCTCGCCGAGCCGACCTGGACGCAAGCCCTCGCGCGCGGCGCGGTGGACGCCGTCGCGCTGCTGCTGCCGCGGCTCGACGCCGCGACGCGCAGCGAATGGCTGCTGTACGCGGTCCCGGCGCCCCGCGAGTACCTGGGCGTCGTCGGCGCGCTGCTGCTCTATTCCACCCTGCTGTGCGCCGCGGGCCTGTTCGATTTTCACCGCCGCAACCTGTGAACGCCGGACAACGCCCAGTGGGCGCGGTGCCGGGATGGCTGTGGGCCGCCCTCGGCATCGCTCTTGGCGCACAGATCGCCGTGCAGGCGCTGCGCTCGCCGCCGCCCGCGGCCGCGGCCGACCTGCCGCCCGCGCCGAGCGCGGCGGCGCTCAAGGTCGCGAGCGTGGGCGAGCCCGCCGCCGCCGCGCGCCTCGCCATGCTCTACCTGCAGGCTTTCGACCTCGGCGCCGGCAACACCCTGCCCTACCGGCGCCTCGACTACGCCCGGCTGCGCGCCTGGCTGCGCGCGATCCTCGACACCGATCCGCAAAGCAACTACCCCCTGTTCGCGGCGGCGCGCGTGTATGCCGAGGTCGACGACCCGGCGCGCGTTCGCGTCATGCTCGACTTCATCCACGAGGCCTACCTGGAGGCCCCGAACCGGCGCTGGGCGGCGCTCGCGCATGCGGCGCTCATCGCCAAGCATCACCTCAAGGACCTGCCGCTCGCGCGCCGCTACGCCGCCGACATCGAGCGCCTGACCACCGATCCGGGCGTGCCGCTATGGGCGAGGCAGATGGAGGTCTTCATCCTCGAGGACATGAACGAGCTCGAGGCCGCCAAGATCATGCTGGGGGGGCTGCTCGAGAGCGGCCGCCTGCGCGACCCGGGCGAGCGCCGATTCCTCAAGGGTCGACTGGAGGAGCTGGAGCGGCGGATGTCGGAGCGTCGACGCGACTGACGGGATTTCGACGGTATTTTCGTGATTTTTGACCTCCAGAGGGCAGAAATGCCAGAATCCACCGGGCATGGATCTTGCGGACGGTTCTTATCGCCATGTCTGCCGGTAAAGGAGTAATTGCATGAAAACGAATCAGAAAGGCTTCACGCTGGTCGAGATCGCGATCGTCCTGGTGATCATCGGATTGCTGCTGGGCGGCATTCTGAAGGGCCAGGAGATGATCACGCAGGCGAAGATCAAGAACATCATCGCGGACTTCTCGGGCATCTCCGCGGCCTTCCACGGCTATCAGGACCGCTACCGCGCCCTGCCCGGAGACGACGCAGGCGCCGCGGCGCGCTGGACGACGCCTACCGTCGCGACGGCAGGCAACGGCAACGGCATCGTCGCGGGCACCTACAACAACGGCGGTGCGGCATGCGTGGCTACTCAGGAAACCTGCAGCTGGTGGGATCACCTGCGCCGCGCCGGCTTCGTCGCCGGCTCGGGCGTCGCGCAGCCGCTGAACGCGGTCTCCGGCCTGGTCGGCGTGCAGACCGGCGACAGCGCGGCCGCCGCACCCCCCGCCATCGGCCCGGTGCTGGCGGCGCCGCGGGCGTCGGCGGGTTCTTCGCGCTGATGCAGTGCTCGGCGAACCTGCCGGACAAGATCGCCATCGCCACCGACACGCAGATGGACGACGGCGTGCGCTCGTCCGGCTCGGTGCGCGGCCAGCTGCAGACGTCCAACAACCCGACGATCGCCGTGGACTCCACGGCGGCCGGCGTGGGCGGCGCGAACAACTACCAGGAAACCGGCACCAACAGCTACACGCTCTGCCGGCTGATGTAAGCGACAGGATCCGTATCCGGAAAGGCCGGCTTCGCGCCGGCCTTTTTTTGCGCTATCCCTGCAGCAGCCGCAGCTCCGCCGCCGCGAGCGCCTGCGGCGTGCCGAGCAGCACCACGACGTCGCCCGCGCGCAGTTCACCCGCCTCCTCCGGCGCGAGCTTCTTCGCCTCGCCCGGCCGGCGCACCGCGCGCACCTGCACGCCCATGTCCTCCAGCCCGAGCGCGGCGAGCGGGCGCGCCAGCGCCGCCGCGTGCCGGTGCAGGGTCACCGCGTGCAGGCGCGGCTGCAGCGCCTCGCCGCCCTCCGGGGCGTCGCTCGCGCCGTGGTACAGCCCGCGCAGCAGCCCGTACTGCTGCTCGCGCACCTGGCTCATGCGCCGCATGACGCGCGCGAGCGGCACGCCCACCCAGACCAGCGTGTGCGAGGCGAGCATGAGGCCCGACTCGAACGCCTCCGGCACCACCTCCGAGGCGCCGGCCGCGGTGAGCCGGGCGATATCCGCTTCGTCGCGCGCGCGCACGATCACCGGCACCGTGGCATTCAGCGCGTGCACGTTGGCGAGCACGCGGGCCGCCGCGCCGACGTCGGCGAAGGTGACCACCACCGCGGCGGCGCGCGCGAGGCCCGCCGCCACCAGCGCCTCGCGCCGCGAGCAGTCGGCGTACACCACGGTGTCGCCCGCGAGCGCCGCCTCGCGCACGCGCTCGGGGTCGAGGTCGAGCGCGACGTAGCGCAGCCCCTCGGCTTCCAGCAGGCGCGCGAGGCGCTGGCCGTTCCTGCCGTAGCCGAGGATGATGACGTGGCGCTCGGTCTCCAGCGTGCGCACGGCGAGGCGGTGCATCTCGAGCGAGCGCGCCATCCATTCCGAGGCGGTGAAGCGCAGCACGATGCGGTCGCTCGCCGCGACCAGGAACGGCGTGGCGAGCATCGACAGGATCATCGCCGCGATGAGCGCGTGCAGCACCGGGTCCGGCGCGAGCCCGGCGCCGCGCGCCTGGGCGATCAGCACGAAGCCGAATTCGCTGCCCTGCGCGAGCGCGAGCGCCGTGCGCAGCGCCGTGCCCGGCGCGGCGCCGAAGGCGCGCGCCAGCAGCCCGATCACCGCGCCCTTCACCGCCAGCAGCAGAAGGAGCAGCAGGAGCACCAGCCAGCCCTGCGCGAGCGCCAGGCGCACGTCGAGCATCATGCCGACGGTGACGAAGAACAGGCCCAGCAGCACGTCGCGGAACGGCTTGATGTCCTCCTCGACCTGGTAGCGGTACTCGGTTTCGGAGATCAGCATGCCGGCGAGGAACGCGCCCAGCGCGAGCGACAGCCCGGCGGCGCCGGTGACGAAGCTGAGCAGCAGCGTGATGAGCAGCACGTTGAGCACGAAGAGCTCGGTGGAGCGGCGCCGCGCGATGACGCCGAACCAGGCGCGCATCACGCGCGGCCCCGCGAGGATCAGCACGGCCAGTACCGCCGCGGCCTTGGCGAGCGCTTCGGCGACGCTCGCGCCGATGCCCTCGACCGGGCCGCCGAGCGCCGGCACCAGGATGAGGAGCGGCACCACCGCCAGGTCCTGGAACAGCAGCACGCCGATCACGTCGCGGCCGTGCGGCGTATCGAGCTGCAGCCGCTCGGCGAGCAGCTTCGAGACGATGGCGGTGGAGGACATGGCGAGCGCGCCGCCGAGGGCGACGCCGGCCTGCCAGCTGCCGCCGACGGCCAGGGCCGCAGCCACGCACAGGGCGATGCTCGCCGCGACCTGGGATAGTCCGAGGCCGAACACCGCGCGGCCCATCGAGCGCAGCCTGAGCAGGCTGAACTCGAGGCCGATGGAAAACATGAGGAACACGACGCCGAACTCGGCCAGGTGGCGCACGCCTTCCGTATCGGCGACCAGTCCCGCCGCGTGCGGCCCGAGCACCACGCCGGCGCCCAGGTAGCCGATGATCGGCGGCAGCCCCAGGCTGCGGCAGGCGACCACGGCGAGCACGCCGCCCGCGAGCAGCACGAGAACCGGGAGCAGCGCCAGGCCGGTGGCGTCCATTTGCGCTGGAAGGGTCGGCGAAGTGGGAGAGTTATACTTCACGGCTATGATAAGCGCAGTGCGCTCCGAGCGGCAGAGCGCGACGCGAACCGGCGAGGGCGCGCTGGAGCTCGCGCGCCACGTGCTCGCCGTGGAAGCCGACGCGGTGCGCGCGCTGATCGCGCGGCTGGACGCGCGCTTTCTGGCCGCGCTGCGCCTGATCCAGGAGTGCCTCGACGGCCAGCGCGGCCGCGTGATCGTCAGCGGCATCGGCAAGTCCGGCCACATCGCGCGCAAGATCGCTTCGACCATGGCGAGCACCGGTACGCCGGCCTACTTCGTGCATCCCGCGGAGGCGAGCCACGGCGATCTCGGCATGATCCGCGCCGAGGACGTGTTCATCGGCATCTCCAACTCGGGGGAAAGCGCGGAGCTGATGCGCATCGTCCCGGCGATCAAGCGCGAAGGCGCGAAGCTGGTGGTGATCACGGGCAATGCCGATTCCTCGCTCGCGCGCGAAGCCGACGTGCATCTCGATGCCGCGGTGGCCAAGGAAGCCTGTCCGCTGAACCTGTCGCCCACCGCCAGCACCACGGCGGCCCTTGCCCTCGGCGACGCGCTCGCCATCGCGCTGCTCGACGCGCGCGGCTTCTCGGCCGCGGACTTCGCGCGCTCGCACCCCGGCGGATCGCTGCACCGCGAAGCGCTCAAGCACGTCGCCGACGTCATGCATCGCGGCGCCGACGTGCCCAGCGTGCGCGAGACCGCCACCCTCAAGCAGGCCCTGGACGAAATGACGCGCGGCGGGCTGGGCATGACCGCGGTGGTGGACGCGGCGCGGCGCGTGAAGGGCATCTTCACCGACGGCGACCTGCGCCGCGCGCTGAAGAAGGTCGCGAGCCTCAAGGCGGCGCGCATCGCGCGGGTGATGACGCCCGGCCCGCGCACCGTGGCGCCCGAAGCCCTCGCCACCGAGGCGGTGGCCCTGATGGAACGTCACCGCATCAGCCAGCTGCTGGTGGTCAATGCGGCGGGAGAACTGGTCGGCGCGCTCAACATGAACGATCTGTTGCGCGCCAAGGTGGTCTGAAGCGATGGCGCAGGTCTCCGCCGACGCGCTCGAGCGGGCGCGGCGCCTCCGGCTCATGGTGTTCGACGTGGACGGCGTGCTCACCGACGGGCGCCTGTGGTACGGGCCGCGAGGAGAGGAGCTGAAGGCGTTCGACGCGCGCGACGGCCTGGGCCTGCAGCTCCTCGGGCAGTGCGGCGTCGCCGCGGCGCTGCTCTCCGGCCGGCGCTCGAAGGCCCTCACGATGCGCGCCGCCGAGCTCGGCCTGCGCCACGTCCTGCAGGGCGTGGCCGAGAAGCGCCCCGCGTTCGAGGGGCTGCTCGCGCAGCTCGGCCTCGAGCCGCTCGCCGCCGGCTACATGGGCGACGACCTGCCCGATCTGCCGGTGCTCGGGCGCTGCGGCTTCGCCTGCGCCCCGCCCGGCGCGCACGTGCTGGCGCTGCGGCGCGCGCACTACGTCGCCGACGCGCCGGCCGGCGGCGGCGCGGCGCGCGAGGTGTGCGAGTACGTGCTCGGCGCGCAGGGCGTGCTCGAGAACGCCGTGGCGAGGTACCTGGCGTGAGACTGTCGGCGACGCGCCTGTTCCCGCTGGCGCTGATGTTCGCGCTCGCGCTGCTCAGCTTCTGGCTGGAGCGGGCGTCGCGCGAGGCGCCGGCGCCGGCCGCGCAACCCCGCCACGAGCCCGATTACAGCGTCGATCGGTTCACCATCACCGACTTCAGCCGCGCCGGCGTCGCCGAGTCGGCGCTGTCGGCCGCCCGCATGGTGCACTACCCGGACGACGACAGCACCGCCCTGCTCGCGCCGCGCCTGGTGCAGACCCGGCCGCGTCAGCCGCGGCTGTCGATCAGCGCCGACCGCGGCATGCTGTCGCGCGACGCCGAGGAAGTGTTCCTGCACGACAACGTGGTGCTGGTGCGCGATGCCGACGCCGATTCCGGCGCGGCGCGCATGCAGACCACCTTCCTGCACGTGGTGCGGGCGCGCTCGCTCGTGCGCACCGACCGCGAGGTGACGATCAGCGAGCGCGGACGCGAGCTCACGGGGCTCGGCATGGAGTACGACAACGAGGCGCGCCAGCTGTCGCTGCACGCGCAGGTGCGCGGCAGCTTCGCGACCGAGAAGCCGGCGGCGGAGCAACACTAGTGGGCCGGCGCGATGCAATCGCCGTAGCCATTGCACTCGCTGCAGTGTCCGCCTTTTCCGCCAAGGCGGAAAAGGCGGATCGGGAGAAACCCACCCAGGTGGAAGCGAACCGCATGACCTCGGACGAGGCGCGGCGCATCAGCATCTTCGAGGGCAACGTGGTGCTCACCAAGGGCACCATGCAGCTGCAGGCCGAGCGCATCGTCGTGCGCGAGGACGCCGACGGCTTCCAGCACGCGACCGCCACCGGCAGCCCGGTGCGCTTCCGCCAGAAGAGCGACCCGCGCGGCGGCGCGGAGGGCGTGTGGATCGAGGGGCAGGCGGGGCGCGTCGAGATCGACGAAAAGAGCGAGCGCGTGGAGCTGCACGAGGGGGCGCGCGTCACGCGCGACCAGGACGAGGTGCGCGGCAGCACCATCCTCTACGACCAGCGCTCCGAGTTCTTCTCGGTGTCGAGCGCCAAGGACGCACCCGACTCGCGCGTGCGCGCGGTGATACAGCCGAAGAAACCGGAAGCCGAGGCGCCCGCGCCGAAAAAGCCAGAGGCCGGGAAGTGAGCCTGCTGCGCTGCGAGCGGCTGCGCAAGCGCTACAAATCGCGCGCCGTGGTGCAGGACGTCTCGCTCGAGGTATCGAGCGGCGAGGTGGTGGGGCTGCTCGGCCCCAACGGCGCGGGCAAGACCACGTGCTTCTACATGATCGTCGGCCTGATCGCGGTCGATTCGGGCCGCATCCACCTCGAGGGGCGCGAGCTCACGCACCTGCCGATCCACGCGCGCGCGCGCCTCGGCATTTCCTACCTGCCGCAGGAAAACTCGGTGTTCCGCAAGCTCTCGGTGGAGGAAAACGTCCAGGCGGTGCTCGAGCTGCAAGGGCTGGCGCCGGGCGAGATCGAGGCGCGCCTGCAGGAGCTGCTCAAGGATCTCAACATCGCGCATCTGCGCAAGCACGCGGCGCTGTCCCTCTCGGGCGGCGAGCGCCGGCGCCTCGAGATCGCGCGCGCGCTGGCCACGCGGCCGACCTTCATCCTGCTCGACGAGCCCTTCGCCGGCGTCGATCCGATCGCCGTGCTCGACATCCAGCGCATCATCCGCTTCCTCAAGGAGCGCGCCATCGGCGTGCTCATCACGGATCATAACGTTCGCGAGACGCTCGGCATCTGCGACCGCGCCTACATCATCAGCGAGGGCGCGGTGCTCGCCTCGGGGCATCCGGAGGAGATCGTCTATAATGACAGCGTACGCCGGGTATACCTCGGCGAGCATTTCCGCATGTAGCCCGCCGTTTTTCGCCACCATGAAGCCCACTCTGCAGGTCCGGCTCTCGCAGCACCTCACGCTGACGCCGCAGCTGCAGCAGTCGATCCGCCTGCTGCAGCTCTCCACGGTGGAGCTGAACCAGGAAATCGAGCGCATGCTGGCGGAAAACCCGATCCTGGAGCGCGAGGACGTGGAAGGCGACGCGCAGGCGGCGCCGGTCCTGCCGCGCGATGCGCTGCCGAGCGTGTCGGACGGCACGGCGCCCGAGGCGTCCGCCGGCGCGCGCGAGGACTGGCTGGCCGAGATCGCGGCGCCCGTGTGGCGCGCGGACGACGAGGACGAAAGCGATCGCACGCTCGCCGCGCCCGACACGCCGAGCCTGCGCGATCATCTCAACCAGCAGCTCACGCTCACCGGCATCGGCGAGCGCGACCGCGCGCTGGTCGCCCTGCTGATCGACGTGCTCGACGACGACGGCTACCTGACACAGCCGCTGGAGGAGGTCGCCGCGCTGTTCGCGGCCGAGGCCGAAGTGGACCTGGAGGAGCTCGCCATCGCGCTCAGGCACCTGCAGAATCTGGAGCCCGCGGGCGTGGGCGCGCGCTCGCCCGCGGAGTGCCTGCTGCTGCAGCTGCGCACGCTCGGCGAGCATCCGGCCTGCGCGCTCGCGATGCAGATCGCCGACCGGCACCTGGAGCTCCTCGCCGGTCGCGACTACGCGCGCCTGAGAAGCCTCACCGGCGCGCAGGAAGAGGAGCTGCGCGCGGCGCAGAAGCTCATCCAGAGCCTCAATCCGCGCCCGGGCGCGGCGTTCGCCCGCGTCGAGACCCGCTACATGATTCCGGACGTGATCGTGCGCAAGGTCCGCAACGTGTGGCGCGCGAGCCTCAATCCGGAGGCCATGCCGCGCCTGCGCATCAACCGCCTGTACGCCGACCTCGCCGGGAGCAGCCGCAACGGCGCCAACGCGCTCGCCTCGCAGCTGCAGGAGGCGCGCTGGCTGATCAAGAACGTGCAGCAGCGCTTCGACACCATCCTGCGCGTGTCGCAGGCGATCGTCGACCGCCAGCGCCATTTCTTCGAGCACGGCGAGGTGGCGATGCGCCCCATGGTGCTGCGCGAAATCGCCGAGACGCTCGGCCTGCACGAGAGCACCATCTCGCGCGTCACGACGCAGAAGTTCATGGCGACGCCGCGCGGCAATTTCGAGCTGAAGTACTTCTTCAGCAGCCACCTGGCCACCGATGCGGGCGGGGCGACGTCCTCGACCGCGATCCGCGCGCTCATCAAGCAGCTGGTGAGCGCCGAGAACACGCGCGCGCCGCTCTCGGACGCGCGCATCGCCCAGGTCCTCGGCCAGCAGGGCATCGTGGTGGCGCGCCGTACCATCGCGAAATACCGGGAAGCGCTGCACATCCCGCCCGTCAACCAGCGCAAGAGCCTCTAGGACGCGATCCATGAATCTCAACTTGAGCGGCCATCACCTCGAAATCACGCCGGCGCTGCGCCGGTACGTGGAGGGCAAGCTCGCGCGCGTGAAGCGCCATTTCGACCACGTGATCGACGCGCACGTGGTGCTGTCGGTGGACAAGCTGCTGCAGAAGGCCGAGGTCACGCTGCACGTGCGCGGCCGGGACATTCACTGCGCGTGCCAGGAGCAGGACCTGTACGCGGCCATCGACCTGGTCATCGACAAGCTCGACCGGCAGGTGCTCAAGCACAAGGGCAAGCGCGAGGCGAGGACCGACGAGGCGCCCAAGCGCGCTGACAATGTCTGACCGCGTCTCCGGCCTGCGCGGCGCTTGCCGGCTGGGCTATAATCCGCGCCCTCTGCTGCGCTGCGGCGCGGGCGCCGGATCATGAGTCTCGTCGCGAAACTTCTGCCTGCCGGGAATGTCCTGCTCGATCTCCAGGTATCGAGCAAGAAGCGCCTGTTCGAGCAGGTGGGGCTGACGTTCGAGAACAACAACGGCATCGGCCGCAGCCTGGTGTTCGACAGCCTGTTCGCGCGCGAGCGGCTCGGCTCCACCGGCCTGGGCCAGGGCGTCGCCATTCCGCACGGGCGCATCAAGGGCTTGAAGGACGCGCTGGGCGCGTTCGTGCGGCTCGCGCAGCCGGTCGCCTTCGATGCGCCCGACGGCAAGCCGGTGACGCTGCTGTTCGTGCTGCTCGTGCCCGAGCAGGCCACCGAGAAGCACCTGCAGATCCTGTCGGAGCTCGCCCAGATGTTCAGCGACCGCGCGCTGCGCGAGGCCATGGCGGGCGCCGCGGACGCCGCGGCCCTGCACCAGCTGGTCTCCGCGTGGCAGCCCGATGCAGCAGGTCGACGTCAAGCGGTTGCATGAGGACAACCGCGAGGCGCTCGCGCTGGCGTGGATCGCCGGGCGCGACGCCGGCACGTTCGTGCGCCGCGACCCGGCGGCGTCGGCCGCGCTGATCGGCCACCTCAATCTCACCCACCCGAACCGTATCCAGGTCGCGGGCGCCGACGAGGCCGCCGCGCTCGAGGGCTTCACCGATGCGCTGTTCGCCGCCCGGCCGGCGGCGCTGATTCTCGCCGACGGCGTCGCCGCCTCGGCGCCGCTGCGCGAGCGCGCCGAGCGCAGCGCGACGCCGCTGTTCACCTCGCCCCAGCCCGCCGCACGCGTCATCGAAAGGCTCGCGCGGTACCTGGCGAAGGCGCTCGCCGAGCGCACGGAGCGCCACGGCGTATTCATGGACGTGCTCGGCCTGGGGGTGCTGATCACCGGGGATTCGGGCGTCGGCAAGAGCGAGCTCGGCCTGGAGCTGATCAGCCGCGGGCACGGCCTGGTGGCCGACGACATGGTGGAAATCTCGCGCATCGCGGCCGATACGCTCGAAGGGCGCTGCCCGCCGGTGCTCAAGGACTTCATCGAGGTGCGCGGTCTCGGGCTGCTCGACGTGCGCACCATCTTCGGCGAGACCGCGGTGCGGCCGAAGATGAAGCTCAAGCTCATCGCGCACCTCGACAAGCCCGCCGCCGCCGGCGGCCGCGACGTCGCCGAGCGCCTGCCGCTCGCCGAGCAGTCGGAGGACATCCTCGGCGTCACGGTGCGCAAGGTGGTGATCCCGGTGGCCGCCGGCCGCAACCTCGCCGTGCTGCTGGAGGCCGCGGTGCGCAACTACATCCTGCAGCTGCGCGGCATCCACTCGGGCGCCGAGTTCGTGGCGCGCCAGAAGCGCGCCATGGACACGGACTGACCGGCACCGCGTGCAGATCATCCTCGTCAGCGGACTGTCTGGCGCGGGCAAGAGCATCGCGCTCGACGTGCTCGAGGACGCCGGCTTCTACTGCGTCGACAACCTGCCGGCGACGCTGCTCATGGACGTGGTGGGCTTTCTCTCCGCGGCGGGACACGAGCGGGTCGCGCTTTCCGTCGACGCGCGCAGCGCGGCGCTCGCCGCCCTGCCGAAGAGCGTGGCGCGGCTGCGCGCGGAGGGCGCCGATTGCCGCGTGCTGTTCCTGGAGGCGGGCGCGCCGACCCTGGTGCGCCGCTTCTCGGAGACGCGCCGCCGCCACCCGCTGACGGTGGACGGGCTCACGCTCGCCGAGGCGATCGAGCGCGAGCGCGCGCTGATGGGCGAGATCGCCGAGCTCGGCCACCGCATCGACACGAGCGAGCTGCAGCCCAGGATGCTGCGCAACTGGATTCGCGACCTGCTGGGACTCGGCGCGGTCCGGCTGGCGCTGCTGTTCGAGTCCTTCGCCTTCCGCGACGGCATCCCGCTGGACGCGGACTGGGTGATCGACGCGCGCATGCTCCCCAACCCGCACTACGATGCGCGGCTGCGGCCGCTCACCGGCCGCGACGCCGAGGTCGTCGCCTACCTCGACGGCCAGGAGATCGTGGCGCGCTTTCTCGGCGACGTGCGCGCTTTCCTCGCGCGCTGGCTCCCCGAGGTGCTGAAGGAGAACCGCAGCTACGTCAGCGTGGCGATCGGCTGCACGGGAGGCCGCCACCGCTCCGTGTACCTGGCGGAGAAGCTGGCGACGGCGTTCGCCGGCGAATGGCGCGTGCTGCTGCGCCACCGCGCCCTGGCCAAAGAGTGAGCGCCGCCGAAACCGCGGAGCTGCCGCTGTTTCCGCTGCAGACCGTGCTTTTCCCGGGCGGGCGGCTGCCGCTGCGCATCTTCGAGCAGCGCTACATGGACATGGCCAAGGTCTGCCTGCGCGACGGCGCGCCCTTTGGCGTATGCCTGATTCACGAAGGCAGCGAAGTCGGCGCGCCCGCGGTCCCGGTGCCGGTCGGCTGCCTCGCGCGCATCGCCGCCTGGGACATGCCGCAGCTCGGCGTGCTGCAGGTGCGGGCGCTCGGCGAGCGCCGCTTTCGCATCCGCGAGCGGCGCGCGCAGGCTGACGGCCTGCTGCGCGCGCGAGTCGAGCTGCTCGCCGAGGAAAGCGACGCGCCGCTCGACGCCGAGGCGGACCTGTGCGCCCGCGTCCTGCGCAAGGCGATCGAATCGGGCGGCGAGGACCTGGTCGAGCCGCCGCTGCGCTACGCCTCGGCCGCCTGGGTGAGCGCGCGCCTGGCGGAGCTGCTGCCGCTCTCCGGCGCCGCCAAGCAGCGCCTGCTGGAGATGGACGACGCGCGCGACCGCATCGAGATCCTGCGCCGTCTACTCGGCTCGGCCCGCCAGTAGCGCGTGCAGCAGGCGGCGCACGGGCGCGGGAACCGCGGCGGCCGCGGCTTCGGCCATGTCGATCCAGAGTCCGTCCGCGGCGCGCGGCGCCGGGCCGCGCACCGCGCACAGCCAGGGCTGCGCCCGCAGCCGGAAATGCGTGAACCCGTGCTCGAGCGCGGGCAGCTTGCGGCCGCGCGGCGTGGCGGCACGGCGTGCCTCGGGAAAGGCCCACAGCCCGCCCCACAGGCCCGCGCCCGGCCGCCGCTCGAGCAGCACTTCGCCCCCGCGCACGTAGACGAACCAGTTTGCGCGCCTCAGCGGCAAGGGCTTGCGCGCGCGCGGCGCCGGCAATTCCGCGATGCGGTTCTCGCGCCGCGCCACGCACGCCCGCGCCACCGGGCAGCGCTCGCAGGCGGGACGCGAGCGCGTGCAGACCGTGGCCCCGAGATCCATCAGCGCCTGGGTGTAGCTGCGCAGGCCCCGCCCGGGCAGCAGGCGCCCGGCGAGCCGCCATTGCTCCTTGATCCCGGTCACGCCGAAGCGCCGCGCGAGCACGCGCTTCGCATTGCCGTCGAGGATCGCGGCGCGCCTGCCGAACGCGAACACCGCGATCGCGGCCGCGGTCGATCGCCCTACGCCGGGCAGGGCTTCCAGCCCCGCCGCATCGCGCGGGAAGTCGCCGCGCCCCGCGACGGCGCGCGCCGCGGCGTGCAGGTTGCGCCCGCGCGCGTAATAGCCCAGCCCGCTCCAGAGCCGCAGCACGTCGTCGAGCGAGGCTTCGGCCAGCGCGCGGACGTCGGGAAAGCGCGCGAGGAACCTCTGGTAGTAGGGAATGACCGTCTCGACCTGCGTCTGCTGCAGCATGACTTCGGCGAGCCAGATGCGGTAGGGATCCCGCGTGCCCTGCCAGGGCAGGTCGTGGCGGCCGCCGCGGCGCTGCCAGGCAACGAGAGTTTCGGCGAAACCGGCCATGCGGCATTGTATGATTGCCGCAAGAGGACCCCATGAAAAACGACCCGCTCGAAATGCTGCGCCTGTACCACGCGGAGCTGGTGCATATCCGGCGCGACATCCACGCCCACCCCGAGCTCGGCTTCGAGGAGGCGCGCACCTCGCAGCTGGTCGCCGACCGCCTCGCCGAGTGGGGCATCGAGGTGCACCGCGGACTCGCGAAGACCGGCGTCGTCGGCGTGATCCGGGGCCGCAAGGACGGCGGGCGCGCCGTCGGCCTGCGCGCGGACATGGACTGCCTGCCGTTGCAGGAGACCGGCAGCGCGCCGCACAAATCCAGGGTCGCCGGGCGCATGCACGCCTGCGGCCACGACGGGCACACCACCATGCTGCTCGGCGCCGCGCGCTATCTCGCGCAGTCGCGCAACTTCGACGGCACGGTGAACGTGATCTTCCAGCCGGCCGAGGAAGGCGGCGGCGGCGGGCGCGTCATGGTGCAGGAGGGCTTGTTCGAGCGCTTCCCGTGCGAGGCCGTGTACGCGCTGCACAACTGGCCCGGCCTGCCGCCGGGCAAGATCGCCGTGCGTCCCGGCCCGATGCTGGCGGCGACCGACGAGATCAAGCTCACGGTGCGCGGCAAGGGCGGCCACGCGGCGCTGCCGCATCTCGCCACCGACCCCGTGGTCATCGCTGCCCACATCATCACCGCCCTGCAGACCATCGCCAGCCGCAATGCCAACCCGGTGGACGCCGTCGTGGTGTCGCTGTGCTCGATGCAGACCAGCCAGGTCGGCGCGTTCAACATCATCCCGGCGCAGGTCGAGCTCATCGGCACGGTGCGCAGCTTCACCCCCGAGATGCGCGATCTTGCCGAGCGGCGCGTCAAGGAGATCGCCGCCGCGGTCGCGCAGGGCCTGGGCGGCAGCGCCGGGATCGAATACCGGCGCGGCTACCCCGCGACCGTCAATACCGAGAAGGAAGCGCGCTTCGCGGCGCAGGTCGGCGAGAAGGTGTTCGGCAAGACCAATGTCATCACCGATCACGAACCGACCATGGGCGGCGAGGACTTCGCCTACATGCTGCAGGCGAAACCGGGCGCCTACGTGTTTCTCGGCCAGGGGGGCGCAGCGGGCGGCTGCCTCCTGCACAACCCGACCTACGACTTCAACGACGACGTGATTCCCCTGGGCGCGGGCTACCTCGCCGCGCTCGCCGAGGAGGCCCTGCCGCTCAGCGCTTGAACAGCCCGCGCAGCTTCTGTTCGATCTTTTCCCTGGCCTTTTCCTGGACCTTCGCCTTGGCGGCGTCGCCGGCGAGCGCGCGGTAGTCGATCTCGTACTTCGGCGCGTCGAACGGCCCCGTCAGCTTCACCGGAATGGTCAGGCCGCGCAGGTGCTCGAGCTCGGCGCCGCCCTGCCCTTTCGACGTCGCCACCACCGTGGCCCTGGCCAGATAGTTCAGCTGCGAATTGCCGATGTCGATGTCGCCCGCGCCGCCGACGCGCACCAGCGGCGCCTTCACCTCCAGGTCGTCGTTGTGCGCCACCCCGTTGCGCAGGGTGAAGCTCGCGCTCATGGCTGAAAAATCGGTGCGCTGGCTCTGGTCGGCGCCCTGCTGCTGCGCGGATTTCGAGCCGAAGGCGGCGCGCGTCTTGCGCAGCGCCTCGGTGAGGTTCACGCCCTTGATGGCCCCGTCCTTGAGCTCGACGCGCGCCGTGCCGTCGAGCGACTTTTTCATGGCGTTCACGGTGGATCCCGCGGCCGCGACGTCGAGCGCCACGCTGCCGCGGCCTTCGAGCGCGTCGCGCCCCATCAGATCCTTCACCAGCGGGCCGATGGCGATGCCGGCGAGCGTCTCCTTCAGCGCGACGCGATTGCCCTTCGCGGCGAGGGTCAGCGCGCCCCGCAGCGTGCCTTCATAGAGTTGCGCCGAATGCGGCGCCACCTCGGCGCGGCCGTTGGCCGCGCGCAGCTCGGCCTTCAGCGCCTGCAGGCGCAGGCCCATCAGCCGCAGCGAGCCGACGGCGAGCTTGCCGTCGGCGCGCAGCCCCTCGAGCGGGGAAAGGTCCACCGGCACGTCGACCGCCACCATTGGCCCCGCCGCGGGCGCGGGTTTGGCATCCGGCTGCGCCACCAGGTAGCGGTCGAGGTCGACCTTGTCGACGTCGAGGTCGAAGCGGTAGTGCGGGGCGGCGAATTTCTCCATCGCCAGCTTCGCCTTCACGGTCGTCTCGTCGAACTTCGCCACCAGGTCGGCATCGACCGCCTCCTGGGCGAGCCGGGCACGCGCGTCGCCGGTGACGCCGAGCGCGATGCGCGTGAATTCCGCCGCCGAGCCGTCCACCCTGACTTGCAAGCCGCTCAAGGCGTACTCCTCGCGCGCCATGCCCAGGCGGTACGTCCCGTTCAGGGAGACCTTGAGGTCCACCATCGGATTCCTGCCCTTGATGCGGGCCCGCAGGTCCAGCTTCCCGGGCACGTCGTCGGCGATGCGCCCGGTGGTTACGTCCAGGTCCTGGATCTCGAGCCGCTGGCCGCTACCCTCGTCGAGGTAGGTGAAGGCACTGTCCTTGAGCTGGATCCCGGCGACGTCGAACTTCACCCTGCCCGCCGGCGCCGGCTTGCCGGCGCCCGCTCTGGCCCCGCCGCCCGCCGCGCCGAGCAGGTCCTCGAAATCGAACTTGCCGCCCCTGGCGCGGATCACGCTCGCCTTCAGGCCCGAGACGCTGATCCGGTCCACGCGCACCTCCCCGCGCAGCAGCGGCAGCACCGCCACGGCGGCGTGGGCCGATGCGAGCGAGGCGAAGTCGTTCGCGCTCGCGCGGCGCGACAGCGTCACCTTGCCCACGTTCACTCCGATCGACGGCCAGAACGCGAGCCCGATGTCGCCGTGGAACTTGAGCGTGCGCCCGGTGCGCTGCTTGACCAGCGTCTCGATCTCGCCCTTGTACTTGTTGGGGTCGAACGTCGCCGCGACGAACACGGCGGCGGCGATGAGCAGCACGACCAGGGTACCGGCCGCGTAGAGCGCGACTTTCAGCCATTTCATGCGGGCTTCCTCCCGGCGATGCCGAAGGGCACGTGCCCCGTGGCCACGTGCCGGCCGGCCGACTCGACGTGGCCGCGCTGGTCGTCGAAGTAGAAATCGGGCTCGAACGCCTTGAGGAACTCGCCCTTGTCGAGGCCGCCGAGGAACAGCGCCTCGTCCACCGAGATCTTCCAGTGCATCAGCGTCTTCACCGCGCGCTCGTGCGCCGGGGCGCTGCGCGCCGTGACCAGCGCGGTGCGCAGGTGCATCGGGGTCTGCGCGTTCTGCAGGCGGTGCAGGGCTTCCAGCAGCGGCTTGAACGGCCCCGGCGGCAGCGGCGTGTCCACGCGATCGGTTTCGTGGCGCGTGAACGCTTCCAGCCCGTCGGCCTGGTAGACGCGCTCGGCCTCGTCGGAAAAGAGCACCGCGTCGCCGTCGAACGCGATCCGTACCTCGTCGGCGTGCCGGCTCGCCGCCTGCGCCGACTCGGGCACCACGCGCGCCGCCGGGATGCGGGCGTCGAGCGCCGCCATCACGTCGCGCTCGTTGGCCGAGAGGAACAGGTTGGCGCGCAGCGCATCGAGGTACCGGTAGGGATCGCGCCCGCGCGTGAACACGCCGCGCTCGACGCTCAGGCCCTCGCGCTTGGCCGAGCGGAACACGCGCAGCCCGCTCACCGGGTCGTTCTTCGACAGGATCACCACCTCGACGCGCTGCGCCTCCGGGGTGTTGAAGGCGAGCAGCTTCTGCACCAGCGGGAAGGCGACGCCGCGCTTGGCCGGCACGTCGAGGCGCCCGAGCTGCAGCGTCACGTAGGCCGACTCGCCGTCGCGCTCGAAGATGCGGTTCTCCTCCTCGAAGTCGAACAGCGCCCGCGAGGAGATCGCCACCACCAGCTTGCCGTCGAAGGTTACGGGCATGGCATTGGAGCGGGTGAAGGGAATCGAACCCTCGTATGCAGCTTGGGAAGCTGCCGTTCTGCCATTGAACTACACCCGCAAGCGTTGCGGCCAAGTGTATCATTTGCCCTATGATTCAAGTCACTGTGAACGGCGCGGCGCGGCGCTTCGAGCGCCCCCTGGCGGTGACCGAGCTGGTCGCCGAGCTGGCGCTATCCGGCAAGAAGATCGCGGTGGAGAGAAACGGCGAGATCGTGCCGAAGAGCGCGCACGCCTCGACGCTGGTCGCCGACGGCGACCGGCTGGAGATCGTGGTCGCGGTGGGGGGCGGATGAGCGACAGGCTCCTCGTCGCCGGCAAGGCCTACGGCTCGCGCCTCCTGATCGGCACCGGCAAGTACAAGGACTTCGCGCAGACGCGCGCCGCCGTGGAAGCCTCGGGCGCGGAGATCGTCACGGTCGCCATCCGCCGCACCAACATCGGCCAGAACGCGAACCAGCCGAGCCTGCTCGAGGCGCTGCCGCCCGCGAAGTTCACTTACCTGCCGAATACCGCCGGCTGCTACGACGCCGAGGACGCCGTGCGCACGCTGCGCCTGGCACGCGAGCTTCTCGACGGGCACGACCTGGTGAAGCTGGAGGTGCTCGGCGATCCGCATACGCTCTATCCCAACATGCCGGAAACGCTGAAGGCCACGCAGCAGCTGGTGAAAGACGGCTTCAAGGTGATGGTGTACTGCTCGGACGACCCGATCCAGGCGAAGATGCTGGAAGAGCTCGGCTGCGTCGCCATCATGCCGCTCGCCTCCCTCATCGGCTCGGGCATGGGGATCCTGAACCCCTGGCAGGTGCAGCTGGTGCGCGATGCCGTCAAGCTGCCCGTGATCGTGGACGCGGGCGTTGGCACGGCCTCCGACGCGGCCATCGCCATGGAGCTCGGCTGCGACGGCGTGCTCATGAACACCGCGGTCGCCGCCGCCAGGGATCCCGTGCTGATGGCGCGTGCGATGAAGAAAGCCGTGGAGGCCGGCCGCGAGGCCTGGCTCGCCGGGCGCATGCCGAAGAAGCTCTATACGGCCGCGCCTTCCTCGCCCACCGAAGGGACGATCGCGCCTTCCCGCAGCAAGGCGGCTTGAAGCGCGGCATCCGCAGCTACGTGCTGCGCCAGGGCCGCACCACGTCCGCGCAGCAGCGGGCGCTCGACGAGCTGTTTGCGACCTACGGCATCCCCTACCGCGAGGCGCTGCTGCAGCCGCGGGCCGGGCCGCTCGTCCTCGAGATCGGCTCGGGCATGGGCGAGACCACGGCGGCGATCGCCGCGGCGCAGCCCGGTACCGACTTCATCGCCGTGGAAGTGCATGGCCCCGGCGTCGGCAGCCTCCTGAAGCGGATCGACGAGCAGAAGCTGAAGAACCTGCGCGTCATCCGCCACGACGCCGTCGAAGTGCTCGAGCACATGATCGCCGACGGCGCGCTCGCGGGCATCCACCTGTTCTTTCCCGACCCCTGGCCGAAGAAGCGCCACCACAAGCGCCGCCTCGTGCAACCCGCGTTCGCCGCGCTCGCCGCGCGCAAGCTCGCCCCCGGGGGCTACCTGCACGCGGCCACCGACTGGGAGGATTACGCGCTGCAGATCGAGCAGGTGCTCGCGGGCGAGCCGCAGCTCGAGCGCGCGAGCGCCGCCGCGCGGCCGGCGACCAAGTTCGAGCTGCGCGGGCTGCGGCTCGGCCACCGCGTGCGCGATCTCCTCTTTCGCAAGCGCTGACCCGCTCAGGGCTTCGCCGCGCTCCTCAGCTCCGCGCGCCGGTTGGGCTGCAGGCACGCGATGAGCTGCCTGTTCCTGCGGTTCGCGGCCCCGAGGTCCTTGCACTTGTCGCCGGTGACCGGCTCGGCCTCGCCCGCCGCGTCTACGCGCATCGCCTCGGCCGCCACCCCTTTGCCGGCGAGGTAGTCGCGTATCGACTCGGCGCGCCGCTTCGAGAGCGCGAGATTGTACTTGTCGCTGCCGATGCGATCGGCGTGGCCGACGATCGCCAGGGGCTCGCCGGACCGGGCCTTGAGCTTCGCCGCGAACTCGTCGAGGCCGCTCACTTCACCCGCGCGGATTTCGGCGCGGTCGTAGTCGAAGAGCACGGTCGCGGCGAGCGGCTCCAGGACGACCGGCTTCGGCTCGGGCTTCGGCTCGGGCCTGGGCTCGGGCTTCGTGACGACTTCGCCGGTCACCGGCGGCCCGGGCTGTTCGCGCCGCAGCCAGAGCCAGAGCAGGATCGCGATCAGGATCACGACCACTATGGCAATCGTCCAGCGGGTCGAAGATTTCATGGCGTCCTCCGTGTGGCCAACATACGGCGAGCCCCCGTCAAGCTACAGGAAAATCCGCACGGGTGCGCTGAATCTCAGGTGTCGCCCGAGCCGGTGAGGTCCTCCAGCTTGCGCCGGTCGCGCTTGGTCGGCCGGCCCTTGCGGCCGGCGGCGGGATCCGCGCCCCAGCGGCGCAGGTCGGCGCGCCGCTCGCGCTCGGCGCGGCTCGCCTCGGACTCCGCGTAGAGCTTTCGCGCCTGTACGGCGGGCCCGCGCCTGTCGGATAGCGCCGCGACCTGGACGTACCACACGGAGTCGGCGCTCCGGATTTCGAGCCGGTCGCCGACCTTCAGCAGGTGCGCGG
>Ga0210114_1000070_pt1 | contig 22631 bp, 20 predicted proteins | sample MayberryNW_TuleA_FD_185524 | JGI IMG/M metagenome (GOLD analysis project Ga0210114, IMG submission 185524) | Wetland microbial communities from San Francisco Bay, California, USA, that impact long-term carbon sequestration - MayberryNW_TuleA_D2... | ecosystem: Environmental > Aquatic > Marine >...
TGCGGGAAGGTTCCCCGCCGGCCATCCCCCCCTCCCGTGCCGTCGTCGGACACTCTCGTCGGGCACCTCTTGCGGACGGAGGGCGTTTGCGACCCCCTTCGAGAAGGAGACGCCATGAGCACGCATATCGATCCCGCGACCGAGCCGGGGGACATCGAGGCCGAAACGCGGCGGGCGATCCTCCGCGCGCTGAACCTCGCGCCCTACGACGTGTGGACCGGCGAGAGCCTGGCCCGCGCGCTCGCCCTCTCGCCCGGACTCACCCGCCGCATCCTCACCCAGCTCGTGTGCGACGGCATGGTGCGTCTGATCGAAGGGTCCGACGACGAGTACACGGTCGCCGGGGACGACCTCATGGGGGCCTGACGGAAGCACCGCGATCCCCCGTCGCGATCGCTGCGAGCGCCCCGGCTTCCGCCTCGATGGCCTCTCGGTCGGCGAGCCGTTCGAGCCAGGGCTGCGGGAGCTCGCCCGTGCCGTGCAGCGCGCCGAGCAGCGCACCCGCGACCGCGGCGTTCGTGTCGGTGTCGCCCCCGAGCGCCACGACCTGCCGCAGACCAGCTTCGAACGGTCGCGACTCGCCGGCGGCTCGCATCGCGACGCCCGCGGTGAAGAACACGAACCCCTGGTCGGGTCCGTCGATCGGCCGTTCGATGCCGGCCCCTCCGACCAGGTGCTCGAGCTCCTCGGCTCCAGGTCGGCCGTCGATCGCGGCGAGGGCGCCGCGGACGGCGGCCTCCCCGCCTTCGCCTCGCACGAGGGCGGCGGCAGTGAGCGTCACCGCGAGGCACGCGGTGCGGCACCGCTCGTCGGCGTGCGTGATCGCGCTCAGCGCCGGCGCCGCCTCGTGGAGCTCCTCGGCGCGCCATGCGTCGGCGAGCCCGAGCGGCGCGCAGTACATCACGCTGCCGTTGCCGGCGCTCACCTCGGGACCGCGGCGCGCGACGTAGTCGCGCGCCGCGTCGGGCACCCCGTCTCGCCATGCGATCAGCACGCTGCGGGTGAGGTTCCCCACGTCGGGCGGCGAGGTCGCGAGCCACTCGAGGTGTCTGCGGAGCACGTCGTCGGGGTCGAGCGTGCCCCCCGATCCGATCAGGCTCGTCCACAGGTTCCGTGCCATCGCCGTGTCGTCGGTGGTCGAGCCGGGCGGCGATCCCATCCAGGGAAGCTCGAAGGCGGGGATCGGATCGGGAACGTCCAGCGCCCGCCGGAACTCGAAGGGGGCGCCGAGGGCGTCGCCGAGCGCGAGCCCGAGGATGCTGCCGACGATGCGGTCCGCGACGGCGTCCACGCGGGGCATCTTCGCAGGTCCGCTGGTATCGTCGGTGGGCACCGAGGGCACGAGTTCCCGCAGCTCGCCTGCGTGCTCGGCGATGTCTTCACGGTCGGGGGCCAGATCCGGCCCACGCGCCCCGACCAGCGGGAACACCCGACCTGGGCCGGAGGAACCCGGAGACCATGAACAAGATCGGACCGAAGCACCGTGAGTGCCGGCGTGTCGGCGAGCCGCTCTGCGGCCGTCCGAACTGCCCGTCGAACAAGCGACCGTACCCGCCCGGCCAGCACGGCCGCGGACGCAAGCGCATCTCGGAGTACCAGACCCGGCTCGTCGAGAAGCAGAAGCTCCGCACGATCTACGGCGTCAGCGAGAGCCAGATGCGCCGGTACTACGATCAGGCCACGCGCAGCCGCAGCGTCACGGGCGAGGAGCTGATCCGCCGGCTCGAGACCCGCCTCGACACGGTCGTGCTGCGCCTCGGGTTCGCGCTCACGACGCGACAGGCGCGCCAGCTCGTCTCGCACGGGCACGTGCTGCTCGACGGCAAGCGCGTCAACGTGCCGAGCGCGAGGGTGAGGCCCGAGCAGACGATCGAGATCTCGCCGAAGGCGAAGAATCTCGTCGGCGTGCGCGAGGCGGTCGAGATCACCCCCGACCCACCCCCCTACCTCTACCGCAACAAGGAAGAACTGCAGGGCACGCTCTCGCGTCAGCCCGAGCGAGACGAGATCCCGCTGCCCGTCGCGGTCGAGGAGCGACTCATCGTCGAGTACTACTCGTAGTGCTCGAGGGCCGGCGCGATGACGCTGCGAGCTCCGAAGCCGCAGGCGATCGTCGTCTTCGGGGCGAGCGGCGATCTGGCGAGCAAGAAGATCATCCCGGCCCTGTACAACCTCGCGGTCTCCGGGCTGCTGCCCGAGCACTACTGCATCATCGGATACTCGATGGACACGTGGGACGACGAGGCGTTCCGTCGGCACGCCCGCGAGTCGATCGAGGCCCACTCTCGAACGCCGCTCGACGAGGCCGTCTGGCGGCCGTTCGCCGACTCGCTCTCGTTCATCTCGGGCACGTTCGACGACGACGCGGCCATGAGCCGGTTGAAGCAGTGGCTCGACCACGCCGACGACGACCTGCGCTGCGCGCAGGGCCGCCTGTTCTACCTCGCCGTTCCTCCCTCCGCGTTCACGACGATCGTCCGAGGCCTGGCCGCGATCGGTGCGAACACGCCCATCTCGCGCATCGTGATCGAGAAGCCGTTCGGGGACTCGCTCGAGTCGGCGAGGGCGCTCACGTCCGAGGTGCACACCGCGTTCGACGAGCAGCGCGTGCTGCGCATCGATCACTACCTGGGCAAAGAGACGGTGCAGAACCTGGTCGTCTTCCGGTGGGCGAACTCGATCTGGGAACGGGTCTGGAACCGCGATGCCGTCGATCACATCCAGATCAGCGTGGCCGAGTCGATCGGCGTGCAGGGGCGGGCCGCGTACTACGAGCGAGCCGGCGCGGTCCGCGATCTGCTGCAGAACCACATGCTCCAGGCGCTCTCGTTCCTCGCGATGGAACCGCCGCGCGCCCTCGAGGCCGAGGCGTTCCGCGACGAGAAGGTGAAGCTGCTGCGCGCGGTGCGGCCGATCGATCCCGCCGACGTCGTTCGGGCGCAATACGACGGCTACCGCATCGAAGACGGCGTCGATCCGCATAGCCAGACCGAGACGTTCGTCGCGGCGAAGCTGTGGATCGACAACTGGCGCTGGGACGGGGTGCCGATCTTCCTGCGGCACGGGAAGCGGCTGCCCGAACGCGACACGGAGATCGCCGTCTACTTCCGGCAGGCGCCCGACGTGCTGTTCCGTGAGCTCGATCTCGGACACATCCCCACGAACCATCTGACGATCCGCGTGCAGCCCGACGAGGGCATCTCGCTCGCGTTCCAAGCGAAGGTGCCCGGGCCGGGATACGAGCTGCAGACCGTGCGCATGGACTTCGACTACGACCGGTCGTTCGACGATGCGCTCGCCGAGGCCTACGAACGGTTGCTGCACGACGCGATGGACGGCGACCAGACGCTCTTCAACCGGGAGGATGCGGTCGAGCGAGCGTGGGAGATCGTGGCGCCGGTGCTCGAGCGGCCGTCGCCGTTGTTCTTCTACCGGCAAGGGACGTGGGGACCTTCCCAGGCCGACGAGCTCATCGAGCCGCACCACTGGCACATGCGAGCCGAGCAGGAAGGGGGGCACGACTCGTGACGGACCGGAAGGTGGTGCTCTTCGACGTCGACGGCACGTTGATCGATACCGGCGGCGCCGGCGGCCGCAGCTGGTCGCACGCGTTCCGTCAAGCGTTCGGCATCGACGGCGACATCAGGAAGTTCAGCGAGGTCGGCATGACCGATCCCGTCGTCGCGCGCCAGACGTTCGAGGGCACGCTCGGCCGCGAGCCCACGACCGACGAGGTGATCCGGCTGATGATGCGGTACGTGCTGCGCCTGCCCGAGGAAGTGGCCTCCTCGTCGGGGTACCGCGTGATGCCGGGCGTGCACCAGCTGCTCCAGCGGCTGGTCGCGGCCGACACGCTGCTCGGCCTCGTGACCGGGAACATCGAGGGCGCCGCGCACATCAAGATCTCGCGAGCGGGCCTGCAGCGGTTCTTCCTGTTCGGTGGCTACGGCAGCGATTCTGCGGAACGCAGCGACCTCACGCGAGCGGCCATCGCTCGGGCCGAGGCTCTCTCGGGCCACGACATCGATCCGTCGCAGGTGCTCGTGGTCGGCGACACCCCGAGGGACGTCGAGGCCGCACACGGCGCGGGAGCGATCGCGGTCGGCGTGGCCACGGGCGAGTACTCGGTCGGCGAGCTCCGCGACGGCGGCGCCGAGCACGTGCTCCGCTCGTTCGCCGACGACGCCTTCCCCGAGGTGTGAGCTCAGTCGGTGACCGACACGTCGAGGTCGGCGAAGTTCACCGAGGTCTTGCCGAACTCCCACCAGCCGCGAACGCGCGGCTTCACCACCGCCAGGCTCCGGCCGTACACGAGGGGGATCACGGCGACCCGATCGACCACCGCCATGCGGTCGGCCTCGTGGAACAGCGCCAGCCGGCCGCGGTCGCTGCGCTCCTGGCGCGCGCGTTCGATCAGCTCGTCGAACGCGGCATGGTCGAACCCGCCTTCGTTGGTGCGGCTCTTCGAATGGAACAGGAGTCGCAGGAAGTACTCGGGATCGGCGTAGCCGGGCAGCCAGCCCGTGAGGTAGATCGGAGCCTGCTCCGGCGGCGGCCGCATCGTCGCGATCTCGTCCAACGACCACGATCTGACCTCCGTCGACAGGCCGAGCACCTCGCGCCACGACGCCAGCACGGGTTCCACGACGGGGCGGTCGTCGTCGAGCAACGCGACCTCGAGCCCTCCACGGTGGCCCGACCGTCGGAGGCACTCGCGAGCGGTGTCGGGATCGAAGCGCAGCGTGATGTCGGGGGTGTGGCCTTGGAGCGCGGGTGGCACGATGCCTCCGGTTGCCGCGATCAGATTGGCCGGCATCGCCGACGCCAGCGCATCACGATCGATCGCGTGCGCCAGTGCCCTGCGGAGCTCGAGGTTCGAGCCCACCTCGCTCGTGTGGTCGAAGGCCAGGTAGCCCGACCATCCGGCGGGCCCGATCGTGGCGTCGGGCAGGTCGCGGGCCATGAGATCGGCGAGCCTGGGTGTGTAGCGCGCGACGATGAGATCGAGCTCGTCGCGTTCGTACGGGGCCAACGCCTCCCCGATCCGGGCCTGTGAGTACTCGACGGCCGCGACGTTGCCGGCGCGAGGTGCGCCACCCCGGCGTCGCTGGAGTCGGAGCGCGCCCTCGGACCGCTCGGTGACCGAGAACGCTCCGGAGACGACCTGCTTCCCCGGCTCGATCCAGGCATCGCCGAGGGCCTCGATCGCGTGCCGGGGCTGCGGACCGCCGTCGGGCCGGTTCATCACGCTCATGAAGTACGGGGCCGGGGCAGCGAGCCGGAACTCCACGGTGAGATCGTCGAGCGCGCGGACCCCGATCGTGGACGGGTCGGACTCCTCGCCCAGGTAGAAGGCCTGACCACCTTCCACCACGAAGTAGATCGCGACCGAGGATCCCGGCGCCGCGGGGTTCAGCACTCGCTTGATGCCGTGCTCGACGTCGTGCGCCGTCAACGGCTCGCCGTCGGACCACGTGAGTCCTTCCCGCAGGTGGAAGACGTAGCGGAGGCCGTCGTCGGCGATCTCCCACCGCTCGGCGAGCGACGGCACGATCGTGCGCTCGGGCCATTGCTCGACGAGCCGGTCGAACAGTTGCATGCAGAGTTGGATGTTCGGCCATGCGATCGCGGAGCGAGGGTCGGGATCGTCGGGCAGGAAGCTCGTCGAGACCCGCAGCGTCGCGGCAGGCTCATCCTGCGCACCCTGAGGCGGCGTCCATCGATCGAACGCGCGCTGATAGGCCTCGTTCGCCTCGGCGAACCGGAGCGACATGTGCAACGCGAGGGCCAGCTTGAAGAGCACGAGGGCGATCTCACGGTCCTCGCCTCGCCGGTCGAGCAGCGGCAGCAACTCCCGGTAGTACGCGATCGCCTCGTCGAGCGCATACTCCTGGCGGGCTCGGTCGCCCGCGGTCGTCAGGTAACGGATCGCCTTCGCCTCGTCCGCGGCGCCCAGCCAATGGTGCGCGAGCAGGCCGGCGACCTCGTCCTCCTTGCCGGCGTGATGCTGCTCCAACCACACGGCCGCCTTCCCGTGCAGCCGCCGCCGGTCGTCGGCGACGAGCGTGCGATAGGCCGTCTCCTGGATCAGGGCGTGGGTGAACCGGAACTCGGGCTCGGGCCATCGACGTCCCTCACGCACCAGGTCGACCCGCATGAGCTCCCCGAGGGTCGAGCGAACGTCGTCGCCGGTCGCCACCGCGTGCAGCAACGGCAGGCTGAACGTGCGGCCCAGCACCGAAGCCGCGACGACGGCGTCGTGGGCACGTTGATCCAGCCGGTCGATGCGGGCCAGGATCACCTTCTCGACCGTTGGGGGCACCTGCAACGCGACCTCGTGGTCGAACCGGCATCCCCGCCCCTCGCGGACGAGCGCTCCCGCGTCGACCATCGAGCGAACGAGCTCCTCGAGGAAGAAGGGATTGCCTTCCGCAGAGGCGAGGATGCGGTCCTCCAGATCGGGGGGCAGCGTGCCCTCGCCGACGAGTGCCGTGAGCAGCTCGCGCCCCGCGTCGCCGCCGAGCGCCTCGAGCGAGACCTCCCGGAACCGGTGCGGCAGCGCGCGGGCCACGTCCTCCTTCAGGCGCCACGACGCGTGGTCGCGCTCCGGTCGCAGCGTGCAGATCACCACCATCGCCTGATCCTCGGTGTCGCCGATGAGCCGCTCCAGCAGCTGGAGCGACGTGGCGTCCGCCCAGTGGAGATCCTCGAGCACGACTGCGACCGGTCCCGCCGCCGCGAGGGCCTGGAGGGTGTGCCGAACCACTTCGAACGTGCGGTACTGCAGCGCTTCGGGCGAGAGTTGGTCGATACGCGAGGATTCCGCGTCCGTCGGTGTGAGGCCGAGCAGCGCGGCGAGGTACGGCACGATGTCGTCGGAGCGCTCGGCGAAGAGCCGGTCGACCTGTCGCCGCAGCGCGACCCGCACGCGCAGCTCGGGTTCGTCGCCACCCACCCCGAGCCACGAGCGGAACAGATCGCGGAAGGGCCAGTACGGGATCGACCCCCCGTAGCTCACGCATCGTCCTTCGAGCCACAACGAACGGCCGTACTGAGGAGTCGTCGCGCCGAATGCGAGCCGCAACTCCTGCACCATGCGGGTCTTGCCGATACCGGGCTCGCCGGTGACGAACACCACGCCGCCCGTACCCGTCGCGACCGCGTCGACCGCCTCACGCGTGCGTGCGAGCTCGCGCTCCCTGCCGATCGTGCGGGTGGCCGAGCCGGCGTCCCCGCGTCCGCGAGCGGCAGGGCCGGCGCCGGTCACCGTGAACGCGGTCATCGGATCGTCCTTGCCCTTCAGCTGGAGCGTCACACCACCGTCCCAGGCGAACCGGTCGGCCACGATCTGCCGGGTCGCCTGGCCCACGAGCACGGATCCTGGCGACGCCTCCGACTGGAGCCGCGCGGCGACGTTCACCGCGTCGCCCATCGCGGCGAACTCCACGCGCTTCCCGGCTCCGATGGTGCCGGTGACCACCGGGCCACTGTTGACACCGACCCGCACGTTCAGCGAGTCGACCCCCCACGCGTCCGAGACTTCGCGCGCGAACGCCTCGATGTCGTCGACGATGCGCAGCCCCGTCCTGACCGCCCGCTCGGGATCGTCCTCGTGGGCGACCGGGGCACCGAAGAGCGCGAGGACTCCGTCGCCGGCGAGGTCCTTCACGGTGCCGCCGTAGGCCTCGACCGCCGCCACGATGCGGGCCACCGCCTCGCCGACGACGAGCTTCAACTCCTCGGGCTCGAGGCGCTCACCGAGCGAGGTCGATCCGACCAGATCGGCGAACAGCGCCGTGACGACGCGTCGTTCATCGCGGACGTCCACCCGTGAATCCTGCGCCACGTGAGCGCGACCGACAATCGGATGCGCGACAGCCCGGCGATCGACCTCGCCGTCGCGGGCATCGGGGCTCAGTCGGCCGACGGTCGCAGCGCGGCTCGCACGAACAGGAGCACCTCACGTTCCCTGCGCCGCAATGAGGCTCGACCCTTGTCCGATCCCACCACCGCGTTCAGCACGCTCGCCTCGGTGAGCGAGCCCACGACCGCCGTGTACAGCGTGAACAGCAGCATCGCGGGGTCCTGCTCGCGGATCTCACCCGCGTCCATGCCCGCCCGCAAGAACTCGATCGCCCGCTTGCGCAGCGGATCGAGCACGTCGGCGAACCGATCGAACGCGGCCGGTCCGAGCCTCGCGGCTTCCCGGACGAACATCGGGAACTCGGGCCACTCAGCGGCGAGCCCGAACACCCCGTGGATCACCGCCTCCGCGCGCTCCCAGTAAGTCTCGGCTCCTTCCAGCGCCAACGCGAGCTCGGTGCCGAGACGCTCGCCCGCCGCCTGCAGGCATGCCTCGAGCAGGGCCTCCTTGTTCGGGAAGTAGTACAGGAGCGTCTGCTTGCGCACCCCGACCGCCGTGGCGATGCTCTCGAGGCTCGCGCCCTTGTACCCGTCGCGGCCGAACTGATGGATCGCCTCCGCCACGATCGTGGTGCGTCGCTGTTCGCCGCCCGTGCGGGGCACCGTTACTCCCAGGTCTTCCGGCTTCCGCGCCGCTCGATCGGGCGCGTGCCTTCCCAACGCTTCAGCCACTCCGGTCCGCTCGGGCCGTACGGCGGTGGGGTCTGGCCGCTCTCGGCCCGCCGCAGCGCCTCCCACCACGTGGTGCGATCCTCGTCGAGCAGCTCCGCGATCGCCTGGGTCATGCGAGCCGTGAACGACTGATGCGTCTCACCCTCCTCGGGGAACAGCGGAGCACCGAACCGGACGCGCACCGGCGGACGGCCGGCACGCGGCCACCACCGCCCCTTGGGCATCGCCTGGTACGCGCCGCGGATGCCGACCGGAACCGCGCCGACCCCGGCCTCGATGCACAGGCGTGCCGTGCCGTGCCGGAACCGCTTCGTGTGACCGTCGGGCGAGCGCGTGCCCTCGGGGAAGACGACGAGGCTCCACCCGTCGTCCAGCAGCTCGCGCGCCTTCGTCACGGCATGGCGTCCCCCTCGCGAGCGGTCGATCGGGAACGCGCCGTAGGTGAGCGCCGTGAACGCCGCCCGCCACCACACGTCGAAGAAGTAGTCACGCGCGGCGCCGACCGCGGTCTTCTCCTGCCAGCGCTCCGGCAGGGCGGTCATGATGATCGTGGCGTCGAGATGGCTCGAATGGTTCGAGAAGAAGATCACACCGCCGTCGAGCGCCCGGAGATGCTCGAGGCCGTACACGCGCAATGCCACCTGGCTGCGCAGCAGCGGTCCGAGCCCCGCGTTGAGGATCACGAGTCGCGCCGCGGTGCCCGCGCCCGTGCGCGCCCAGTCGGTGGGGAAGACCGGATCCTCCCGCGGCGACGCGTGCGGCTCGGCGCTGCGCGGCACCATCGGCCGTCGCCCCCAGCGGAACCCCTCGGCCATCGTTTTCAGCTCGTCGCGCATCCCCATCGCGCTATCCCTTCGGTGCTCGAGCGCTGCCCATCTGTCCGCCTCAGCGCACGTCCGCGATCATCACGGGCGGTGCGTGGAAATACGTGATCGAGGGCGAGGACCCGACGGAGTCCTTCGCCATCTCGAGGGCGTCCCGCAGGGAGTCGGACCGGCGGTAGCCGAGCCGCGCGACGCTCGAGGGGTTGCCGCCGACGAAGATCACGTCTCCCGCGTGGTCGCGCCCGTGCGCGCCCCAGTACCACATGTAGAACGGATGCACGCCGTGATACGCATGGCTCGTGCGGTACAGGTGCACGTACCAGGGGTCGGTCGCGTAGCGCTCCTCGAACTTCGTCTCGATCGTCTTCGGATCCGTGCTCTCGGCGAGCACCTCCTCGAAGAAGTCGATGTAGCTCGGGTGATGGATCGAATGGAACTCCCACGGCACCGGGTGGTACAGGATCACCACCCCGCCCTGCTTCACGAGGGGCTTGTTCCGGTACATGTTGAACAGGTAGCCCAGCCCCAGGCAGTGCACCAGGATCGGGTTCAGGATCGAGTTCACGTTGTACGGCCCCAGGTAGGGAACGCCCATGATCAGCACGTCGCTCTGCCCCTGCACCTCGACGAGCTGCTGGCGGTGCAGGTTCGCGAGCGTGCGTTCGTGCACGGCTTCCACCTCGCCGGCATTGACCCCCGTGAGCTTGTAGGGAGCCTCGATCCGACGGAAGAACTCGCGGCGCACCCGCGGTGGAGCCAAGTCGTTCGCCTTCTTCGCGGCCATCATCAGGGCCTGGTCGCCGGCGCTCCATTCCCACTCGCGTTCGTTCAGGAACCCGAGGTTCGAGGGGAACGTCTCGGCGTTCACCGTGGTCTCGATCTGGAAGATCTCCACCCCGGCGTCCTTGAGCACTCGGCCCATGCGGTTCACGGAGTCGTTGATCGCGCTGTGCCCCTCACGAGGGTCCATGTACGACTTCGAGTGCAGCATCGTGTGCACGTTGTGGTGGTGCTTGAGGCTCCGGTAGCCGGCGAGGCCGACCGCGACCGACTTGTGGCCGCCGTCCATCGCGACCAGGTTGATGTTCACGTAGACGATCAGATCGCTCTCGGCTGCCCGCTTGGAGATCTCGACCAGCTCGTGTTCGCTCGTCTGTCCGATCTCGACCAGGCCGTGCGGGTCTTCCGCATCGAAGTTCTTCAGGCGCTCCGGGTAGAACGAGCGATAGACGCGCTCGCCGACAACGCGCCGGATCTCACCCGGGGTCATGCGTCGGTGCAGCGCGGTGGCGACGATCAGCTCGACGTCCTCGACCCCGCTCCTCGCGGCCAGCTCGATCACGTGTTCCAGGATCGGCTGGCGCACATCGGGGGTGCGCATCGGTGGCAACGGGATCGAGATGTCGTCGATCGCGATCGTGAGCTTCATGCCCGCGTACAGCAGCTCCTGCAGCGGCTTCGAGTCGCCGACCGGATTCAGCAGCGCGTGCCGCACGGCCGTCGGTACGTCGCGGACCCCGGGGAGCGGGTCGGGCGGGTACACCACCCGCGTGCCGAGCGGGAACTTCTGCATGCGGTACCCCTCGCCCTCGTGCACGAGCAGCGGGGGCGTCCGCTCGTCCACGTCCAACACGAATCCGGGTCTGGGCATCGGTGTCGTCTCCTAGGTCGATGAGGGCTGCGAGGCCGTGGAGCTCAGCTGGGGTGAGAACGCGACCTTGAACGTGCCGAGGCGGCCCGCGGACATCGCATGGTCGATCGCGTCACGCCATCGAGCGAGCGGGTACGTCGCGCCGACCATCGGCGCCAGCATGGGGCCGACCTGGTTCGCGAGCTCGAGCGCGAGGGCGAACGAGTGCCGACGGCCCTGTTCGGTCCGCTCGATGCCGGTCGTGTAGGCACCGACGAGCTCCAGCTCGCGGAACCACAGCGGAGTGAGGTCGGCGCCGGCCGCCGGGATGCCGCTCACGACGACGCGGCCGCCGGCTTTCGTCGTGCGCAGGGCCATGTCGAGGGCGCGCTTCGATCCCGTGCACTCGAACACGACGTCGGCGCCCCCGAGCAGGAACTCCTGTCCTCGTTCGGGCGTGAGCTTGACGGCATGGCCCGCCCGACGCACGGCCTTCAGCGCGTGCTCGGGGCGCACGACCTCGTCGGCGCCGGCCATCTTCGCGGCGGCGCGTTGCGCCGTGTGTTTGGCCGCGACGATCACCCTGCCCGGCTGCGCGAATCGCCGGATCGCCACCTGCGTCAGCAGCCCGACGGTGCCCGATCCGATCACGAGCACGTCGGCACCCTCGGGGATCGCGGCCCGGAAGACCGAGTGGATCGCCGTTGCCAGCGGCTCGATCAGCACGGCCGTGCGGTCGTCGATGCCGTCGGGCACGGCCCACAGCTGCGAACGATGCGCGAGCATCATCCGGCTCCACCCGCCCCCGGTGCTCGCGCAGAACCCCGTCTGCAGGCCGGGCTCGAGCGATCCGACCGTGACGCGATCGCACCGACCGTACTCCCCGGCCGCGCAGTGCTCGCAGAGATCGGCCTGGTCGCGCGCGGCGCAGCCGAGCACCGACGAGAGCGTGACGCGCTGCCCGGCCCCGTGGTCACCACAGTCGTCGAGCAGCTCGCCGACGACCTCGTGGCCGGGCACGAACGGCACCGAGACCAGCGGCGAGAAGTAGAACGAGGACTCGCCGGCGATCGTCGAGAGGTCGCTGCCGCAGATGCCCGCCATCGTCGGCTTCAGCCGGGCCCATCCCTCGCCGCGGACCTCGGGGTCGGCCTGGGTCACGAGGCGCAGCGGGGCGAGCGGGCCGCCCGCCACGAGGCCGGGCACCTTGCGGCTCGCGACCCGTGCGCCCACGTACCGAGGCATCGACCGGAAGTATTCGAGCGCGAGCGCCATCACCGCACCCTCATGTGCGCACCGCCGGTCTCGGGAAGCGGACACGCGGCATGCCCTTGGTCATGCCCCATTCCTCGATCGGCCAGCGCCTGCGACGGGCGTACCGATACAACGACGAGTCGGGCGAGACCGCCACGGGGTTCCCGACCGCCCGGAGCAGCGGCAGGTCCGAGTAAGAGTCGGCGTAGGCGTAGGAATGGCGCAGGTCCACGCCCTCGAGCAGGGCGTATCGGCGCAGCCACGCCGAGCGGGCCTCGCCGACCAGGGGAGGCGCCGACATGAAGCCGGTGTAGCGCCCGTCGCGCTCCTCGAGCTCGGCGCCGATCACCACGTCGAACAGGGGGGAGAGCGGGCGGACGAAAGCCTCTGCCGCCGCCGTGATCAGGAACGTGCGGTGGCCGGCAGCACGGTGTTCACGGATGCGCCGGATCGCCGCCGCGCTCGCCTTCTGCAGCATGAACTCCGCGACGTGGTTCGCGATGAGCCGGTCGATGCCGTCGACGCTCGCGCCCTCGTACCGTCGGAAGAACGTGCGCAGGAAGTCGCCACGATCGCGCCGGTCGACCTGCAGGTACCCGGGGATGCGCCCGAAGACGCTCATCAGCTCACGCGGCCACTCCTCCGGGGTGAGATCGGCCATGCGGGCCCAGACGTAGCTCTCGACGACGTTCGAGGAGATGATCGTGCCTTCCATGTCGAACAGCGCCAGCACCGGCTCCTCGCGCTCGCGGATCGAGACGGTGGGACGCTCCCGGTCTCGTTTCGAGAGCTCGCGGAGCGACCGGGTGACCGCGGGCGAATGCACGTCCTGCAGGTAGTACTTCCAGTCGACCATCGCGGCGTCGAACGGGAAGTTCGCCTTGTCCTCGGTGCTCAGCGACTCGAACAGCGCGAGCGTGCGATCGTCGGTGTAGACGACCTCGGTCTCGGTGTACATGCCGTAGAGGTTGCTGTACCGCTTGACGAAATCGACCCGAGCCTTGTCGCGGTCGACGCGACGCACCGCGTCGCGCATCGCCTTCGACTTCGGCAGGTGCGTGACGACCTGCTCGGCCAGCTCGGTCAGTCGCTCGGCTCGGCGCAGCATGCGCTCCACCTTCAGGTTCCCCGGGAACTCCCAGGTCGGCACCTTGTGATCACCGCGTCCACGCTCCGGCAGCGGATGCTCCTCGAAGTAGGCGCGCACCCACTCGTACAGCTCGAAGAAGCGGAGCGGGTTCCGCGACCCGGAGCTCACGTTGTAGTGAGCGGCCTCACCGGGGGGCGGCGGGTTCGCGGCGACGGCGAGCAGGGCGTTCACCACGAAGTCGACGGGGATGATGTCGATGATGCCCTCGGGGATGCCCGGGAACTCCGGGATCTGCCCGAGCCCGTAGGCGCGGATGATCGGATCGGCCATCTTGAATCCGTCGATCCACCCCGGGAACGGGTGCGTGTAGGCCGACTCGATGATCGACGGCCGTACGATCGAGAGCGGAAGGTTCGACTCCGCCGCGAGCTCCTCGACCGCCCGCTCGCCCATCGCCTTGGTGAACGTGTACACGTCCGGCCACCCGAGCGATCGTGCACGCGTGCGGCCGTACTCCACGAGCCGCTTGCTCACCCACGTCTGCCGACGCTCCTCGGCATCCTCCGCGACCGTCGTGGGGCCCGCGCGGGAATGCTCGTCGCGTGCGAGCGCCATGAACGCGTTGAGCATCTCGGGCTTGCGACTCGCGGCCTCGACGTCGTGACGCGCCTGCATCGCGAGCTCGAGCTCGAGCCGGTAGTCGACGCGGTGTTCGAGCGGTCCCTCGGGGATCACCCCCTTCTGCACGCCCGCCACGTAGGCCGTCGAGACGTGGACCAGGGCGGGCGTCGAGCCGCCGGCGACCACGCCGCCGTAGAGGTTCATGGCGCCCCGAAGGTTCGTCATGAACCCTTCGTCGATCGGCGGGTCGAAGCTCACCGTCGCCGCGGAGTGCATCGCGACGTCGACACCTGCGGGCACGTCGGGCCGGCCGATGCCGAAGTCGCCGTCGATGACATCGACCCGATCGTGGAGCATGCGATGCAAGCCCTGCTCACCGACGCGTTCGCGCAGCGTGTCGAACGCGGGCTTGCGGAACAGGTACTCCACGCGCTCACGGCTCGTGGCCCCGCTCTGGCTGCGCACCAACAGCAGCACCCGCGTCTCGGGGAAGTCGGCCAGCAGCCGCTCGAAGACCACTTGAGCGAGGAAGCCGGTGACCCCGGTCAGCAGCATCGTCTTGCCCGAGAGGGCCTCGACGATCGAGGAGGATGCCGGCTGCCGGGTCTCTACCACACGGCAGATTATGCCCGTCTACCGGTCGGTAGACAAATCGCCTCGGATCACTGGGTGAACGCGCTGTCCTTGTCGCGCGACTTCATCATCTCGTACCACTTGTCCTCGTACGCCTCGGCACCGCCCTCGCCGGTCGACGAGGGTTCCGACGCCGCTGCTTCGAGATCGACCGGCGGCGCGGGCTCGGCAGCGCCATGGGCCGTCCGTCCCGACGACCGGGCGCGGATTGCCTCGAGCCGGGCGAGATGGTCGAGGACCGCCGCGAGCTCCTCCTCGATGCGGTCGCGCTTCTCGATCGCGTTCCGGATCCCCTGGTCGAGGGTCGCCTCGAGCTCGGAGGCCGCGCGCTCGGCCTCCTCCGCCAGCCGGCGACGCCGTTCCTCGTTCTCCTCGAGCTCGGACTCGGCCCGCTCGAACCGCTGGATGGCGCCGTCGAGCTCGGCGTCCGCGTGTCGCAGGGTGTCGTCAGCCATGATCCCTCCCGGATCGCAGGTTCTCTCTGCGAAGCTTCGGCCGCGTGGCGCCCCGAACTTGACCCCGCAGGCGAAGGTTCTTGGATCCGATCGCGGAACGGCCGCGGCTACACTCCTCACCCGTATGGAGATCGAGGAACTGCAGGCGTCGATGGCACATCTCTATCTCGAGCGCGACGCCCGGCGTGGGAGCGACGCCACGTTCCGGTGGCTCACTGAGGAGGTCGGGGAGCTCGCGAAGGCGATGCGGACGGGCGACCGAGCCAACCTCGAGCATGAGTTCGGCGACGTGCTGGCCTGGCTCGCCTCCCTCGCGAACCTCGAGCACATCGACCTCGGGGCGGCGGTTGCCCGGTACGCGGAGACGTGCCCCCGATGCGGCGTCGCGCCGTGCCGATGCCCGTTCCCGTGAGCCTCTGCACGACCCGGGCGGCGCGGCGCCCGTTCTCGGCGGAGTAGGCCCGGCGTGAGCGACCTCATCGTCCGCTTGGCGACACCCGAGGACTGGGAAGCCGTCGCCGGGCTGCTGGTGGAGCTCGGCCGAGGGGTGGCCGAGGGCACCGCCCACGATCCCACCCACCGCCAGGCCTTCGCCGGCCACATCCGGAACCTCGGGAACGTCACGCTGGTGGCGCACCTCGGCGACTCGGTGGTCGGGGTCGTCGACATGGAGTACCACCAACGCCTGGGCGACCATCGCCCCCAGGCGCGCGTGAACGACATCGTCGTCACAGAGGGCCTACGCGGCGCCGGGGTCGGCACGACCCTGCTGCGTCGTGCGGAGGAGCTCGCCAGGATGCGTGGATGCTTCCGCATGGCACTCGTCACCGCCGCGTGGAGGGAGCCGACGATCGGCTTCTATCGCCGCGAGGGCTGGCAGGAGTACGGCGCGTGGTTCGTGAAGCCGCTCGCCGACGACGTGACCCCCGGAGGCCGACCGGCCGACGACGACTGACGGGCGCCGACCTCAGGGCTCACGATCGGCGGCGAGCCGCCGCGCGACGATAGGAAGCATCGCCACCGCGATCGACGGCTGCTCCTCGAGCAGCCGGCTGAACGCGAGTCGCTCGATCGCCAGGCATCGAACGTCGCTGCGAGCACGCACGCGAGCGTTCCGAGGCGAATCGGTCAGCAGCGCCGCCTCGCCGAAGAACTCACCCGGGCCGAGCTCGACCGTCGAGCCGTTGGGCAGATCGACCTCGACGGTTCCCTCTTCGATGACGAACAGGCCGGTGCCCGGCTGCCCCACCTCCGCCAGCACCTGGCCGGCGGGGGCGGTGAACTCGGTCGCCAGCTCGGCGATCCCGCCCAGGCCGCCTTCGTCGACCCCGGCGAACAGCGGGATCGCACGCAGGGAGCCGGTGTCCATCTCAGACCCGGGTGAACAGGTGCTCGGCGATGTGGATCGCATCGAGCGCCGCGCCCATGCGAAGGTTGTCGGCGCAGCTGAACAGCGCGAGCGCGTCGGCGCGGCCCGGCACCTGTCGGATCCGCCCCACGAGCGCCTCGTCGCCTCCGGCCGCATCGAGCGGCGACGGGAAGACGTCGGCATGCGGATCGTCCATCAAGCGAACGCCCGGGGACGCATCGAGCACCTCGCGGGCTTCCTCGACGGAGATCGAGCGCTCGAACTCGGCGAGCATCGACACCGCATGCCCGGCGACGACCGGCACCCGAACCGACGTCGCCACCACCGGCAGCTCCGGTGAGTCGAGGATCTTGCGAGGTTCCGCCATCATCTTCGCTTCCTCGCCCGTGAACCCACCGGCCTCGAACTCGCCCACCTTCGCGACCACGTTGAACGCGATCGGCTTGGAGAACACCTCGCCGTGGGGCAACGTGTCCGGGTCGGGGCGAACGAGCGACTCGACGTCGCCGCCCAGCTTCTCCACCTGCTCGGCGAGCTCCTGGGCGCCCTTCCACCCCGCGCCACTCACCGCCTGGTAGCTGGAGAGCACGAGCGACGTGCACCGCGCGGTCCGATGGAGCGGCCCGAGCGGGAGCACCGCCGTGATCGTCGTGCAGTTGGGGACCGCGATGATGCCCGGGCGCGGCCAGCCTTCGAGCGCCTCGGGATTCACCTCGGGAACCGAAAGCGGCACGCCGGGATCCATGCGGTAGGCGCTGGAATTGTCGATGCACACCGTTCCCGAAGCGGCGATCTCGGGCAGGAACTCCTTCGAGATGGATCCTCCGGCGGAGGCGAAGGCGACGTCCACCCCGCGCGCCGCCTCGACGGTCAGTGCCCGCACCTCGTGCTCCGCCCCGCCGAACGTGACGAGCCGGCCGGCGCTGCGCGCGCTCGCGAGCGGCACGAGTTCGTCGACCGGGAATGCCCGCTCCTCGAGGATGCGAACCATCTCACGACCGACGGCCCCGGTGGCTCCGATCACGGCGACCTTCATCGTCGGGTCACCGTACCAGCGACCTCGATCTCACCGACGCACCGAGCCTCGGAGTCATGCGGGCGGGCCGGGGTCCACGCCCCGGCCCGCCCGGTGTCTTCATGCATCGGGGCCGCGCCCCGAGGAGCTGGCGTCAGCGCCGCGTCACCCTCGTCCACTTCTGCGCGGCGGACTTGCCTTTGTGGATCTGCACGTTGCCCTTGGAGATGATCCCCACATCGTGACACGCCTCGGTGATGGACACGCCCGAGTTGCACGTCGTGAGCCAGACGTCCGGGTCGCCGTTCGCGTCGAGCGCGAAGGCGTCGTCGTAGGTGAAGAAGATCCGTTCCACATCACGCTTTCCCGGCTCGCCCCGGTCGATGAAGTAGATCTCCGCGTAGATCGTCTTCCCGTCCTGGTCCTTGCAGGTGGCCGTGACCCGCGTGCGCAGGTGCCCCTGTCCCGTCGGCTTCTGATTGCGGTACGCGGTGAGCCCGTCACGGCAGAAGACCTTGAAATGCGTTCCGTCGTGCGAGATGTAGGTGATGTTCCCCTTGAGGTTCGCCTTGGCGTTGAATCCGAGGCTGGCGCCCTCGTTCGTGAGGCCGGATCCGTTCGTCTGGTCCAGGGCGATCGCCGCGCTCGCCCCGAGGATCACCACCAGAGCCGCGGCCGCCATCGTCGTCCTGAAGCGGGGTTTCATGCGAGACCTCCCAGTCGTCTCGGCGACCGCCGCCGGGCCGCCTTCGCTCGGCCCGAACGCACCGCCGTACGGTGCCCCGGGCAAGGACATCTCGAAATCTAGGTGTGGGGCAGCGGACGGTACAAGGACCCAAAGGTCTTAGGACCTGGCCGTCGCAGGGCCGGGCATCTCGGGCGTTAGGTGAAACGCCAGGAATCCAGGAGCTCGTCGAGGCGGCGGATGCTCGAACCGAAGCCGATCTCGTCGTCGGCGAGCGTGACCCTCCACGCGACGCCGTTCCGTGTGAACAGCACCTCTCTCGAGCGCAGGACTCCATCGGGGGCGTCCACCGTGACGTCGAACGCGACGGCATCGGCGCCGTCGACCTCCAGCGACGTCGACGATCCGGTGCTCCTTCCCCCGGCATCCTCGTCGTACCCGCGCACGAACTGCTCGAACCGAGCCAGGTCCTGCCCCTTGGTGAGCGGCACGGCCGTCACCGTGATCGTCGCGGCGCCCGACGGCAGCAGGAAGAGGTCGTGCGACGCGGCGTCGACCTCGGCCGCCTCGGCGACCCATCCCGACGGCGCTCGCACGCAGTACCCGAATCGCACCGACTCGAAGTCACCGTCCTCGCACGACGAACCGCCGCCGGCCCACGACGCGAGGGCGAAGGCGCTCACGCCGACCAGCACGGTCAGGGCCAGGGCCAACACCACCGGCATGGTCGCCCGGCGCTCCGGCTGGACCGGCACCCCCGCGTCGACGTCGCTCCCGCCACGATCGCCGCCCCCTGGCGGTGGTGGCAGCGGCGGCGCGCCGAGGTGCTCAGACGACATGACCTCAGCCCGTGGGGAGCTGCGGGGTCGAACCGGTCTCGTCCAGGTTGAATCGCTCGTGAACGGCCCGCACCGCGCGCTCGCCGTCTGCCTCGCGGATCACGCACGAGATGCGGATCGGCGACGTCGAGATCATCTCGATGTTGACGCCCTCACCGGCGAGCGAGTCGAACATGTCGGCGGCGACGCCGGGATGGCTCTTCATGCCCGCCCCGACGAGCGAGAGCTTCGCGATCTCGTCGTCCACCGTGTAGGAATCGGCGCCGACCTCCTTCACCAGGCGCTCCATCACGCCGTGCACGCGGGGGAGCTCGACTCGCGGCGCCGTGAACGACAGGTCGGTCGCGCCCGCATGCGAGACGTTCTGCACGATCATGTCGATCGAGATCGCTTCGTCGGCGATCGCCCGGAACACGGTGGCGGCAACCCCCGGCCGATCGGGCACGCGCTCGAGCGTGACCTTCGCCTCGTCGGTGTCGAGGGCGATCCCCGAGATCATCACGCCTTCCATGGGTTGCTCCACCTCCCCGATCCAGGTACCCGGTTCGTCCTCGAACGACGACGCGACGTACAGGCGCACACCGGTGCGACGCGCGTACTCCACCGAACGTGATTGCAGCACGGCTGCCCCCGATGCGGCCAGCTCGAGCATGTCGTCGTAGCTCACCATCGGGAGCTTGCGAGCGTTGGGCTCGATACGAGGGTCGGTCGTGTAGACGCCGGCGACGTCGGTGTAGAGCTCGCAGATCTCGGCCCCGACCGCCGCCGCCATCGCGACCGCCGTGAGATCGGAGCCTCCACGCCCGAGCGTCGTGATCTCGAATCCGCTCAAGCTCAGCCCCTGGAAGCCGGCCAGCACCACGACGTTGCCCGCTCGGAGCGACTCGATGATGCGTTTCGGGCGGATCTCCACGATCCTCGCCTGCCCGTGCCGGTGGTCGGTCATGATGCCCGCTTGCGACCCGGTGTAGCTCGCCGCCCTGCAGCCCCTGGCGTTGATCGCGATGCCGAGCAGCGACATCGCGATGCGCTCGCCGGCCGTCAACAACATGTCGAGCTCGCGAGGGTCCGGCGGCGAGGCGATCTCGTTGGCCATCGCGAGCAGCTCGTCGGTGGTGTGCCCCATCGCAGAGACCACGACCACCACGTCGTTGCCGTCCTCGCGCGCCCCGACGACCCGATCGGCCACCGCCAGGAGGCGCTCGACCGACTCCACGGAGGTGCCGCCGTACTTCTGCACGATGATGGGCATCGGGGCTCCTGCGCCGCGGTTCGGGGAACGCGGTCGAGTCTATCGGTCGCCCCGCCGCCGCTCGTGCAGCGAACGCCGATCGCCCCGGAGCCAGGGAGGCCTTGGCGCCTCGATCCGGGCGAGCGTGGAGGGCACCGGTCCGAACCGATCGTCGTTGCCGTCGCGCCAGTCGCGCCACGCCGCCGTGATCTCGTCCTCGGTCCGCGCCACGAAGTTCCACCACATCTTGAGACGGACGCCGAGCGGCTCACCGCCGAGCACGAGGAGGCGCGCCGAGCCGCCGCGGGTCCGCAGGCGCAGCAGGTCGTGGCCCGGAGGCACGTACGCGAGCGAACCGGGCTCCACGATCGCGTCGTCGACCTTCACCGTGCGGTCGATCGGCACCACCGCGTGCTCGAAGCGCGGGTCCACGGGCAACTCGAGGGCGGTCTCGACGACCACGTCGATACCGACGGTCGGGTGATCGACCGCAGCGCTCGACGACGAGCCGGCGATGGATCCCACGAGGACCTGCGCCGCGCCCCCGGGCAGCTCGGCCTTCGGGAGCTCCGACAGATGCTGGAAGCGGGACCCCCCGTGGCGTGTCTCCTCCGGCTGCGCGAGCCACATCTGCACACCCATGACGCCGTTGGTTTCCACCGCCGACGCGGTGTCGACCCCCAGCTCGGCATGGGCGATGCCGTGACCGGCCGTCATCAGGTTCAGCTGGCCGGGACGGATCAGCTGCTCGGTGCCGAGCGAATCGCTGTGCAGGGCCGACCCCTCGAACAGCCAGGTCGCCGTCGCGAGGCCGATGTGGGGGTGCGGCCCGATCTCGATCGGCGGCGGATCGCTCACGTCCCCCGGGCTCATCAGATCGACGAAGCACCACGGACCGATCGACCTTCGCGCCTTGCCGGGGAGGACCCGAACCACGCCGAGGCGGCCGATCGTCGCCTGCCGCCCCTCCGTGACGTCGATCGCGCTGACGCCGAGCCCCGACGATGCGAGCGACGTGTCCTCGACCGGACCGCTCATCCGTCGCCCTCCGGGGAGGGATCGATGTCGAGCGACCCGCGCAGGAAGTCGACCTCGATCTGCAGCATCGCCTCGGCGGCGGCGGGCTCGACCGGGCGATGGGTGATATCGCTCAGCGGGATCATCGCGTGGCGTCGGCCGGCTTCCATGAGCGCCCTCGACATGCGCAACGAGTGCGCCACGTAGACGTTGTCATCGACCAGACCGTGGATCAGCAGGAGCTCGCCCTCGAGCCGGTGCGCGTCGGGGATCAGATCGGCGTCGGCGTAGGCCGCCGCATCGCCGTCGGGCATGCCCAGGTAGCGCTCCGTGTAATGGGTGTCGTACAGACGCATGTCGGTGACCGGCGCCCCGGAGATGCCGGCTCGGAAGACGTCGGGCCGGCGCAGCAGGGCGGCCAAGGTGAGGTAGCCGCCATAGGACCAACCTCGGATCGCCACGCGTGCCAGATCGAGGAACGGGAAGCGTGCCGCCACCGCCTGCAGGCCTTCGACCTGGTCCTCGAGCGCGACGTCGACGAAGGAGCGGTGCACGGACTGTTCCCACCCGACGCCGCGGAAGGGCGTGCCCCGCCCGTCGATCACGAGCACGGCGAAACCCTGGTCCGCGAACCACTGCGATTCCAGGAGCGGTCGCTGGGCGCGCACCACCTTGCCGAAGTGCGGCCCGCCGTACGGGTCGAGGAGCACCGGCATCGGCCGGCTCGGCTCCCGTCCCGCCGGCGTGAACATCGCGACGCGAAGCTCCTTCGGCCCGGCGGAGAGGAACGTGGGCCTTCCCGCGATCGACGGGGTCTCGGCGACGCGCCCGAACGTGTGCAGCACCTCGTCGTGGCGAACGAGCCGGGCCGTCGGCAGGGGCGCTTCGTCGGTCTCGGTCACGACCACCGCGAGATCGCGGTTCGCAACGGCGGTGTGGAGGCCTTCCCCCTCGGACACCTGTGCGAGCGAGCCGTCGGCCCCGAGCCTCCAGACGTGCATCTCGGTCGGCTCGCGTGTCGCTCGGAACCACACGTCGTCGCCGGCTTCGAGCACCGACTCGACCTGCAGTCCGGGCGGCGTCACGGGTTCTCCGTCGATCAGGAGCGAGCGGGTGTCGTCGCGGTGGCCGACGGTGAGCAGGCGCCCCCCGGGGAGCCAAGCCGGCACACCCACCGTGATGTGGGTCCAGCGGTCGTCGTGATCGGCCCAGACGACCTCGGTGTCCCCATGATCGGGGTCGATCGCGAGCACCTGAACCTCGCGTTGGTCACGCGACTGCACCAGCACGAGCGGCGGGCCCTCGTCGGTCCACGAGACCGCGACGAGATACTCGAACGCGTCGCGGTCCCACCCGACGTCGACCCGGGACCC
>Ga0210114_1000071_pt1 | contig 22452 bp, 24 predicted proteins | sample MayberryNW_TuleA_FD_185524 | JGI IMG/M metagenome (GOLD analysis project Ga0210114, IMG submission 185524) | Wetland microbial communities from San Francisco Bay, California, USA, that impact long-term carbon sequestration - MayberryNW_TuleA_D2... | ecosystem: Environmental > Aquatic > Marine >...
GAGTTCATCATGACAAGACAAAGGAACTCGTGCCCGGTGTACGACGTCGTCGTTCGCGACATCCCTGAGACCTAGAGACCCCGGGAGAACATTGATGGGCGATCGCCCCAGCAGCCTGGCCCGCAACCGACAGCAGTCCCTCCAACCGCAAGAGCAGCTCTTCGACACGCACCCCGAAGTCAGCCTCGACTTCGAGATCGTGCGCCAGGCCGCCCGCCAGAAGTACACGCGGCCCTTCCTGATCATCGATACGGCTATCGTGCGCGAAAAGCTGCGCCGTTTCCGCGCAGCGCTGCCGCGCGTGCGCCCGCACTACGCGGTGAAGGCGAATCCGGACCGACGCGTGCTGAAAGTGCTGGCGCAGGAGGGCGCGGGCTTCGAAATCGCGTCCACCGCCGAGCTCGACTTGCTGCTCGGGCTCGGCGCGTCGGCGACGGAGGTGTTCTTCTCGAACCCGATGCGCTCGCGCGACGCCGATACGTATGCCGCCGCCAAGGGTGTGCGCTGGTTCGTGGTGGACAGCGTCGACGAGCTGCGCCGCATGCACGCGGTCGACCCCGCGGCCTGCCTCTACCTGCGCATCGCCACGCCCAACATCGGCAGCGACTGGCCGCTGTCGGGCAAATTCGGCGCCGGCGCGGCGGAGGCGCGCGAGATCATTGCCACGGCCGCCAAGCTGGGCGCCGACCTGGGAGGCGTGACCTTCCACGCCGGCTCGCAGTGCCGCAATCCTGCCAACTGGCGCGTCGGCATCGAAAAATCGCGTGCGCTGTTCGACGCCATGGCGAAGGCGGGCCTCAGGCCGCGCCTGCTGGATATCGGCGGCGGCTTTCCCGTGCGGCACGTGAAGCCGATCCCCTCCATCGAGGTGATCGGCGAGGTCGTGAACGAGGCGTTGCGCGCGTTTCCCGAGGACGTCGAGGTGATCGCCGAGCCCGGCCGCTACCTCGTGTCCGACGCGGGCTATTTCGTGTGCCGCGTGCTCGGCACCGCGGTGCGCACCGGCAAGCGCTGGATGCACTGGGACGCGGGCCTGTTCGGCGGCGTGATCGAGACCACCGAAGGCCTGAAGTACCGGATCCGCACCGAGCGCTCGGGTCCCGACATTGCCTGGAACGTGGCCGGGCCGACCTGCGACTCGGTCGACGTCGTCATGCGCGACGAGCCGCTGCCCTCCGATCTGCAGGAGGGGGACTTCATCTACATCCGCAACGCGGGCGCCTACACGACCGCCTACGCGAGCGGCTTCAACGGGTTTCCGCTGCCCGAGGTCAGGGTCTTCGAGTCCCGATCCCGCTCGTAGAGCACGAAGTCGAAGCGCAGCCCGTCGGCACTGGTCTGCGGCTTGCGCTGCGTCTCGCGCCACGCGGCGCGGTCGAATTCCGGAAAACGAACATCGCCGTCGTAGTCGCGACGAATCTCGGTCAGCACCAGCCCGTCCGCCAGGGGCAGCGCGGCGGCATACAGCTCGCTGCCGCCGATGACGAACGCCAGCGACTCGCCGGCGCACAGTGCCAGCGCCGCTTCCAGCGAGGCGGCTAGGTGCGCACCCGGCGCCTCGTAGCCCGCCGTACGGGTGACCACGATGTTCTCGCGCCCGGGCAGCGGCTTGCCGAGGGACTCCCAGGTCCTGCGCCCCATGATGACCGGGTGGCCGAGCGTCAACGCCTTGAAGTGCCGGAGGTCTTCGGGCAGCCGCCAGGGCAGCTTGCCGCCGGCGCCGATCACCCCGTTGGCGGCGACCGCCGCGACTAGGTACACGCGCGGGCCTCCGAGGTGTGACATATGGCTCGTCCTGACGTTGTTTTACGTGAGATTATAGAGTGATGGCACCTCAGGACAGCTCCCCGAGGCCGGCCCTGCGGTATCCGCGTTCATTCCTCGGATTGCTCGTCACCGGCTTCCTGCTGGTGGCGCTGCCCCTTGCCGGCGCGCTGCTGTATTCGGCATGGAGCACGCAGCGCCTCGCCGAGCAAAGCCGCAGCGCCGTGTACAGCGCGGCGCAGGCGGCGCGCGGCAGCCGTACGCTGGTCAACCGCATCGCCTCGGTGGAGCGCCTCGCACAGCAGCTCACCGTGGTGCCGGACGCCGGGCTGCTGCAGGACTACGACCGCCTGCACGAGGGCTTCCAGCAGCTCACCGGGGAGCTTGCGCGCCTGCCGCTCGATGCGCAGCAGCTCGCCGCGCTCGACCGTACGGTGGCGCGCGAGCAGGTGCTCTACGACCTGCTCGCGGCGGCACCGCAGGCGCTGCCGGACATCGCCACGGTGCGCGCGCGCGTCGGCGAGCTGGCCGAGAGCGCGCAGGAGGTCCTCGCCATCAGCTCGCGCGTCGCCGACCAGGAAGTGGAGCGCCTGCGTACGAGCGCCGAGGTCGTGCAGCGCCGGCTGCTCAACCTGGTGCTGATCGCCATCGCCGTGGCGCTGGTGGCGGCGCTCGCGCTCACGCGCGCCATTGCGCGCCCGATCGCCGAGCTCGACGCCGCCATCCGGCAGCTGGGAAGCGCCGATTTCGCGCAGCCGATCCGCGTCAGCGGTCCGCTGGACCTGCGCGACCTGGGCGAGCGCCTCGACTGGCTGCGCCAGCGGCTCACGGATCTCGAGGCGCAGAAGAACCGCTTCATGCGCCACCTGTCGCACGAGCTGAAGACACCGCTCGCGTCGCTGCGGGAAGGGGCCGAGCTGCTCAACGACCAGGTCGCCGGGCCGCTCACGGCGCCGCAGCGCGCGGTGGTCGGCATCATGCGCGACAACAGCGTGAAGCTGCAGCGCCTGATCGAAGACCTGCTCGACTACCAGCGCGCCGTGCACGCCGCCGCGTCGCTCGAGGTCAGCACGGTACAGCTGGATGCGCTGGTGCGCGAGGTGGTCGACGGCCACCGCCTCTCGGCGCTCGCCAAGGGGCAGACGGTGGCGCTGGAGGTGACGCCCGCGGTGGTCGAGGCCGACGCCGTCAAGCTGCGCTCCATCGTCGACAACCTTCTCGGCAACGCGATCAAGTTCACGCCCGCGGGCGGTACCATCACGATCCGTGCGCACGAAGCGGAAGGCAAGGCGACCCTCGAGGTGATCGATTCGGGTCCCGGCGTGCCGCCGGTCGAGCGCGACGCGGTGTTCGAGTCGTTCTTCCGCGGGCGCGCGACGCCGGGCGGCCGTGTGGCGGGCAGCGGGCTCGGCCTGGCCATCGCCCGCGAGTACGTCGAGGCACACGGCGGTCGCATCGCGCTCCTTGCCGAAGGCCCGGGCGGGCATTTCCGCGTTACGCTGCCGAAGCGGCCCGCGCTGCTGGCGATGGCGGAGGGGGAATGAAGGCCGCGGCATTTCTGCTGGCGGTGTTCCTGTCCGGGTGCGCGTTGCTGCAGCCCGATGCGGGCGAGGCGCAGCAGGTGCGCGAGATTGTCGGCGCCGCGGTGAGCACGGCGCGCGCGGCCCCCGAGGAGCAGCGTCGGCGGCTTGCTCACGCGCAGCAGATGTATGCGGCGGTGCCCGACGACGCGAACCGCGTGCGCCTCGCGGCGCTGCTCGTCACGCTGCCGCCGCCCTGGCGCGACGACGCGCGTGCCGCGGACCTGCTCGAGGCGCTTGCGTCGCGCCGACCCGAATCCCCGGTGATGCAGCTTGCCGGCATGCTCGCTGCGAGCGTCGCCGAGCGCCAGCGCCTGGCGCGCGAATTGCGGGCCGCCCAGGCGCGCGCCGAGGAAGCGGAACGGCGCGCGATCGCGGCGGCCGAGCGCGCGGACACCCTGCAACGCCAGGTGGATGCACTGAAGGAAATCGAGCGCAGCATCCTCGAGCGCGAGGACCGGCGCAGAAAACAGCAAAGGTGAAACCATGAACCACGAAACTCCCTCCGTCCTGCTGGTCGACGATGACCGGGATCTCCTGCACCTGATGTCCATGCGGCTCACGGCCGCGGGCTATCGCGTCACCGCGGTCGAGGCGGCCGAAGCGGCGCTCGCCAGCCTCGCCGTGCAGCGCCCGCACCTGGTGATCACCGACCTGCGCATGCAGGGCATGGACGGGCTCGGCCTGTTCGATGCCATCCACCGGCAGGCGCCCTCGCTGCCGGTGGTGATCCTCACCGCGCACGGCACGATCCCCGACGCCGTGACCGCGACCCGCAAAGGCGTGTTCAGCTTCCTGACCAAGCCGTTCGAGCCGAAGCTGCTGCTGGAGACGATCGCCGACGCGCTGCGCCTGTCCACGGCGCCGAACGGCGACCGCGCGCACTGGCGCGCGGACATCATCACGCGTGCGGCGTCCATGGAGGCGCTGCTCGGGCAGGCGCAGCGCGTCGCCGCCTCGGATGCCAGCGTCTGCATCTTTGGCGCCAGCGGCACGGGCAAGGAGCTGCTCGCGCGCGCCATCCACCGCGCCAGCCGGCGCGCCAGCGCGCCGTTCATCGCCGTCAACTGCGGCGCCATCCCCGAGGGGCTGCTGGAGTCCGAGCTGTTCGGGCACAAGAAGGGCGCGTTCACCGGCGCCGTGCAGGATCGCCGCGGCCTGTTCCAGGCATGCGAAGGCGGCACGCTGTTCCTCGACGAGGTCGGCGACATGCCGCCCGCGCTGCAGGTGAAGCTGCTGCGCGCGCTCGAAGACCGTATCGTTCGCCCGGTGGGTGCGAACGACGCGGTGGCGGTGGACGTGCGCGTCGTCTCCGCGACGCACCGCAAGCTCGAAGAGCGCATCGCCACCGGCGAGTTCCGCGAGGACCTGTACTACCGGCTCAACGTGGTCAAGCTCGAGTTGCCGGCCCTGGCGCAGCGGCGCGAGGACATTCCGCTGCTCGCCGGTCACTTTCTGCAGCGGCTCGCTGAGCGCTACGGGCGTCCGCGGCTCGGCATCTCGCCGGAAGCGATGGAGCTGCTGGTCGGCGCCGCCTGGCCCGGCAACGTGCGCCAGCTGCTCAACGTCATCGAGCGCGCCGTGGCGCTCACGACGACGGAAATGATCCCGGCGTCCCTGGTGCGCCAGGCGCTCGACGTCGGCGCGGGCTCGCTCACGCCGCTCGACGAGGCGCGGCGCGCCTTCGAGCGCGAGTACCTGGTGCGCATCCTCAAGATCACCGGCGGCAACGTGACGCAGGCCGCGCGCCTCGCAGGCCGCAATCGCACGGAGTTCTACCGGCTGCTGGAGCGCCATGCGCTGGAGCCGGGCATGTTCAAGGCGAAAGTGGCCGCCGAGTCCTGAGCCTGTCGCCGGTCGGCGACAAAGAAAGCCGCGAGCTGTCAGGCGCTTGGCGCGGCCGTGGAATCGTTCGTCGTCCCCCGGAGACGTTTTGGCCACTCCGCGTGCGGCGTCCGGCAACACAACTGCATGAAAGTAGGGCATTTTTCATATCAGGTATGGTGCTTGCAAGATATTGTTCGGAGCAGGGTAGAGGTTCGGGCACCGAAAATGGAACACGCAAAAAGAAAGATCGAGATTCCGGTTGTGGCGCAAGTCGCCTCCGGATTCGCCATCAGCGCGCTGGTGCTCGTCGGCATCAGCGGCTCGATCTACAAGCTGGTGTCGCCCCAAGGCTGGGTCGTACAGGCCTTCGGCCACAGCTTCGGCTTGGGCGCGGCGCTGTTGGCCGCGGTCCTCGGGGCTGCCGCCGTGGTCTGGACGGTGCCGGGCTGGATGCCCGTGCAGCGCGCCCGCATCGCCGACGCCGTCGTGTACGGTTTTGCAGCAGCCGGAATGCTTTACTTGGGGCAGCTGTTGGCGGGAGGCAGCCTCTAGATCCAGGTCCCCCGTCCGCCGCCGCCGCCGCATCTCCTCCCCCGGGCCCGTCCTTCCCCCCTACAGGCGGGCCCTTTTTTTTCTACACGGCGATCGGCGCCTTGATCGCCGGATGCGGGTCGTATCCCTCGAGCGTGAAGTCCTCGTAGCGGAACGCGAACAGGTCGCGCACCGCCGCGTTGAGGCGCATCCGCGGAAACGGCCGCGGCGCGCGCGATAGCTGCTCGCGGGCCTGCGCCTGGTGATTGAGGTACAGATGCGCGTCGCCCAGCGTGAGCACGAACTCCCCGGGCTGCAGGTCCGTCACCTGCGCCACCATCAGGGTCAGCAGCGCGTAGGAAGCGATGTTGAAGGGCACACCGAGGAACAGGTCCGCGCTCCTCTGGTACATCTGGCAGGACAGACGCCCTTCGGCGACGTAGAACTGGAATAGGGCGTGGCACGGCGGCAGCGCCATGCGGTCGACGTCCGCCGGGTTCCACGCGCTCACCAGGTGGCGGCGCGAATCCGGGCGCGCGCGCAGGTTGTCGAGCACCTGCCGGATCTGGTCGATGTCGCGTCCGTCGGGCGCGCGCCAGTGCCGCCACTGGTAGCCGTAGACGGGGCCGAGCTCGCCGGCTTCGTCGGCCCACTCGTCCCAGATGCTGACGCCGTGCTGCTGCAGCCAGCGCACGTTGGTATCGCCGCGCAGGAACCAGAGCAGCTCATAGACGATGGACTTGAGGTGCAGCTTCTTCGTCGTCAGCAATGGAAAGCTGCCGGCCAGCTGAAAGCGCATCTGCCGCCCGAACACCGAGCGCGTTCCCGTTCCGGTGCGGTCGGACTTGAGCGCGCCGTGCTCCAGCACCTCCGCCAGCAGGTCGAGGTATTGCCGTTCGCCGCTTCCGGGGGCCATCATATGGTGATCATCGCAAACAGCTCGCGCGCGCTCCGGAACCGTTCCTCGGGCGCCTTGGCGAGCAGCCGGTCGAGTATGCCCTGGTAGCCGGCGAGGCGCGCGGGCAGCCGCGGAATCGGGCCGTGCACGTGCTGGTAGACCAGGCCCGCCGGACCTTCGCCCTCGTACAGCCGGCGTCCGGTCAGCATCTCGTAGAAGATGACGCCGAGACTGTACAGATCCGAGCGATGGTCGGCGGGCTTGCCGAGGCATTGCTCGGGGCTCATGTAGCGCGGCGTGGCGATCACCATGCCGTGCCGCGTGAGCGTGGTCTTCGCCGACAGGTTCTTCGCCAGACCGAAGTCCACCAGCACCGGCCGGCCGTTGTCGCGGAACAGGATGTTCGGCGGCTTGAGGTCGCGGTGGATGACGCCGCGCTCGTGGATCGCGTCGAGCGCGCGCGCGATGCGCGAGGTCACGCGCAACGCCGTCAGCGAGGTCATGCCTTCGTGGATGCGCGCGGCGAGCGTGCCGCCGGAAAGGTATTCCATGGCGATATAAGGATGCTCGCCCGCGAGGCCCTGGTCGTAGATGTGCGCCACGTATTCGTTCTGCAGGCCGGCGACCAGCCGGTATTCGCGCTCGAAGCGCCTGAAGAAGGTCTCGTCCGCGCGCAGGTTCGCATCGAGCACCTTCAGCACCAGCTGCAGGCCGTCCTTCTCGCGCTCCGCCAGGTACACCTGCGCCATGCCACCTTCGCCGATCTTGCGCAGGCTGCGATACCCGGGAATGCGCCGCTCGCCGCCTTCCAGCGGCGCGCCGATGCGCCGGGCATCGAGCTGCGTGGTGCGCTGGAACGGCGGCGGCGCGTCGGCGGCTTCCGCGCGCCGCGCTTCCTGCTCGCGCACCGCGTCCTCGATCGAGCGCACCAGGCGCTCGCCGCTCAGATCGGCCTTGCGCAGGAAATCCGCGGCGCCGGCCTTCAAGCCCTCCACCGCGAGGCTTTCGCCGCCCGACTCGGTCAGCAGGATCACCGGCGGCGCCGCGGGGTCGCGCAGCATGCCCGCCATCCAGACCAGGCCGTCGCTCCCGGTCGGCTCCACGTACATCAGGACCGCGGCGTAGGTTCCCTGCCGCAGCGCGGCTTCCGGATTGCCGCGCTCGCGCGGATCCCACTCTTCGATGACGGCGGCCGGCCAGCGCGCGCGCAGCATGCCGGCCACCGCGCTGCGAAGATCGCGGGACTGATCCACGATGAGGAATCGCATACGGGCGGCGTGGGCTGGATTCTCGCATGAACGCACGGCGCCGCCGCGGCAGCCCGCGTGCCGCAGTTCACAGATTGGCGCACAGCCACGCGGCGATGTCCGCGATCTCCTCGGCGCACACCGCGTGCGGCATCGGGTACTCCCGCCATTCGACCGTCCAGCCGAGTCCTTCGAGCGCGAGCCGCGACTGCCGGGCGCGCGCCATCGGGATCATGTCGTCGAAGCGGCCGTGGGCCATGAATATCGGCAGGTCGCCGCTGGCGGCGCTGCGCTCGGCGGCGAGCGTGCCGGCGAGCGGCAGATAGGTCGATAGCGCGAGAATGCCCGCCAGGCGCTCGGCGTGGCGCAGTCCGGTGTGCAGCGCGATGGCGCCGCCCTGCGAGAAGCCGGCGAGCACGATGCGCCGGGCCGAAACGCCGCGCTCGCGCTCGCGCGCGATGAGCGCCGCCAGCAGCCCTTGCGCAGCGCGGATGCCGGCATCGTCCTCGCGGCCGCCGCCGAGCTGCAGGATGTCGTACCAGGCCCGCATGCGCATGCCCATGTTGATCGTGACGGGGCGCATCGGGGCGTGGGGGAACACGAAGCGCACGCGCAGCTGCGGCGGCAGCCGCAGCTGCGGGACCACGGGCTCGAAGTCGTGGCCGTCGGCGCCCAGCCCGTGCAGCCAGATCACCGCGGCGTCCGGCGTGCCGGCGGTCTCGAGCTCGACGGTCTCGAGGGGCGGCGTCACGCCGGGCGCGGCCGCTGCGCCGATTTCGGCCTGAAGGCCTTCACCACGGCCTCGTCGGTCTCGATATACGGGCCGCCGATCAGGTCGATGCAGTAGGGCACCGCCGCGAACACGCCGTCCAGCGTCTCCTTGATGGCCTTGGGCTGACCGGGAAGATTGACGATCAGCGCCTGATGCCGCACCACCGCCACCTGCCTGGACAGGATCGCGGTCGGCACGTATTTCAGGCTCACGGCGCGCATCTGCTCGCCGAATCCGGGCAGCACCTTGTCGGCGATCGCCAGCGTCGCTTCGGGCGTGACGTCGCGCGGCGCCGGTCCGGTGCCGCCCGTGGTCAGCACGAGGTGGCAGCCTTTCGCGTCCACCAACTCCACCAGCGCGGCCTCGATCACGGCTTTCTCGTCGGGAATGAGCCGTTCCTCGTAGCGCAGGGCGGGACGCAGTATCGCCCTGCTCAGCCAGTCCTTCAGCGCCGGGATGCCTTCGTCGCGATATACCCCGCCCGCGGCGCGGTCGCTCGCCGAGAGCACGCCGACCACGAGGTCGCTACTCACCGGCGGCCTCACGCAATGCGCGGAACAACTCGCGGGAGGCGCGCGGCGGGCGTCCTGCGGACTGCTCGCGGCGCGCGCTGCGGATCAACGCGCGCAGCTGCTGCAGGTCGCCAGCGGGGTGCGCCTGGGCGAATTCGGTGAGCGCGCCGTCGTCCTCGAGCAGGCGCGCGCGCCAATGCTCGAGCCGCTGGTGACGCGCGCGCTCCTCGGCCGAGCCGCCGTGCACGGCCGCGAGCTGCGCGCGGATCGGCCCCGGATCGATATCGCGCATCAGCTTGCCGATGTATTGCACCTGGCGCCGCCGCGCCTCGTGGCTGGCGATGCGCCGCGCCGCGCGCACCGCCTGCGCCAGCTCCTCGGGCAGCGTCATGCGCTCGAGGTGCGCGGCCGACAATCCGACCAGCGCCGCGCCAAGCGCCTGCAGCGCGTGCATGTCCTGCTTGCGCCGCGTCTTGCTGAGGATTTCGTCCTGCATGCCGCTGCTATGATAGCGCGCCATGCAAGGCGCGAGCCGATTCACCTACACGCAGGACCAGCTCAAAGCGTTCGCCGAGCAGGTGCTGACGCACGCGCGGCGCCTGGGCGCGAGCGGCTGCGAATGCGACGTATCGGAAGGCGAAGGGCTGTCGGTGACCGTGCGCAAGGGTGCGGTCGACACCATCGAGCACAACCGCGACAAGAGCATCGGCGTCACCGTCTACGCGGGCGAGCGGCCCGCGGCGCGCCGCGGCCACGCCAGCACCTCCGACTTCTCGCCCGCGGCGCTGGCGCAGACCGTGGCGGCGGCGCTCGCCATCGCGCGGCACACGGCGGTGGACGACTGCGCCGGCCTGCCCGATGCGGAGCTGCTGGCCCGCGACCTGCCCGACCTCGATCTCTACCATCCATGGGATATCGGCACGCCGGAGGCGATCGACATCGCGCGCCGCTGCGAGGCGGCGGCGTTCGCGCTTTCGCCCCGCATCCGCAATTCGGAAGGCGCGACGGTGTCGGCGCAGCACGCGCAGTTCGTGTTCGCCAACAGCCTCGGCTTCATGGCGGGATTTCCGACTTCGCGCCACGCGCTGTACGCCGCGGTGATCGCCGAGGATGCGCGCGGCATGCAGCGCGACGACTGGTACAGCGCGGCGCGCGTGCCCGCGGCGCTCGCCGACGGCGAGGCGCTCGGCCGCTACGCGGGCGAGCGCGCGCTCGCGCGCCTGGGGGCGCGCCGCATCGGCACGCGGCAGGCGCCGGTGCTGTTCGAGGCGCCGCTCGCCGCGCAGCTGCTGGGCAGCTTCGTGTCTGCAGCGAGCGGCGGCAACCTGTACCGGCGCGCGACGTTCCTGGCGGGCAGCCTGGGCAAGGTGGTTTTTGCCTCCGGGGTCACCGTCGAGGAACAACCGCTCGCGCCGCGCGCGCTGGCCAGCACGCCGTTCGACGACGAAGGCGTGGCGACGCGCCCGCGCACCGTGGTGCGCAACGGCGTGCTCGAAGGCTATTTTCTCGGCTGCTACGCGGCGCGCAAGCTCGGCATGCGCAGCACCGGCAGCGCGGGCGGCAACCACAACCTGACCCTGGTGCCCGACGGCCCGGACTTCCGCGGCATGCTCGCGCGCATGCACCGGGGCCTCCTCGTCACCGAGCTGCTCGGCCACGGCGTCAACCTGGTGACGGGCGACTACTCGCGCGGCGCTGCGGGCTACTGGGTCGAGAACGGCGAGATCGCGTATCCCGTGGAGGAAATCACGATCGCCGGCAATCTGCGCGACATGTTCCTGGGCATCGCGGGCGCCGGCAGCGACATCGTGGTGCGCGGGTCGCGCCGCAGCGGCTCCGTGCTGGTGCACAATATGACCATTGCCGGGGAATAGGCGGCAAGAACCCCGGCGTCCGCGCGCGGTCCAATGCCGGCACGGACCTTGCGTTAGGCACGCTATGACGCCAACACTGAAGCCCGATTCCAATGGCGAACACCCGCTCGTCGCGTGGGCGGGCATCCTTGCCGTCGCCCTCGCCATCTTGTTGATTTTGTGGGCGCGATTCGAAGTTCACGGGACCCGCGACCTGGAGCAGGCGCTGACCGAGGAGGCGGGCTCGCCCCCAGCCGCCAAGCCGAAGCCGTCGCCTCAGGCAGACAAGGCATCGCGCGAAGCCAAGATCGACGAAGCCGTGGCGGCGGGCCGCTGGGCCGCCGGCTTTTCGCCCTGAGCTAAGACGTGAAGTCGAGCCGGTCGTCCCGCAGAACGCCGTAGATGCGGATCGAGGGCCGGTTGTGCAGTTCGAGCGGCGGCAGCGGTTGCGCGTCCAGCTCCAGCTCCGACACGGAAATCACGCCCATCAGCGCGTCGGAGAACACCAGCTCGCCGGCGCGCGCGCGGTGCACCAGCCGTTCGGCGATGCTGACGCAATCGCCGAACACCACGGCATTGCGCTGCGCGGCGGGGCCGGCTTCGCCGAACACCGCCTCGCCGCGGTGCACGCCGAGCGCGAGGGCGGTGCGCAAGCCGTACTCGCGCTCCCAGGCCTGCACCACCGCGTCGAAATCCCCGAACAGCTGCTGCGCGGCGCGCACGGCCGCACGCGCCAGCTGGGCGATGGCGGCGCCGCGGAAGACCGCGACGAGCGAATCGTTGTGCACCGCCATGCTGTGGCCGCCGTTCTTGGCCACGGCCTGCGCCGCGCAATCGAAAAACTGGTCCGCCAGGCGCAGCACGCGCTCGGGCTCGAGCATTTCCGACATGCGCGTGAAATTACGCAGCTCGGCGATCGCGATGACCGCCTCCGCGCGTTCGGTCTGCTCCCGGCTCTGCTTGGCCACGGCCGCTACATTGGCGCCCATTGCGGCATTCCCCCTCGAGGCGAGGAGCCCATCCTAGGCAGGGGGCGGCAGGCGCCGGGAGGAACTATTTCCGCTCCCCGCGCGCGCCGGGACGGGCGGCCACGCGCCGCCGACGGGCGGGCCGGCTCAGGCGAGCAGCACATACAGGGCGACGGCGAGCACCACCAGCGCGCCGCCCGCGAGAAACGCGAGCGAGGCGTTGGATACCGTCGGCAGATCCGGGTCGCGGGGCACCGGCCCGGGCGCGTGCGCCTCGTGCGCGCCCGATCCGCTGCCGCCTGCGCCGTGCTGGGCCGCGACCTTCTCGTTGAACGCGGCGAAGAAATCCTGCGAGATCTTCCTTGCCGCTGCATCCACGAGGCGCGAGCCGATCTGCGCCAGTTTGCCGCCGACGCTCGCCTTCACCTGGTAGGAAAGCAGCGTGCCCGCGCCCTCGGCAGCGAGCTGCACGCGCGCCGAGCCCTTGCCGAAGCCGGCGGCGCCGCCCTGGCCCTCGAAGGCGATGGCGTACCCGTTCGGCGGATCGAGGTCGGACAATGCGAGCTTGCCCTTGAACTTGGCGCTCACCGGGCCGATGCGCGCCACCATCAGCACCTGGTACTCGTTGTCGGCCAGGCGCTCGAGCGACTCGCAGCCCGGCACGCAGGCCTTGAGGATCTCGGGATCGTTGAGCGCCGCCCAGGTCTGCTCCTGCGTCGCCGGGATGCGCTCCTCGCCGCTCATTTCCATGCGCTCGCCTCCCTCGGTCTGGCCAGCGGCCGGCTCAGCGTATGCGCCAGCTCGACCAGGCTTTTCAGATTATGCACCGGCAGGAACAGGTCCACGTGCGGCAGCATGGCGCGCACGCCCGCCGGCTTCGCCTCGAAGCGCTCGTAGCGCAGCAGAGGATTGAGCCACACGACGTAGCGGCTCGACTTGGCGAGGCGCTCCATTTCCTCGGCCAGCCCTTCGCCGGCCTCGCGGTCGAGGCCATCCGAGACCAGCAGCACGCAGGCGTTCTGCCCCAGCACGCGCCGCGCCCAGCGCCAGTTGAACTCGCGCAGGCACACGCCGATGCGCGTGCCGCCCGACCAGTCCTTGATGGCGTCGGCGACGCGCGCCATGGCGACGTCGACGTCGCGGTGCCGCAGCTGCCGCGTGACGTTGGTGAGGCGCGTGCCGAATACGAAGGTGTGCACGCGATCGCGGTCGTTGGTGATCGCATGCAGGAAGTGCAGGAACATGCGCGCGTAGGGATTCATCGAGCCGGAGATGTCGCACAGCACCACCAGCGGCGGGTGCACGACGATCGGCCGCGAGCGGATCAGTGGAATGACGTCGCCGCCTTCGCGCAGGCTCTCGCGCAGCGTGGCGCGCAGGTGCACGCGCGCGCCGCGCCGGTGCGGCGCCTGGCGCCGCGTGCGCACCATCGGCAGCGGCAGCCGCAGCTCGCGCATCAGCTTCTTCGCTTCCGCCAGCTCGGCCGCGGACATGGTGTCGAAGTCCATGCGCTGCAGGAGCTCGCGCGACGAAAAGCTGAGCCGCGCGTCGAGCTCCACTGTCTGCTCCGCGCGCTCTTCCTCGGGCTTCTTCTGCCCGAACAGGGCGTCGGTGAGGCGCTGGCTCTGCTGCTCCTCGGGCTTGGGCGTGCGCCCGTAGGTCTGCGGCAGCAGCAACTGCATCATCTTCTCGGTGAGCTTGGGATCGCGCCAGAACAGCCGGAACGCCTGGTCGAAGATCGGCCGCTGCTCCTCGCGCGACAGCAGCACCGCCGACATCGTCCAGTACCAGTCCTCGCGCCGCTCGCTGCCGGCGATCTCCAGCGCCTTGACGGTGTCGATGACGCGGTCCGGGCCGACGCGCAGTCCGGCGGCGCGCAGCAGGCGCGCGAAATGCATGACGTTCTCCGACAGCTTGCCGCGCGCGGCGCGCGGCTCGAGCCGCGGCAGCATCTAGGCCGCGGCGGCGGCGCTCTTCGCCTCGCCCACCAGGCGCGCGGCTTCTTCGCCGGCGATCTTTTCGATGTCGTCCTGGTATTTGAGGAGCACGCCGAGGGTGTTGTTCACGGTCTCGGGATCGAGGGCGATGCGGTCCAGGGCGACCAGGCAGTTCGCCCAGTCGATGGTCTCGGCGACCCCGGGCAGCTTGAACAGGTCGACGCCGCGCAGGCGCTGCACGAAGGCCACCACCTCCCGCGACAGCGCGGCAGCGGCGCCGGGCGCCTTCTTCTTCAGGATCTCCAGCTCGCGCCGTGCGTCCGGATAGTCCACCCAGTGGTAGAAGCAGCGGCGCTTCACCGCGTCGTGGATCTCGCGCGTGCGGTTGGAGGTGATGACGACGATGGGCGGCTCGGCCGCGCGCAGCGTGCCGATCTCGGGCACCGAGATCTGCCAGTCCGAAAGCACCTCGAGCAGGTAGGCCTCGAACGGCTCGTCGGTGCGGTCGAGCTCGTCGATGAGCAGCACCGGCGCGGCGCCCTTTTTCCCCTCGAGCGCGAGTGCGAGCGGGCGCTTGATGAGAAAGCGCGCGTCGAAGATGTCCTGTGAAATCCGGTCCCGCGAGGTCTCGCCGGCGGCCTCGGCGAGGCGGATCTCGATCATCTGCCGCGGGTAGTTCCATTCGTAGGCCGCCTGCGCGATGTCCAGGCCCTCGTAGCACTGCAGGCGGATGAGCTCGCGGCCCAGCGACTGCGCCACCACCTTGGCGATCTCGGTCTTGCCGGTGCCGGCCTCGCCTTCGAGGAACAGCGGACGCTGCATGGCAAGCGCAAGGTAGAGGGCCGTGGCGAGGCTGCGGTCGGCCACGTAGTCGGCGGAAGCGAGCAGCGTCTGCGTCTGGTCGATGGAAGCGGGGAGCGGTTGCGGCATGCCCCATTCTAGCCCGGCGGGCGCGGCCGGCGCAGCCGGGCGACGAGCAGCCACAGCAGGTTGACGACGATCCACGTCGCCGTGCCGCCGACGACGGCGAAGATCGCCAGCCCGAGGGCGAGCGGCTTGCCGATGCCGCCGATGCGCTGCGCCCAGGTCTGCGGGTCGCTGCGATTCTCGCCCGCCTCCCGCGCCACCGCCGCTTCGCGCGCGGCGTCGCGGGGTTCGCCGAGGATCGCCGCGCCGGTGCGGTAGGCGAGCACGAATATCGGGCCGTAGGTGAGCGGGTTGGACACCAGCGTGGCGACCGCCGCCGCCGGCAGGTTGGCGCGCAGCAGCAGCGCGAACAGGGCCGAGGCGAGGATCTGCGCGACCGGGATCAGGAAGCCGAAGAACACACCCAGCGCGGCGCCCAGCGAGACGCTGCGGCGGTCGAAGTGCCACAGCGAGGCACGGTCGAGCAGCGGGCCGAGCCAGCGCAGCGAGCGGTGGCCCCGCAGCGTCTCGCGGGTAGGCAGCCAGCGCTGCAGCGCGCTACTTCAGTGCTGCCTCGACCGCGCGCTTCGCCATCACCGTGATGAGGTGCGCCCGGTACTCGGCGGATGCGTGCAGGTCGCTGTTCAGCCCGTCGGCCTTCACCTTCAGGCTGGCCACCGATTCCGGCGCGAACTTGGCGGCGAGCGCCTTCTCCATCTCCGCCAGGCGCAGCGCGCAGGGCCCGGCGCCGGTGACAGCGACGCGCACGCCGGCGCCCGTGTCGGCGACGAACACGCCGACGATGGCGAAGCGCGAGGCCGGGTTCTTGAACTTGGTGTACGCGGCGCGCTTCGGGATCGGAAAGCTGACGGCGGTGATGATCTCGCCGGGCTTGAGCGCCGTTTCGTACAGGCCCTTGAAGAACTTGTCGGCCGCGTGCGTGCCCTTGGTGGTGGTGATGGTGGCGTTCAGGCCGAGCACCGCCGCCGGGTAGTCGGCCGCCGGATCGCTGTTGGCGAGCGCGCCGCCGAGCGTTCCCATGTTCCTCACCTGCCGGTCGCCGATCATGCCGGCGAGCGCGGCGAGCGCGGGAATCGCCTTCTTCACTTCGGCGGAGCCCGCGACCTCGGCGTGCCGCGTCATGGCGCCGATGGTGACCGTCTTGCCGTCGACCTTGATGCCGGCGAGCTCCTTGATCTGGCCCAGGTCGACGACATCCGAAGGCGCCGCCAGGCGCAGTTTCATGGCCTGCACCAGCGATTGCCCGCCGGCGAGGATCTTGGCTTCCGCGTTCTTCGCCGCCAGCGCGGCGGCGTCGTTCACGTTGGCGGGACGGTGGTAGTTGAATGCGTGCATCGTGATCTCCTCAGGCTGCTTTCTTCTGCTGCAGGGCGCGCCACACGGTCTGCGACGTCGCCGGCATGGCGATGTCCTTGATGCCGAGCGCGTCGGTGATGGCGTTGATCAGCGCCGCCGGGGCGCCGATCGCCCCCGCTTCGCCGCAGCCCTTGACGCCGAGCGGGTTGTGCGTGCACGGCGTCTCGCGCGTGTCGACCTGGAACATCGGCACGTCGTCGGCGCGCGGGATGCAGTAGTCCATGAACGAGCCGGTGACCAGCTGCCCCGTCGAGTCGTACTTCGCGCCTTCGGTGAGCGCCTGGCCGATGCCCTGGGCGAGGCCGCCGTGCACCTGGCCCTCGACGATCATCGGGTTGATGATCTTGCCGAAGTCGTCCACCGCGGTCCAGCGCTCGATCTTCGTCGTGCCGGTTTCCGGGTCGATCTCCACCTCGCACACGTAGGTGCCGGCGGGGAAGGTGAAATTGGACGGATCGTAGAAGGCGTTCTCGTTCAGCCCCGGCTCGAGCTTGTCGTGCGGGTAGTTGTGCGGCACGTAGGCCGCGAAGGCCACCTCGCCGAACATCTTCTTCTTGTCGGTGCCGGCGACCTTGAATTCGCCGTTGGCGTACTCGATGTCGCTCTCGGACGCCTCCAGCAGGTGCGCGGCGATCTTTTTGCCCTTGGCGATGATCTTGTCCAGCGCCTTGACGATCGCCGTGCCGCCCACGGCGATCGAGCGCGAGCCGTAGGTGCCCATGCCGAACAGGATCTTCGAGGTGTCGCCGTGCACGATGTCCACGTTCTCGATCGGCATGCCCAGCCGGTCGGCCACCACCTGCGCGAACGTGGTCTCGTGGCCCTGGCCGTGCGAGTGCGAGCCGGTGAACACGGTCACCGAGCCGGTCGGGTGCACCCGGATCTCGCCCGCCTCGAACAGGCCGGCGCGCGCGCCGAGCGAGCCGGCGACCGCCGAGGGCGCGATGCCGCAGGCCTCGATGTAGGCCGCGTAGCCCATGCCGCGCAGCTTGCCTTTCGCTTCGGAGGCCTTCTTGCGCGCCGCGTAGCCCGCGACGTCGCCGAGCTTTTGCGCCGCGTCCATGGTGGCGTCGTAGTTGCCCGTGTCGTAGAGCAGCGCCACCGGCGTCTGGTAGGGGAAGCTGCGGATGAAGTTCTTGCGGCGGATCTCCGCCGGGTCGATCTTCATCTCGCGCGCCGCCGTTTCCACCAGGCGCTCGACCACGTAGGTGGCCTCCGGGCGCCCGGCGCCGCGGTAGGCGTCGACCGGCGCGGTGTTGGTGAATACCGCCGTCACCTCGCAGTGGATCAGCGGCGTGGTGTACTGCCCCGCGAGCAGCGTCGCATACAGGATCGTCGGCACGCACGAGGCGAAGGTCGAGAGGTAGGCGCCGACGTTCGCCGTGGTCTTCACGCGCATGGCGAGGAACTTGCCGTCCTTGTCCAGCGCCAGCTCGGCGATGGTGTGGTGGTCGCGGCCGTGGGCGTCCGAAACATAGGATTCGGAGCGGTCCGCGGTCCACTTTACCGGCCGGTTGATCTGCTTGGCGGCCCAGGTGACGACCACGTCCTCGGCGTAGAGGTAGATCTTGGAGCCGAAGCCGCCGCCGACATCGCCCGCCACCACGCGCACCTTGTGCTCGGGCAGGCCCATGACGAACGCGGTCATCAGCAGGCGCTCGACGTGCGGGTTCTGGTTGGCCACGTACAGCGTGTAGCTGTCGTCGGCGCGGCTGAAGGCGCCGTTGGCGGCGCGCGGCTCGATGGCGTTCGGGATCAGCCGGTTGTTGACGAAATCGAGCTTGGTCACGTGCGCCGCCTTGGCGAAGGCCGCGTCGACCGCTGCCTTGTCGCCCAGCGCCCACACGTAGCAGGTGTTGTCCGGTGCGATCTCATGCAGCTGCGGCGCGCCCTTGGCGCGCGCGAGGCGCCCGTCGGCCACCGCGGGCAGGGGCTCGTAGTCCACCTGCACCAGCTCGGCCGCGTCGCGCGCCTGGTCCTGGGTCTCGGCGACCACGACGGCGACCTGATCGCCGACGTAGCGGACCTTGCCCTGCGCGAGCACCGGGTGCGGCGGCTCCTTCATCGGCTGGCCGTTGACGTCGGTGATCAGCCAGCCGCAGGGCAGCCCGCCGAGCTTGGCGGCGGCGATGTCCTCGCCGGTATACACGGCGAGCACGCCGGGCGCGGCTTTCGCCCTGGCCGTATTCACCGACTTGATCTTCGCGTGCCCGTGCGGCGAGCGCACGAACGCGGCGTGAGTCTGGTGCGGCAGTGTCACGTCGTCGGTGTACTGGCCGGCGCCGGTGAGAAAGCGGTAGTCCTCTTTGCGCTCGACGCGAGCGCCGATCAGCGGTGCACCCATGGGTGCCTCCTTACTTGGCTGCGGCCATGGCCCTGGATCCGGCCATGATGGATTTGACGATGTTGTGGTAGCCCGTGCAGCGGCACAAGTTGCCGTCCAGGGCCTCGCGCACGTCCTGCTCGCTCGCGTTCGGGTGGCGCTTGGCGAAATCGACCGCGTTCATCACCATGCCCGGCGTGCAGAAGCCGCACTGCAGGCCGTGGTGCTCCTTGAACGCCGCCTGCATCGGGTGCAGCGTGCCGTCCGGCTTGGCGAGGCCCTCGATGGTCAGCAGGTCGGCGCCCTCGGCCTGCATGGCGAGCATCGAGCAGGACTTCACCGCCTTGCCGTTCATGTGCACGGTGCAGGCGCCGCACTGCGCCGTGTCGCAGCCCACGTGCGTGCCCGTGAGGCGCAGCTGCTCGCGGATGAAAGTGACGAGCAGCGTGCGCTCCTCGACCTCCCCGGAGACGGCCTTGCCGTTGACCTTCATGGATACTTTGACTGCCATTCGGCCTCCTCGAATCGCGATTGTTCGTTTCCGGCGGGACGGCCATCCTAGCCAAGCGCGCCGCACGGATCAATGTTGCGCCGCAATAGGGGCGCAGGAGTAAGATTGGCGTCATGGATTCAGTCGACATCGAAGTGCTGCGCAGCGCCGAGGCGTGGCGCAAGTCCGGACACCGCGTCACGCTCGGCACCATCGTCAAGACCTGGGGCTCGGCGCCGCGGCCGGTCGGCGCGCTGGTGGCGATCCGCGACGACGGCCAGGTGGTGGGCTCCGTGTCGGGCGGCTGCGTGGAGGATGACCTGATCGAGAAGGTGCGGGACAAGGCGGTGGCCGCCGCGAAGCCGCAACTCATGACCTACGGCGTCACCAACGAAGAGGCGACGCGCTGGGGCCTGCCCTGCGGCGGCACGCTGCAGGTGGTTCTCGAGCCGGTGACCGGGGCGGGCGGCCTCGGCGAGCTCCTCGAGCGCATCTCGACGCAGCAGCTGGTCAAGCGCCGCCTGGAAATGGACTCGGGCCGCGTGGCGCTCGAGCCGGGGCGCTGGAGCGACGCGCTCGAATTCGACGGCAAGGTGCTCACCACCGTGCATGGCCCGCGCTGGCGGCTGGTGCTGATCGGCGCCGGCCAGCTCACGCACTACCTCGCCGAAATGGCGAAGATGCTCGATTACCACGTCAGCGTCATCGAGCCGCGCGAGGAGTACGCCGCCGGCTGGAACGTGGCGGGCGTGAAGCTCGACCGGCGCATGCCCGACGACGTCCTCGCGGAATCGAGTCTCGACGGCCACAGCGCGGTGGTGGCGCTCACGCACGACCCGAAGATCGACGACCTGGCGCTGATGGAGGCGCTGAAGTCGGCGGCGTTCTACGTCGGCGCCATCGGCTCGAAGAAGAACAACGACGCGCGCCGCCAGCGCCTGCTGGAGTTCGACCTGTCGGCGGCCGAGATCGCGCGCCTGCGCGGACCGGTCGGACTGTACATCGGCTCGAAGACGCCGCCCGAGATCGCGGTGGCGATCCTCGCCGAGATGACCGCGGTGCGCCACGGCGTTACGGAGCCGAGCTGGGCGGCGAAGCCGCAGCCGCGCTTCGATCCATCCGCCTGCGAGGTCAAGGCTTGAAGTTCGTCGGCCTGCTGCTCGCAGCAGGCTCGGCCAGTCGCTTCGGATCCGACAAGCTGCAGCACGCGCTGCCGCACGGCGTGGCGATCGCCGTGCAGGCGGCGCGCCACCTGAAATCCGGAGTGCCGCGGGTGGTCGCGGTGGTGCGCGAGGGCGGCGGCGAAACCGCGCGCGCGCTCGCCGCCGAGGGCTGCGAGGTCGTCGTCTGCGAACGCGCCGCGGACGGCATGGGCGCGAGCCTCGCCTGCGCCGCGCGCGCGGCGGGCGCGGCCGACGGCTACCTCGTCGCGCTGGGCGACATGCCGTTCGTGCGGCCCAGCACCATCGCCGCGGTGTGCGCGGCGCTGGCGCGCGGCGCGGCGCTCGCCGCGCCCTACTGGCGCGCGCGCCGCGGCCACCCGGTCGGATTCGCGGGCAAATTGCGCGGCGAGCTCGAGATACTGCGCGGCGACGAGGGCGCCCGGAGCATCCTGGAAGCGCATGCCGCCGAGCTCGTGAAAGTGCCGGTAGGCGACCCGGGCGCGCTCCGCGACATCGACAAGCCCGCCGATCTCACGCCGCCGCTCGCGGTGTAGGCGCGCGCCGCATCGGGTAGACTCGCCTCTCGGATTGGGGAGGTGCCGCGCAGCGTGGAAACTGCCCAGCGCGCGATATTGTTCGTCGACGTCACTGACAGCACGCGCATCTACGAGTCGCTCGGCGACGCGCAGGCGCACACGCTGATCGACCAGCTGCTGTGGCTGCTCGGCAAGGCCGCCGCGACCCACGGCGGCACCGTGGTGAAGAAGCTCGGCGACGGCATGGTGTGCGCGTTTGCGAACTCCGACGACGCCTGCCGGGCGGCGTGCGACATGCAGCTCGCCGCGCTCAGCACGCCGGCGAAGCGCCCGGCCGACCGCCTCGCGGTGCGCATCGGCTTCACTTTCGGCCCGGTGGTGCTCTCCGAGGGCGACGTGTTCGGCGACACGGTCAACGTGTGCGCGCGCCTGGTGGCCCTCGCCAACCCCGAGCAGGTGCTCACCACGCAGCGCACGGTGGAGGCGATGGAGCCCGGCCTGCAGTCGCGCTGCCGGCAGCTGTTCCCGATCCGCGTGCGCGGCCGCCACGAGGAGATCATCGCCTGCAACGTGCAATACCGCGAGGATCCGGACGCCACCGAGACCAACCTGGAGCGCGGCACGCTGGCGCGCGGGCGCGAGCTGGTGCTCAAGCTCACCTACGGCGGCGAGCTCGCCGTGGTGCGCTCCTCCGGCGCCGGCATGCGCATCGGGCGCGACAAGGACAACGACCTGGTGGTGGAGAGCCACTTCGCCTCGCGCACGCACGCGCGCATCTACCCGCGCGAGGGGCACTTCGTCCTGCAGGACCTGTCCTCCAACGGCACCTATCTCCTCGCCGACGGCAGCACCGCCGAGATCCTGCTGCGGCGCGAGGAGGCCGTGCTCACCGAGCGCGGCTGGATCGGCCTCGGCAACAGCGCCACGCGCCACGGCGACCACACGCTGCGCTTTCGCATCGAGCCCGAGAGCGACTAGCCTGTAGAATCGCGGGCTTCGCCCGAGCCGAGCCCATGGCCCATTCCGACCTCCTCGCCCGCACCGATCCCGAGCTGTGGGACGCGATCAGCCTGGAGAACCGCCGCCAGGAAGACCACGTCGAGCTGATCGCCTCCGAGAACTACGTCAGCCCGGCGGTGCTTGCCGCGCAGGGCTCGGTGCTGACCAACAAGTACGCCGAAGGCTATCCCGGCAAGCGCTACTACGGCGGCTGCGAGTACGTCGACCTGGCCGAGACGCTCGCCATCGAGCGCGCGAAGCGGCTGTTCGGCGCGGACTGGGCCAACGTGCAGCCGCACTCGGGCTCGCAGGCCAACCAGGCGGTGTACTTCGCGGCGCTCAAGCCCGGCGACACGGTGCTCGGCATGTCGCTCGCGCACGGCGGGCACCTGACGCACGGCTCGCCCGTCAACCTCTCGGGCAAGCTCTACCACTTCGTTTCCTACGGGCTGGATGCGAACGAGGTGATCGACTACGAGCAGGCCGAGCGGCGACTCGACCGGGTGCGCAAGGGGGCCAAGTCGGGCGATGCCGATGCGGTTGCCGAGCGCCGCGGCGGATCCGTTGCCGACCTCGGTCGACGTGATCGCCGGGTCGTAACCCAGGGTGCTCATCAACTGGTCGAGCTCTGCAAACGTGGTTGTCGCGCCGGGCGAGGCGCTGAAGCGGTGACGGATGAGCCGGTAGGCCGCGTAGCTGATCGCCTCCTCGCGTGCCACGTGCACGTCGCCGCGAATCCTGAAGTCCGTAATCGCACAGTTGTAACCGT
>Ga0210114_1000073_pt1 | contig 22259 bp, 15 predicted proteins | sample MayberryNW_TuleA_FD_185524 | JGI IMG/M metagenome (GOLD analysis project Ga0210114, IMG submission 185524) | Wetland microbial communities from San Francisco Bay, California, USA, that impact long-term carbon sequestration - MayberryNW_TuleA_D2... | ecosystem: Environmental > Aquatic > Marine >...
GGAACATGTCGTCGCGACGGTGCAGCGCCTCGGCGGTCGCCTGCGCCTCGGCGAGGCGCGCCTCGGCGCCGGGAAGGAGGGCGGCGAGCAAGGTCTCCGCGTCGTCGCAATGCTGCCGGAGCCGACGCTCCGCGTAGTCCGCTGCGGCACCGGTGGAGATGATGAACTGCCAGTCGGACGCCTGGGCCAGCAACATCTCGCGGGCGGCCTGGGCCAGAACCGGCCGCGCGGCGGGCCGCTCGATCGCGACCGGCACCGCGTCCCAGAAGGTCTCCTCCAGCGCCCAGACCCGCTCCCAGGTCCAGACCGTGGTCTCACCTAGCCACATGCTGAAGTCCCCGTTGGCCCCCCAGGAGCCGGGGGGCATCGCGATCGGCTGGCGTACGGGGTGCTCGGCGAGATGGCGCGAGGCGGTGAGGGGCCGCACCCCGCGTCCCTCGCGAGCCAGCGAGCGGTAGACCCCGCCGAGCCACTCGGTGCCTTCGAACCACCAGTGACCGAAGAGCTCGGTATCGAACGGCGCGACGATGACGCCCCCGCGCCGCTGGCGCTCGCTGGTCGCGATGCCGGCGAGCAGTCCGGCGAAGTGCTCCGCATGCTCCTGCGCGCGCGCGCGAGCCTCGTCGGGGTCGTAGGGCCCCTTGTCGCCGAGATCCACGCCGTCGCCGGTCACCCGCCAGAGCTTGAGTCCCCCGGGCCAGCGCATCTTGTGGAACTCGAGGTAGGCGCCGTCGCCAGGGTAGCCATGGAACCGGCTCCAGACCTGCATGGACGAGCGCGGGTCCCGCACCAAGGCGGCGATGCCGTCCGGCCGCCAGGGCGCCACCTCGTAGCTCCGGTAGGGCGAGCGATGGCCCGGTCCGTCGGTCCGATCGCCCGACCGCTGGACGACGGCGCGGGTGGCCGGATCCCCGTAGATGCCGAGCGGGCGGCCGGCCGAAGCGAGATGGGAGTCGACGAAGAAGAAGCGGAACCCGGCGTCGCCGAGGTGCTCTTCGATTCCGCGGCGGACCCCCGAGCGCGGCGCGCTGCTCCAGGGCTGCCATGGGCCCCGAGGGCGGTAGGCGCACTCGGGCACCCAGATGCCCTGGGGGAGGCGTCCGAACAGCCGGCGGTGCTCGGCGCGGCCGACCGCGAGCTGGAGCCGGATGCTCTCGTCGCGTGCGAGCAGGGGGAGGAACCCGTGGGTCGCGGCCGAGGTGATGGTCTCGATCCGCCCGCTTTCCTCCAGCGATCGAATGGCCGAGACGATGTCGCCACCGAGGTCGTAAAAGAGCCGGTGCAGGCGGGTCAACCGCGCACGCCAGAACTCCACCCGCGGGACCAAATGCTCCTCGACCGTCGCGGCCAGCGCCATCCGGGCCTCGTCGCAGGCCATGAGCCGCTGGGCGAAGAAGGCCTCCATCTCGCCGACGAAGGTCGGACTCACCAGCTGATTCGCGAGGACCGGCGTGACACCGATGGTGAGTGGCGCCGCCACGCGCTCGGTCTCCAGAGCGCGCAGCTGCTCGATCAGCGGCAGGTAAGTGTCGAGGGCGGCCTCGCAGAGCCAATCGCTGCCGTGCGGCCAGCGGCCGTGGTTGAGGACCCAGGGCAGGTGACTGTGCAGCGCGAGGACGAAGTCCATCGTCGGCCCTAGCGCATCGCCGCGTGGGCGACGGCCCGCCGGTAGACCTCGAGGTACTGATCCACCGAGCGTTCCCAGCTGAAGTCCCGGGCCATCGCCCGGCGCACCATCGCCTGCCACTTGCCGGCGTCGGCATAGGCGCGGAGCGCGCGCAGGCCGGCCTCCTGGAAGGCCTCCGGGGAATATCCGTCGAAGACGAAGCCGGAGACGCCGTCCTCCACCGTGTCGGCCAGGCCGCCCACCCGCCGGACGATCGGCGGCGCGCCGTACCGTTGCGCGCGCATCTGGGTGAGGCCGCAGGGCTCGTACAGGGAGGGCATGAGGAAGATGTCGGCACCGGCCATCAGCCGGTGCTCGAGGCGGTCGGTGAAGTCGAGCTGCACGCCGATCCGGTTGGGCGCCGAGGAGGCGAGGTCCACCAGCGCGCGCTCATAGTGGGGATCGCCGCTGCCCAGGAAGACGAACTGGGCATCGCTCCCGAGGAGCTCGGTCGCGCCCAGGATGAGATCGAGCCCCTTCTGCGTCACCAGCCGACCCGTCAGGCCGAACAGCGGGACGCGGCGCCGCTGCGGCAGCCCGAAGGAGCGCTGGAGCCCGGCCTTGCACTTGCGCTTGCCCTCGAGCTTGTCGGCGGAGTACTGCGCGGTGATCTGGGTATCGGTCACGGGGTTCCACACCCGCTGGTCGATCCCGTTCAGGACGCCGATGAGGCGGTCGCCGAGCGCGATGAAGAGGTCCTGGAGGCCAAATCCGCCGCCGGCGGTGCGGAGCTCCTTCGCCTGAGTCGGGCTCACGGTGGTCACCATGTCGGCGAAGGTCAGCCCCCCTTTCAGGAAGTTGACCATCCCGTACCACTCGAGCTGTTGCCAATTGTAGAGCTCCCACGGAAGGCCGATCTCGGGCATGACCTCGGGCCCGAAGTGACCCTGGTACCCCGGATTGTGGACCGACACGACGATACTGGCGCTCCGCGCGGAGCGCTCATGCGCGAGGATGGTGCGGAGGTACACCGGGACCAGGGCGGTGTGCCAGTCGTGGGTGTGGAGCAGGATGGGCCCCTTCACCAGGCGGGGCAGCGCCATGCAGGCGGCGACGGAGAAGAAGGCGAAGCGCCGGTGATTGTCGGGGTAGTCGGCCCCGCTCTCACCGTAGATGCCGTGGCGGTTGAAGTACTCGAGGTGCTCGATGAAATACACCTGCGGGCCGGTGACCGGGCCGCCGGCGCGAAAGACCCGCGCCTCCTCGTGTCGTCCGCCGAGGCTCACCACGAACGGTTGGCCGACGGGCTCGAGGTCGGGGTCCTCGTCCCGCACCGTTCGGTAGAGCGGCAGGATCGCGGTCACGTCGAGACCCGCGGCGTGCTGGAACGCGGCGAGGCTGGCGACGGCTTCGGCCAGCCCGCCGGTCCGGGCGTAGGGGAGATACTCCGCGGTCACATGGACGATGGAGACGCGCTCTCCGCCCCCCGCGCTCATCAGCTCCGCCATGTCGTGCGCCTCAGCCGGTGGGCGGATCGTCGCCCGCCGTCTCGCCCTTGATCGCCGGAGCGTAGTACTCCTGGACGTAGTTCTGGACCATCCGACGCGCGCTGAAGCGGGAGCCGGCGAGCCGGAGCGCGTGACGCATCTTGTCCACCCAGCCGATCGGAACGCCGGCAGCGTTGCGGTGGTGATAGATGGGGATCACGTGGTCCTCGAGCAGGCGGTAAAACCGCTCGGCGTCGGCGGTATCGGCGTCCTCGGTATCGCCCGCGGGGGGAATGGCCCAGCCGCTCAGCCCGTCGTAGCCCTCCTGCCACCAGCCGTCCAGCGTGCCGAGCTGCGGTACACCGTTGAGCCCGGCCTTCATCCCGCTGGTCCCCGAGGCCTCGAGGGGCACCCTGGGGAGGTTGATCCACAGGTCCACCCCCTGGACCAGGAGGTGGGCGATGTGCATGTCGTAGTCCTCCACGAACGCCACGCGCCCCTCGAGCTCGGGATCGCGGGTGAACTGGTACACGCTCTGGAGCACTTCCTTGCCCGGGTTGTCGGCCGGGTGGGCCTTCCCGGCGAAGATGATCTGGACCGGGCGGCGGACGTCCACCAGCAGTCGCCGCAGGCGCTCGAAGTCGCGGAAGATGAGATTGGCGCGCTTGTAGGTGGCGAAGCGGCGCGCGAACCCGAGGGTGAGCGCGCCGGGGTCGAGCAGCGTCCCGGCGCCGACCACCTGGGCCGCTTCCTTGAAGCGCGCGGCGAACCGCTGGCGGGCATCCTCGCGGATTCGGGTGGCGAGCACGTGCTTGAGGCGCACATGCGCGGCCCAGAACCTGTCCGAGTCCAGCGTCAGCACCTGGTCCCAGAAGCCGGGCTCGTCGAGCCGGTCGCCCCAGTGGCGGCCGAGGTGCTCATCCAGCAGCTCCATGATGGGCGTGGCCATCCAGGTGGCGAGGTGGACGCCGTTGGTCACGTGGCCGATCGGCACCGCTTCCCAGGGACGCCCCGGCCACAGGTCGCGCCAGAGCGTGCGCGACACCTGCCCGTGACGGCGGGAGACGCCGTTCACGCGGGCGGAGAGGCGGAGGGCGCAGACGGTCATGTGGAACTGCCCCTCGATGGAGGGGTGCTTGCCGAGCTGGAAGAGCGCATCCTTCTCGATGCCCATCTCCTCCCAGATCGGCCCGGCGCAGGCGGCCAGAGACTCGACCGTGAAGGCGTCGTGTCCCGCGGGCACCGGCGTGTGAGTGGTGAACACGCTCTGCGCGCGCACTTGCCGCACGGCTTCGTCGAATGGGGTGCCCGCCCCCAGGCGCTCGCGCAGCCGCTCGATCATCATGAACGCGGCATGCCCTTCGTTGGCGTGCCACACGGCGGGCTGGATGCCGAGGGCCCGCAACACCCTCACGCCGCCGACGCCGAGTATCCACTCCTGGCGCACGCGCAGGTCGGGGCCGCCGGCGTACAGCTTGTTCATGAGCCCGCGGTCGTCGGCGTGGTTGACGTCGAGGTTGGTGTCGAGAAGGTAGATCGGCACGCGGCCGACCATCATCCGCCACGCCCGCACGTGCACCGGGCGTCCCGAGGTCTCGACGGTGGCGAGATAGGGGCGTCCCAGGGGACCGACGACCGGCTCGAGCGGCGTCACCGAGAGGTCGTATTCGTCGTCGCTGTCCTCCTGCCAACCGTCGACGCGGAGCCGCTGGTCGAAGTAGCCCTTCAAGTACATCAGGCCGACGCCGACGAGGGGAACGCCGGCGTCGCTCGCCGCCTTGCAGTGGTCGCCCGCGAGCACACCGAGACCGCCGGAGTAGATCGGCACCGAGCTGTGGAGACCGAACTCGGCACAGAAGTAGGCCACCGGACGGCCGTCGAGCTCGCGGTAGTTCTGGGTGAACCAGGTCTCCCGGCTGGTGGTCTCGTGGTGGAACCGCGTCATGACGTCGTCGTAGCGGCGGAGGAAGTCCGCGTCGCTGGCGCAGGCGGCGACCCGCTCCGGATCCACCCGACACAGGAGGTCGAGCGGGTTGTGGCGGGTGAGGCCCCACAGCGTCGGATCGATGCTGCGGAAGAGGCCGCGCGCGTCGCGGTTCCAGCTCCACCAGAGGTTCTTCGCCAGCGTGGTGAGGCCTTCGATGCGCGCCGGGAGATAGGGGATGTGGCCGGTGTGCGGGGTCATAGGGCGGTAAGTATAGCGGGGGCGAGCAGTGTGGCGGAGGGGCGCATTCCGGCGGGACAGCGGGACGGCAGAGCGGTGTCTTCCCGAGCAAAGAGTGAGGATCTTCTCACCCTGCTTCGATGATCGCCGAGAAGACGCCGCGCTTCGCTCGGGATGACAGGGTAGGCTCCTCGCCTGTCCGCCTACCTCACCAGCTTCTTGTACCGAATCCGATGTGGCTGGCCTGCCTCCACGCCCTTCCGCCGCTTGAGATCCGCCGCGTAGTCCTGGTAGTTCCCCTCGAACCAGACCACCTCGCTGTCGCCCTCGAAGGCCAGGATGTGGGTGGCGATCCGGTCCAGGAACCACCGGTCGTGGCTGATGACCACGGCGCAGCCGGCGAAGTTGAGGAGCGCTTCCTCCAGCGCGCGCAGGGTGTCCACGTCGAGGTCGTTGGTGGGCTCGTCGAGGAGGAGCAGGTTGCCGCCGCTTCGGAGCAGCTTGGCCAGGTGGAGGCGGTTGCGCTCGCCGCCTGACAGCGTGCCCACCTTCTTCTGCTGGTCGGCGCCGCGGAAGTTGAAGCCCGCCGCGTAGGCCCGGGCGTTCACGGTGCGGCGGCCGAACTGGAGTTGATCTTCGCCTCCGGAAATCTCCTCGTAGACCGTCTTCTCCGGATCGAGCGCGTCGCGGCTCTGATCCACGTACGCGATTTGGACCGTGGAGCCGACTTTCAGCGTGCCGCCGTCGGGCTCCTCCTGGCCGGTGATCATCCGGAAGAGCGTGGTCTTGCCGGCGCCGTTAGGGCCGATCACCCCCACGATGCCACCCCGCGGCAGGGAGAATGTCAGGTCGTCGATCAGGAGCCGGTCGCCGAAGCCCTTCGTCAGCTTGTCGGCGACCACGACCTCGTCGCCAAGCCGCTCGGGGACCGGGATGAGGATCTCCGCGGTGCCCTCGGTCTGCTTCGCCGCCGCCTCGCGCAGCTCCTCGTACCGGGTGATGCGCGCCTTGTTCTTCGCCTGCCTGGCCCGGGGCGACATCCGGATCCACTCCAGCTCGTGCTGGAGCGTCTTCTGCCGGGCGGAAGCCTGCTTTTCCTCCTGGGCCAACCGCCGCTCCTTCTGCTCCAGCCAGGAGGAGTAGTTGCCCTCCCAGGGAATACCCGCGCCCTGGTACAGCTCGAGGATCCAGCCCGCCACCTTGTCGAGGAAGTACCGGTCGTGGGTGACGGCGACGACCGTCCCCTTGAACTCCGCCAGGTAGCGCTCCAGCCACCAGACGCTCTCGGCGTCGAGATGGTTGGTCGGCTCGTCGAGGAGCAGCATGTCAGGCTGCTCCAGCAGCAGCCGGCAGAGCGCCACCCGACGCCGCTCGCCGCCCGAGATCTTGGCCACGTCCGCGTCGCCCGGCGGGAGCCGCAGGGCGTCCATGGCGAGGTCGATCTTGTGGTCGAGCTCCCAGAGGCCGAGCGCGTCAATCCGTTCCTGCAGATTCCCCTGCTTTTCCAGCAGCCGGGTCATCTCCTCGTCGTCCATCGGCTCCGCGAATTTCGCGCTGATCTCGTTGAACTGGTCCAGCAGCGCCTGCTGCTCGCGGACGCCGTCCATGACGTTCCCACGCACGTCCTTCGAGGGGTCGAGCTGCGGCTCCTGCGGGAGGAATCCGATGCGGGTGCCGGGAAGCGGCCGCGCGTCGCCCAGGAAATCCTTGTCCACGCCGGCCATGATGCGGAGCAGGGTGGATTTCCCCGCGCCGTTCCCACCGAGCACACCGATCTTGGCACCCGGGTAGAAGGCGAGGTAGATGCCCTTGAGGATCTCGCGGGAGGGAGGCACGACCTTCCGGAGGTCGCGCATGGTGAAGATGTATTCGCCGGCCATGGGGGCGCAAAATAACCAAAAGGGCGTCCCAGCGGGGACGCCCTCGAAGGTCGAAGGTGGTGAAGGGTCAGCTCAGGTGTCTGTTCACCAGCTTGGTCATATCGAACATCGAGACCTGGCTCTTGCCGCCGAACACCGGACGGAGCTTGTCGTCGGCATTGATCGCGCGCCGGTTCCTGGAGTCCTGCAGACCGTTCCGCTTGATGTAGGCCCAGAGCTTCTTGGTCACTTCAGTGCGGGGTATCGCGCTGGAGCCGACCACGGCCGCGAGCTGCGGGCTGGGCTGCATGGGCTTCATGAACGCCGCGCTCGGCGTCCTCTTCTTGCCGGCCTTCTTGGTGGCCTTCTTCCGTGCGGTCGACTTCCTGGCGGGCTTCCGGGCGCTCTTCTTGGCGGACTTCTTGGCTGCCTTCTTCCTGGTGGCCATCGCGTGTCTCCCAGTGATTGTGAGGACCGTGCGTGCCGCGGTACCGCAGAACTCCCGTGACAAACAGTACACAACAGCCCCATAACTGCAATAGGGAAAGGCCGATTTTCCCCCGGGGAGAGCTGCCAGGGGACGGCCGTGAACGGTGAAGAGTGGAAGGTGAAAAAGGGGGGCGCGTCCCTTCCACCTTTTATTCTTCACCGTTCACGCCCTTCGACAGCACTCGCTCCACCTCCCGCAAATCCGCCGCGATTTCCACGGGGCGATTGGCTCCGGCCGGGGGCGGATCCGATTCGACATGATACTGGAGCAACATGCCGGGATCCTTCAGCACATGTCCCGTGAGCACCGCGACGACGCGCGCACCGGGCGCAATGGTCCCCCGCCGCACCAGCTCCCGCACGCCCGCGACGCTAGCGGCGCTCGCCGGCTCGCAGCCCACCCCGCTGGCGTCCACCGCGGCCTTCGCCTCGAGGATCTGGGCATCGGTGACCGCGAGGACCACGCCGTCGGTCTCGCGGATCGCGCGCACCGCGCGGTCATGCGAAGCGGGGTCGCCGATCCGGATCGCGGTGGCCACGGTGTGGGGCTCGACCCGGTAGCGCGTCCGGAAGCCTTCCTCGAAGCTCCGCGCGAACGGAGCCGCCCCTGCCGCCTGCACCGCCGCGAGCCGGGGCATCCGATCGATCAAGCCCCACGCGCGCGCCTCCCGCAGCGCCTTTCCGAAGGCGGCGGTGTTTCCCAGGTTGCCCGCCGGGAGCACGATCCAACCCGGCGGATTCCAGGCGAGCTGCTGGAGCAGCTCGAGCACGATCGTTTTCTGGCCCTCGAGCCGGAACGGGTTGATGGAGTTGAGCAGGTACACGCCCAGCCGCTCGCTCGCCTCCTGCACCAGCCGAAGACAGTCGTCGAAGCCCCCGCGGACCAGGAGCGTCCGCGCCCCGTAGGCGAGAGACTGCGCCAGCTTCCCGGTGGCCACGTTGCCGGCGGGCACCAGCACCAGGGCGGGGAGGCCCGCCTGCGCCGCATACGCGGCGAGCGAGGCCGAGGTGTTGCCGGTGGAGGCACAGGCCACGGCGCGCGCGCCGACGCGAAGGGCTTGGGTGACCCCGACGGTCATGCCCCGGTCCTTGAACGAGCCGGTCGGGTTGTGACCCTCGTGCTTGAGCAGCAGTCCTTCGGTGCCGCTCCACCGGTCCAGCGCCGGGCGGTGGATGAGCGGCGTGTTCCCTTCGGGGTGGGAGACGACCTGCTCCGCCGACGGAAGGACGATCTCACGGAATCGCCAGACCCCCGAGGGCGGTGTGCCTGGAGCCCTCCCCCGCCGCTCCGTGAACCGCAACAGCAGCTCGGGTGCGGTCAGGTCGGGCGGACGGTGCGCGATCTCGAGCAGGCCGCCGCAGCGGGGGCAGCGCGGGTGGGGATCGGTCTCGGTCAGCTCGTTGCCGCAGGAGACGCAGATCTGCCAGCTTGCGGGTCGCTCGGTCTGGAACCTCATCACGCCTGCTCCTCGCGGGTGACCGTCGCGCCATCGCGGTCTACCGGGCTCACGCGCACGCTGCAGCCGGCGCCACCGGCGCGATAGGCCTCGGCCATGGCCCGTGCCACTCGCTCCGCACTCTCGCGCCCCCGCGCCAGCGCGAACGCCGTGGGTCCGCTGCCGGAGATCGAGCTTCCCAGCGCGCCCGCAGCGAGCGCAGCCGCCTTAGCTTCGGCGAAGCCCGGGAGGAGACCCGCCCGCACCGGCTCTGCGATCCGGTCGTCCACCGAGCGGGCGAGCAACTCATAGTCCTCCAGCGCGAACGCGGCCACCATGGCCGCCACGTGGGCCGCCTGGTGCAGCGCCACGGCGCGGGACACGTCTCGCGGCAGCACCGCGCGCGCTTCCACCGTGCGCATACGATGCTCCGGCTTCGCGAGCACGACATGGAGCTCGGCCGGCACTGGAAGCCGCACCACATCCAGGGGATCCATCGATCGGATGAGCACGAACCCGCCGAGCAGGGATGGAGCGATGTTGTCCGCGTGCCGTCCAGCGACCGCCTCTTCCGCGTCGAGGCAGGCTTCGATGAGCTCCAGATGGCCGAGCGGCTCGCCCAGGAGCGCGTTCACCGCCACCGCCCCGGCGACGGCGGAGGCCGCGCTCCCGCCTTGTCCGCCCGAGAGGGGCAACCCCTTCCGGACCGAGAGGCCGATGCCCTTGCCACCCGCGGCAACGTTGCCTGCGCGCCGCAGCACCGCGCGCGCCGCGAGGCCGGAGGTGTGCCGCTCCGCCTCCCGCGGGAGCTCGGGATGACCAGGATCGAGGATCCTGAGGCCGGACTCGCTCCGCCACTCCGCCCGCACGGTGTCGCCATCGCCCGCCACCGCGAGGCCGAGGATATCGAGGCCGGGGCCGACGTTCCCGATGGATCCCGGGGCGAACGCCGTGACCGCCCAGCTCATGCGCCCGCCAGGCGCAGGATGTCGTTCAGCACTCCCGCGGCCGTCACCTCGGCGCCGGCACCCGGACCGCGAATCACCAGGGGGTTTGCCTTATAGCGCGCGGTGGTGAAGACCAGCTGGTTGTCGGATCCCTTGAGCGACGCGAGTGGGCTCGAGAGGGGCACCGCCCGCAGGCCGACGGCGATCTTGGTCGGGGTCACCGTGGCGACGTAACGGAGCGCGTTCCCTTGGGTGCGCGCCGCGTTCACCCGCCGCTTCCACGCCGCGTCCAGCTGCTCCAGCCGCTCGAGGAACTCGGGGAGGGGACGTGCGCGGGCCCACTTGGGAACCAGGGACTCGACCGCCGCCCGGTTCAGCTCGCCCCGATAGCCGAGCAGCCGCGCGAGAATGAGCGCCTTCCGCCCCACGTCCATTCCGGAGAGGTCCTCGCGCGGGTCGGGCTCGGTGAGGCCCAGCCGCATGGCCGCTCGAACGGCCCGGGAAAACGGCACGCCCTCGCCGACTTCGGTCAGCACGTAGCCCAGCGTTCCCGACAGAAGGCCCTCGATCCGCTCCACCCGGTCGCCCGACTCGGTGAGCTTGTGGTAGGTGTCGATGATCGGGAGTCCGGCGCCGACCGTGGCCTCGTGCAAGATCCGGCGGCCACGCGCGCGAGCGGTCTGCCAGAGCGATTCGTTGGCCAGCCGACGGCCCGCGAGCGGCAGCTTGTTGGCCAGCACCAGGTCCATGCCGTGAGTGAGCGCCGCCTCCAGCGCCGCGCTGGTGTCGTGGGCGGTGAGGTCCACCAGGACCGGCCGGGTGAGGGCGTAGCCCGCGATGTGGGCGATCGCCTCCTCCGCCGTGCCGTGGCGGCCCCGAGCCGTCTCGGCGAGGCTCCGACCCTTCTTCTTGTCCGCGGCGAGGGTCGCCAGCCGCCGGGGGGGGATTCCCTGCGGCTCGAAGACGAATCCGCTCCGGTCGATGACCGCGGCCACACGGAGCGAGAGCGCCGGCCGGCGTACTCGGCCGATCAGCTGCGTCAGCGTGCGACCGATCTGTCCGAAGCCGAGCAGTATGATCTCCATTCGCTCGGGCTGGATCACGGAGCCGCCGGCGATCCGGGAGAGCTGGAAGGCCGCGTGCACCCGGCGCTGCGCCTCCGCCGCCTCTGCCGCCTCGACCACGACCGAGATGTTGAGCTCGGAGGAGCCTTGGGCGATGGCCACGACGTTGATACCGCCGGCCGCCAGCGCCGAGAACACGCCGGCGGCTATGCCCGGGGTCCCATGCATGCCGAGGCCGACGACCGCGATCGTCGCCATGCCGGCGCTCACCTCGACGCCGTCGATCTCCCCGCGCGCGATCTCACCGCGGAACTCGCGCTCCAGCGCGACTCGGGCGTCGTCCGCGAACGACTCCGGGACGCTGAAGCAGATCGAGTGCTCCGACGACGCCTGGGAGATGAGTGAGACGGAGATCCGCCGGCCGTGAAGGGAGGCGAAGGTGCGGGCGGCGATCCCCGGCACGCCCAGCATCCCGTTGCCGGTGACGGTGACGAGCGCCTGCCCTCCGGCGGCTGTGAGCGCTTTCACCGGCTTCCGCCCCGCGCCCACCCGCTCGGAGACTTCGGTACCGCCGGAATCGGGATCGGCGAAGGGGCGGACGAACACCGGGATCCGGCGTCCCGTCACCGGGATCAGCGCACGCGGGTGGAGGACTTTGGCGCCATAGTAGGCGAGCTCCGCCGCCTCGCGGGCGTGGAGCTGGGGAATGACGCGGGCATCCGGGACCACGCGTGGATCCGCGGTCAGGAGGCCGGGCACGTCCTTCCAGAGCGAGACCCGCGCCGCGCCGAGCCCCCGGGCGAGGAGCGTGGCGGTGAGATCGGAGCCGCCGCGACCCAGGGTGGCGACCTCACCCTCGGGCGTGGCGCCGATGAACCCCGGCACGACCGGTACCAGGCCGCGGCCGAGATGAGGCGAGAGGATTCGCTGGACGGCGCGGTCGGTGCGGGCGTAGTCCGGGGCCGCCTGGCCGAAATGGGCGTCGGTGTGCACCAGGTCCATCGCGTCCACGAAGCGGGCGCGGGTGCCCCCGGCCTCCAGCGCGGCGGCGACGAGCCGCGCGCTCAGACGCTCGCCGCGGGAGACCAGGTAGTCGGTGGTGCGCGGGGTGAGCTCGCGGAGGAGCCGAAGACCCTGGGCCAGCGCTTCGAGCTCGGCGAAGAGGTCGCTGACGTAGAGCAGGACGTCGGCCCGCAGGCGGCCGGCCGGAAGCAGCGACCGCGCGACCTCGACGTGGCGGGCGCGGAGCCGGGCAACGAGGCTGGCCACGGTGCGCGACTCGCCGCTCCCGGCCTGTTGCGCCACTTCCAGGAGCGCATCGGTGGTCCCCGCCATCGCGGAGACGACCACGACGGTCGGCTCGGCACGGTGACGGCGAACGATCTCGACGGCGTGGCGAACGGCGGTGGAATCGGCCAGCGACGCACCGCCGAACTTGTGCACGTGTGGCGCGCGGCGGGGTCGGGGCATGGCGGGAAGGTAGGGCGGTAAGGCGGTAAGGCGGTAGGGCGGTAGGTGTGTGTGGAAAGCCTGTCACCCTGAGCGGAGCGAAGGGGGCCATGCTCGGGATGGCCTCCTTCGCTTCGCTCAGGATGACATGCCTGCAAGCACACCGCCTTACCGCCTTCCCGCCTTCCCGCCTACATTTGCCCCCATGCTCGCCCTGCTCAAGCTGATCCAGTCCATCATCAAGACCCTGCACTCGGAGGGCACGCCGGGGCAGGTCGCTGCCGGGATGGCGCTCGGAGCGGCGCTCGGGCTCACGCCACTGCTGAACGTCCACAACCTGGTGGTGTTCTCCCTCATCGTGATCCTGAACGTCTCGTTCGGCGGCGGGATGCTGGGTTGGGCGCTGTTCGTACCGATGGGCTTCATACTCGATCCCGCCTTCCACGCCATCGGGCTCGGCCTGCTGCAGGCGCCTTCGCTGCGCGGCCTCTGGACCTCGATGTACAACACACCGCTGATCCCCTACACCAATTTCAACAACAGCATCGTCCTCGGCAGCGTGGTGGGGTGGCTGGCCCTGGCCGTACCGATCTTCTTCGCCTCTCGCTGGGCAGTCGCCCGGTACCGCGCCACCATCGGAGCGCGGGTGCAGCAGTCGAAATTCTACAAGGCGATCACGGCCTCGAAGGCGTACAACGTGTACCGCCTCTTCCGGCCGGAGTGAGCCGATGGCCGTGAAGATCTTCCGCTGGAAGGCCATCGGACCGCTGCTCCTGTTTCTCCTGATCATCGCGATCCTGGTCTGGCTCTTCGCCGAGCCGTTCGCCAAGGACACGACCGAGGAAGTCGGCACCGAGCTCCTCGGCACCCAGGTGGACATCGGCAAGCTCGACATCCATGCCGACGAGGCGGCGGTGGATCTCCGCCGGCTGGAGATCGCCGATCCGTTCGACGTCGCGAAGAATCTGGTCGAGGCGGAGGAGATCCGGCTCAAGCTCAATCCGCTGGCTCTGGCGGAGAAGAAGCTGGTGGTGGAGAACCTCCGGCTGGGCGGTGTCAAGTTCGGCACCACCCGGAAGACGCCGGCGAAGCCAGTGGAAGGCGAGGGCTTCGCGTTCCAGACGCTCCGCTCGGTGCGGGAATGGGCGCAACAGTTCGACGTCCCGCTCCTCAAGCTCACGCCGATCGACACGGTGAAGCAGCTGGTGCTGAACCCCACCCAGCTCACGACCGTGAAGACCGCGCAGGCGCTCGCCGCCCGAACGGACTCGGCGCGGAAGGCCCTGGAGCAATCCTTCAAGCAGCTCAACGTCGACCGCACGGTGGACAGCGCCCGCGCTTTGGCGACACGCCTGCAGGCGACCGACCCGCGCAAGCTCGGCCTGGAGGGCACTCGCAAGGCCATCGAGGACGTGCGCGCGAGCCTCAAGCAGCTGGATGCTGCCAAGCAGCAGCTGGCAGATCTGGAGCGTCAGGTGAAGGGCGGCGCCGGCTCGCTCACCGCCGGCCTCCAGCGCCTCGACGAGGCGCGGAAGAAGGACTACGCGTTCGCGCGGTCCCTGCTCCAGCTGCCGACCTTCTCGGCGCCGGAGATCGGCGAAGCGTTCTTCGGCAAGGTCAGCATCGACCGCTTCCAGCAGGCGCTGTACTACACCGAGCTGGCGCGCAGGTACATGCCGCCGGGCCTGCTGCCGAAGGAGGATCCCGGCCCCGAGCGACTCCGAGCCTCCGGTGTCAATGTCCGATTCCCCAAGGAGCACGACTGGCCGAAGTTCCTGGTCCAGCTCGGCCAGGTGGACCTCGAAATCGGCGGCGACAGCCCGCTGCGCGGCGCCTATAAGGCGGCCGTGCAGGGGCTGACCTCGGATCCCTCGCTGTATGGCAAGCCGACGATCGTGCGCACCAGCCGCACCGCGGAGGGCAGTGCGATCGCCGGCATCGAGGTGGCCGCTCTCATCGATCACGTGAACCCGCAGCGGGTGCGCGACTCGGCCTCGGCCCGCCTCCGCGGCGTCGCGCTGCCGACCCTCGATGTGCCGGGGGTGCCGTTCCGCCTGAATCCCGGCCGCGGGGCCGCTAGGCTCGACTTCACGCTCCGGAACGACCAACTCTCCGGCCGCTGGGCGCTTTCGTCCAACCAGGTCGCCTGGGCACTCGACAGCGCGGGACGGAAGCTCAACACCCTCGAAGGGCTGGTGTGGCGTGTGGTCTCCGGGCTCAAGGACCTGTCGGTGGACGCCCGGGTGAGCGGCGGGCTGCGCTCGCCCAAGCTCGCGGTGAGCAGCAACCTCGATCACGCCGTCGCGGACCGGCTCCAGGCCGTCGTCGGCGAGGAGGTCGCCAAGGCCGAGAAGATGGTGCGGGCCAAGGTGGACAGCGCCGTGGCCGAGCGGGTGGAGCCGGTGCGGAAGCAGATCCTCGCGGCACGGAGCGAGGCGGAGACGCGCCTGGGCTTGGAGCGGAAGCAGATCGAGGACGTTGAGCGCGAGCTTCAGGGCGAGCTCAAGCGACTCAGCGGCGGACTGGCACCCGACATCAGGCTTCCCAAGATCGGGATCTGAGCGTCGTGGGGACCTCTGGCCGCTTCGGCTGTCGCGCGTAAGTTTGAAGACTCCCATCCCGAAGCGGAGTTGCTCATGCGCATCGGCGTTTCCAAGGAAGTCGCCCCAGGTGAGCGGCGCGTCGCTCTGGTGCCCGAATCCGTCAAGAAGCTGATCCAGGCGGGCTACGACGTCTCGATCGAGGCCGGGGCGGGAGAGGCCGCCGGACATCCGGACGCCGCCTATCGCGACGTGGGCGCGGCGGTCGAGGCCGACTCCGCCTCCGTGCTCGGCTCGGCGGACCTGGTCCTGAAGGTGGGCCCGCCCACCGCGGCCGAAGTCAGCTCGATGCGGCAGGGGGCCATCTATCTCGGCTCGCTCATGCCGCTGAGAAATCCGGAGTCGGCCCGGGCGCTCGCCCAAGGTCGGATCACCGCCTTCTCCACCGACGCGATCCCCCGGACCACGCGGGCCCAGTCCATGGACACGCTGTCCTCCATGGCCAACATCGCCGGCTACAAGGGCGTGCTGCTCGCCGCGGCGGAGCTGAACAAGTACTTCCCGATGCTCATGACCGCTGCGGGCATGGTGCCGCCGGCCAAGGTGTTCGTGATCGGCGCCGCGGTCGCCGGCCTCCAGGCGATCGCCACCGCGAAGCGGCTGGGCGCCAACGTGGTGGCGACCGACGTCCGGCCGGAGGTGAAGGAGCAGATCGAGAGCGTCGGCGGCAAGTACGTCGGCATCGAGCTGGGCGAAGCCGCCTCGGCGGGTGGGGGCTACGCCAAGGAGCTGTCCGAGGCGGACAAGGCGCGGCAGCGGGAGATGCTGGCCGCCCAGGTCGCCCAATCCGACGTGGTGATCACCACGGCGCTCATCGGCGGCGTGTTCGCGCCCAGGCTCATCACCGCGGAGATGGTGCGGAGCATGCGGCCCGGCTCCATCATCGTGGACCTCGCGGCCGACGGCGGAGGGAACTGCGAGCTCTCGCGCCCCGGCGAGGCGGCCCTGGTGGGCGGCGTCACCATCCTGGCGCCGCTCAACCTGCCCGCCACGCTGCCGCTGCACGCGAGCCTGCTCTTCTCCCGCAACCTCACCGCATTCGTCCTGGCGTTCACCAAGGACAAGGCGTTCCAGCTCGACTTCAACGACGACATCCAGCAGGGTGCCGTGATCACTCACGAAGGCGAGGTGCGCCACGCGCGCACCCGCGACGCGCTCCAGCGAGGTGCATCCTGATGCATGCAACCAGCGACTTGTGGTCCCAGATCTTCGTCTTCGTGCTCGCCACCTTCATCGGGCTCGGCGTGATCCGCCGGGTGTCCCGGCTGCTGTACACCCCGCTGATGTCGCTCACCAACGCCATCTCCGCGATCGCCGTGGTCGGCGCGATCCTGGTGGCGGGTCCCGACTACCCGGTCGAGATCCGGTTCCTGGGCGCGGTCGCCGTGTTCGCGTCCATGACCAACATCGTCAGCGGGTTCCTCATCACCGAGCGGATGCTCAAGATGTTCAAGCGCGAGCAGAAGCCCGGTGAGGGCAACCGCCCATGACCTATAGCCTGGTCCAGCTCACCTACGTGGTCGCGACGGCGCTCTTCGTCTTCGCGCTCCACTGGATGAACGCGCCGGCCACGGCGCGCCGCGGGGTGTACGCCGGCGTGATCGGCATGGCGCTCGCGGTCGCGGCCACGTGGGCGCGGCCCGAAGTGGTCCATCACCTGTGGATGGTAGTCGCAGTGATCCTGGCCTTCGCGGTCGGCATCCCGCTCTCCCGGGTGCCGCTCACGGCGGTGCCCCAGCGGACGGCGCTCTCCCACGCGTTCGGCGGCCTGGCCGCCGGGCTCGTCGGGACAGCCAAGTTCTACCTCTGGTACGGCGAAGGCTCTGCCGAGCTGACGGCCTTCCGCACTACTGCGATCATCCTCGAGGTGCTGCTCGGTTTCCTGACCTTCACCGGCAGCCTCATGGCGGCGGGGAAGCTCCAGGAGGTGAAGTGGATCCCGCAGCGGCCGGTGACCTACCCGGGACAGAACGTCACCAACATCGGCCTCATGGTCGTCGCGGCCGGGCTGGGCGTGGCGATCGTGCTGCACCCCGCCGCGGCGTGGGCACCGGTGGCGTTCGGCGGCATCGTCGCGATGTCGCTGGCGTTCGGCGTGCTGCTCATCATTCCCATCGGCGGCGCCGACATGCCGACGGTGATCGCGATCCTCAACTCCTATGCCGGCCTGGCGGCCGTCGCGATGGGGTTCGTGCTGGACAACAAGCTGCTGATCACCGCGGGCGCGCTGGACGGCTCCAGCGGTCTCATCCTCGCGATCATCATGTGCAAGGCGATGAACCGCTCGTTCACCAACGTGATGTTCGGCGCCTTCGGCCAGGTGCAGCAGGCGGCAGCGGGCGGTGAGGCCCGGGAGTACAAGGCCGAGACGGTGGAGGGCGCGAGCCAGGTGCTGGAGCAGGCCAACCTGGTCGTGATCATTCCCGGCTACGGCATGGCGGTGGCCCAGGCGCAGCACAAGGTGCGCGAGCTCTACGATCAGCTCAAGAAGCGCGGGGTGACGGTGAAGTTCGCCATCCATCCGGTGGCCGGCCGAATGCCCGGCCACATGAACGTGCTCCTGGCCGAGGCGGACATCCCGTACACGGACCTGGTCGAGATGGACGAGATCAATTCCGACATGCCGCAGGCCGACGTCGCGCTGGTCGTGGGGGCGAACGACGTGGTGAATCCGGCAGCCCGCAGCGACAAGGGCAGCCCGATCTATGGCATGCCGATCATCGACGCCGACCGGGCGCGCACCGTCTTCGCGATCAAGCGAAGCAAGAACCCCGGTTTCGCGGGCATCGACAACGAGCTGTACTTCTCCGACAGGACCTGGATGCTGTTCGGAGATGCCAAGAACGTCATCGGGGAGCTGGTGAAGCAGATGAGCGGGGGGAGTGGGATGCATTAAACCGCGGGTGGCCAGCCGCGGACCGGAGCACTGTCGGCCCCCGGCACCAAGGCTTACCTTCAGGCATTCCCCGACATTGGACCGGAGCATACCATGCGCGGAGTCTCGCTGCCGACCGTACTCGCTCTCGCCGCCCTGACGACGCCGGCGGCGGCCCAGAACGAGTGCTTGAAGGATTATCGGATGCCGGCGGTGGGGCGCTGGGCGGAGTACCAGGCCACCTTCAAGGGGAAGCCGTCCGCCATGCGCTACGCCGTTGTCGGCGAGGAGTCCCGCGAGGGCAGGCCGATGAAATGGCTGGAGATGCGCATGGCCGGGGGCAAGGATACCATGGTCTATCAGATGCTCACCCCGGGGAACCCGGCGGAGATGGACCAGGTCCAGGAGGTCGTCTTCAAGACGGGCGACAAGCCGGCGATGAAGATGAGCGGTGCCATGATCGGGATGATCCGGGGCCAGATGGGCAAGAACTCCGCGCTGGCCAACCTGTGTGAAGGAGTGTCGCTGGTGGGTGAAGAGTCCGTCACCGTGCCTGCCGGGACGTTCAAAGCCGCTCGGTTTCACAACGACAAGCACGACTCGGACACCTGGATGGTTCGGGATCAGCCGTTCTACCTGGTGAAGTCGGCAGGGAAGGATCACGAGATCGCGCTGGTGAAGTCGGGTGACGGGGCGACCTCCTCGATCACTGAGGAGCCGCAGGATATGATGGGGGGACCAAGCCAATAGGGGGAGGTCCTATCGCCTGCTGTTGGGTAGCACACCTCTGATTTCGGGCTGCCTGCCAAACTTGCAGCCACTTCGGCCACACATCACATAGCTGCTGTGGCCCGGGTGGGCTGCACGCAAATCGCCATCCCGTCACAGCTTAGCCTAAGGCGTTGAATTTTCGCATCTTAGGTACTATATTCGCGCGTCTCGACCTGGGGGCGGCCCCGGGTCCCGTTGCAGTTATACGTGCGGGGGACGGGAGTCCGAGGAGGCACCCAGGGTGACGATAAAGGCACGCAGCAAGCGCCGCCCCGTGCGGCCGGCGCAGATCGCCCGTGCAATCGATGAAGGCCGTGAGAGTCTCGACCTGTACCTGGACGAGATCAGCCGGGTTCCGCTCCTCAGCCGCGAGGAGGAGATGGAGCTCGCCCGCAAGGCGTTCAAGGGCAGTGTGGTGGCCCAGGAGAAGCTGGCCCGGCACAATGTCCGCTTCGTGGTCTCGGTGGCCAAGAAGTTCCAGAATCGTGGTGTGCCGCTGGTCGACCTGATCGGCGAGGGCAACCTCGGCCTCATGACGGCAGCCCGGAAGTTCGACCCCGATCGCGGGGTCAAGTTCATCTCCTACGCCGTCTGGTGGATCCGCCAGGCGGTGCAGGCCGCCATCGCCCGTCACGGCCGGCCGGTCCGGGTGCCGCTGAATCGCACCGCCGACCTGAGCCGGCTGGGCCGCACCACGACGCTCCTCAAGGACCGGCTCGGCCGTATGCCGACCACCGAGGAGCTGGCCCGCGCCACCGGGCTCACGGTCGAGGCCGTCCGGTCGCTGAGCGCCCTGAACTCCGAGGCCGTCCGCCTCGACCATCCCACCCGGGACGGTGAGGGCAACGAGCGGATCGAGCGCTTCACCAGCGGGGAGCAGGAAAGCACCGACATGACCACCATGGCCAACAGCCAGACCCGGGACATCGAGGCTGCGCTCGCCGCGCTGCCGCCCCGGGACGCCAAGGTGCTGCGGCTCTACTTCGGCCTGGACGACGGCAACAGCCGGACGCTCGAGGAGATCGGCCGGATGATGGGGGTCACCCGCGAGCGGATCCGCCAGCTGCGGGACCGGGCGTTGCTCCGGCTCCGCGAGGGCGAGACCGGCGACCGGCTGCGGGACCTCGTGGCCTAGTATCCTCTTGTCACCCTGAACACGAAGTGAAGGGGACCATGCTACCATGGTCCCCTTCGCCTTTCACGAGCGTTCGTTGGCATTCTGGGATCCGGTTCCACAGGTAGACGACGAAGGGCTGCGCCGGGGACTGCGCGCCTTCCAGGGCGACGGCGTCTGCTCGCAGGTGCGCGATTCACTGCTGAGCGGCCCGCTGCTCGTCGGCTATGCCCTCCTCCTGGGCGCCTCCAACGTCGGGGTGGGTGCCCTCTCCGCCCTCGGACCCGCGACCCAGGTGCTCCAGCTTCCCACCGTCGCGCTCATCGAGCGCTGGCGGACCCGAAAGGCGATCTGCTGGTGGGCGGCCTTCGCCGCCCGGGTGACCTGGCTCGGCGTGCTGGTGGTGCCCTGGGCGTTGCCCCCCGGCGCCAGGCCGGTCGGGCTCTTCGCGCTCCTGCTGGCGGCTTCCGCGCTCGGCACCGTCTCGGGCGCGGCGTGGAACTCGTGGATCCGGGACTTCCTTCCCGAGGACCTCCGCAACCGAGCGTTCGCACGCCGCATCGCGATCGCGACCACGATCGGGGCGGTGCTGAGCCTGATGGCGGGGCTCGCGGTCGAAGAGCTGGGATCGAGCCTGGGCTCGGAGGTGGGAGGCTACGTCGTGGTGCTCGGGGCGGGCGCGGCGGCCGCCCTGCTCGGCTTGCTGTTCCTCGCCCGGATTCCCGAGCCTTCCATGCCGCCGGCGACCCACCGGCCGTGGCGCGACATCGTTCGTGCTCCCCTCGGGAACCGCGAGTTTCGTTCGCTGGTCGGCTTTCTGGCCACATGGACATTCGCGGTGAACCTGTCCACTCCCTTCTTTACCGTGTACCTGCTGCGCCGGTTGGACCTCCCGATGGCAGTGGTGATCGCCTTTGCCGTCCTGTCGCAGCTGACCGCGGCGCTGGTGGTCCGAGCCTGGGGCGCAATGGCCGACCGTTTCTCGACGCCCGCAGTCCTGCGGGTGAGCTGCGCGGTCTTTCTCCTTGCGGTCGCTTGCTGGCCCGTGATAGGACAGGCCGACGCCTTCTGGCTCGTGATCGGCGGGCTCACCGTCATCCACATCCTCAGCGGGTTTTCAATCGCCGGGGTAAACCTCGCCTCCGGCACGGTGGCCATGGAGCTCGCGCCCAGAGGCGCCGCGGCCGGCTACCTGGCCACCAATGCCCTCATCACGGGCGCGGCGTCGGCGATGGCTCCCGTCCTGGGCGGACTGTCGGCCGACTGGCTGGAAACCCAGCGGCTTTCGGTGACGCTGGCCTGGACCTCGACCGTAGGGACCGGCGAGGGACTCGCTTTGCCGATCGCCATGCACGGGCTGGACTTTCTGTTCCTCGCCACTGTCGTGGTGGGACTGTATGCGATCCATCGGATCCTGGGCGTCAGTGCCCGGGCACCGGCCAGGCGCCGGGAGGTTCTCGGGGCCCTGTTGGTCGAGATGCGGGAGCAGATGCCGCAGCCGCTCCGGGCCATCACGACGGTCCCGGCGGTGCGCGATCTGGTCTACTTCCCCTTCTCGCTTCTGGGCTGGCTGCAGCCTGAGCGGAGGCGAGGAGCGGGTGCTGTCCGGTTGCACGAAGGCATGGTCGCGGCCCCAGCCTCCGAGGGCCGCCGCGTCTCCGACCCTCGTTGAAGCATCCCTTAATGACGGGTGCCATCCACAAGGTTGCGAAGTGAATGCTCGGGTATAGAACGTAGGGAGCGTGAGTACTAGCGCGCCCGCGCACGCACTATATCTTGGCTATTTCCACGGCTTTCTGTTGGGGTCGCATTTCCCGGGCTGGTCGCCGACTATGCCGGAACTGATCGAGCGCCTCGGTGGAGCAATCGCCACCCGCTACCGGATCCAGCGCGAGCTGGGGCAGGGCGGGATGGCGAAGGTGTTCCTCGCCCACGATCTCAAGTACGACCGCGAGGTTGCGGTCAAGGTGCTCCGGCCGGACGTCGCGGGAGGGGTCGGACCCACTCGCTTCCTTCACGAGATCCAGACCGCGGCCCGGCTTCATCACCCGCACATTCTCCCGCTCTACGATTCGGACCAGGCCGACGGCCTGGTCTACTACGTGATGCCCTACGTCAAGGGCGAGACCCTCCGGCAGCGGCTGGAGCGAGAAGGGCAGCTGCCGGTCAACGAGGCCATCCAGCTCGCACGCGAGGTCCTCGATGCCCTGACCTACGCTCACAGCGCGAATGTGGTGCACCGGGACATCAAGCCGGCGAACATCCTGCTGGATGCCGGACATGCCGTGGTGGCCGACTTCGGGATCGCGCGCGCCATCGGGGAGGGCGAGTCCACCACGGGGCACGTCATCGGCACACCGGCCTACATGAGCCCGGAACAGATCGACGGCAGCAAGTA
>Ga0210114_1000074_pt1 | contig 22102 bp, 16 predicted proteins | sample MayberryNW_TuleA_FD_185524 | JGI IMG/M metagenome (GOLD analysis project Ga0210114, IMG submission 185524) | Wetland microbial communities from San Francisco Bay, California, USA, that impact long-term carbon sequestration - MayberryNW_TuleA_D2... | ecosystem: Environmental > Aquatic > Marine >...
GAGACCTGCTATTTCAACTCCGCCGTGCAGTGCGCGCACTTGGTCGCCTTGAGAGGAACCGCCGAAAGGCAATAGGGACAATCTTTGGTCGTCGGTGCCGCCGCCGGCGCCGGTCCCTGCATTCGGTTAATTGCCTTGATGACCAGAAAGATCGCGAATGCGATGATCAAAAAATTGATGATGTTGTTGATAAATATGCCGTAATTCAATGTCGCGGCGCCGGCCGCTTTGGCGGCAGCAATACTGGGGTAGGCATTGCCCGAGAGGTTGATGAACAGGTTCGAGAAATCAACGCCCCCCAACGCCAATCCTATCGGCGGCATCAGCACGTCCTCGACGAACGACGTAACGATCTTGCCGAACGCCGCGCCTATCACCACGGCCACGGCGAGATCGACAACGTTGCCTCTCATTATGAATTCCTTGAATTCTCGGTACATGGTTCCTCCTCCGAGCTTGAATGGGTGCGCAGAACCCGTTTAGATTGACTCAGATTTAGGATTGTCTTTACTGATAGAACACTGCCGGCAAGAGCGCTTATATGACACGAGAAACTCTCGAGTCAAACTTTTTCGTACCTCGCTAATCCTACTCGGATTGGGTTAAACGTCGGTTGCCGAGCTATTTTTCAGCGTGTATCGTTTTTTCATGACCGATCCAGCGCGCGCCGCTGCGAGAATCGTAGGATTGATCCTCGTTGCGATTGCCCTTCTCTATATCGCGCTACATTTTGCGTTTCGGTCGGAGACATTTCGTAGTTGGACGGAAACCGAGCTGTCGGAAAGAAGCGGCCTGAACGTCAAGCTCGGTACTCTCAACTTGCACTTTCCCTTTCGCGTGGTCGCCGACAACGTGGGAATTTCCAAACCGCGCGGCTTCTCTTTTACGACAGACCGTCTCAGCTTGACCCTTAATCCGCTGGACTTAGCGGGAATGACCTTCCACCGCTTGAGGACCGAACGGCCGATTCTTCAAGTAGATATTCAACAACTCGGCGGATCGGGGAGCGACACCGCGCCCATCGCGCTGCGTCATTTGAATGTTCACGACGGGACCGTCGTCTTAAACAGGGGAGAGGAGAAACTTTTTGAGCTTCCTAAGATCGATTTGCAGGCGGAAAATATCAATCTCGGCCGTCAGGCCGGAGTCACCCTGCGCGCGGACGTGCCGGCGCTGAACGGCACGGCGGAGCTCATTGTTAAAGGTCACTCGCGTGAGCTGGAATCGACGGTCTTGATCCGTGCCAAGAAAACCCAGGGCCTCTTCGGCGGCGATGTTCACAAAGGATCGAGCTCCGAATTAGTTCGGCTCGACGCCAGATTTCGCGCCAGCGAAAAACAAGCGGCCGAAGCAAACATTAGCGGCAAGTTTCATGATCTGGGAATAAATGAGCGCAAATTGACCGGCACCTTGGCCGCACGAATCAACCTCGATGAGGATTTTCACAACGCCGATTTTTCCGGACACGCAACCTTGGCAGACTTTCCGGGCGCGTTGACGTCGGCGTTCAGCAAACTCCCGAACGGCACCCTGCAGGCGAGTTTTGCCGGTATTTTTTCGCTGCCGCAGAAGACGCTGACACTCAAATCGATGCGCCTGGCTTCCCATCTCGGCAGCGGGTCAGGCGACGGCGAAGTGCTTTTCGATCCGCAGCCGAGCATTTCTCGAGCCAGATTCGCTTGGCAAGAGATGCCGTTAGAAAATTTAAAACTCCTATTGCCGACACCTCTCAACCGGTGGACCTATGAGGGTCACGCGCGAATCGACGGCGAAACAAGCGGCCCCTGGAACGCGCTCGCTGTACGTGGAATCGCGCGCAGCGAAAATGGCCAATTTCGCGGCGCCGAAGTCAAGGCAGCAAGTCTCAAGGTCGATCTGCCTTTTGAATGGGGGCCGACTGTCCTGCGGATCGCTGGCGCTCAGTTCGAAGCCGGCAAGCTCGACTATCACGGCAAAAATCGCTGGCAAGCGGCGGTCGAGCGCCTGCAAGCCAACGCCTCGTTCGCGCTCCAAACCGATCAACCGCTACGGATCGACGGCCGCTTCCAAACCAATGGTGGAAAATTCAATTCGCCCGAGAGCGATAAGGTCGGCGAGAATCTATCGCTCGATGGATCCTTTGTCTGGACTTCTCGGCCAGTCACGAGCTCCTACGGCTTCGACATTCAAGTCGGCGTCGATGCCGGAGAAATATTATGGGGTAAATTCTTTAGCGACTTGAAAGCACCTAAACCGACGTTCGCGCTCGACGCCGATTACTTCGGCTCCGACGATCGGCTGGAGTGCCGCCGCTGCGCGGTCAGTTTAGTCGACGTCGGCACCGTCACCGCGAGCGGCGCCATTGCAAAACTCACGCAAACGCCCGAGCTGCGCCTGCAAGCGCGCAGTACAAGGTTTTTGCCCGGCGGATTCTTCGAACATTTTTTGCGCGATAATTTGAAGCGCCGGTTTCCGATTCTCGACGAAATCGCGATCGGCGGCGAGTTGTCGTTTGAAACTGTATTGCGCGGCAGCTCGGACGATCTCAGCGCCGGGGGGGAACTGTCGCTCAAAGCCGGCGAGTTGCGCTCCCGATCGAAACAGTGGCAGGTCGGCCCGGTGGCGCTGAAGCTGCCGTTCGAAGTTCGCTGGGCTGAAACCAAGCGAGATTCGATCGGACCGGCGCCGACCGGCACCTTGACGATCGAGCGCGCTCGATTCGGCAAGCAATCGCTCGGGCCGATTGGGGCTTCGATTTCTTTATCGAACAATGCGCTGCGATTTCATCAATCGATTCGCGCCGCACTGTTCGGCGGCGAAATCCTGGTCGGCGCTCTTTTCTGGCCCGACGTCATTACCGATCCGAAGCGGTTATCGTTTTCGCTTGAAGCCAAACGATTGGATCTCGACGAGCTCACCGCCGCATTGCAATGGCCGACCTTCAGCGGCACACTGACCGGCTCCATTCCCGAGGTGCAGTCGAGTTCCGATCGGCTCAAGACCAACGGTCAAATTCAAGCCGAGCTGTTCGGCGGGAATATGGCCATGAACGAATTTGAAATCGAAAATCCGTTTTCACCGCTGGCCGCGATCCGGCTCGATGCCGATTTTCAGAATATCCGGCTTGAACAGCTCTCCAAGACCTTTGCATTCGGCCACATCTCGGGCACGGTAGCGGGAACGATCGACGACCTGGTGATTGTCGACGGCCAGCCGGCGCAGTTTAGCGTCGAGCTGCACTCGGTGGATCGCGGCGGCGAGCAGCGCATCAGCGTGGAGGCGCTCGATAAGATCACGGTCCTGAGCTCCGGCCAAAATGCCGGCGCGCTGTATGGCGGCCTGGCGGGTTTTTTCGACAGTTTTCGTTACAGCAAACTCGGCTTCAAGGCGCACTTGAAAAATGACCGGCTCACGTTGCGCGGTGTGGAAACTCGCGGCGAGCAGGAGTATTTAGTGGTGGGCAGTTTTCTGCCGCCGACGGTGAATATCGTCAGCCACACGCAAGCGATCGGTTTTTCTGAGCTGATGCGCCGGCTGGAACGAATCAAATCGAGCAAGCCGCAAGTTAAATAATTTGGAGGAATCATGTTGAAACGGACCCTCTTCGTGGCGCTATTTCTCGTCAGCGCCTGCGTCACCGTCAATATTTATTTTCCAGCGGCGGCGGTCGAACGCGCCGCCGACCAGATCGTCAAGGAGACCTGGGGCGGTCCCGGCGAATCGGAAAAGACCGCGCCACAACCCCAGAGCCGTTATTTTGACTTGCCTGCCGCGATCGCGAATTTAAGCTTCATCGGTGCAGCGCACGCGCAGGAAGCGGATATCAATGTTTCCAATCCGGCAATTCGCGCCTTGAAGGATTCAATCAAACGGCGCAGCGAAGCGCTCAAACCCTATATGGATCTCGGCAATCTCGGCATCGCGCAGGACGGCCTGTTGGTGATTCGTAACAACGACGGCTTGAGCCTCAAGCAGCGCGCCGAAATCAAACAGTTGATCGACGCCGAAAATCGCGATCGCGAGGCGCTCTACCTCGAAATCGCCAAAGCGAACAACATTCCCAACGAAAATATCCCGAGGATCAAGAGCATTTTTGCCAAGAGCTGGATCGAGCAAGCGCGATCCGGCTGGTGGATCCAAGACAGCCAGGGCAGTTGGCGGAAAAAGTGAATAGCCGAAGCGCGATCAGTAGCGTTTGTTCCAGATGATATCGATGCCGTTCGAGCCCGTGGTGGTGGTGCTGCTGGAGATCTTCCAGTTCGGGATAATCTGATATTCGAGCGAAATCTCGCGCCCCCTTTCGCCTGATAACTGCTCTGAATACGAAACATAGGTGCCCGGCGCGACATAGCGGCCGACACCGACGCTTCCGCCGCCGAAGTCCACATCGGTGATGTCCAACCCCAGTGCGTCCAGGCCGAGCGCTCGGGAAACCGACTTGGCGACGGCGCCGGCGACAAAGCCGCCGGTGATGTTGACCGCGCTCTGTTGCAGTGAACTCTGCTCGTTCTTGTTCAAGGCGTTGAGCGGCTTGCCAAAAATTAGCAGCGCAAGAATGTCCGCCTGTTCCAACCGGGGCTCGCTGGTCAAGGTGAGCGTCGGTTTTTCGCTCGTGCCGCTGATCACGGCTTCCACGCGGTAACCCTGAACATCGTGGTGCGCCAGGATATCGAGCGCGGGAGTTATCTTATCTCCGCCGGTGAATTCGATCGTGCCGCGCACCAACTGAAAGCGACGGCTTTGAAAAGCCAACCAGCCTCTGACGATTTCCACGCGGCCGGTCAACTCGATCTCGCGTTGCGCTGGTTTGCGCGCACGGATGTTTCCGGAGAGCTCCGAAACCAGGTCGGGATGTCTGATCCAAAGATTACCCGGCGCGCGCAGGTTGAGATCCAGGCTGAGGTTCCTGAACAGACTGCCTTCAGCCGGTCCCATCGGTTTTGTCGCTTGTTCCGAGGGCCGCCGAACCACCTGATTGTCTTTGATGACGACAATGGTTTCGTCACCTTTGAGCGGCACCTTGCTTTGCTCCAAAAAGGTCAGGTCCGGCCGCAGCGATCCCTCGGTCACGGTGAGCTGTCCGGCGATTTGCGGAGCTGTCAAGGATCCTTGAATGTCAACGTTACCGGCAACCTTGACTTGGTAACGTTCGGTCTCGATCGCCGGCCAACGTTCTGCGGAGAGTGAGAGCTGGAGCGCGCCGGTGCCGAACTCGCGCAGCGGCAGGGAACCGCTGCCTTTGATCTCGCCGTCCTTGGCTTTGGCGGATATTTCTCGAATTATCAGATTGCGCGAATCCAAGCTTCCCGCGGCAGCGATCGCGGTAACCTCGACGCCGAGCGGCACCAATCTGACTGTCCCGTCCCGTAACCCAAACGTGCCCCGTACGTCAGGCTGCTTGATCGAACCGCGCGCTGTGAGGTCAAGACTCAACTCTCCGCCGATACGATCCAGCTGCTTGCCGCCAAAAGCATTGAGAAAACCGAGACTGATTCCCGCGCTCTGTGCTCTGAAGTCGAAGTTGTCGCCCATCACGGCGCGGGCGCCGTTCTGCCAGGCTAGGTCGAGCGGCAGAGTTCCGGCGCCCGTGAGGGTGTGGGTCGCGTCCTGTTGTACGCTTACGCGAAAGCTCGCCAGCTTGTCTTTGTAGCTCGCATCGGCGCGAGCGCCGGCGTAGGATTGTCCCGCAATGGAGGCATTCGTCAGCTGGGCTAATGCCGAAATCTCGGGCGCGGCCGCGGTGCCGGTAATCCGTCCCTGCGCGCTGATCACGCCCGACATATCGGCAGGCTCTGGCAAAAACAGCCACAAGGTTTTTAGCGGAAGTTGATCGATGCTCACCGTCAAATCCTGCGCGCCGGTCAAACCCAAACGACCGTTGATCAAGCAGATGCTCTCGCCGCTCCTGAACGAAAGCTGTTCAATAAAAAAACTATCATCGCGTTGCGTCACGGTCGCCGGGTGGACAAGTGTCCATGTGCCGCTCGGTGACGCGAGGGCCGCCTCGCGCAACCGCGCCACGATCGCATCCGGTAAGAACTCGACGACGCCGCTGAGCGCATGTTTGCGCGCTTGGCTGTCCTGAGCGTTCAGGCGCAACGTGATCGACGGCATCGGTTGCGGCGCCAAATTTGCCGTTGCATCGATTTGGCGGAACGACATTCCCGCATCGATCCCGGACAGCCGGGCCGTAACCACGCCGCGCGGAAAAATTTGCTCCTGCGAGCCCTGTAGAGTGAATTTGACATTGCCGTCTTGGACGGCGACGCCGTCCAGGCGGACGTTCGACGCCCGCCCGGTCCCCTCGCTGCTGAAGGTGGCTAGACTGCCCTGGGCCTGGCCGGTAAGCGTGAGAGAGCCGGAGCCTTTTTGATCGACCAGCGATAACCACGGCGATATCTCGGCGATCTGCAGCCGATAATTGAGCTTGCCCGAAACCTGGGCTTCGAGCCCCAGCTCGCCGGCGAGTGTGAGCGCGGATTCCGCAGTGTTCAAGGTGGCGTGAGCAATACGAAGTTTTTTATCGCTCAGACTGACCTTCACGAATCCTTGTTCGACTGCAACCGGTCCGAGCGTTGACGGCAGGATCTGAATCTCCGCTTGCGTGTTGATGTCGCCAAGGGTCACTCCCGAGCCCTTCACGCTCCCTTGCAGATTGAGCTTGCCTTCGATCGTGTCACGGTCCGGAATCGTTCGCTGAATGTCGAGGTCGTTCACTGCCAGCCTCAGTTCGTAGGCTGGTTTTTCTTGCAAGGTAACCTTCCCCGACCAGCTCGCGCCGCCGAGTGCGCTCTTGAGCCGGCCATCGAGCGCCGCAACGCTGTTTTCCACCCGCCCCGCCATCGACACATTGCCGAGGCTCCAGCCGTGGGCTTCGGCGGCCCGAACCTCCAGCTCCGCTTTCGCCGCCAACGCGGGCAGAGTCAATCCTCTGCCGCTGATCTCGGCTGTGCCATGCACGACTCCGGAGAAATTCTTGTTATCCAGCCACTGGCGCAAATGGAAGTTATCCACCGCCAGCGAGGTCGTGTAACGCGGCAGCTCCGCCGTGACATCGGCTTGAAATTTGCCCGTCAGTTTCGCCCCGGCGGCGGCTAATTCAATGTTGCCGTTCAAGGCATCGAGCGGCCCATCGATCCCCAAGGTAACCGCCAGGTCGTGTTTGATCGGCCACTCGGGGACAAAGTAAGCGATATCGGCAGCGGCGAGCTTCGGCAGTGTCGCTTGAGCTTTTATTCTGAGAGGTTCGGCTTGAACGATCTCGCCGTTGACTCGAATTTGTGAGTGGCGGCTCACCGCCCAAAAATTTTTCAGGCTGAAGACTCCGGGTGCGGCGGCGTTTTGCTGAAAGCCCAACCCACCTTTCAACCGCAAATCCGGTTGACCTTGGGCCGAAAGCAAAGTGGCGGCTTCTTGAACGTCGATGCGCAAGCCGGCCGGATGAACGCGCACACCGCCCTTCAAGTTCAGTCCTGTGAATTGATAAAGCTTGCCTTCGAAACCGAGCGCGATCTTGCCATCGTGCACATCGAGCGCATTCACCGTCGCAACCCAGGCGGAAGCTGCTTCCGGCTCCGTCCCGCGCGACCTTAAAGCTTCGACGACGTTCCATTCTCCGCTATCGTTCCGTTTCAGAATCGCACGCGGTTCTGCGGCATCGAGGCGCGCGATCTGCACTCGACCCCAAATCAGCGGCCATAAGGAGAAGACAACCCTCAAACGGGGAATCGCTACGATCTCATCACCTTCGTAACGCAGCACGGCATTGTGAAGAATAAGATCACCCCACAAAGAGCCTTCGAGTCGTTCAACGGCGATGTTGCCGCGAATCGCTTCGTTGATGGCCGCGACCGCCTGTTCGCGCGCCCAGCGGGTGAAATTTTCCGTGCGCACATAGATCGCCGCCGCGATAATCAGCAGCGACAGCAGCAGCCCCAATCCGAGCGCGAACCATTTTGTGAATCGCCAAAACATAGGCACGGGTTAAAAATAAGCTCCGATACTGAAATGAATCTGCCAGCCTCTATCGCCAGGCGGCCGCTTGAACGGAAAACCGATATCCAAGCGGATCGGCCCGACCGGCGTCGAATAGCTCAGACCGAAACCACCGGAGAAACGTAAATCGTCCACCGGTGGATCGTAGGTTTGCGTCGAAACCTGGCCGAAATCGATAAACACTGCCCCGTTCAATTCTTTCCATAGCGGCCGCCGGAACTCCAGCGACCCTTCCACCAGACTCAGCCCGCCAATCGGATCGTCGTCGGCCGTCAGCGGACCCAATCGCCGCCGGCCGTAGCCGCGCACACTCTTTTCGCCACCGGCATAAAAACGCTCGAACAGCGGCAGGTTTTTCTCGGAACCGAGCGGATCGGCGAAGCCCAGCTTCAGCCGGCTGGCGAAAATCGTGTCCCAGCCAATATCAATATATTTCCTGGCCTCCGCGGTGAGCTTGAAGAAGCTATACTTGCCTCCCCAAATTGTGCCTGCTTGATCGAGGTGCAACGCCAACACGTGGCCTTTTTTGGGGTAAAATGGATCGTCCGACGTGTTCCACACCAGCCCTGCGGCCGGCCCGGAAAGAACGCCCTTGCGCCGGATTTCTCCCAGCGCCAAGGCGACGTCCGAATCGATATTGTTCAGTTGGTTGTATTCCAACCGGTAGCCGACAAAGGCGGTCAGCGTTTTAGAGAACCGATGGTCGAGCCGCGGTAGGAACCGCGACGCGTTGCGCAAGTAGGTGTCTTCGGTTTCCTGGTCATGCCTGAAGCCGAGCGTTCCCTGCGTATCGCGCGATAAAAAGTGCGGTTGAACCAATGTGACGGCTCCGCTGGCCGCAAGCGAGGAGTATTTTGCGAGCACGGACAAGCGCCGGCCGCCACCGAGCCAGTTCAGGTGGCGCCATTCCAGTTGTGTGCGAAACTCGTCCTCGGTACCGTAGCCGAGCGCGATCCTGATCTCGCGATGTTCGCGCTCAGCCACTTCCACTTCCATGGGCACCGTCGTCGGCTTGCCCGCTGTTTCCGCCGGGCCCACTCGGACCGTGCTGAAAAGCTCTAGAGCCAGGATTTTCTCGCGCGACTCGACGATTTTCGAGAGCGAATAGAGCTCGCCGGCGTCATACGTGAGCTCGCGCGTGACCAGCTCCGGCTCGACCTTTCCGGAGCCCTTCACCACGGTCTCTCCGAAATAAGCGATCGGCCCCGGCTCCGCGCCGTAGCGAATGCGCGCGTTGTGTTCGTCCAGGTTGATCTCCGCCTTGCGTTGGGTTTCCACATGCGCGTAGCCGTTGTCCAAAAACGCGCCACGCAAGATTTGCTCTCCTTGCTGATAGTCTTGCTCGCGAAAAATCTCACCGCGTTTGACCGGCAGCTCCTCGGGCAACGGCGGCGGTTTTTGATCCGGGCCTTTGACCGCGACTTCGACATTGATTTCCGAGATCAAGACGGGTTCGCCTTCGCTTACCTCCATCTGCACCGCGATCCGGCCGGCTTCTTCGTCGACCTCCAAATCGTAAACCAGCGCCGCCTCGTAGTAGCCGTTGACCTCATAAAAACGGCGCAACCGTTCGAGATCGGTGCGGAAGGTGACAGCATCGAAGACCGGCCGCTCCTCCCAGAAGCGGTACCAGGGCCGGTCTTTCGTGACCATCACCTCGCTTAATTGGGCTTTCGAAAATTTTTCACTTCCGGAAAACTCAATCCGCTCCACGCGCCACTGCCGTGCAGGGTCAAGAGCGTCGACTAAAACCGCGAAAACAGTTCGGGGGCAAGGAAACAATGCGGTAAGAAAGAAAAGAAGAATAGTGCAGCCTCGCGTCACTCATTACCTTTACCATCTGAGACAAGTCTACGGAATGTGTCTCCCAATGTAGCTAAATTATTAAGGAGTTCATAAGTATCTAGACAACAGGGTTTGTTGGACACGAAGGACGACTCTTCCAAGCCCAGGCAAAGCGTCTGGGCGTCATCGGCCGCCCGCCGAGCCACGCCCCGAGTGCGTAATTTTGGGCGTGGGTAGGAAAGCGTTTTTTGAGTCCTGGTGCCTGCGCTTTCCACGACTCGCCCCTTCGTCCCAGCATGTCTAGTAACTAACGAACTCCTTAAGTAATTGGCCGAAGCACCGGACGAGTCGTTATAGCCTGCGATAAGCTTGCTGAAAGGATGCGGACGAAGGCGAAGATTTTTGTTGAAGTCCGAAAATCGTCTGTTTACGATCCCCTTCCCAGTTCCTGCGATCGTTTGGTCGCGCTCACCACCGCGTTCATCACCGTGCCCCGCAATCCGCCATTTTCCAGCGCGTAAATTCCAGCGATGGTGGTACCGCCCGGCGAGGCGACTTCGTCTTTCAATTCCCCTAGATGCTTGTGGCTCTCCAGCGCCATGCGCGCGGCGCCGTAGACGGTCTGCATCGCCAACTTGAGCGCCACCTCGCGCGTCAGTCCCATTTGCACGCCGCCATCGGCGAGCGCTTCCATAAAAAGAAAGACATAGCCCGGCCCGCTGCCACTGAGCCCAGTGACGGCATCCAAGTATTTTTCTTCCACCGCCATGCCGACCCCAAAACTGTTGAAGATCGCGCCGACCTTTTCCAGGTCCGCTGCGGTGGCGTGCGCCCCGGCGGCGAATCCGGCGGCGCCGGCGCCGACGACGCAAGGAATATTGGGCATGACGCGGACGACTCGGGCGCTCGGTTCGAGATGGGTTTCGATCCGCGTCAGCGGCACCCCGGCGGCAACCGAGATCAAAAGCTTGGCATGGCCGAGCTTTTTGGCGATCTCTCGCGCCACCGGGTCGACGATCTGCGGTTTAACCGCGAGGATGATGATGTCGGCAAAATCACAAACCTCGCGATTATCCGCCGTGGCTTTGATGCCGAGATCTTGGCTGATCGCTTGCCGCAGCGCGTCGCTGACGTCGCTGGCCATGACATGTTCTTGCTTCGCCAGGCCCGCTTGAATGATTCCGCGCGCGATCGCGGAACCGATTTTGCCGGCGCCGATAACCCCGATTTTTTCTGTCAGCACTGGGAACCCTCCTGGGCACAGATCAACTACTCGCCAGCATAGATGGTCAAAACGATAACTTCAAAGTCTAGCAGGCTGCTGAAAAAGCCTCATAGCCGTCGTTGCGCAAAACAACCTGGCTACGACGTAGACACTGGTGGAGTACTGGGGTGGTGGAGTAATGGAGTCATGGGATTGAAATCCAGTACTCCCATACTCTAACCCTCCACTTCGCTCACTTACCTCTAAAAATTCTTTAAGTCGCCTGCAATCAGAATTTTTTGGCAGCGCGAGCCCAGAGTAGTAGACAAACCCAACGCCCACGTGATCTGGCGGGGGCGTTTTCAGCAGCACAATTCTCTCGCCTAATATTTCTTACCCAAGCCCTGCAGCGCCTTCAACGCGTCGACGTCATCCGGCGTGAGCGCAAGAATCTCGCGGTATTTCTGCTCCGCCGCAGCGTATTTTCCCAGTTGAGCGTAGGCCTGCCCGAGCGAAAAACGTAATTCGTTTCGGCGCCGGCGCATGCGCAAAGCTTCGGTATAGGCTTCCACCGCCTTCTCCCACATCGCGAGCCTGTAATAAGTCACGCCCAGCTCGGCGTGGATCGTCGCGGAATTTTCGCCTTTGGCGCGGGATTTCTCGAGCAAGACGCGCGCTTCCTGCAACTGTTGTTTGATCTCGCCTTCGTCGGTCGAACGCTGCGCCTTGGCCGACAACAAGCGGCCCCAGGCAAGCAACACGGCAGGATGCTCAGCTTGCAGCTCACGCGCCTGCACGAACCATTTCTCGGCTTCCTCCAAGTTGCCGCCGTGGAGAGCGATGTTACCCAAGCCGAGATAGGGCAACACCTCCTTGTTACCCATCTCAATGACTTTTCTATAAACCGCCTGCGCTTCGGGTAAATAGAACTCATCGCTCATTCCGAGTACGTCCGGAATATACTCCTCGCCGCTTTGGAGCGCCGCAAAAGCTTCCTTGGCCCCGTCGGCGCTCCTGTCCTGTTCGAGCAAGAGGCGCATTTTTAGCAGATGAAACTGGGGATTCTTGGCATCGAGCTTGATCGCCTCGTCAACTTCGACCAGCGCGCGATTGCGCGCCAGGCTCGCCGCGTAAGCCTGCGCCATGTAGAAGTGATGCATCGCCTCGGGCACGGGCAGCGGCTTGGTTTTCAGCCAGGGCGGAGTCTCGACCAGGAACGGCGCCATGAGCTTACGGTTCAGCTCGGTCGTCGCCCGGCGCAAATTTTTCGGCGCCGAGAACTCCAGCTCGGCCCCGTCATCGGTGTTGATCGATGCGCCTTTGGAGAACTCCAAAAACCCTTCCCGGTTCATCCGGTAAAAACCCTGAACCCCGTAAACATCAGAGAGGCCAAGATATTCGAGATCCGACTGCAACATCGGGTTGTTGTCGTAGATCTTTTTTACCGCCGGGTAGTTGAAAACCTGCTCCTTTTTACTGCCGATCAAAAGAAAGTCGCTTTCCTTCATGCTCCACAGCGAAACGTGCGGGAAGGCTTCGACGAAGGTGCGAAAGACCATGCGAAAATCATCCGGCGACATGGAGTAATTGTGAAACCATTGGGCGAAGATCCCGTCGTCTTTAATTTTGGACTTGATGACTTGGTAAAACTCGCGGGTATAGAGATTGGCGATACCGGCAATCCACGGATTGGACGGTTCAGCCGTAATCACGTCGTAGTACTTGGGGGTCGCGAGTATATAGTTGCGCCCGTCGGTCGGAATGATCCGCACCCGTTTGTCCTGGTGCAAACCCGCGCTGCGCGAATGGCGCGCGTTGCGGTAGAGCCGGTCGATGGCACCCCGGTAATCCGGATCCTTCGAGCGGTTCATCAGCTCGGTGCGCGCTTGTGAATCCATCACGCCTTTATAGTACAGGCGCTTTTCGGCCGGGTCATACCAGATCCGGCTCTCACCTTCGTTCGTCGGGAACGTCACTTCGGCCGGCAAGCTTCCGGCGGGCACCGACGTCCTCTCGAAATATTTGCTGGCGTCGATCATCGCCGGCTCGATTTCGATGACTTCGATTTCCTTTAGCGAATCGAACGTGACCAATGCCTTGGCCGACATTCCGCTACCGAGTCCGATGGTCAGCGCGCGCTCCGCCGTCGGGTGCAGCAACATCGCCAAGTAACTGGTCATCAGCTGGCTCAGCGCGTCGCCGTAGGAACCATCGATCTTGCCGTTGGACTTGAAGTAGCGGTATTCGCTGTCGGGGATCTGATGCACGCTCACGGTGGACGTCAATCCCTCGCGGTAGTAAAGGATATCATCGCGCTTCATTTCTTCGATGCGTAAAGAGTTGGTCGGTAGCGACTCGTAGCGGTCCGCGTAAATCGTCACCCCGCTGGTGAGAATATGCGGATCCCAGCGGCGCACTTTGAGCGGCGCAACGACGGTCAAAACCAGCACGGCCATGCCGAGGCCGTAGCGCGGAATCCAGGAAAGCCTGGCGTCGCTGAGGATCAGCCCGGCGCCGATCAACAGATTCATCACCACGGCAAAGATGATCGTATTCTGGACGCCGAGATTGGGAATCAGGATAAATCCGCCGGCAAACGCGCCCGCCACCGCGCCCACCGTATTGGCCGCGTAGGAACTGCCAACGCCGCTGCCGACGCGATACAGGCTCTGGGTAAAGAGGCGCGCCACCAAAGGAAATGTCATGCCCAAGAGAACCGTCGGCACGAACATGACCAACGCGGACAGGAAAATCTGCAGGTATAAAAAAACCGTAAACGTATCGCCAAAGCCGTGCAGCAAACGGAGGAAAATCAACGGCAGTTGCTCGAACAGCGGAATGGTTGCGAGCGCCGCCAGGCCGACCCACAGCTCGATCAGGCCGAACGTGCTCAAGCGCGCTTCGCGCTCGCCGAGGAAACGGGCGTAAATGAAACCGCCGAGAGCGAGCCCGATAAGAAACGTCACCAACATGGTCGAAAACGAATAAATCGAGCTGCCGATCACCAGAGTGAGCGAGCGCGTCCAGGCGTTTTCGTACACAAGCGAGGCAAAACCCGACAGCGCGAACGAAACCAGGACCACCCAGCCTAATGTCGACGCGCTCCGCGCATCGGCGACCGAGGTTTCCTCGGCGACCGGTTCGGCGGCGATCGACACGGGAGTCTTGTCACGCAGGCGATCCACCATAAGAATCAGCGCGGCGATGATCATGTTGACGGCGGCGGCGATGAACACTGTCGTGCGCATGCCGAAGGTCGGGATCAAGTAGAATCCAGCCGCAGCGCAGCCGATCACCGCGCCGAGGGTGTTGGTGGCGTAGAGATCGCCCACGCGGCGGCCAAATTGGGCAAAGCTGCGGACAAAAAACCGGCTGAGCACGGGCAACGTCGCGCCCATCAATAACGTCGGAAAGACCAACAGGATAAAGGAAAGAAAAAACAGCACCAAATTGAAGAGAAACGGATAGGATTCATTCAGGACGAAAATCGGGCCATAGGCTTTTTGTGCCGCGAGAAAGAACCAGGGCACGAGAAAACCGTATACGCCTACGCCCGCTTCGAGAATACCGTAGAGGAGAAAGTCGTTTTTGCCGCGGTCGGCGATCCGACCGAAGACGTAGCTGCCGATCGCCAGCCCCGCCATAAACGCCGACAACACAGTGGCGATCGCATAGGTGGTATTGCCGAAGATCTGTGTGAGCATGCGAGTCCACACGACCTGGTAGATCAAACCGGCTGCACCGGAAAAGAAGAAACAGAAGAGACCAACGAGAAGCAGCCCATCTTGAGTGGAACGCTGCACACGATCCGTCATAAGTTCTCCCGGACTCAGGAACAATAAATCCAAGTAGTGATAGCAAGCCCTATGTTAACTGTAAAGCGCGGGTTGGCGGCGACGCAATGACGGACGAACTCGATGGAGCGTTCGTTGACTTCATTAAAAATGTCGTATAAGCGTTAAAACCGTCCAGGCATCCTAAATCTGAGAATTCTCTCCCTGATCATTATCCGGCGGGTCCAAAGAACTCATGTTTTTTCGTGCAAGACAGCGCTTTACTGAAGTGATTCGTACCGAATCCTGTGGATCTAAGTCAACGACGTAAATTTATCCTGGAGGGACGCAATGGCAAATGCGAAACGAGATGGCGCGGCGCCGGATGAGGTTAAAGACCTGCGCGGCGCGATCGAATGGATGAAAAAGGAAGGGGACATTCTGATCACCGATAAAGAAGTTGACCCCGACCTGGAAATCACCGGGATCCAAAAGCGTCTGGACGGCGGCTGTCCGATCCTGTTCAACAACATCAAGGGCAAGCCGCATCATCGCGCGATCACCAACTTGTTTGGCGACATGGACGTCATCAACAAGATGTTCGGTTGGAAAGATCATGCCGACCGCACGAGAAAACTCGCCTACGCCATTACCCATCCGATTCCGCCAATCGTGATCGATCAGAAAAGCGCCCCCGTACAAGAGGAAGTCTATGAAAAGCCGGCGGAAGCCAGCGAATTCGTGATCCCGATCCGCCATACCGATATCGAACCTGAGTTGACCGTCGGCTCGGGCAACCGGCTCATTTCCGGCGAATATTTCAATGGCGGCACCGACCTCGGCTATAATCGCATGAATTTCCGCTGGGGCAACGTCGGCACATTCCAGATTTCGCCCGGCTCGCACATGTGGCAGGTGGTGAGCAAATATTACAAAGACAACAAGATGGTTCCGATCACGATGAATTTCGGCTTGCCGCCGGCGGGATCCCTGCTGGCCGGCGCCGGTTTCGACTATGTCATCCTGCCGCAAGGCTGCGATGAAGTCGGCATGGCCGGCGCGGTGCAGGGCGCGCCCATGCGTTTGGTCAAAGCGCGCACGGTCGACGCCATGGCGTTGGCCGATGCCGAAGTTGTTTTGGAAGGGTATGTCAATCCGCGCGATCGCCGTTTTGAGACGGCTGAATCGGAAAAGGCCGGCGTTCAAGGCCGCTTCCATTTCCATCCGGAGTGGGCCGGCTACATGGGCAAAGCCTACAAGGCGCCCACCTTCCACGTCACCGCTGTCACGACGCGCAAGCGCGACAGCAAGCCGATCATCTTTCCGCTCGGCGTTCACACTCTCGACGATCACAACATCGATACCACCGTGCGCGAAGCCGCGATGTTCGAGCTGTGCGAACGAATGCAGCCGGGATTGATCATGGACGTCAACATCCCTTACTGCATGACTGACTGGGGCGGCGCCATCATCCAGGTCAAGAAACGCAATCGCATCGAAGAAGGGTGGCAGCGCAACTTCATGGCCGCGATTCTTGCGACCTCGCAAGGCTCGCGCCTCGTCATCGCGGTCAGCGAAGACACCGATCCGTATGACATGGACGACATCATTTGGAATCTCACCACTCGGGTCAATCCAAAGACCGATATCATCAATCCGTTGCCGGGCGGCCGCGGCCAGACGTTCATGCCCGCCGAACGCATGACCGCCGGCGAGCGCGAATGGACCGCTTCGAACACCAATTTCGAAGGCGGCATGGGCATCGATGCTACGGTTCCGTTCGGTTACGAGAACGATTTCATGCGTCCGGTCTATCCGGTCGATAAGATCGATCTCAAAAAATGGTTCACGGACAAAGACATTCAAAATGCCAAAAGCCGCATGCATGGTTGGGTGCTCTCTCTCTCTCGCACCGGTCGCTAATCCCGAGTTGTAAAAGTTAAGAATCGCGGAGGGAATGATCCAGTTCATTCCTTCCGCTCTTTCTCGCGGAAAATATCGACGAGTTTTCCGAAATCGCGTGATCCCTTGCCGTCCAGTGCGCAAAAATCAAATCTTCGCCGCAAAGTCCCCTTCAGTCGTGGCGGTCTTGTGAATTTTTTCCACGACTTTCGTTGACAAGATCCCGAGTGTCTGGTACCAAGGCTAAAGTTTTCAAGCCGCCCGACCGATTCCAAGACTTTTATCCAGGTGAAAAGTATGGAGACACGTCTTAAAAAAACGCCCGCTCGTACTTCAATCTGCGGCGCCAACTACACGACGCTCTTCCTTCTCGTCGCATTATTTACTCCGGCGTTATGGTCCGTCGATCGGATCTCGGCACCGATCGAGGAGACGGCCCATTCGGAAGAGGACAATGCCGCTGTGACAGCCGAACGGCCGCGCCCGCCGCAACAGCTCGTCAAAGCTTTTTCCATCGTTAAATCTCGCCGACCGGAGATCGCCGACACGGACGCATGGCACATTTCGGAGGTCATTCTGCAGGAGAGCTCGAGGCACGAACTCGATCCGCTCCTGATTTTGGCGCTTATTCAGACCGAGAGTAATTTTCACCACGCGGCGGTCTCGCCTATGGGCGCGCGCGGCCTCATGCAAATCATGCCCGAGACCGGCCGGCATCTTGCCGATGCGCTGCATCGCGAACGAGGCTTGCGGCCGGCGGACTTTCGGCCCGAATGGCTGGACGACCCGTCGCACAATATTCGCTTGGGAACTTTTTACCTCCACGGCCTGCGAAAACGATTTCAAGACCTCAACCTCGCGCTGATTGCCTACAATCTCGGACCGGGCGAAGTACAAAGCCGCATCGAGAACAATGTGGAGTTCTCCGATCAGTTTGCCGATCTCGTGTTGGACACGTATCAGAATTACAAAAATTCAACGACAATATTCTAATTGGTCCGAATCCTGTCACCCACATCAACGTAAATTTTTCGCCTGCCCGGTTTTTTTCTGGATTGGGCTCGCTGCACGTCGCCGTTCGATGGCAATGCGCCGCTTGGTTATGCTAGATAGAACCCAAGCGCTCCGAATGCCATGGACGAACACAAGAGTTTTGCACTGACGCAAGATGTCTGGAACGAAATCTCCCGCCACGCTCGGGAAGCGTTTCCCGACGAATGTTGCGGCGTGATTCTTTCCACGGGCGATTCCGACCGCGTTCAGGCACTGGAAAACATTCAGAACCGACTCCATGCGCTCGATCCCCAGACCTATCCGCGCACCGCGGCGATCGCTTACGCGATGGATCCTCTGGAGCTCGAGTCCGTCCTCGCGCAGGCCCAAGCGAGCGGACATAAGCTCAAGGCCTTTTATCACTCTCATCCCGATCACGACGCTTATTTTTCCGACGAAGACAAAGCCTTCGCTCGACCTTTTGGCGAGCCGACCTATCCCGACGCAGCGCAAATCGTCATTTCTATTTATAACCGAGCCGTGAAGGTGATTCGGGCATTTGCCTGGTCCGGCGACAAGAACGACTTTGTCGAAGTCCCGATCGACCGGAGTTGAGATAGCACGGCTCCATGTCGGAACCTCGGGCAAAATTCATCGACGCACAAGGCTTGCCGATTCACTATCTCGAGTGGGGCGAGCCCGACGGAGAACCGCTGTTGCTCGTTCACGGCTACCTTGATTTCGCCTACAGCTGGAAAGCTTTCGTCGCAGCGCTGCAACGGAGGAAACAACGGCCGCTTTGGATCGTCGCGCCCGATTGCCGCGGCCACGGCGACAGCGGCTGGGTGGGCGCTGGCGGTTACTATCACTTTCCCGATTATGTTTTCGACCTCGATTGCGTTGTGAAAGCGCTCGGCTCCACCCGTTTCAATCTCATCGGCCATTCCATGGGCGGTACGATTTCATTTTTGTACTCCGGCACGTTTCCAGAGCGGGTCGCCAATCTCGTGCTGATCGAAGGTGTCGGACCCGTCGGCATGGAGTTCGCTGATGCGCCGCCCAAAATGGCGCGCTGGATCGGCGAGGTGCATGAGCGGGGGCGCCGCCACTTTCGCGAGTATACGAGCTTGGACGCGGGCGCCGACCAATTACGCCAGACGAATCCGCGTCTCAAGAAAGAGTTTGCTGTCGAGCTGGCTCGCGCGGGCATGAAGCGGAACGAACGCGGCAAGTGGGTTTGGAAATTCGATCCGCTGCACCGCACCGCCGCACCACAGCCCTTTTACACCGGGCAGGCCGTGGAATTTTTGCGCCGGATCACTTGTCCTGTGCTGATCGTCGATGGCGCAGAAAGCCGCCAAGCGCGCCGGACCGACAAACAGGCGCGTTACGATGCCATACCGAACTGCCAACGCACGACCATCGCTCGCGCTGGGCACATGATCCATCAAGACCACCCCGAGCAATTGGCGGATGCCGTCAGCGCTTTTGTGCAGCGCTGATTATCGATTGTTGCCCTGCCGATCGCGCGAAGCGAGAAATCTTCCGAGACGGAGAATTCATAACCTCGAGCGGATTCAAGCACGATCTGATGAATCGATTACTTTTTTATCTCCCAAATGACCTCGGGAGATCTTGACTATTGAAGTCGATTTCGGTGATTATGTCTTCGTGATCATCGCGATCATGGAAGGAAGAAGACCGCAAAGGAACACGTGAATCAGGGAAGAGTTGTGGGTAAAAGTAATTCTTCACGAAGGCGCGGCGAGCCGCTGCGCGATCGTTCCTGTGCTTCGCGCGAGGTCATCGCGGCGCGCAAGCGTAACCGCACCGGGCCGGTCGAACCATCCAATCCTGATGTCACCCTGACATTGAAACATTTCAACCGGCGGAGCGAACACGCCTTGTCTTTGGGCGAGGACAAGAGGCTCTACTTGCGTGTCGGCGACGAAGTCAATCACCTGCGCTATGACGAGTGGGGCATCGGCGTCGTCATGGAAGTGATGACCTCGTCGGTTCCGGGCGGGACGTGCCTGGCGCGCGTGCGCTTTCAGGACGGGCAGCTACGCTGTTTCAACAACGATCTCGATAACGAAGCTTGCTGTTATTATTTTGGCGTGCGCCGCTACTGGAACCCGACCCACGGGGTCGATGCCATTCGATCCAAACTCTTCTTCAGAGGATGATGCGATGACAATCACCGCTAAATCGGTCGCCGTCGCCCTGGTCTGGGCAATGTTTGCGCTTTGCGCCGCTCCACTCAGGGCTGAGGATCTCACCGAAAAAGCCGGCGTTGCGGTCGGCGTGACGGTTGGGAATCTCTGGTTTGTGCCCATCAAAGCCATTACGGTAAGCGTAGGGGCCTTGAGCGGTGCGCTCTCCTATGTCGTCACCGGCGGCAATCGCGAGCTTACTCAGCAGATTTGGCAAGACACTTTGCAGGGTCCTTTTGTGATTACGCCCGAGATCGCCCGCCAATCCATCGGTCACCGTCCCGAACTCCAAGAGACGAAATAAACGGCGGCACGCAACCTTACCGAGTAAGCGCCGCGTGCCGCCGTAAGTTGAGTCAGCGGGCGAATGACCGCTTAGGCTAAATTCTCTTTAAAGAATTTCGTGGTTCGTGCCCAAGCATCCTTCGCGGCATCGGGATTGTAGCGATCGGCGTTGGTGTTGTTGTTGAAGGCGTGCTTGGCGCCCGGATAGACCTTCACGTCGATGCTCTTCCCGGCTTTCGCCATAGCCGCTTTCAAAGGCTCGACGCCGGGCATAATGTTCGGATCGTCTTCGGCGTAATTCCCCATCACCTTGCAGGAAATGTTGGCCACGGAATCGAGCGGATCGGGATTGCGTCCGTAATAAACCACCGCGGCGTTGAGATCCTTGCTCTTGGTCGCAAAGTTCAGTGACTGACCTCCGCCCCAACAGTAGCCAACGACCCCGAATTTGCCGTTCACATAGTTTTGCTTCTTCATGTAATTGACCGCAGCGGTCAAATCCTCGGCCACCATGGTGCCGTTTACTTTCTGAATTTCTTTGGTGGCCTCATCGCTGCCATTCCATTTGTCGCTGCCGCCGATACGCGACATGCAGTCGACCGCGATGGCGGCAAATCCCTCTTTGGCGAAATGCCGCGCAACGTCTTTGATATGCCCGATGAGTCCCCTGTTTTCGTGAATCACCACCACCGTTCCGAGATTCTTCCCATCCTTGGGACGGGAAACATACGCGTTAACGTTTCCCGCCGGCCCGGCAAACTGAATCATCTCCGAGGTCAGGCTGGAATCATTCGGATCGACGATATTTTCAATTGTCTGCGCCATGAACGAACCCTCCTTCGATATTTTTTTCCCGCTCGTTCTCAGCTATAGCGAAAATCAAATTTCAAATCTAGTGCTTGATCTCGCCGGTTCCCGATCGCGCCAAGAGCATAAAAAGCAAACGGCGCCGAGAGCGCCGTTTGCCAGATCAAACTGAAATTGACGTTTTGGAAAGGAGCCTAGGTTGAAGCCGTGCTCGATGAGGTCGTAGAGGATTTGTCGCTGCTCGTCGCAGAGGATTCGCTCTTCTTAGAATCGGATTTGGAATCGCTTTTGGTTTCCGCAGCGGGCTTGGCCGCATCATCGCTCTTTCCGTCTCCGGATTTTCCCTTGCGCGCGTAATCCGTAATATACCAACCGCTGCCTTTAAGCTGGAACGACGTATGAGAAATCAGTTTCTTGACCTTTCCTTTACAGGTGGGGCATTTACCGATCGGTTTATCGGTAATTCTCTGGGTCGCTTCGAAGGTGCCGCATTTTTCGCATCTGTACTCGTAAATAGGCATGGAGGTCCTCAGCGCACGAAAGTTTCATGAATGTAATCACTGACATGTGAGATGTCAATTAAACGGGCCGCAATGGCTTCAAACGCGCGCATTGCGATCGGACCCGTCCGCCTTGATATGGGGGCCGCCGAACGCCTCGGACCGGTTGCCAAACAGCACCAGAGGCTCGTCGCCGGTGTTGGTGATCTGGTAGTAATCTTTCGCGTTCAAAAATAGCACCTCGTGTTTCTTGATCGCTCGTTCTTCACCTTTTAGTCCCTTGACCACCCCACTGCCGGATAGAACGAGAAAAGTCTCCGGGCTGGCGTGATAGTGCATGTCCGTGCCGTCGCCCGGAACAAAGTAGAGCATCCAGGAGCGAAAATTATCCGTGCCGAATAGATCGATCTTGCGCTTCGCGGTTTTCATCATCTCTTCAAGGTTTGCAACATCCATCGCGAGTTCCTTCCTGTGGAATTTTCACGATTCTAGCCCAGGATCACCGCGCGCGGCAAGCGCTTCGACGACGAGACTAACGTCAAGGACTCGCGTCGGTTACCAGGCGTATTGATCTGCGCCATCCTTTCCGGTAGTTTCCATCCGATTTTTTTGAAGGCCAAGGAGGCAATCATGGAAAGAAAAAAGGCGAGCGATTTTGATCCGGAA
>Ga0210114_1000075_pt1 | contig 21998 bp, 17 predicted proteins | sample MayberryNW_TuleA_FD_185524 | JGI IMG/M metagenome (GOLD analysis project Ga0210114, IMG submission 185524) | Wetland microbial communities from San Francisco Bay, California, USA, that impact long-term carbon sequestration - MayberryNW_TuleA_D2... | ecosystem: Environmental > Aquatic > Marine >...
CGGCGCGCCCAGGGTGCGCAGCAGAATGCTCTCTCTGACGCGCTCAGAGCGGCTGCCGAGCACGGCGCTCGCCAGCACGGCGAATCCGGTCATGATCGTAAAGAACGCGATGAAGCGCATCGCAGCCGAAACTCGATCGAGGATGGAGTTCAGCGTGTTGAGAATCAGACTCAAATCGATGAGCGAGACGTTCGGGAAGCGCTCGACCACCGCGCGCTGCAGGCTTGCGGCGCTCTCTCCGGGTTCGGCGCGTGCCACCACGGCATAGAACTGCGGCGCCGCCTCCAGCACGCCTTCGGGAAAAACCACGAAGAAATTCGGCTGGACGCGCTGCCAGTCGACCTCGCGCAGGCTTGCGACCCGGGTCGACAACGGCACCCCTTGAAGCTCGAACCGCAGCTCGTCGCCGAGCCCGACACGCAAAGTTTCGGCAATGCCTTTTTCGACCGAGACCGGTATCGGCTCGACGTCGGCGGCGACTTTGCCTTGCCAACGCCCGCCGACGATCTCTTCCGTTGATGTCAACTCATGCCGATACGTCGACCGATACTCGCGGCGCAGTGCCCAGGGTGATATGTTCGATTTTGGGTCGGCGCGCAGCTCTTCGACGCTGCGTCCTTTGACCCCGACCAAACGCATGGTCACGATCGGCACTTCACCGCGCATGGCAACCCCTTCAGACCGAATCAGTTCCGCAAGGCTTTGTCGCTGATCGCCCTGGACGTCGAAAAGCACCAGGTTGGGCTCCCCCGCGCCCGCCCGGCCTTCCACCTGCGCCACCAGCATCCGCTGCACGCTATAAAGCGTCACAAGGAGAAACGTGCCGAGACCAATGGCGAGCATAACCGCGGTGGTCTGATTGTTCGGACGATGCAGGTTGGCTAGCCCTTGGCGCCACGGAAACGACAAAAGGCCGGGCGCGAATCTGCGCATCGACGCGGACGCGGCGCGCGCCAACAAATTCAAAATGCCGAACACCGCCAGCACTCCCGCGGTAAACCAAGATCCTAAAATCTCGCTCCCGGTGGTACCTACGGCGAAAACCCAGATGCCCGCGCCGATCAGGGCGAACAAGAACCACACGGCGCGGTCGCGGGAGGCGCGCTCCGCATCGAACGAGGCCCGCAGGGCCAAGAGCGGCGAGATCCGCCGCAGCGGCAGCAGTGGCAGCAAGGCGAAGAGCAGCGCCGTCCCCAAGCCGATCGCCAGGCCGACGCCCAAAGCGGCCGGCACCCATGCAATGACCGTGTCCACCGGGAGAAAATCCCTGAGCGCCAACGGCAGCGTACGCTGCGCGAAGACACCCAAGCCGGCGCCGAGCGCGGAGCTCACCACGGCGAGCAGCGCAATCTGAATGATGTAGACGCACACGGTTTCGGCCGGTCCGGCGCCGATGCAGCGGAGCAAGGCCACCGAGCGAGCCTTCAGCTTGGCGAATACATGGACCACGCTGGCGACGCCGACGCCGGCGAGCAACACCGCGACGAACACAGCCAGAGTGAGATAGCGGCCGAGATTTTCCGTTTGCCGGGATATAGAAGCGGCGCGCCGGCTGACGGTATCCGCCTGCAAATTGAGCCGTTGCAACTCGGGCCCGAGCTTTCGCACCAGAGCATCCACGTCGGTGTCGGGGGCAAACTGAAAATAGACGCGGTAGCGCACCAAGCTGCCTTTTTGCAACAGCGCGGTGCCGTCCAGATGGGTCATCGGGATGTAAACTCGCGGGCTGATCAACGAAAACGCCAGGCTTTCGCCGGGAATTTTGCGCAGCTTGCCGGCGATACGGAACTCCTGCTCGCCGATCTTTATACGATCGCCGACGCCGGCGTTGAACTGCAGCATCACATTTTCATCAACCAGCGCGTTGGCGTCTCGATGAAAGTTTTCGCGCGAGAAAGCCGGCTCGCTCTCGAGCGCGCCGTAATAAGGAAAGTTTCCGCTGATGGCGCGTACCTGCACCAGGCGCGAGTCGCCGCTGGCGGACAAATACACCATCGATGAAAAACCGATCTGGCGCGACTGATCGCCACCGAGCGAACGAAACAGAGCTTCTTCGGCTGGCGAAAATGGCTCCCGGCCCGTGAGCGACAGATCGGCGCCGAGTAGGCTTTTCGATTGCACAAGAACGCTCGACTGCAGATTGTCACGGAACGAAAAGGCCGCGACCACCGAAGCCACCGCAATGATGACGCTCACCATCGACAACAGCAAAGGGCGCAAGCCGCTGCGCGCATCGCGCAACGCCAAGCGCCACACCCAGATTTTAAAGAAGCCTCTCATACTAAGTTACAATCGTTGGAAATTGTCTCAGGTTGCGCAAATTGTCCGACACACTCAACATCTCGGATTCGGATATTCCTCCCGCCAAGGCGCCAAGCACGTCAAGTTCGGACAAAATATTTTTCCATTTCTTTGCGGCCTTTGCGTCTTTGCGAGAGATACTCCGATTTTTTCGGTTGCGGCTCTGCCGCGCTAGGTCCTTCGTGTGCGTGGTGAAATATCTGTTCTTCCTTATTTACAACACTGCCGCGCTAGGCCGATTGTGATTGCGTCCCGCTCCCGGAGCTTTCCGCACAATTGCTGTCCGAAACCAATCGGCCCCCGCGCAGACGGATCGTCCGGCCCGCCTGCCGCGTCAGTTCGCGATCGTGGGTAACCAATAGCAGGGTGGTGCCGCGCGTCGAATTGAGATCGAAGATCAGCTTGATGATGTCACGGCCGGTGTCGGCGTCGAGATTGCCGGTGGGCTCGTCTGCAAAGAGAATTTTCGGCTGATTCATGAACGCCCGCGCGATCGCCACTCGCTGCTGCTCGCCGCCGGAAAGCTGCACCGGATAGTGCCGCAAGCGTCCGTCCAGCCGGACCTGTTCGAGCAACTCAACGGCGCGGCTGCGCGCGTGGTTTTCGCCGCGGATCTCTGCCGGGACCATGACGTTTTCCAGCGCGGTGAGCGACGGCAGCAACTGAAAGTTTTGGAATATAAAGCCCACCGAGACGTTGCGCAGGCGCGCGAGATCCTCCTCGCTAGCGCTGTGCATGGCTACGCCGTCGAAAGTCACCGAGCCTTGGCTGGGCCGCTCGAGGCCGGCACAAATCGCGATCAACGTCGTTTTGCCGCTGCCGGACGGTCCGACAATGGCGCAAGTGCTGCCGGCTTCGATGGCGAACGAGATATCGCTCAAAACGTTGATCTCGTGCTCGCCGCTCTTAAAAACCTTGCTCAAATGCTCTACTCTGAGAATGTCGTTAGTCATGTTTGAAGGAAAATATGAAAAGAAAGTCGATGAGGGACAGGGTCAAACGGCGCTGCATGATGAAGTACGACTACTTTAGAATGTTTGGAACCGCGAAACAACTTACGCGCGCAACGAAGCTCGCCCTAAGGTGCTTCTGTCTCGGGATGGTGTTGTCATTGGCGACCGCCGCCGCACCCGTCGACGGCGTCATTTTGTTTCTTGGCGACAGCATCACTGCCGGGAATGGATTGGATTTGTCGCAGGCGTACCCGGCGATCATTCAAGAAAAAATCGACGCGCAGGGTTGGCGCTTCAGAGCTGTCAACGCAGGGCAGAGCGGCGACACCAGCGCCGGCGGGCTCAGTCGTTTAAACTGGCTGCTCAAGAATCGCGTTGCCGTTTTGGTGCTCGAGCTCGGCGGCAACGACGGCTTGCGCGGGTTGCCGGTGGAAACCACGCGAAAAAATCTTCAACTGATTATCGACCGAACCCGGAAACAATATCCGGCGGCGAAAATCATCATCGCCGGCATGAAAGTGCCGCCCAATATGGGCCGCGCCTACGCCGATAAATTCGAAGCGATCTTCGCCGATCTCGCCGCGCACAATAAAGCGCCGCTTATTCCCTTCATCCTCGAAGGCGTCGGCGGCGAGCCCGAGCTGAACTTCGCCGATGGCATCCATCCCAATGCCAAGGGTCAAGAAATCGTTGCGGCGAACGTCTGGAAAGTGCTGGAACCCGTGCTGCGCTCCATGGCGAAATAAACTTGTCGATTGAAACGTATTCCCCCGCCCACAAAGCGGAAAAGGGCAAGGTCAGGGTCCGCCTTCGCCGCTGATCCGTCGTTCCGGGTCAACAGCCGAAATCCAGATTGCGAAGCTCCTTGACACCATCCAAGTAACTGATCGATAGTCTTTACATCACAACGCGCCGATCCACGGCGCACCAGGAGAAGACATGGCGATTCGACTCATCGTAACGATCACCGCGGCACCGGGAAAAGGCTTCGAGCTGGCCCAATTATACAAAGGCCGCTGCGCCGATGTGATGAAGGAGCCGGGCTGCGAACAGTTCGAAGTCTTCCAAAGTATCGTCAACCCCGACACACTGACCATCCTGGAACGCTGGACCGACCAGGCCGCGTTGGACGTTCATGCGAAAGTAAACAGCACACGGCCGCCGCTGCCGGCAGAGTTACGGGTAGGAACAACTCAGCGTGAAGACTATCAATACAATCGAACTCGCTAACTGACTGCGCGATCACCGCGAGAAGACCCGGATGGTGTTCCTCTGTAAGCATCATCAAACCCGGTGATGTTAAACCGGCGCTACGAAGGGCAGCAACGACTAGCTTAAGTCAAATAAATTAAACTCGTACCTTGACACTTCCGACCCACGGGGAATAGTCTCGAGGGACTTCGACAAAATCGCACGGAGGTTTGGCCATGGCTGAATCCTTGGAGAGCTTCAAAAGCTATATCGGCAAGAGTGAAACCGCCACCGACGTGGTCACCGCCTCGATGGTGGTAAGATTTGCCGCCACGTTGGGCTTGGAGAATCCACCGCTGGAGAAAGGCTCGCCAATTCCGCCGGGCTGGTACGGCGGTTTATTTCCGGCGTCGCACCGACCCGACAAGATGCGTACCGACGGGCAGGCATCCGGCGGTGGCATTGTGCCGCCGATTCCGCTGCCGCGCCGCCGCATCGGCGGCACCCGCGTCGCATTTAAGGAACCGTTGAGAATCGGCGACGAAGTCACGCGCAAGACTGAGATCGCCGACATCCAAATCGACGATGGCCCGAGCGGCGCTATGGCCACCGTGATCGAGCGCAACAGCCTTTCCACCGGTCAAGGCCTCTGTGTCGTGGAAGAACGCGACATGTGCATGCTCAGCGAAGCTAGGGCCGAAGCCGCGCCCAAGACATCTGCGGCCATTCCCGGCGAAGCCAAATGGCACCAAACCATCGAGCCCAACACGCCGCTGCTGTTCCGCTTCTCGGCGATCCGTTTCAACAGTCATCGTATCCACTACGATCGCGACTACGTGACCAAGGTTGAAAAGCTTCCCGGACTTGTGGTGCAAAGCTCGCTAATATCGCAGTTGCTGATTGAAATGTGCCGGCGTGAAGCGCCGGGGCAGCAGCTCAAAGAATTCAATTTCCAAAATTTGCGCTCGATCTACGACAACGGCGGCAAGTTCACCCTCGCCGGGGCGCCGTCGGCAGACCGCCGCGAAGCCACGCTCTGGGTGCTCGACGGTGAAAACAAGCTATCGATGCTGGCCACGGCAAAGTTCGCATAAAAAGTTTTTACCAGGAGGGGGCGAAGAGCCGGAGATAAAGTCATTGACCGACCGAATCTTCGCCGCTTTCGTGTAGCTGTGGTGATACGTCTCAGACTGGACATGCACTTTCGATGAACTACACCGTCATTCATTGCGCGTGTTTCCGCAATCGACGATCGAGAGTTTCATAATCGCCCAAATGCGCCCGCATCAGGCTCTTCCAGAGCTTGCCGTGGTGCGGCACGGAGAAATGCAGTAGTTTCCTGGAAATTGGAGACCCATGACGCAGTTGATGTAAGAGCAGCGCTTTCCCGATCAAGCTCAGTCAAAGCTTTCTGAATCAAGTCCACCTCCCGCGACTCGAAGAAAGGCTCCCCACATTGGCTACACACCCAAGCGGGAACAGCATCCCAGGACACGTAGTACCCGTTCCGATCCAAACTGAAGGACCGGAGACGCAAGCCCGCGCTAAGTGAAACCCTCGGTTCCAATGTGGCGCAATAACCGAAATCGCGCCACAACGAAATCCCGCATGCGTCGAAAACATATTCACGTCTTGAACAGGTTTCTCGGATATGTCGAAGATAACGGATTTTTTCGACATATCGTCGCGACGTGTTCGTTCAACGAACATATGCTTTCGCGGACAATCGACTCCTGACTACGCACCTTCCGAGTAAACGCTCTTTCCTTCTCCCTGATAGCTCTCGTAAACGTGCTCAAACACGGCGCTGCACGGCTACCGACTCTCTGCCGCCAACCGATCACGAGCAAATCCTTCAAGCGCTCCAAGAGCTGCCGCGCGACTTCCTTCACCTCTTCACGCTCTTGCGTCGTCAAGTCTGGCACAGGTTCGGTTCCGAAACGCCCACTGGTAGGGATAAATTGGCGGGATTCTACCGAATTTCGCCGTGTTAGGCGAGAGTAATATTTGCAGGAGCGGCGTGTTAAGTCTTGCCGAGCGGGTGGCGCTGCAAGAAGTCTTGTAAGACCAGGAGCGCGCCGCCGCCGTCCCAGAACGTCATGTGCTTGACGTTGGGCACGAGCGCGAGCTCGCAGCCGTGCACCAACTCGGCGAGCTTTCGCGCCGTGCCGACGGGCGTGCTGCCGCCGCGGTTGACGTCATCTTCCGCGCCGCAGAGAATCAACGTCGGCACTTTGAGCTTCGGCGCGCTGCCAAGCGTGTCCCAGGTGCGGCGCGCCTCATAATGATAACGGTGCTGCTCGGGACTTGTCTGTCGGTTCCACAACGCATCGGAGAGCGCCTTCACGACTTCGGGATGCTCCTCGTAGAATTTTGGATCGAACGCCATGTGCGTGTTTTCAATGTGGTCACGGATAAAACGCTCGAAGCCGTGGGCGTCGATCTCGTCTTGATCGGTATTCCCGGCGGTGCGCGGCCCTCCATCGGTTGCTTTCCGTCCGGCGCCCGCGGCCGCGATGGTCAGGGTGGCCACCAAATCAGGTCGATCGATGGCGAGCGCCTGAACGATCTGGCCGCCGAGGGCAAAACCGACCGAGTGGCATTTGGAAATCTTGAGGTGCTTCAGCAAGCCGGCGCAGTCTTGGGCAAATTGGCTGATCGTGTAGCCGTTATCGGGTTTGCTGCTGTAGCCGGTGCCGCGGCAATCGAAGATGATCGTCCGGTACCGCTGGGAGAGAAACGGCACAACGCTGACCTTCCAGGTATCGCTCGGCCACCAGGACGGCGGCGCGAGCAACACCGGCTCGCCCTGTCCGTGCTCTTCGTAATAAATTTCGATGTCGTCGATGTTTGTGTTGGGCATGGTCAGATCTCGCTGCTAATCCGCGACCACCGGAGTTCTTTCGCGAGCCGAGCAGTCACACACTTCAGAGTTTAGATGATGTTCTTTTCACGAAGGGCTTGCATATCTGGCTCACTATACCCCAAGGCCCGCAAGGTCTCTTGGGTATGCTCGCCGAGCTTCGGCGGACGACGCGTGAGCGCCGCCGGAGTTTCGCTCAAATTGACGCCGTTTTTGACCAGTTGAAACGTGCCGAACTCCGGGTCGTCCACCTTCATCAAGCGATCGAGAAATTTCACCTGGGGATCTTCGAAAACCTCGGCGAGGTTATTGATCGGCGCGCACGGCACGTCTTTTTCCTCCAGTGCCTTGATCCAATGTTCGCGCGGCGCGGTCTGCACCGCCTGAGAGAAAATCTGCTGAATCATATCGAAATGCTTGATCCGTGCCTGACGGTCTTTGGTGCGCGGATCGGTTTGCAGATCGGGACGGCCCATGACTTCCGTCACGCCGATCCAGAATTTCGGCGGATGTGAGAGATGGATCACGAACGGCTTGCCGTCACCCGCAACCAGCGCATACACTCCGGCGGTTTTCAATCGACTACTTTTCTTCGGAACCTCGCCGCTGAATAGATACTGGGTGATGCTGAAGCCGATAAAGCTGATGGTGGCCTCCAATAGGGAGGTCTCGACCTTCTGGCCCTTGCCGGTGCGCTGGCGCGCTGCAATGGCCGCAAGAATGCCGTAGCAGCCATAGAAACCGCCGAGATGATCCGAAAACGAAGCACCCGGCCCCTCGGGCTTGTCGAGATCGGTGAGGATGCTCAAAAGCCCGCTCAAGGACTGGCCAAGGGTGTCGTAGCCGGGCTTCTTCCGGTACGGCCCATTCTGACCGAACGCCGAAATCGAGCAGTAAATAATTTGCGGGTTGGTTTTCTTGATGTCTTCGTAGCCGATGCCCAGGCGGTCGACGACCCCAGGCCGAAGATTTTCGACGATCACGTCGGCGTCCTTCGCCAACCTCAAGAAAACCTCCCTGCCCTCGGGAGTTTTCATATCCAGAGTTAAACTTTTCTTGTTGCGGTTCATGGCGCAGAAGCTCGGGCTATAATCCTTCGGCTCCTTGTCCCAGCTGCGAAACGGGTCCCCTGCCCCGGGCGTTTCGATCTTGTAAACTTCCGCGCCCAAGTCGGCGAGCAACATGGTCGCGAACGGCCCCGCGATATAGTTGGTGATGTCGAGTATTTTGATTCCGTCGAGTGCGCCCGCCATGTAACTCTCCTTCTTTGTTCGTGCGAATATATGGAGCATCAAGCACAGCTGTCAACCAATCCAGCAACCTGCTGAAAAAGACTCATATGCTGACGCCGATTGCCCTGAGCTTCGTCGAAGGGTGCGCTCAATCGCCTCATCGGGTTTGGAGTGATGGAGTGGTGGAGTGATGGGTTCAAGCCCGAATACTCCAACGCCAATACTCCAACACTCCATTTTGTACTCATATCAATTGAATGCCCCATCGAGCCCGAATCGCGGGTCGACTTGCGCCCTTGACTCTATTTTCTCGCTCTGACAGTGTTCGGCTGGCGAATATTCTTGCTTTTGTAGAGGGACAAATGGAGAACCAAGCCTTTATCGATTCGCTGATGCGCGAGATCATCCAACCGGGTGTCGATAAACTAATGAACAGCCGTTACTTCACCGAGCTGCGCGACGGCAAGCTCTCAAAAAAGCGCCTCGCCGGCTTTGCCATGCAGCACTATCTTTCCAATCACGCCATCAACAAGGGGCTGGCCTACTGCATGGTGAAGAACGCCAGCAACCCGCCGGCGTATAATCAGTTCGTCGAGCTTTTCGTCGAAGAGTCGTCGCACCCGGCGCTGATGAAGCGATTCGGCCAGGCGATGGGGTTGACCGACGAGGATTTCGAAAATGAGCTCATGATCTTCGAGTGCGTCGCCCACACCGCCGCGATCATCCGCGGCATGTTTCTCGGCACGGCGGCAGAGACCCGCGCCGGCGCGTTGGTCAATGAGACCATGGTCTGCCGTTATTCCGACGAGTTCAACGAAGCCTTGGAAAAACATTACGGTCTCGACAGCCGGGCGCGCACTTTCTTTATTGTCCACGGCAAAGTGGATCAGGAACACACAGCGATGGCCGCCGAGACGATCGCGCGCAACGCCAACAGCGATAGAGAGAAGGAACTCGTGCGCGCCGCGGCGCGCAACATGGTGCGCTTCAAGCTCGCCAAGTTCGAGGGCATTTACGATGCCTACGCATGATCGGTTTAGGCTAACGAACATTTGGAGTACTGGAGTGATGGAGTGCTGGAGTAATGGACTGATACCCACTTCTCCAATATTCCTATACTCCAACACTCCATTTCGCTGCGCCTCTGAGAGCTTTTTGAGCAGCCTGCAATCAGAGTTTTTCCGTAAACTGTTCAGAGTCTCAATTTACCAATAACAGCATGATTAACGACGACGGAGGCATTCGATGAAGCCGATGATCCGCGTTGTCCTCATAGCATGGGTCGTTATCGCCGCGCTCGCCGGGCAGCGCCACCCGGCGCAGTCCGCGGAGAAATCAGCCAAGCTCGTACCCGTGCGGCTCGCCTACGTTTCCCGCAGCATCCTCGACATGCCCTACATCATCGCCCGCGAACGCGGCTTCTTTCGCGAAGAAGGAGTGGAAGCCGAGTTCGTTTTTATGAAGGCGATTCAGACGGTGCAAGCGATGCTGGCCGGAGGCGTCGACTTCGGCACCGCCACCGGGACGGCCATCAGTGCCGCGGTCAACGGCGCCGACGTGCGCGTCGTGTTCGCGCTCACGGACAAACCCTCTTTCGACATGATCGCGCTGCCGAGCATCGCCAACGTGCAGCAAATGCGCGGCAAAAAACTCGGCATCTCCGCGCCCGGCTCGCTGACCGAGATACTCGCCCGGCAGATTCTTATCGCCAACAAGATACCGCTCGACCAAGTGACCATGCTTCCGTTGGGCACGAGCGACGTCACTTACGTCGCCTTGAAGGCCGGCACCATCGACGCGACGATGTTGCAAGTGCCACAGACTTTTATCGCGCAGGACGAAGGTTTCCGTAAGATCGCCGCCGGAGCGGATTTTTACCGCGCCGTGCAAGGAGGTCTGACGACGACAAAACGAGTCATCATGGAGCGTCCTGACGTCGTCGCGAGAGTCATACGAGCGACGCAAAAAGCCTTGCGCCTGATCCGCAACGACAAGAACTTTGCCGTCGAGTTTATCAAAGGTCCTTTTCTCGACATGGGCAAAGACCGCGACAAATACGCCGAGCGGGTCTATGACACCGCGCTGCAGTTTTTCTTGGCAACCGGATCGGTCGATGAAAAACTACAGCGCGAAATGATTGCCACGGCGGCGCAAAGGATAAAACCCAAGGAGATCGCGCCGCCTGAACGGGTATTCGATTTCAGCTTCGCCCAGAAAATTGCCCATGACCAATCAGCGCGCTGACTTTGAACCTTGAACTGTAGAACCAATATCCGTTCAAAGGTTCAACGTAAACTCGGAGGTTTGATGAAATACAGTAGCGAGCGCATCCTCACCACCCACGCCGGAGCGCTGCCGCAGCCGCCGGATTTGAAAGCGATGCACGCCGCGCGCATGAACGGCCAGCCGATCGACGAACCTGCCTTTGGCCAACGGGTCCGCGAGGCGGTCGCCGCGGCCGTGAAAAAGCAAATCGCCTGCGGGCTCGACGTCATCAATGACGGCGAGGTCGGAAAATCGAACTTTTCCCGCTACGCGCGCGAGCGCCTCAGCGGCTTTATCGAACGCGAAGTCAAGCCGGAAGACCGTGCCTCGACGATCTACGCCCGCGATCTGGTCGAGTTCGGAGACTATTTTCACAATCGAACGACTCATCGCGGCGACAACCTCAAACGTGTTTTCTGCAACGCGCCGCTCAAATATATCGGCCATCGGGCGCTCAAAGCCGAGATCGACGATTTCAAAGCCGGGCTCCAAGGGCAAAACTATCAGGAAGCGTTTCTGCCCGCGATCGCGCCGGGCACCATCGAACATTGGATGAAAAACGACTACTACCCCAACGACGAAGCCTATCTGCTCGCCATCGCCGATGCCATGCATGAAGAATACAAAGCGATCGTCGAATCGGGTTTCTTGCTGCAGATCGACGATCCCGATCTGCCGGACGGCTGGCAGTTCATGTCCAAGATGAGTGTGCCGGAGTATCGCAAGTACGCCGAGCTGCGAGTCGATGCGCTCAATCATGGCCTCCGCGATATTCCACCCGACCAGGTGCGCTTTCATACCTGCTGGGGCAGCTATCACGGACCGCACAAATACGATATCCCGCTACGCGATATCGTCGATTTGATCCTAAAAGTGAAAGCGGACACCATTTCCATCGAAGCGGCCAATCCGCGCCACGAACACGAGTGGCGCGTCTGGGATGAAGTAAAACTACCCGCCGGCAAAGTTCTTGTGCCCGGCGTCGTCGGCCACGCCACCGACATCGTCGAGCATCCGCAAGCGATCGCCGACCGACTCGTCCGGTATGCCAAAGTCGTCGGTCGTGAGAATGTCATGGCGGGCACGGACTGCGGTCTCGGGCCGCGCGTCGGCGACCCGCAGATCGCCTGGGCGAAGTTCGAAGCGATGGCCGAGGGAGCGCGCCTGGCAACCAAAGAGCTGTGGGGACGATAAATCGGGCTTTAAGCGGCTCAGAAAATGCACTGGAGAATACCCACCGATACCAAAAAACTTTTGCTTAAAGAAAAGGAGATTCTATGATGCACCGATGGAACCTGCGCGTGTTTTTTTTCAGTTTACTGCTGACGCCGTTGCTCCTCCAGCTCCACCCAACCCAGGCGCAGCAGCTGCCCAAAGCTGTGACAATCGGCACCAACCCCGCCGGTACGGTCTTTTACGCGCTGGCGGGTGGTCTCGCTAAAGTCGCTACAGAGGGGACACCGATCCAGGTCAACATCCAGCCCTATACCGGCACGAGCACGTTTCTCCCGCTTCTAAACGGGGGGGAGTTAGATTTCGCGGTTGTCAACGCGGTGGACATGGGAATGGCGTACCTCGGGCCGCAAAAGATCAAGGTCGGCGGCAAGAACGACTTCCAGCACTCTCCCAACATTCGTCTGGTGATGCGCGGAGCGCCTCTGATCGTCGGGTTGCTGGTCAAAAAAGACTCCCCTTTAAAAAATGTTCACGATATCAAAGGCAAGCGAGTGACCGGAGAATATCCCGCCCATCAGGCGGTATGGTTCAATATGTACGGGGCTCTGGCGGGCGGCGGGCTAAGCTGGAAAGACGTCAAAGTCGTTCCGGTGCCGGCGGTCAACGACGGCATCGACGCTCTCGTCCAGGGACGCGCAGAAGTCACCGTGGGCGCTTTGAATATGGCGAAAATCAGAGAAGCCGATGCAGCGGTCGGTGTGCGCCACCTCTCGCATGACTGTTCGCCGGAAGGCGACAAGCGCATGCGTCAAGCCGTTCCTGGTTATTATACGCGGATGATGAAGGCGGGGTCGGCCGCCGCCATTGTCGAGGACACCTGCGCGACCGCTTACGACATCTACTTCGCGACCCACAAATCGACTCCGGATCGGGTGGTCACTGCAATCCTGAAGGCCATCTGGGACAATGAAGCGAAGCTAAAGCCAATCCATCCGGTCTTCAGGGAATGGACCAAGGAACGCGCAGTGGACCCTGACGTGACCATCCCCTACCACCCTGCGGCCGCCCAGTTCTTCAAAGAGCAGAAGAGCTGGCCCACAAAAATGGACGAAGTACAGAAGAAGCTCCTTGCTGCGAATCCCTAATGAAAAACCGTCTCGCAACGGTTTGAACGATTTGAACTGACCAATCTCAAAGAGCATGAGCGACGATCTTAACCCCGCCACCAAATTTCGCTCGCTGAGCGGGGCCGCGAAGATTCTTGAGCGAACACTCCTGTTCGCCCTCACGTTGGTTTCGGCCGCCTGGGCGGGTGAAGTCCACGTGCTCTTGAACTGGGCCTTCTTCAAAGAACAGTTCCTGGGGCTTTTTTTCGCTCTCGGCATGGCCGGCGTCTTTCTTCGCGTCAAGGCAGTCCTCCATCAGCCGGGCGACCGCGTGCCATGGTACGACTGGCTCGCTTGCTTCGGCAGTCTGCTCGCGGGCGCCTATATCACGGTCATGTACCCGTCCATCGCCTATCGACTCGGAATCCTTTCTCCCGAGCGCTGGCTCCTGGGAGGATTGGCCGTGCTGCTCATATTGGAAGCCACGCGCCGGGTCGCCGGGTGGGCGCTCGTTTGGGTCGGTATCACGTGCATCGTGTACGCGAAGTTCGCCTACGTTTTTCCCGGCCTTTTCTACGCCCAAGGCTCTTCATGGCAGCGGATTGCAAGCTATCTCTACCTGGACTCCAGCGGGCTCCTCGGCGTCCCGCTCACGGTCGCCGCCAGCGTCGTCGTGGCGTTTATCTTCTTCGGTCAGGCGCTTTATGCCGTGGGCGGCGACAAGTTCATCACTGAGGTCGCGCTGATCGCGATGGGCAAATACCGCGGTGGCCCGGCCAAGGTCTCGGTCGTCTCGTCGGCGCTGTTCGGCACGGTCTCCGGCAGCGCCGTCGCGAACGTCGCCATAGACGGCGCCATTACGATTCCGCTGATGAAGCGCACCGGCTATCCCGCTCACATCGCAGCGGCAATCGAGGCGGTGGCTTCGAACGGCGGACAGATCGTGCCGCCGGTGATGGGCGCGGCGGCGTTTTTGATGGCTGAATTCCTCAATATTCCCTACGGCCAGATCGCGTTGGCCGCGGCCGTTCCAGCGGCGTTATATTATCTGGCGCTGTTCACACAAGTCGACTTGGAAGCGGCCAAACACGGCCTGGGCGGCCTTCCGGCAAATCAAATCCCGAAATTTCGCGGCGTGATGCGACTGGGATGGGTGTTTCTATTTCCGCTTGGGTTCCTGATCTACGTGTTGATGTGGGAGAACTGGGAAGCCGGCAAAGCAGGAATGGTGACCGTCCTATTAACTTTCATCGTCGGCTTCTTTCAGAAAGAAACTCGACCGACGTTCACGGGCATTCTGAAATGCATCGAAGACACCGGCCGCACCCTTTTGGATATCGTCGTCATCACCTCGCTGGCCGGGCTCGTGATTGGCGCTCTCCAATTAGCCGGTCTGACATTCAAGCTGTCGCTCATCCTGTCGAGCCTCGCGGGAGGCAACGTTTTTCTTCTCCTGACTCTCACTGCGCTCGTCTGCATCCTGCTCGGCATGTCTTTGCCGACCTCAGTGGTGTACATCACGCTCGCGGTTCTCGTCGGACCAGCGCTCACTCAGCTGGGTGTCGACCCGCTGGCTGCGCATCTTTTTCTATTTTATTTCGGCATGCTCTCATTGATCACGCCGCCTGATTGTCTTGCCACCTACACGGCCGCGGCGATTGCCAATTCGGACTTTTGGAAAACCGGCTGGACCGGCATGCGCCTCGGCATCGCCGCTTATGTGGTCCCCTTCGTCTTCGCGCTTCATCCGGCACTGATACTCAGGGGCGCATGGAGCGAAATCGTCTTCGCTCTCTTGGCTTCGTTTGCCGGAACGTTTCTTCTCGCGGTCGGCTGCGCCGGTTATCTATTTCGCCCGTTCAATTGGGTGAACCGCAGCCTCTTCTGTCTTTCGGGCTTGCTGCTGATGCTCCCGACTTGGCAAGGCGCATGGCTGATCGCTGACGCGGCCGGCTTGATTCTGGGAGTCGGCCTGATTGTTTGGGAGCGCAGCAAATCATCGCCAGTGCGATCCCCAAGCACCCAACCGACTCATGCTGCCAGGTGAGACCGACCACCACTTGCGCTAAGATATCGCGGTGCCGCCCTTATCTCCGAACTCTGGTGCTCGAAGGATTGGCGTCCTTGAGGTAGCGGTAGTAGTCGCTATCGGTAGTCAGCACCAAGACAGAGTTTCCGCTTTTGCTTTCCTTAAGATTTTCAAGGGTACGGGAGAAGGCATAGAATTCCTTGTCCCGGCCGTAAGCGTCACCGTAAATTTTCGTTGCAGTGGCGTCGCCTTTTCCGCGAACTTCCTGCACCTGCTTGTAAGCCGTGGAGCGGATCTCACGAAGCTCCCTCTCCATATTCCCTAAAATCTCGGCGCTCCGGCCCTCCCCCTCCGATCTGAAGCGGGCCGCGATCCGTTTACGCTCCGAGATCATCCGCGCATACACTTTTTCCCGCACGCTTTCGATATAATTGAGCCGTTTAATGCGCACATCGACCACCTCGATGCCATACTGGGGCGCGATCTTGCGGACGACGGCCAAAACGGCGCGAGTGAGCCCTTCGCGTCCGAGGGTGATCTCCTTTTTCAGCTCTTCTACAACCTCCTTCGACGCTTCCTCGAGAACCTCTTCCTTCGGAGTCTCCCATGTCGAGCTTCGAACGAGCTCGACGAGAGGATTGGAAGAGACCATGTCTCTCACTACGGAATCAATGATGTCATCGAGCCGCGACCGCGCCCCGGCCTCGCTCGCAACGCTCTCGAGAAACTTGAGCGGATCGACGATGCGCCAGCGCGCCGTCGAGTCGACCCAGATAAATTCGCGACCTGCGGTGGGGATCTGGTTGGGATCACCGTCCCAGATGAGCAGACGCTTTTCGAACCGCCTGACCTCTTGAATAAAAGGGATCTTGAAGTGAAGGCCGGCTTCGGTCACGGGAGTTCCAACCGGCCGACCGAATTGCAGGACAACCGCTTGCTGTCCTTCTTCCAAAACATAAAAAGCTCCAAGCATGGACAGAACGGCGCCAACCAAGACAACGCCTAGAGCATACATAATCGGCTTCTTCATGATTTGGCCTCCTCTTTGACTTCCTTGAGCGGCGGGGGCTTTTGTCCCGAATCTATGGAGAGCCATGGAATCAACGCCCGTTGCTCGCTGTCGACGATATAGACGGTTTTGGCTTCGGAAAGCACTTCGCTCATAGCCTCTAAATAAAGCCGTCGTCGAGTCACTTCGGGTACCCTTTGATACTCCGACAACACGGAGGTAAAACGTGAGGCTTCTCCTCGAGCTTGGTTGACCCGCTCGGTGGCGTAACCCTCCGCTTCCGCAATCGCCTGTTTTGCTTCTCCCGCAGCTCGGGGAATTAGCTTGTTCGCCTGTTCCTGAGCCTGGTTCACCATACGCTCGAGATCCTGGCGAGCTTCATTAACCTCGTTAAAAGCGGGCTTTACAGGGTCCGGAGGAGTAACGTCCTGAAGCTCCACGGTGACGAGCCGGATCCCGGTTTCATATTCAGAAAGAATTTTCTGCATTTCCTCCTTGACCTCGCTGGCAATGGTGACCCGGCCAACCGTTAGAACATCGCTGCCCAATTTGTTTCCGACGACGCGGCGCATGACCGCTTCCGCTATATCGCGAAACGTCTCGCGCTGTTCGCGGACTTTAAAAAGAAAACGGACCGGATCTTCGACTCTGAATTGAACGATCCATTGGACGTCGATGACGTTGAGATCTCCAGTCAACATCAGCGACTCGTTGGAATAGTCACCGCCTGCGGATCGCGTCTGACGACCCGCTGCCACTGTCCGAAAGCCAAACTCTTCTTTCAGGACCCGGGCCGTGGGAACTCGTCTGACACTCTCAATCCCAAGGGGTATCTTAAAATGAAGCCCTGGACCGGCCGAACGCTGAACGCGTCCAAAGCGCTGCACCACGGCGGTTTCCTCAGGTTGCACCGTGTACCAGCTCGACCAGAGGATGAAAATGACCACAAGAATCAACAGCACGGGTATCAAAACCGCTGGATTCGACTTTAAGAATTGTTGTTGCAACCGTCGCAAATCCTCCTCCAATTCGCGAGACCATTGTCCGTTTGCCATTCAAACCTCCCTTTCATGCGGACGACTTCGAAAAACACTTTTCGAACCTCATCCACGATATCAGAGTTCATTTTGCGCGGCCGAGAGTAACTGCTATAGAAAATCAAGCCTTGATACAAGTTCGCGAGACAAATTTTCCCGAGTACAAGCGGGTTTAGTATGGCTAAAGCAACAGGATCAACGCGGCAGAAAAATGATTAGCAGAAGCATTTTCGAGGTCGTCCAAGCGAAGACGCAAAGAAAAACCGTTCTCGCGCGGCGCCGGTGTTACCGGTCCATCGGCGGCCGTCACCGTTAGGCGGCGGGATCGGTCAGGTTGAACCGCGATATTTCGGTCCCCGACCTTCACGGCTTCGTCATGTCGGCAGCATGCTGGCCAACAAGGTTGCAAGGCCGAGAAAACTGAAAAACCCCACGACGTCGGTTACGGTGGTGAGAATGATCGACGAAGACTGCGCGGGGTCTTGGCCGAAGGCGAGCAAGATCATCGGAATCACCGCGCCCGACAAGCCGGCGGCGACCATCGAGATGATCATCGAAATGCCGATCACGAGAGCCAGGCCGATTGAGCGGCTCCAGACATAAACACCGAGCGACGTGGTCAGGGCCACGGCGATGCCGTTGAAGAAAGCGACATTGACTTCCTTAAAGGTGACGCGGAGCCAATGGCGCGGACGAATTTCGCGGAGCGCGAGTCCTCGCATGGTGACCGCAAGCGCCTGAGCGCCGGTATTCCCCGATTGTCCCGCTACGATCGGCAGCAAGACGGCGAGCGCGGTAAACTTGGCGATGATTCCTTCGAAGATCCCGACCACGGTCGCGGCCATGAATGCAGTCACCAGATTGATCTGCAGCCAGGGCAATCTTTTGCGAATGGCAAAAGAGACGTTCGACAACGCTCGTTCCTCTTTGCTGGCGCCGACCATGGTCTGAATATCGGCGCTGGCTTCTTCCTGGGCCGCCGCGATCAGCTTGTCCTGCCGGATAATCCCCACGACCCGGTTCTCGGCATCGACGACGGGGAGGCTCGACAGCCGATGCTGAGTCATGAGATCGACCACTTCTTCGCGGGTCGCCATCGCGCTCACGCCCACCGGCGCCAAACGCAATAAATCTTGCAAGCGCTCGGCTCCATCCGCGGCCGCCAAGTCCTGCAGTGCCACGGCGCCAATCAGGTCGCCCTGTTCGCCGATCACGCAGACATCGTAAATGCGCTTGCGTCCGGCGGCGCGCACCGCGTCCAGTGTCTCCGCCACGGTGGATTCCGGTCGCGCCACGGTCGCGCGCGGATCCATGAGGCTGCCGGCGGTTCCAGGAGGATACGTCATCAGGGTCTGAAGCTCTTTGGCAAGCCCCGGCTGCAAAGCTTGCAAAAAAGCCGCTTGCGTTTCCTGATCGAGGCGCGACAGCAACAAGGCGGCGCGATCCGGCTCCAAGCTGGGAAGAACTTCTCTTGCGGCATCGACACCCAGGCGCTGCAAAACCTCCGCGCCGACTTCGGGCAGGATGTGTTCGAAAAGCGACGTCAACCGCATCGCAGGCTCGCGCTTAAACAGCACGACGATCTCGTCCGCCGGAAGAGTCTCCACCACACGCGCAGCCTCGCCGGGATAAAGTCCCAAATAAGCCTGCGCCAAATTTGTCGCCGCCGGTTCAGTCATTTGCGCCATCCTTCTCTTCGCCCTGATTCAACGGCAGCGCCTGTGGAAAGACAGTTGCCGCAAGCCCGGCGAGCATGCCCGCAAAACCAATCCAGCAGAGCTCGCCGAGACTGAGCAGAGCAGTCAGTGATTCGTCCGGCGGCCGCTGCCGGGCGGTTTCCTGTTCCAGCCTTTTGAGAGTCTTGTAGCGAATGGCGCCCAAAAATTTTTCCTGATCATCCGTGACCGGAAGCGCGTGGAACTCGCGCCAGGCCGGATGGAGCAGGATCGTCGCCAGCGCCGCGCCGGCTGGCAATCTCTCGACATGAGTGTGCATGACCGCCGAGAGGTGGTCCTCGGGCGCTGCGAGCATCAACTCACGCAGATTCATCACGCCCACCAGCGTCTGATCCGCGTTGACCACATACAAGTAATAGAAGGTGTGTTGCGCCGCGCGCTGCACGCGCTGCAGCGCGTCGCCTACCAGAAGCGACTCCGGTAGCGCCGGCACTTGCGGATCCATCAGCGAGCCTGCGGTTCCGAGCGGGTAACTGAGAAGACGTTTCAATGGCACGGCTCGCCGGTCGGAAACGGCTGAAAGCAAATGATCATGCTCGGCCGCCGGCAAGCAGCGTAGCATCCGCGCCGCAGCATCGAGCGATAGGGATTCGATCACGGCGCCGGAATAGTCCGGGGGAGAGGCGTGCAAGCAGGCCGCGCCGGTCGATGACGTCATCTGTTCCAAAACAGTCGCTGCCGTAGGCAGCGGCATCTCACGCAGCAGCTCGGCGATCTCAGCGGGCGCCAGTTTTTCCAGCACCAGGCCGGCTTCGTAAGGATGCTTTTCCAGGAAGCTGCGCGCCAGCTGCCAGTCGGATTTCATGCGCCCTGCTTCGTGATCAAAACGGACGCCACTTCACTGAAATCCTTCGCCGGCACGAGTACGCGGCCTTCCGGCCCGTCGAGAATGACGGCGGTCGGTGTGATCTCCGCGATCCGGCCGTACACATCGCGTATTCTTACGGTTTGGCCGACGCGGTAAATCTGCCGCAGGTAATGTGCGGCGATGATGTTGCTCACCGTCGTGCGCGAGCCGAGTCCGAAGGCGAGCGCGGCACCGCCGATCAGAGCAGCGATCACCACCGTAATCGTCAAAGTCAAAAACCGGCTCTCGATACCCAACTGGTCGACGCCGGTAACAATTGCGATGAGGAGGACAATGACGTAAACGGCTCGCCCTAACAGCTCGCTGTACGCCAGCCGCGCGGCGCCCGCCGTGGCCGCGATCGCATCGCGAGCCAAATTGCCGGCGAACAAACCGGCAAGGATGATCAAAGCCGCAACCAAAATCCGCGGCAGATAATAGGACACTCCGCTTAGCCATGTCGCCAGCACCGGCAGTCCCAAAGTTTCGGTAGCCGCCGTGAAAAAGACCAGAAATACCAGCCAAAAGACAATGCCGCCGATCACCGTCGAGGCCGGCCGTTCGACGCCGAGGCGCCTGAGAAAATCATCCCTCGCTTGGCCGCGGAATAAGCCATCGAGACGGCCGCTCAAGCGGATGATCGCGGCGCGCAGCAGGCGCGCCAGCAGCCAGCCGATCAGGACGAGCAAGATGCTGCCCAGAATATTCGGCAAATGCTGGGCTATTCTCTGGGTAAAAAGATCGAATGATCTGTCGAGGGCTTCGATCCATCGAACATAATCCATCTCACAACCTCCACATTGGCGAAATCACGACGGCCGCGGATCGCTTTCCGCCGATTATAAGAAAACGGGTTCGTTATCACAACGAAATTCAGTCGAAACAACTTGGCAGGCTTTTAACTGTTCTCTTGTGACATCATTCGCTGACCGTGCTTGATTCAAAGCAGATTCTTCGTCGCACGGCTCCTCAGAATGACAACCGCTTTTAGAAGACGTCCTCGACACTTGAGAAGGCGTTTACACGGTCGAGCAATTGCAACACCAGTTTCGATGTGTAACATACGGGTGCGAACACGTTTACGAAAATGGCATGGAGGCACAATTAATGAACACAACATCAACTGGAGTCTTCTTCGCGATTTTTCTCGCGCTCCTGATAACCGACTACTCTTTGGCTCAATCGAGCAAGCTGCCGCAGCTAAAACTTGCGGTTTCGACCGCAACGCCGCACAACACGCCGTTGTGGGTCGCCAAGGACAAAAAAATCTTCGAGAAGTACGGCGTTGATGTGCAGATGATCTTCGTCATGGGCGGCGCCCTCGTGAGCCAGATGCTCGCCGCCGGGGAAATCCAGGTTGCGGCGAACGCGCCGGCCGCGCTGGTAAGCTTGATCGCCGGCGGCACGGACATCGCCATGTTTCTCGGCATTAGCAACACCTCGCCGTTTGCCTTGATCACACAACCGAACATCAAGACCGCGGCCGATCTCAGGGGCAAACGCCTCGGCACCGCGCGCTTCGGCGGCTCTTCGCATGTATCGGCCTTGATCGCGCTCGATCACCTGAAACTCGACCCCAAGCGCGACAAGATCATATTGATGCAAACCGGACTGGATCCGGAGCGCATGGCCGCCCTCGAACAGAAGGGGCTGGACGCGGCGATGCTGCAGCGGCTTGCGACCAAAACCATGCTCGCCAAGGGCTATACGCAATTGCTAAATCTAAACCAGGCGAAGATCCCTTACCAGAACACCGTGCTGGCATCGCGAAGAGACCGAATGTCGGCCAATCCAAAAATGTTTGACAGTTTCATACGGGCGATCGTCGAAGGCTATGCCTACGTCTTCAACAAGGACAACAAGCAGGCGGTCAAGGAAGTGCTGGCGAAAAACCTGCGCCTGCCCAATGCCGATGCCGCCGAGGATTTTTATCTGGAAGCTTTGGAGGAATTGGATCGGAAGCCTTACCCGACGCTTGAGGGCACAAGAACCGTGATCAAATACGTTGCCGAGCAAAATCCCAAAGCCGCGTCGGTCAAGGCCGAGCGGATCGTTGATTTGAGCTGGCTGAAAAAACTCGACGATGAAGGATTTTTCGAAAAAGTCTACAAAGGCAAATAGCTTCCCGGCACTGCGCGAAAGCCGGGAGACCAATCGTGCCGCACCGCCGCGGGCAAGGGCGTTCGCCGGGACCTTACATTATGGATGAACTCAATCAGGCTGGATCGAGAGATGAACGCCGCCGCGCAGCGA
>Ga0210114_1000076_pt1 | contig 21921 bp, 22 predicted proteins | sample MayberryNW_TuleA_FD_185524 | JGI IMG/M metagenome (GOLD analysis project Ga0210114, IMG submission 185524) | Wetland microbial communities from San Francisco Bay, California, USA, that impact long-term carbon sequestration - MayberryNW_TuleA_D2... | ecosystem: Environmental > Aquatic > Marine >...
GGCCTGAAAAATAACCTTCTCCGTCCTATGCCCGCAATCTCCAGGGCTCGGCCCTCGGTCGCTTTGTTAGTTACTTAATTATGGACTCCTTAATAACTGATCACCGCCTGCGCAATTTCCAACAGGCGTCCTATTCGGATTTCCTCTCGCCACGACGCCAAGACCCACCAAGCAGCACGGTGAGGATCAGATCGCGCACGATCTAAAAAAACGTTTCCCGGAGTTTAGCCTCGCCGAACGCTCAAAATTATGCCTCTGCGCGTTTGTCCCAGATCAATTCGAGTTTGGTTCCGGTTACGCCGCTCCGGCTACTGCGACACACAGCGAAATTTTGCGAAAACGTATGGATAATGAGCCTGATACCAGTTGCGAAAACTCGGCCGCAGCAAATCAGCCGCGGTGGCCCACGATGCGCCCTTGAGAACGAAATGCTTTCCGTCGAAAAAATCGCGCGAATAATCCGCGTAACTCTCGATGTAGGGTGAAAACCTTGGAAACGGCGCGAATACCGTGTCGGTCAGCTCCCAACCATTGCCGGCCAACTCCATCACTCCCCAGCGGCTCGCGCCGGCAGGGCGTGAACCGACCGGCATCGGCGACCAGGAAACAAAGTCAAAGTTGCCGTGCTGCGCTGCCGGTGTCGAATTGCCCCAGGGATAAATCGATTCGCGTCCATCTGGCCCGCAATACGCAGCACGATGGAATTCTGCTTCCGTGGGAAGTCTCTTGCCGACCCAATTTGCGTAGGCGCGCGCTTCGGCCAGGCTGACGTACACGGGCCAACTGGCCACTTGCTCCAGCGGAAGCATGTCGAACACGGCGCGGTAGAACCACTTCCGTTCCCGCCGAACCCAACAGACCGGATGGTTCTTGCCTTCAAGTTGCTTCCAGTGCCAGTCTTCCGCGCGCCAAAAACGCGGCTCATCGTATGCTCCCGAATCGACAAACCTCCAATACTCGCCGTTCGTGACCGGAAGTGAATCGATAGTGAAAGACGGCACCTCCGCCAGCATCTGTTCGAATTCATTGTCCCAGCCGAAAGGCAGGTCTTCGAATTTCCCGCCTAAGCGCGCCCTGCCGGCCGGAATGAAAATCGCTCGCGAGTCCACCGCCCGCTGGAAAGAATACCGTGGAAAAGATTTCGGCCGCCGTTTCCGATCGAGCGGCAGCTGCTGCAGCATATACACCAATGTTTCCTGGTGCATGAACTCATGCTCCAGAACCATTTGAAAGACCCGCTCGTCCCGAGCCATGATGTGGGTTGAATCCGAGCGGACGGCCTCCAAAGATTCCAACACGGCCCCGCGCACCTTGTCGCGATACGCGAGCGTTTCCGCCACGCTTGGCCACTCCGCTGGAACTTCGGGATGCCAGTGACACTCGCCGGTATCGACATCGGGATCCATACCGCGGCAAAACAGATCGTCGAAATAGCGATTGAATGACTTCCACTTGAGCAGCGCACCGCAGATCTGGTTCCAGGAAAACGCGGGCAAGTGTCCAACGTAAAAAATGAATGGATGGCGCCACACGATCGGCGTCGCCAGTAAATCACTATCTGCGACAATCGCAAAAATGTCATCCGTGCGCGCCCACGCCGAGAAAAACTTTTCTCGGAGATCTTTGACTTTGTCAAAGCTGATGCGTTGTAGTGGACGCGCCATAGAGCATTCCCGGCTGATGATTGATAAAAACTATATACTACATAGGGCGTGCCTATGTAAGTGGAGGACAGGAACTTTTTGGAATAAGCGGAAAGTCAGGATGGCTTCACGAACTCGCGGAAAGCCTGCGCGATCGGATGGAGCGGGCGGCGGCGGTGAAACACTTCATAAATATCGCGCTCCATCGCCAAGCCGCGAATCGGCACTTCGACAATACTGCCCTCGGCCAGCTCGTGCTTAATAGAAACGCGCGATAAGATCGATACGCCGAAACCCGCCAACAGCGCTTCTTTCACTGCTTCGGTACTGCCGAGCTCCATTGAAATATTGAGAAGATCGCCCGGTGAGCGCCGGCCCTTCGACAGAAGATGACGCAAAGAATCGAGCGTTCCTGAACCATGTTCTCGCGATATGAACTTTTCCGAGCGTAGTTCTTTCAACTGGACGAATTTACGCTTCGTCCAGGGGTGATTCTTCGGCACCGCGAGGACCATTTCATCCGTCCATATCTTCTTAAAGCAAAGCCGTGACTCATTCCCCTTGAAACCGACAAACCCGAGCTCGACTTTGCCGTCCAGGACGTCTTCGATAATTCCGGCGGAGTCGCGGATACGCAGGATCGGCTTGACTTCGGGAAATTTTTTGGTGAAGGCTCCTAGCTTTTGCGGCAGCAAGTATTCTCCCGGTATGGTGCTGCCGCCGACCCACAGCTCGCCGCTCAATGTGCCGTGGAACTGCTCGACGGCAGCCACCGTTTCGCGTTTGAAGGCGAGCAGCGTTTTAGCGCGCTCGGACAAAAGCTTGCCCAAAGGAGTCAAACTGACCCGGCCGTGAATGCGATAGAGCAGCTGGCCTTCCAAAGACTCTTCCAATTCCTGAACATGAGCGCTGACCGTCGGTTGGCGCAACGAGAGCAGCTCGGCCGCTTGAGAAAAACTCTTCAGTTCCGCGACCCAGTAGAAAATTTCCAGCTTGCGGAGATCGAGGTCGGCCTTTATTTTACCCATGGGGCGAAAGCCTAACGAAAACACGCGCAGGAGCCGCGTCGGCGGGGCATGAAACGACGCCGCCGGAAGAGCGGCAAGCGAAAGGTAGTCGCCATCCTCTCTCCCGGCGTCGTGCAAGATTATTTGTTCAAAGATTCCAGAACTTCCGCCGGATGTGCTTCCGCGTTGGCGACCGGAATCCAGTGCTTTTTGATCGTACCATCGGGGCCGATCAACGCAGTCGAGCGGATCGGTCCCTCAACGGTCTCGCCCTGGGCATTTTGTCTCGGCCCCCAAGCGCCGTAGGTCTTCATCACTTCGACTTGCGGATCGGAAAGGAGCACAAACGGCAAATTAAACTTGGCGATAAATTGATTGTGCGATTCGATGCTGTCTCTGCTGACGCCGACAACAACAGTATTCGCCTGTGTGACGGTTTGTATAGCGTCGCGGAACCCGCACGCTTCTTTGGTTCAGCCAGGCGTATCGTCCTTTGGATAGAACCAAAGGATCACGTTCTTCCCGGCGTAATCGGCAAGCGAATGTTTCTTGCCGTCGCTCCCGGGCAACGTAAACGCCGGGGCTTTTTGCCCTTCAAGATTAGCCATGGTTACCTCCGTAGTGGTTATATCGAATTTCTCTATCACACCGTTGCGCGATCAATCAAACGCGACGTTGATCGCTTTGTGGGTCCGTGTAATCAGGCGATGGGGGATGAACGGAGTGATGGACTACTGGAATACTGGAGTATGGCTTCAAAGACTCGGGGTATCGTCACCGTGATTCAGGGTGAGAAGATATTTTCCTCGCTCACTCCGTGCGTTGTCATCCTGATATCGAGAGGCTATATTTCTTGCGATGGCCAAGCAATCTCCTTTGACTGATTGGCACCGATCCAATGGTGCCAGCTTCATCGAGCGCAACGGTTGGCTTTTGCCGGCGCATTTCGCCGACGCAGCCGCTGAACACCAGGCGGTTTGCTCGGCCGCCGGTCTCATCGACCTATCCCACCGCGGCTTGCTGCAGTTCACGGGCCCCGACCGAATGTCGTTTCTTCAGGGCATGTTATCCAACGATTTGCGCGCGCTAAAACCCTTTGACGGCCAGTATGCCACCCTTTTGACTCAGCAAGGAAAAGTGATTGCCGATGTACGCGTGCTTTGCGCGATGAATTCATTTTATCTCGATTTCTGGGAAAACCTTAAAGAGAAAATCCTGGCGCACCTCAATCGCTATTTGATCGCCGATGAGGTCGAGATCGCGGATCGATCGCAGGAATACGCCATCATCTCGGTTCAAGGGCCAAAGGCGCAAACGCTCCTGCAGGACGTCGTCGCGTCCGGCGCTCAATTGCCCACGCGCCCCAAGCAGCACGCGATGGCAGACATCGAGCGCACCGCCGTGTGCGTCGTCCGCGACAGCCATACGGGCCAGGCCGGCTACGATCTGATTACGCCACTAGCGAGCGTCGTTAAGATCGCTCAGGCGCTCACCCAGTTCGGTAAACAACGCTCCGCGTTGTGGATCGGCGAAGATGCACAAAACATTCTCCGGGTCGAATCGGGCATACCGCGTTACGGCGTCGATTTTACCGAGGAAAATTTGCTTCTCGAAGTCGGCATTGATGATGCTTTCAGTTACACCAAAGGCTGCTATCTCGGCCAAGAAGTCGTCGAGCGCATCCGGTCGCGCGGCCATGTCAACAAGAAATTATGCGGCCTGTTGATCGACGGCGAAGATGCTGCTGACCCTGGCGAGGTCATCGAAGTCCAATCCAAGGAAGCCGGCAGGATTACCAGTTCGGTCGTTTCCCCGCAATTGCAACGACCGATTGCTTTAGGTTACGTCAACAAGGAGTTTTGGACGCCGGGCAGCGCGGTTTGGATCGGCCCGTCACGCCGCCGTGCCACGGTGGCGTCGTTGCCGTTCCTGCAGTCCTCTTGAATCCCGACTTCAAGTCCGTATATTGAGCGGAACTTTCGCGCGGAACAGGAAAGGAAGCGAAGCATGGCGAATTTCGTAAAGGTTTGCAAAACGAGCGAAGTTAAAGCCGGCTGCGGCAAGAGCGTTGAAATCGATGGCAAAGCGATCGGCGTGTTCAACGTCGATGGCAAATTTTACGCGATCAACGACGTCTGCGGTCACCGCGGCGGTCCTTTGGGCGAAGGCGAGTTGGAAGGCACCACGGTCATCTGCCCTTGGCATGGCTGGCGCTATAACGTGACCACCGGAGACAACGAGCTCCTACCGAGTCTGCCGACGGAAAAATATCAGGTAAAGGTCGAAGAGGACGATGTTCTGGTCGAGCTGCCGTAGTCGCGGGGGGCATAATCACATTTCGGCCATGCTTTCGATCGCGTGGGCTCTTCTCATTTACACTTGATGTTTCAGATGAGAATTAATGTAATCGTTGAGTGCGTGTCTGGTGCTGTCGAAGGCGAGATCGTGCCAAGGCACCTCCTTTGATGTGAAGGTACGCGCTTCGACGGATTCATCCGCAGCGGCCAGCTTGCCGCCGATGACGTGTGCGGTATAAACCACGATCACGTTGGGGGATCGTGGGTAAGAGTAAACGTTGAGCAGCGGGCCCAATTTGACCTCGAGCTGGGATTCTTCCTTGGTCTCGCGAACCGCCGCCTCCTGAACGCTTTCGCCGCGGTCGACGTAACCGCCCGGGAAAACCCACTTACCGACGGCCGGTTCAACACCGCGCTTCAGCAAAACGATACCGCCATTTAATGTGAAGACAGTGCCGGCGACAACCTTCGGATCTTGATAAAAAATGAACGTGCATGCTTGGCAAACCAAACGTTTAGGCTCGTTGGACTTAACCGTCCGTTGATCCAAACGACCGCCGCAGCGGGGACAAAACCGGTATTCTAATTGGTTGTGGTGAAGGCCGTGGTGGTGCCGTTCGTGGTCTGATGCCATACTTGTCTTTCTAGCGCATATTGGTTTGAAACAAAAGGATATTTCTGCAATCGTTAACCATGCTTCGGGCGCTCATATTTGACTTCAACGGCATCATCGTCGACGACGAGCCGATTCATTTCAGACTTTTCCAAAAAGTTCTCGGCGAGGAAGGCGTCGTGCTGACCGAAGCCGCCTACTACGCTCGCTATCTCGGTTTCGACGACCGCGGCGCGTTCACCGCCGCTTTTCGCGAGAACCAGCGTGCAATCGATGACGCCAAGCTCAAGCAATTGATCGAACGCAAGGCGATTTACTATCAAGACGCGATTCGCGAACACGTTGCGATTTTTCCCGGCGTCCACGGCCTGGTTTCGACTCTCGCCCGAACCCATCCTCTGGCCGTCGCGTCCGGCGCGCTGCGCGACGAGATCGAAACGATTCTGAAAACAGCCGGACTGTTGGATCATTTTCAAGCGATCGTAAGCGCCGAGGATGTTACCCAGGGCAAACCGGAGCCCGAGATTTTTTTAAAAGCACTCGGCGCCCTCAATCAGCAAAAGCGGAACGGCGTTGCGATCGCTGCCAGCGATTGCGTCGTTATCGAAGACTCCAAGGAAGGCATACGCGGCGCGCGGCGCGCCGGTATGAAGTGCCTGGCGGTGACCAATTCTCATCCGGCGGAATTGCTCAGCGAAGCCGACGGAGTGGTCAATAGCCTCGAACACGTCACCCTGCCGTTTCTGCAAAAGCTCTGCGCCTAGAAACCCAATTGGTTCACCCAAACGCCACGTCAACAATGGCTTGTGTTTGTTCCTGGGCGGTCTTGCGGCTCTCGTGGTTTTACCGATACGGAGTTCGCTGCGGCCGGATGGTTATTTCGACCGGGCAACAAGTCGGCGGAGACGTCAGAACGTAGTGAACCGTCTGCGCGATATCGACCGGTTGAATCATTTTGCTTCTGTCCAGCTGCCGATTGGGCGGGATGAGCGGGGTATCGACAAACCCCGGAAGAATCACGGCGACTTTGATGCCATGCTCGCGCACTTCGTCGTAAAGCGATTGGGTAAATCCGATCAGGCCGAATTTCGTCGCTGAATAGGCCGCGCCGTTGGCTTCGCCCGTTTTGCCGGATACCGACCCGATATTGATCACGGCGCCTTCTTTTTTTGCAATCATATCGGGCAACAGCAGCTTCGCCAGCAAGATCGGCGTGCGCAGATTGAGGCGCACGGTTTGGTCCAAATCTTCCACGTTGATTTTTACAACCGGAGACCGCTTGCCCCAGCCGGCATTGTTGATCAGAATATCGACGGTACCGAAGCATCGCCGGCTTTCAGCGGCGAGCGCATCGAGCGCTTCATCGCGCGTGAGATCGGCCGGGACTATCGCCGCCGTGCCGCCGCCCTGTTCGATTGCTCGTTGAACTTCTTCAAGCTGTGCCGGGGTGCGGGCCGACAACACCACGCGGCAACCGGACTTGGCCAGCGATAAGGCGACGGCTTTGCCGATGCCTCGGCCCGCGCCGGTGACTACAGCGACTTTGCCGTCCAGTCTCATCGCCGCTCAGCAAATGGAACCAATCTCAATGCACCGTGGGCGTTTCGCCGCGCGGCGGCGGAGGCTGCGCGACCGACGAGCCATGATGGTGAATCATGCGCCAGCCGTCGCTGCCTTTAAGGAAGATATTTGTCGTCAGGATGACGGCGGCAAGGCGCTGGCCTTCCACCGAACTGTTGAGGTTTTCGTACAGAGTCAGCCAGGCGAGATCTCCGCGCACTTCGATGGACACATCGGTCAATTGGAAGCTTATCTGCGGCGTGTTCTCGAAAATTTGCCGCCAGCTCTCCATCACCGGATTCCAGCCGCGTAAAATTCGCCAACCCGGATGGCCGCACTGGATCTCGACATCCTTGGCCCAGACCGCCTCCATCTGCTTCATGTCGAGGTTTTGGAAGGCGCGGTAAAAACCTTCGTTGGCCTTTGCGACTGCCTGTTCTTCGGCGTTCATAGGTCAATGATGCGGCTTGGGCGTCACGAAGACGAGCGTCACCAGTCGCTGCTCGCCGCGATTGGCAACCCCGTGGTTTGCGCCGGCCGGGGCCAGGGCGATTTCTCCGGCGCCAAGCTCGCGTTCTTCGTCGCCGACTTTAAAGACGCCGCGCCCCTCGATCACGTAATAAATTTTGTCCTGGCCGTCGTGCAGGTGCGGAGTTTGTTCCTGGCCCGGCTCAAAACAGTAGGTATCGCAAAAGAATCTATCGGTCTCGAAGACGCCGTTCTTCCTCATTTTGTCCGGCGAGAACTGCATGGCTTCGGAAAGTTTCTTGAAGTGGCTCATGGGCGGCTCCTCTTCATGCATCTGCGCTGATACTAGCATAGGGGTTCTGGCATGCAAAAGGCAGGTGATTTTGCTATCAGTGACACATGGACTCGGTCCTGGTCCGCTATCACGAAATCGCTCTGAAAAAAGGCAACCGCCAGTATTTCACCGAAATGCTCAAGCGCAATCTGCTTGCCGCAGTCAAGGACCTCGGCGCTAAGGAAGCGCGCAGCCTGCCGGCGCGAATCCTGCTGTCGTTCAAAGGTGACGTCGATCCAAAAATCTTGATACAGCGCGTCGGCAGCGTGTTCGGAGTCGCGAATTTTTCTATTGTCGAGCGCACTGCCCGAGACATCGATGTTTTGCGAGAGCGGATCTTGAGTTCACTCGACGGCAGCCGCTTCGAATCCTTCCGCATCGAAACCCAGCGCGGCGACAAAACCTTTCCCCTCACGTCGCCGGAAATCAACCGGAGGCTCGGCGCCGCCGTCAAGGAAAAATCGGGCGCGCGGGTCGACCTCGACCATGCCGAATTCACCATCACCGTGGAAATTCTGCCGCGCGACGCTTTTTTCGGCTTCAATAAAATTCCCGGCGCGGGCGGCTTACCGGTGGGGGCCAGTGGCCGAGTCGTCGCTTTGCTTTCCGGCGGCATCGACTCGCCGGTCGCGGCCTATCGCATGATGCGGCGCGGCTGCCGGCTGATTTTCGTCCATTTTCACAGCGCGCCGTTTCTGGACAAGACTTCGCAAGAAAAAGTACGCCAACTTGTCACGTTGCTAACCCGCTATCAATTTGGTTCGCGTCTTTATCTCGTGCCCTTCGGTGAGATTCAGCGCCAGATTGTCGCCGCCGTGACCCGGCCGCTGCGTGTGGTGCTTTACCGGCGCATGATGCTGCGGATCGGCGAAACGATCGCTCGCCAAGAAAAAGCCAAGGCTCTGGTCACGGGAGAAAGTCTCGGTCAAGTCGCTTCGCAGACTCTGGATAACATGGCAGTGATCGAGCAGGCCGCACGGCTACCGATCCTGCGTCCGCTGGTCGGCATGGACAAGCAGGAGATCATCGATCACGCGCGCCGCATCGGGACGTTCGAGGTCTCTTCGATCCCCGACCAGGATTGCTGCCAGTTGTTCGTGCCAAAACACCCGGCGACCAAGGCGCGCTTTCGCGATGTGGAAGCGGATGAACTGAAACTGGATGTAAAAGAACTGCTCTCCTACGGTATCGATAACGCCATCCATGAAGAATTCACCTTCCCCGCGCAAACGACCTGAACGTTAAAAGGCAGTAAGCTCACGAGCACCGTATCATCCCCGCTCGCTCATCGGCTGTTATCGGGTCCATGCCACTTTTGGTGATGGCATGCGCCGCCTCGGGGGAGGCGAGGAACTTGATAAGCGCATGGGCGGCGTCCGAATTCCTCGTGCTACGTGCGACACCGGCCGAGAACACGGCGACTTTTTGCACCTCCGGCGGCAGCGCTGTCACATGATCTATGCCCGGGACGGGAAGTAGCTCGCTGATTTGCTGAAAGCCGATTTCCGCCTCTCCCCGTGCAACCGCGGCGCCGACTCGTTCACCCCCTTCGATACGCCGGCTCTTGCTTGCCACCTGGTCGGCTATGCCCAAGCGTTGAAACAGCTCGGTGGACACGTAGGCGCCGCTTACGCTGGCGGAGTACGCGATCGATTGCGCTTCCAAGAGTGTCCGTTTCAGCGCCTCGACCGTGCTAATGTCAGGCTTAAGGGCTCCTGCGCGCACAGCCATACCGATCGCCGAGCGCGCCAGTGGAGTGTAGCTTTCGGCGAGGATCAGGCCGTCCTTGATGAATCCAACGAGCACTCCGTCCGCGACAATGACCACGTCGACGGGTTCACCGCGGCGGAGCCGATTTGGGATGGAGTTCTCTCCCGTCCCTATCGATGTTGCGGCAACCACGATTTTGTTCTGGGTAGCGCGCTCAAATTGATCGATGAGATCAAGAAATGCTGCGGTAAAGGCGCCTGAGGTCATGACCTTGATGTCACCCGGCAAGGTACTCATCGTTCTCCTATCCTCTTCCGTTGGATAAGTGTCAGACGTAGTGTTGAATTCGCTGCAGGCTCGGCGGGAAGAACAGATCCCCGGCTTTGGGCTCTTTTTTGATCATTCCCTGCTCGAACTCGTAACGAATCACGGCTTCCAAGACTTTTCGATTGTCGTCAAGATTGTAGGGCCACGGATCCGGACCAAAAATCTCCTTCTGCTCACGCAGCAGATCCTGTACCCAAACTAAAGCAAAGCTGCGTGGGTCGCTATTACGCGCGTAGCAAATCTCCTTTGCCTGTTGAAATGCCCGCACCAGGCTCATCCCTACCCACGGGTGAGCCTCCAGGACCGGGTTCTTCACGACTACGGTATGCATGATCGGGAAGAAACCGCCGCTCTTGTAGTACTCGATCTCGGCCTTCTTCGGGTCGGGAAAAAGCAGAGCGACTTTTGGATTGCCGTTGCGGATGGACGGCAGGGTTTCCGGATAAAGCGCGGCTTCGAGCTCGCCGTCGAGCAGCATCTGGTCGACGTTTTTGCCGTGCGGCACGCGCTTGACGTTCATCCACCTGGCGGGTTCGAAAGCAATGTCCTCTTCCTCCTGGCACCACCATTCTATGGTTTCTAAATCGACGCCGTAATGATCCTGCAATATACCGCGCATCCAGAGCCCGGCGGAATTTTGCAGCGTATCCAAACCGATTCGCTTGCCATTCAGATCCGCCGGTTTTTCAATACCGCACCCGGCTCGCTTAACCATGTACTGGTGGCGAAAACGGCGGTGTGGAAACACCGGGATGGCGTTGTAATTGCAACCTTTGTCGCGCGCCACGAGATAACCAATCAGCGACAGCTCACAAACGTCGAACTCTTCGTGCCGCAACATCCTGCCATGGCGCTCGGGAGAGGGCATGGTCAAGACGTTAAGGTCGATTCCTTGGGGCTGGATTTCGCCATTGATCAACGGGCGCAAGAAATCATAGTCGCCGCAGGCCAGCGTGAGTGCCAGTTTCGCCATCTATTCTCCTTTGATGTGCTGGCGATAGAGTTCGGGTGTGTCGATATCGATGGTGATGCCCGCCTGATCGGTTTCGATTTCCAGCGTTTCGTCGCGGTGGGCGTTCACCACCGCCTTGGCGCCTTCGCTCAGCGGCGCCGCGAGCAACTCGGCGAAGAGCGCTCGCGAGAAAATTACCGGATGGCCGCGTTTTCCCCGACAGCGCGGCACGACGATGAGGTGCTTCGACTGGTAAAAACGCCGCATCATTTCATCGACCAAAGAAGGATCGATGTAGGGATGATCAACCAGATGGACCAGCATGCCGTCGCAATCCGGATCGGACTGCAGGCGACGCACCGCAACCTGCAATGAAGATAGCTGTCCTAGCCTGTAATCCGGATTGAGCAAGATTTCGACCGGCAGATGCTCGATCCGCCGCCTCATTTCGTCGGCGTTATGGCCGAGAACGACGATCACCTTGCCAACCGGAGTCTGCTTGAGAGTGGCGACAATCTTTTCGATGAAAGTCCGGCCGTCGATCGGCAGCAGGGCCTTGGGACGCCCCATGCGGCTGGATTCGCCGGCGGAAAGGATCACCGCGCAGATCATTTGCCGCCGTCCAGGAGGCCGCGCTTACTTGTACAGTTTATCGATGAACCCACTCTTCTCCAGTTCCCTGACGATGCTGTCGTCGACCATATCGTCCACCTTGAGATTGACTCCTGGCTTACGGCTCAACGCTTCTTTGATCTGCACCTCGGTGCCCTCGCGTGTGACCAGAGGGACACGGTCGTGCAGCTTGACGTTCGCCAAATAGGAATCTTCGAGATATCGAGGATTATTCTGGCGGGTATATTTGGCGATCACCTTCTTCGTTTCTTCCTTGCGGGTCTTGAGAAAATGGGTCGCTTCGATCAAAGCCATCGTCAACCTGCGCATCGTATCTCGCCTAGCCGCTAGATAATTCTTGGTCGTAGTCGAGCAAATGTAGGGAAAATCGAAGCGCTTCTGGAAATCCGCAGTGCTGATCATGATGCGGTGCGGCATGCCCTTGGCCAAGTGGATCGTTCCCGGCGGGGATGGAAATCCGACGATCCTTCCGGTTCGAAACGCCGCCGCGCGCTCCGTGGGACCGCCGACCTGCAGGATGGGGACATCCTTGACCGGTTCCAACCCTAGCCCTTTGATCAATACACGTGCCGCGACATCGGAGGCGCTACCGACGCGGCTGATGCCGACGCTCTTGCCCTTCAAGTCCTCCGCCGATTTCACCGACTCCTGAACCACCAGTTCATACGGTAATGTATTGATGTAGCAGGCCGTCATCACCAGGCCGGCGCCACCCGCGACAGCGCTCGCCACCGCGCCGCCGGAAGCGTTCGCTACGTGAATATCGCCCGAGACCACGGTGGAAACACTCATCGTTGAGCTCTGGATGAAGATGAGCTCGACGTCCAAGCCGTGTTTACGGTACATGCCGCCGTCGAGCGCGGTGAACCACACTGTATTCGACGCGTCGGCCGAACTATAGGCAATCTTGATCTTTTCCTGAGCCGAGAGCTCAGTCAAACCGCCCAAAAATGCGAACACCGCAAACGCTGCGGCCAGAGGACTGCGAGCCATCAATCTCTCCTTCTACATGCGCCGGGCGCACCGGCGCTTACGAATGTATGTCGATGTAGCTTAATCGTGCTTGGGAATCAAACGAAAGGCGGCTTTCACAGCCGCGCGATCGGCGGCAATTGCTACTCCGCCGGAAGCGCCATGCATTCCCCCGCCGGCAGCTCGACCCAGACCGGATCGCCGCGGCGCACTTGCGTGGTGTAACGCTGGTGGGTTTGCAGCATGTTTTTACCGAGCTCAACGGTGCAGTCGACGTATTCACCCAGGAACATGGCCGCGCCGATCTTGCCTTCGAGTATATTCGCCGCAGCCGCCGGCTTCTGCTGGTTCAAATAGATGCTCTCCGGACGGATCACGACGACAACTTTGCTGCCGACCGACAAACCTTCGAGCACGTTGCAGGAAATCTCGCCGTCTTCGGTGCGCACCGAACCGATGCCATCGCCCTCGATTTTGACTACCTGCCCGCTTAATTGATTGGTCGAGCCGATGAAGTTGGCGACGAATTTAGTCTTGGGCTGGAGGTAAACTTCCCGCGGCGGGCCTTCCTGGACAATCACCCCGGAGTTCATTACCGCGATGACGTTCGACATCGACAGGGCTTCGATCTGATCATGGGTGACGTACAAGGTCGTGATGCGCAGGCGGCGTTGCAGCTCGCGCAGCTCGAAGCGCATGCGCTCGCGCAGCTTGGCGTCGAGATTGCTCAAGGGCTCGTCCAGCAACAATACTTTGGGCTCCCGGACCAACGCCCGCGCCAAGGCGAGCCGTTGCTGCTGGCCGCCGGACAGTTGCGTCGCCATGCGATCTTCGTAACCGTCCAGCTCCACCTGTCCGAGCGCGTTCTTTACTTTACTTTTAACGTCGCTGTTGCTGACACGCTGCTTGCCGACTCGCAAGGGAAAGGCGACATTCTCAAAAACCGTCATGTGCGGCCAGATCGCGTAGCTTTGAAAGACCATTCCGATGGGGCGGCGGTACGCGGGCACGAACGTACCGTCCTTCGCGGAAAAAACCTTATTCCCGGCAACGACGATTTCTCCGCCGTTGGCTTTTTCCAAACCGGCGATACAGCGCAAGGTCGTCGTCTTGCCGCAGCCGGAAGGACCCAGCAGAGTATAGAAGCGTCCCTCGTCGACCGTGAACGATATATCGTTGACTGCCCTGACGCCCGCGCTGTCGCCCTCTTGGTAAACCTTGGTAAGAGAGTTAATTTCAATCACGAGATTCGCCTGCCACTGTTAAGTCTGGATACCTATTTTGCCGGTCAACTTATAGAAGACTGCCACGATCGTAAGCAAGGTGGCGATCATACACATACCGATGGCCGCGACCACGGTGACCTGCCCTTGCTCAAACATCGTGAACAGTAGAATCGACAACACCCGGCTTTCGCCGGTGGCCAGCAAAACAGAAGTCGAGAATTCTCTGAACGACACGATGCAGATGTAGATCCAACCCGCCACTAATCCGGGCCGCAACAGTGGCAAAGTCACGCGCTTGAAGGTCTCCCACCAGGAAGCACCGGAAGCTGACGCCGCCTCCTCGAGCTCGCTGTGAATTTGTAATATCGAACCCGAGGCGGCGCGCATGCCGTATGGGATATAGCGGGTTACATAAGCGATCATCAAAACCCAGATAGTACCATAGATAGGAATTGGAAAAGCGACGTAGAGCAAGATCAACGCCATGCCCATGACGATGCCGGGAATCGTGATCGGCACGAAAGCAAGAAAATCGAGTATCCAAGATCCCGGCAACCGGCTCTTGTAAACGATCCAAGCCACCAGCGAAGTCAGCACCATCGCCACCGTTGCCGTCAGTGTCGCCAGCACGATACTGTTTTGCAGGGCGTCCCAAAACGGTCGAAAGCCGTAAAGATAGCGGTAGTTGTCGAGACTCAATTTATCGAGCGCGTCCCAGCCAGGGGTGGCGAAAAACGGCAGGAACGACGCCCAAAACAACACCAAAAACGGCAACAAAACAACGAAAACAAAATAGGTCATGAGAAAAGCGAAGCCGGCCCAACGCCAGGGGCCCAGGTCAAATTGTCGCGGCCTGAACGCCTTGCCGGTTACGGTCTGAAACTTCTTTCCCTCTTTCGTCGCGCGGGTGTACATCCAGACACCGACCGCGCTCAAAAGCAGCAAGCCGACGGCGAGCGCACCGCCGCGTCCGTAGTCGGGCGGGTACTCATTGAAAGCCAAATAAATCTCACTGGTATAAACATAAATGCGCGCCGGGATGCCGATCAGCGCCGGCGTTTCGAACGACTCGAGCGTGCGCACGAAAAGGATCAATAACACCGAAGCCGCAGTCGGCATCAACAGGCGCAGCGTGATGCGGCGAAAAGTTTGCCAGGTTGCAGCGCCCGACATCATCGCCGATTCTTCCAAGGATGGATCCATGGACTTGAACGCCGCCACCATGAGGAGAAACGCCAAAGGTACCTGCCCCACCGAGTGCACCCAGATCATCCCGGGCAGGGAGAATACGTTGAACGGGGGCGAATCCAGGCCGAAGAGAGTCATCAATGCGACGTTCAGGTAACCGAACTTGGGACTGAGCAGAAAGATCCAGGCAATCGATTCCAGAACCCCGGGAAGAATCAACGGTACAACGGCAATCGGAACGAATATGCCTCGCAGCGGCACATTGGTACGCTCGGTCAGCCACGCCAACAAGGTACCGAGAAAAAACGTGAGACCAGCGGAACCGGTCGCAAAGATCAGAGAATTGACGAAGGTCGAGTAGGTGTACTGACTCGCATACGCCGCTTGATAATTCTTAAGCGTGTAGACGAACTCGCGCGGCGCGACTTCGGCTTGAAAACTGCCGATAAACAGCATCAATAACGGCAGAACTGCAAGATAAATGAGCACACCGGCGCCGACGACAGGAATCAGCAAAGCCGGGTCCAGGGTCACTCCCATTCTGCCGGTGCGAGGAATTGTGGCAGTCGCCATAGATCAACCTCACGGGATAGGCGCGGTAAAATTTCGCCGCACTATCTCAACCTGAAAATTTCCTTCCAGATCTTATCGTACTTGGGAAACTCTTTTAGATCGGACACGGTGATAAAATAAGTCTTGTCCGTGCGCGTCTTCTCAACCGGTTGAACTTTTGGATGGGCCGGATTGCGTCCGCCCTGAGCCATCACTTTCTGGCCTTCCTCGCTGGCGACCCAGCGGGCGAACAGCAAAGCGGTGTTCGGATGCGGCGCGTTCTTGAAGATCGCCGTGGCGTTGATCGACGCCACACCTTCGCTCAGCATATAATTCACCGGCGCGCCCTTTTTGATACGGCTCGGATAGTGGTGCGAATAGCAAGTCAAACATGCGGCCGCTTGTCCCGCGACCAACAGTTCGGCTAATTGCGAATGACCTTTGTGAAATTCAACGTTCTGGGCGGCGATCTTTTTCCAATAATCGATCGCCTTCTCGTCACTTTTAAAGCGATACTTGGCGAACGCCAGCAGCATCTCCAAATCGCGCGGCTCGGCGATCAACCGGCCCTTCCAGCGGGGATGCAGGAAATCGTCGTAGGATTTGGGCTCCTCCTCTTTCTTTACCAGATTGGTGTTCCACGCGGCAATGAAATATTGCAGGTCCGAAGAGGTCCAAAACGAGCCCTTCAATCCTGTTGGGTAACCCGCTGATTCCGGCAGATTCGTGTCGAGCAATAAACCCTGGTCATAGGCCTGGCTCACGTTTTCGAGCGGTATCTGCAGAACATCCCCCAAAGTCTTGCCGCCGCGAGCCTCGGTGACGGCGCGCGCCACCAATTTATCCGAGGTCGCATCGACGTGGTTGACTTTGATGCCTGGAAAACGCTTCTCGAAAACCGGCAGGATCCTCTCGGCGTTGACCTGCGCCAAAGTGCCGTAAAAATTCAGCGTCCCGCCCTCTTTCAAGGCGGATTTATGCACATCGTCGAGCGATTGCGCGCTTACGGCGCCACTCACCGGGCCAAAAGCTAAAAAAAACCATGCTGCAAGTAAAACTAACGAAAACTTCCTCATCAAAAATAACCTCCGTTGGTGAATACCGAAGACAAAATGCGGTAAAAAGTTGATATCAGTTTGATTATGCGAGTCAAGACAGCATTTTAATTCGAACGGGGACAACCGCTGCGCAGCCGATCAGGCTATCGCAACGGCTGTTCCCGGAGTGAACGAATAATTAGCGCAGCTTGAAAATGTCCTTCCAGATCTTCTCGTACTTTTTCCAGTTCTTAATTTCCTCTGTTCCAACAGGATAAACCGTCTGGGGGCGGATCTTTTCCACCGGGTCTACCTTGGGATGGGGTGGGTTCCTGCCTCCCTGGGCATACACCTTCATCCCTTCTTCGCTCGCCGACCAACGGGCGAAAAGTAACCCGGTGTTCGGATGGGGCGCATCTTTCGGAAGCGCTGTCGCGTTTATGGTCGCAATACCTTCGGTAAGCATGTAACCGACAGGTGCGCCCTTCTTCATTCGCGGTGGGTAATGATGCGCATAGCAGGTGATGCAGGCTGCGGCCTGTCCCGCCACCAACAGTTCAGCTAGATCGGAGTGGCCCTTGTGAAACTCGACGTTATTCGCGGCGATTTTTTTGATCAGAGCGATCGCCTTCTCGTCGTTTTTGAATTTGTGACCGGCCAACCCCATCAGAAGCTCGACGTCCCGCGGTTCTGCGATGAGCCTTCCTTTCCACTTGGGATCGGCGAAGTCGTCAAATTGTTTGGGCTCGTCTCCTTTTTTAACCTTGTCGGTATTCCATGCAGCGGTGATGATGATCAGATCAGCGGCTACCCAAAACGGGCCTTTCAAGTTAGCTGGGTAGACGGCCGCCTCGGGTAGAGTTTTATCGAGGGTTAGTTTTTGTTCGTGGAGTTGCAGAACGTTTTCTAAGGACATCTGAAAAACGTCGGCCAGCACGCGGCCGCCTCGGGCTTCTGTCATTGCCCGCACTGCAAGCTGATCCGCCGTGGCATCGACATGGTTGATCTTGATGCCGGGGAAGCGTTTTTCGAAAACCGGCAGGATTCGTGCCGCGTTAATTTGCGCGAGGGTGCCGTAGAAATTGAGCGTCCCGCCCTCTTTCAGAGCCTGTTTATGTAGCTCATCCAGTGATTGGCCGGCAACCTGCGTCGGTAGGACGGCCAGCATAAAGCTCAACACGAAGCCCAAAAACGAAACGGACATAATTTGTCTAAGTTGCCACATGTTTCCTCCCGTCATTTTGACTCTCTGGCTCCTCTTCGATTTGCTTATCGTAGTTTAAATACTTCCTTCCAGACCTTTTCGTACTTTGGAAATTGCTTTACGTCGTCGGCGCCGATCGCGTAAATTTTCTTAGGACGCACAGGAACGACAGGTTCTACCTTCGGATGCGCCGGAGTGCGGCCGCCTTTGGCGTAGACTTCCTGGCCCTCTTTAGACTGCGCCCAGCGGGCAAATAGCATCGCCGCATTCGGATGCGGTGCATCCTTTGAAATCGAAACCGCTATGATCCCCGCGATGCCTTCCGTCAGCATGTAGCCTAGCGGCGCACCTTTTTTGATGCGGGGCGGATAGTGATGCGAGTAACAGGTGAAACAAGCCGCGGCTTGTCCTGCCACCAACAGCTCCGCAAGGTCGGAATGGCCCTTATGAAATTCAACGTTATTTGCCGCAATTTTGGTGAGGATCGCGCGCGCCTTCTCCAGGCTGTTGTGTTTATGCATCAATCCGATCACCAATTCCGCGTCGCGTGGTTCGGCGATGAGCCGATTCTTCCATCTCGGGTCGGCAAAATCGTCTAACGCCTTGGGCTCCTCCTCTTTTTTAACCTTTTGGGTGTTCCAGGCGCCGACGAAAAATATCAGGTTGTTCGCCAGCCAATAGCTGCCTTTCATATCGTTTGGATATTCAGCGGCTTCGGGAATCGGCTTCTCCAGCAGGAGCTTCTGCTCGAATAACTGATTGATATTCTCGAGACCGAATTCGAACACGTCGGCTAATACTCGACCGCCGCGCGCCTCGGTAATGGCACGCACCGCAAGCTTGTCGGAGGTTGCATCGACATGGTTAATTTTCACACCTGGAAAACGCTTTTCGAACACCGGGTAAATCTTTTCCGCGTTGACCTGTGCCAGCGAACAGTAACAATTGACCACGCCGCCTTCTTTAACAGCTTTTTTATGAAGCTCATCCATAGATTCGGTCTGTGCCGCCGGAATTGCGCTCGGGACGAACATGGCGAGAAGTAGAAGGATCAAGCCAATGCCATTCGACTTTGACAACATGATTTCACCTCCTAAACTAGATTTAAAAACTTATTTTTTTCCACCCTTTAACGCCGTCTGTAATTTGTTCTTCAACTCAGGGCTCATGCCCAGAAACTCAGTGACCAGTTTGTGGATTTCGTTGCCGATCAATGGATCGATTTCGAGCTTGCCCTTGACGGCGTCCGCCTGCAATTCTTTATCGGTGAAGACTCTTTCGAAAGCGTTCTCGAGCGCCATCGCGCGATCCGCCGGCGTTCCCGGCGGCACGACATACACTTTGCCAAACTCATTGGGGGTGCTGGTGCCAAACTTCAGGAGTTGGCGGTGCTCTTCGCTTTTCGCGATTTGCGGAATGGTCGGCACATTGGGGATGATCAAATCCTTTATGGGTTTTTCCGACAATTGCGCGAGCAGCAACCATTCGCCGCTTTTCATCTTGTCGAAGGATGTGATTTTCAGCGACGTGTACGAGTTGAACAGCCCCTCGACTTCGCCGGACTCGATGGCCATCCTCACATTGGCGGTGCCTTTATAGCCCAGCACCATCTTCAAGTTTCCGCCTAATACGTCGCGAACCAACACCGGCGCGTGCTCCACGGTCGAACCCGGGATCCCGCCGACGGTGACTTGCTTTGCGTTCGGACCAAAAATTTCGTCGAACTTATTGACGCCCGGTTTGCGGGTTACGACAAAGACGTAGGTCTCGCTGACCGGCACGGCGAGGTAGCGAAATTTAGCCATGTCGAACTGAATCGCCGGATTGCCGAATAACTGCTCGAGAATAATCGGCCCCGAGATATTGCCGATCACCGTGCCGTCTTTGGGCGCCGCGTTAAACGTGTGGTTGGCAGCAATGATACTACCTGCGCCCGTCATGTTTTCGACAACGATCGCGGGGTTTCCTGGAATGTATTTCGACAGATGGCGGCCAATTAGGCGGGAATACTGATCATAACCGCCACCGGCAGAAAACCCGACGATAATACGAACGGTTTTGCCGCGATAGAAGTTGGCTACCGCTTTTTCATCGTAGGCCGGCTTTGCCGTCTGGGCCGCCAGTCCAGTCGTCGTGAAGCCAAGCAAGATAAGCGCCGTTACTAACAACCGTTGTCTGAGCCCCATATCCCCTCCCATGTCCAGCGATTTGACTCGCAATAGCCGGATAAGCTTAAGCCTGTAAGTTAGACGTAGATGGCAGAACTAAACTTCACCATTTCCCCGAATGCAATCTCTATAGATTCTCTAATTTTTTTAGCGTCGCGCCATAATCCTGCACCGCTTTTTCAATCGTATAATCCGGCTCATAGCCGAGTTCTTGCTTGGCTCGGGAGAAATCGCTGGCCAACCGCGATTCAGGATAAGGCATCGGGTTGTCACTCTTGACCAGCGCAATATCCGACCCGGGATAAGCTTTCCGCACCGCGTTGACAATATCGTCGCCGCTGAGCATCTTGCCGTTGCCGATATGAAACAGGGTTTCTTTGAAACTGTCCTTGAGCACGGCCAATACGGTCCCTTTGGCGGCGTCCCTGCCGTAAAGAATTTCAGCCGGGCCGTAAGGCCAGCTGATTTTTGCCGCCTCACCTTTGACGGCCGCGCGGATCATTTGCTGGATGGCGATTTCTCTGGTGGCCTTGAGAGCAGCCGGCGAGGGTCCGTACAGACCGCCGGTGTAGCGCAGACAGATAAACTCAAAGCCGTAGCGTTTCGCGTAGGCGCGCCCCATGAATTCGCAGCTCGCCTTGGTTGCGGCGTAAACCGACGGCGGATTCATCGGGATCTTTTCATCGATTTTTTCCAGGCCTTCGCCCAGCGAGCCTAAATAAACCGTTCCCGAGCTGGGGAAAATGACACGCGCTACTTTTTCCAAACGCGCGGCCTCAAACACATTCACCGTGCCCATGAAGTTGAGTCTCACGCCGCTGTAGGGACGGCGCTGCACTTCTTCGCCGAGAAAAGCCGCCAAGTGTATGACACGGTCGCAATCGTTTTCGCGCAGCGCGGAGATTAGCGCCGGCAGATCCATCATATCGCCGCGAATGAAGGTGACCTTGTTGGTGTCCACGCCGACGGCGCCGAGCAAGCGCTCGTTGACCGCGACATCGAACACTACAGGACGCTCACCGCGGTCGAGCAACATGCCTACCGCATAAGCTCCGACCAATCCCGAGCCCCCGGTGATGAGAATACCCTTTACGGCCATACGTGCTCTATGAGAAACGTGCCTCTACTATATCATAGGCCCTCTTGAGTCAACGCAGGTGGACCATTTTCTCGTTTTTGATTGAGCCTTTGAAAGCAGCAGCGATACGGGAGTTCACACATCGAGTAGCCCAGCATGAATTCGATTTTATGCATTCAGTGTCTCGTGTATAGTGCGGCTCCGGCTTGACGTCTCCTACTTTTAGAGCAATATGACAGCCGGCGCGTTTAAAAGTCACAGAGGAGGAATACATTATGTTGCATCGATGGGCGCTTTCAGTACTCGTGTTGGCCGGCTTGTTAACTACAAACGCAACGCTGCACGCACAAGAAAGAATTCGGCTGGCGTGGGCAGGCGCGAGTCCTTCCAACAGTCCGATCTGGGCCATGCAGGAAAGAAAACTCCTCGAAAAGCAGGGCCTGCGGCCTGAAATCATCAGCATCAGCGCCAGCCCGACGGTGCTGCAAGCCTTGCTCGCCAACGAAATCGACGCCGCGAGCATATCGGTCACCACGTTGACCAGCTCGAGACTGGCCGGGTTCGACTCCGTATTGATCGTCGGAGTGGTTCCAACCTTTGTCGACTTCATCGTATCGACACAAGACATCACCAGCATTGAACAGTTGAAAGGAAAAACTGCCGGTGTGAACCGGCTGGGAAGCACTTCGGATATGGGTCTCCGCTTGGCATTGCGCAAACTCGGCATCGATCCCGAGAAAGACGTCAAGATCATTCCTGCCGGTGGCAACCCGGAGAGATTCGCCGCGCTTTCGAAGGGTATCACGCAATTCACGATCATGCCGGAACCGTTCGTGCGCGAGGCTGAACGATTGGGGTTCCGCAAGCTCTTTTCCATCAATACGCTGAAGATACCTTTTTGGTGGAACGGCATTCTCACCCGGGAGGCTATTCTAAAGGAAAAACGTCCGCT